>Ga0164243_10007103_pt1 | contig 16806 bp, 18 predicted proteins | sample OricompcompostOP_FD_108781 | JGI IMG/M metagenome (GOLD analysis project Ga0164243, IMG submission 108781) | Organic Plus compost microbial communities from Emeryville, California, USA - Original compost - Organic plus compost (OP) | ecosystem: Engineered > Solid waste > Mixed feedstock >... | reverse complement strand
GCGCATCCCAGGTCACCAGCGCAATGCCGTCGTTGTCGGTTTCCAGCTTGAAGTTGGTCATGCGAACCCCGTTGCCTGTTGGCCGCGCTGAATGAATCAAACCCGCTCGATGATCGTCGCCGTACCCATGCCGGCGCCGATGCAGAGCGTCACGAGGGCCGTCGTCAGATTACGGCGCTCCAGTTCGTCGAGCACGGTGCCGACCAGCATCGCGCCCGTCGCACCCAGCGGATGCCCCATGGCGATCGCGCCGCCATTCACGTTGATCCTGTCATGCGGGATATCGAACGCCTGCATGTAACGCAGCACCACCGAGGCAAAGGCTTCGTTGAGTTCAAACAGGTCGATATCGGCGACCGACATGCCGGCCTTCTTCAGCACCTTCTCCGTGACCGGCACCGGACCGGTGAGCATGATGCCGGGCTCCGAACCGATATTCGCGAAGGCCTTAATGCGCGCGCGCGGCTTCAGGCCCGCGGCTTCACCCGCTTCCTTGCTGCCGATCAGCACGGCAGCGGCACCATCGACAATGCCGGACGAATTGCCGGCATGATGCACATGATTGATCTCTTCGATCTCGGGATAGCGCTGCGTCGCCACCGCATCGAAGCCGCCCATCTGCCCCATCTCGACGAAGGATGGCTTGAGCGATGCCAGTGACTGCATCGTCGTCGAGGGCCGCATATGCTCGTCCTTGTCGAGCAGCGTGATGCCGTTCACGTCCCTGATCGGATAGATCGACTTCTTGAAGCGGCCTTCTTCCCAGCTTTGCGCCGCGCGCTTCTGGCTCTCCACCGCATAGGCATCGACGTCGTCGCGCGAGAAGCCGTATTTCGTCGCGATCAGGTCCGCCGACACGCCCTGCGGCATGAAATAGGTCGGAATCGCCGCCATCGGATCGGCAAACCAGGCACCGCCGGACGCGCCGATGCCGACACGGCTCATCGACTCGACGCCGCCGCCGATGGTCATGTTGTGCTGGCCGGACATCACCTCGGCCGCAGCGAAATTCACCGCATCGAGGCCCGACGCACAGAAGCGGTTGATCTGGATGCCCGGGACATGCTCACCGTAGCCCGCCAGCAGCGCCGAGATGCGCGCTACATCGCCGCCCGCTTCGCCGACGGGATCGACGCAGCCCATCACCACGTCATCAACCAGTTCCGGATCGAGATTGTTGCGTTCGCGCACGCCCTTCAGCACCTGGGAGGCGAGATTGACGGTCGAAACCTCGTGCAGCGAGCCATCCGCCTTGCCACGCCCGCGCGGGGAGCGGAGATGATCATAGATGAAGGCGTCGGTCATGAAGACACTCCCCGTTCCTGGCTTCTTGCTGTCGCCCCCGCGTAGGCGGGGACCCATAAACACCGGCAGATATGGGGGCCCGCCTTCGCGGGGACGACACTGAAATTGAGCAGAGCGACATTATACGCAGACATATAACAGTCGGTTCCCATCCTAGGCAGACAAGCCGGCCGCTTTTGTGATGGCCGTATTTTTTCTGATGGCCCGCCCGCGCCCGAGACGATACATCCCGCCCCCATGGCACCCCTGATTCAGCTCCGCGACATCGCCCTCACCTTTGGCGGCACCCCGCTCCTGACCAACGCCGAATTGCAGGTTTCGGCCGGGGAGCGCGTCTGCCTTGTCGGCCGGAACGGGTCGGGCAAATCGACGCTGCTGAAAATCACGGCCGGCATGATCGAGCCGGACCGGGGAACCGTGTTCATCCAGCCGGGTGCCACGGTGCGCTATCTGCCGCAGGAGCCGGACTTCTCCGGCCATGCCACCACCCTGTCCTATGTCGAGGCTGGCCTCGCGCCAGGGGATGATGCCTATCAGGCGCGCTATCTGCTGGAGCAGCTCGGGCTGACGGGCGATGAAGACCCGGCACATCTCTCCGGCGGCGAGGCACGGCGCGCGGCTTTGGCTCGCGTGCTGGCCCCCTCACCTGATATCCTGTTGCTCGACGAGCCGACCAACCATCTCGACCTGACCACGATCGAATGGCTGGAAAGCGAATTGAAGAGCCGCCGCTCGGCGCTGGTCATCATCAGCCATGACCGCCGCTTCCTCGACAATCTCACGCGCGTCACCGTCTGGCTCGATCGCGGCAAGACGCGCCGGCTCGAAATCGGTTTCAAGGACTTTGAAACGAAGCGCGATGAAATTCTCGCCGAAGAAGAACTCGAGCAGCACAAGCTCGACCGCAAGATCGCCGCGGAAGAGGATTGGGTGCGCTACGGCGTCACCGCGCGGAGAAAGCGCAATGTCCGGCGCATGGCCGAATTGCAGGCCTTGCGCAAGGCCCGCAACGATTATCGCGGCAGTGTCGGCAAGGCCGAAATCACCGCGGCGGAGGCCGACAAGTCCGGCACGCTGGTGATTGAAGCGAAAAACATTTCCAAGGCGTTCGACGATCGCGCGATCGTCACCGACTTCTCGACCCGCATCAACCGGGCCGACCGTATCGGCATTGTCGGTCCGAATGGCAGCGGCAAGACGACATTATTGTCGATGCTGACCGGCGCGCTTGCGCCGGATTCAGGTTCGATCAGGATCGGCACCAATATCGAGATGGCGAGCCTCGAACAGGATCGCGACAGCCTCAATCCGGACTGGACTTTGGCCGAGGCGATGACCGACGGCAAGGGCGACACCGTCAGCATCGGCGGCCAGACCAAACATGTCGTCGGCTACATGAAGGACTTCCTGTTCAGCCCCGAGCAGATCCGCACGCAATTGCGCGCGCTGTCGGGCGGCGAGCGCGGCCGGCTCATGCTGGCGCGGGCGCTGGCAAGACCCTCGAATCTTCTCGTGCTCGACGAGCCGACCAATGACCTCGATCTCGAAACCCTCGACGTACTCGAAGAGACGCTCAGCGACTATTCCGGCACGGTGATCCTGATCAGCCATGATCGTGACTTTCTCGATCGCGTTGTGAGTTCAGTGATCGTGCCGGAAGGCAACGGCCGCTGGAACGAATATGCCGGCGGCTATTCCGACATGCTGGCGCAGCGCGGTGCCGACATTGCATCGACCAAGACGGCGCGGCCCGCAGCAGCGAAGGAAGCGAAAGCCGCGACCGAAGCCGCCCCGAAAACGAAGAAGAAACTCAGCTTCAACGAGAAGCACGCGCTCGACAATCTGCCCAAGCAGATCGCCAAGCTCGAGGCCGAGATCAAAACGCTGCAAGCCAAGCTCGACGATCCCGAACTCTACGCCCGCGACCGCAAGGCCTTCGATGCGGCGATGGCGGCCATCACCAAGGCGCAATCAGAGCTCGCCACCGCGGAAGAGAAATGGCTCGAGCTGGAAATGCTGCGCGAAGAGATCGAAAGCGCGTAACGCTCTCTGTTTTCTTCCGCTCGTCCCCGCGAAAGCGGGGACCCAGGAGTCACACGCTGGATTCCCGCCGCGGTAATGAGCGGAGAGAGTTGTTATAAAAACCCCATCGTCACCAGCGCCAGCACCGCATAACGCGCGGTCTTGGCAATCGCGACCAGCACAAGAAAGCTCCACAGCGGCTCGCGCAGCACACCGGCCACCACCGTCAGCGGATCGCCGATCACCGGCGCCCAGCTCACCAATAGCGACCAGCGGCCATAACGGTGATACCAGCCCTGCGCGCGCTCCAGCATCTGCGGTGACACCGGAAACCATTTGCGGTCGCGATAATGCTCGACGGCACGGCCCAGCATCCAGTTCACCAGTGAGCCCAGGATGTTGCCGGCGCTCGCGACAGCGACAAGCAGCCACGGCGAATAATTCCCCGTCACCAGCAAACCGACCAAAGCCACTTCCGAATGCGCTGGCAACATTGTCGCGGCAATGAACGCCACCGCAAACAGACCGGCATAAGCGGCAAGATCGATCACGCAGATGCATCCGCGCGTTTGGCGAGCCAGCGCGCGGCGCCCTCGCCGGCCGCAAAGCCTGTCGCAAAGCAAGCCTGCAACAGATAGCCGCCCGTCGGCGCTTCCCAGTCCAGCATTTCGCCGGCGACAAACAGGCCGGGCTTTTTCTTCACCATGAAATCGCGCGTGAGTTCGTCGAACGAGACGCCACCGGCGCTGGAAATCGCGCGCGCAACCGGCGCAACGCCGGTCAATCGCACCGGCAGCGCCTTCAGCGTCGCCGCCATCGCGTCCGGCGTCAGCGTAGCGAGCTTGCCCTGCATCGCTTCCTGCGCCAACGCGATCGCGGCCGGCGACAAGGACAACGATTTACGCAACCGACTCGACAGCGATTGCTTGCCGCGCGCAACACTAATGTATTGCGCGACATCAACCGCACTCATATCGGGGAGAAGATCAACCGTCAGGATCGCTTCGCCCTGGCGCTCGATCGCCGACCGCAGCAGCGACGACAGCGCATAGACGCCGCCGCCCTCAAGCCCCGTCTGCGTGATCACCGCCTCGCCACGCGTTGTCACGCCGTCAAACGACAGGGCGATACGTTTCAGCGGCTGCCCGGCATGGCGCCGCAGATGCTCGGACCATGCTGCGAGAAATCCGGAATTGGCCGAGCGGAGATCCGACACCGAAATCCCCTGCGCGCGCAGAAGATCGACCCACGCCCCATCCGATCCGAGGCGTGGCCAGCTTGCCCCGCCCAGCGCCAGCACGGTGACATCCGCAGATACCTTCACCGGTCCATCGAGCGTCTCGAATATCAGAGCACCGTCATCATTCCATTCGCGCCAGTGATGCCGGAAGGCGAAACGCACGCCCATCGCGTCGAGCCGCCGCAGCCAGGCCCGCAGCAAGGGTGATGCTTTCATCGCCTGCGGGAACACGCGCCCGCTGGTGCCGACAAAGGTCGGCTGTCCCAATTCTTCGCTGAAGGCACGCAGACGCTCCGGCGAAAAGGCTTCGATCGCGGCACGCAGCGAGACTTCCGCCACACCATAGCGCGTTAGAAATTTCGTTAAATCTTCCGAATGCGTCAGGTTCAACCCGCCGCGGCCGGCAAGCAGGAACTTGCGGCCAAGCGACGGCATGCGCTCATAAACGACAACCTGATGACCGTGACGCGCGAGCGTCTCGGCCGCCGTCAGACCTGCGGGGCCGCCGCCAATTACGGCAACAGACGCGGCCTGACGTTGCATGGGAATTTCGGACATCAGCCGTCATTGCCAAAACTTTGACCATGATGGCAAGCGCCATGCGGGACGACTCCACCATCCAATGCTAGCATCGGTTTTGAACCATTGATCCCTCCGTCGCGACCCATACTCTGGCTCGACCTGCGCGCGGCGCTGCCATCTCCGGCACGGATGGATTGTTGTCACGTGTATGGTGCACCATGTTGGCCCATGTCCCAAAAAGGGGAAGAGTGTGATGCTCCGCGTTCTGACCTCGATAAGCCTGATGCTGGCCGCGTGGTCCGCGAGTAGCGTTGCGGCGCTTGCGCAGGATCGCTTCGCGCTGGTGATCGGCAATGCGCAATACAAGAATGTCAGCCCGCTCGCGAACCCGGCCCGCGATGTCACGGCCGTCAGCACATTGTTGAAGGATGCCGGCTTCGAGGTGACGGCTGCGACCGATCTCGACAAGACCAGTATGAGCCGCGCGGTCCGCTTCTTCACCAATCAGGTGGCGGGCAAGTCCGACAACACCGTCGCCCTTATCTATTATGCGGGCCACGGCCTGCAGGTCGATGGCGAGAATTTTCTGGTTCCTGTTGATGCCACCATCACGCGCGAAGCGGATGTGCCGCTGGAAGCCATACGGCTTGCCGATCTCATGTCGATGCTGGAATCCGTGCGCAGCAAGACACGCATTGTCATTCTCGATGCTTGCCGCGACAATCCGTTTGCCGACATCGCCAAGACTGCGCCGCGCGGATTGGCGCTCGTCAATGCACCGGCCGGCACGCTGGTCGCCTATTCCACATCGCCCGGCGCAACGGCGGAGGATGGCAGCGGCAACAATTCGCCATTCGCGCAGGCGCTGATCAAATCGGCCAAGGAGCCCGGGCTGCCGATCGAGGCTGCGTTGAAGAATGTACGCCTTGCCGTGCATGGCGCAACAGATGGCCGCCAGACACCATGGGAGGTGTCGGCGTTGACAGAACCGTTTTCGTTCTTCCCCGGTGCGGGACCGCTGAAGCAGGATGCGAACCGCGGCAAGAGCGCCGATGACTGGCGCAAGGACTTGCAGACAATGTCGCCGCGCGAAGCTTTCGATGTCGCGATCCGCGAAGACGATGTGATCGTCTACGAGCAATATCTGGCGCTCTATGCCAGCGATCCGCTGGCGGTGCAGGTCCGCGCGATCCTCGATCGCCGGCAGATGATGATCGCCTGGCTGGAAGCAGTGACGATCGGCTCACCCACTGCATTCGAAGCGTTCCTTGCGCGCTTCCCGGACAGCGATCTCACTCCTACCGCCCAGCGGCTGCTGGAGCGCGCCAAGGCCCGCTCATCCTTCGCGCGCTCGATTTCGCCGGTGCTCGGCCTCACCGCCAATGCACTCAACCCACAGCCCGACGCGCGCACCATTGTACGCGAGGTTCGTGTGCCCTCGCCGCCGGAAATCCGCACGGTTATCCGCGAAGTCGTGAAGGAAGTGCGCGTGCCTTCACCGCCCGAGATCCGCACCGTCACCCGCGAGGTGGTTAAAGAGGTAAAGGTGCCGCATGAGGTGGTGAAGATCGTTCATGTCCCCGGCCCTGCCCGTCCGTGCAATTGCCGCGGCCCGCGTCCGGGCTATCCGCCGCGGGCAGAGGGCGGCCCGCCGATTATTATCGGCGGCGGACGCCCGCCACGCATCCCCCACGGCATGAGCCCGCGTCCGCCGCAACGTTATCCCGGCAGTACTGGCGGATTTAGATTCTGAGATGCATTCCACTGATCGCTCCAAGGCTCGATCAAGGCATGATGTGCCCCGACCGTCCTTCACCCGCCGTAGCGGGCTTCGTGAAGGCGGGAAACCGCTTCGCACTTTTCGGCATCATGCTCTAGGTTGCGCCTTCAGGAGCGACAGTGGCAATGACCAGAACACCTAAAAAGACATCAAAAGCGTCGAAAGCCGGATCGCACCAGAAGGCTGCAACGAAGAAGCCACGGCGCACGCAGGCGCAGCGGCGGCAGGAAACAACCGATAAAATCCTTCGCGCCGCCATCGATCTTCTGGTCAAGCGCGGCTATTCGGGCTTCAGCACCATCGCTGTCGCGGCTCATGCGAAGGTGTCGCGCGGCGCGCGCGAAAACTATTTCAAGACGAAATACGACCTGATCGAAGCGGCCTGGGAGGCGGCGCTCCGCCGCGCCGAATTGCGCTCGCGCCAGAAAGCCTATCAGACATCCGCTTCAGCCGGCCCGCTCTCCGATTTTCTCGCCAGTTCCCGCTCATTCTTCCTGAGCGACGACTATATCGCCCTGCTCGAACTCGCGATGGCGGCGCGGACCGACAAAAAGATCGAGCGCATCATGCATGTGCTGTTCAAGGAGAACCGCAAGCGGCATGATCAGGTCTGGCTCGACGCTTTCGTGCGTGCGGGCTATCGCCGGCAGAATGCCGAAAAGCTTATCGATCTCGCCAATTGTGTCTTCCGCGGTGCGGCCCTGCTGTCCGCCTGGGGGCTTCCGGCCTCGCTTTATCGCGGCGTGATTGAAAATCTCCACGCCCTTTCACCGGGCGTGCTGGGCAAGCCATCGCGCCACCGTGCGGCAACGCTTAGGAAAGCCATTCCGCGACGCAGGAAAGCCGTTACTTCTTCATTCGCTCCAGCACGGGATCCTTCACGTCCTTGACGGTATCGATGATGACGTTGCGCGGTTCGTTACCAATCTTCTCGACGCGCCGGATGTAGATATTCTGCACGACATCGCGCGTCTCCGGATCGATGGCCATGGGGCCGCGCGGGCTCTCCCACGCCATGCCCTTTGCCGCCGCGATCAATGAATCGCCATCGGCCTTGCCGCCGGTCTTCTTCAGTGTCTCGTAAATAAGATGCATGCCGTCATAGCCGCCGACCGAAATAAAATCGGGATTGCGGCCGAAGCTCGCCATGTAATCCTTCACGAAAGCAGCGTTACTGCCCGTGTCATGTGCGTGATCGTAATTCCAGGCCGTGACAATGCCGAGCGATGCATCGCCCATGCTTTTCAGGGCTGCCTCGGCAGTGACCTCGCCGGTGCCAAAAACCCTCACCGCTTTGGGGTCAAGGCCGCGCTCAGCCAGCGCTTTCGCAAACGCGGCCGGTTGCGCGCCCGCCGGCAGAAACAGGAACAGCGCTTCCGGACTCACATCCTTGGCGCGCTGCACGAAAGCCGAGAAATCGGGATTTGCGACCGGAAAGCGCACCGAGCCAACGATCTCTCCGCCGCCATTCCTGAAAGCGCGCTGAAAGCCCTGCTCGGCATCGTGTCCGGGGCCAAAATCGGACACCATCGTATAGGCTTTCTTCACGCCACTTTTTGCCGCCCATTGTCCGAGCGACTCGGACGCCTGCGGCAGCGTCACCGAGGTGCGCGCGGCATAGGGTGACTTGGTCGTGATGATCGAGGTCCCCGCATTCATGATCACCATGAATTTCTTGGCTGTGACGGAGACATCGGCGGCGGCCAGCGCATTCGGCGTCAGCACGAAGCCGGCGAGGATATCGACACCATCGCGAACAATCATTTCCTGAGCGAGACGCTTGGCCACATCCGGCGCAACACCGCCGGTATCCTTGCGGACGAACTCGATCTTCTTGCCGGCAACCGCTGCGCCATGCCGCTGCACGTAGAGCTTGATACCATTGTCCATCTGGACGGCCGTATCGGCGAACTGCCCGGAATACGGCATGATAAGACCAATCTTGATCGTGCCCTGCGCCTGCGCGGCCGCTACCCACAACGAAGCGCCGAGCATTGCGATGACGAATGTCTTTCGCATGGACGTCCCCCGTGACTGTCTCTTCCCTGACCCAATTTTCTTTGATTGACAAAAACAAGCTATGCAGCTTGTTTATTCTGCATCTGCAGGAATGGAAAATCAACACGCATCGGTCGCACCAAGCGTCCGCCGGAACACAAGAAAACGGGAGGCTCCATATGCGACGCAGCACGGCCAAGATCCTGACCACACATGTCGGCAGTCTGCCGGGTCGTGGCGAAAGCGCAGCGGCCGCCCAAGCACTCGCCACGGATGATATCCGCGCCATCATCGCAGCGCAGAAAGACTGCGGCCTCGATATCGTCAACGAGGGTGAGTTCACCAAAGGCGGTGACTGGCTCAGCTATATCGACGGGCGGCTGAGCGGATTTGACGTCGCAGAGAATTCAGCCCCCCCGCTGATCGCGCAAGGGCGCGATCGCGAGACTTTTGCCGATTTCTACAAATACGCGGCCGAGCGCGGCACGCTCTTCTACGTCACGCCGAAGGCGCCTGCCGTGCGGCGCAAGACCTGGGTTTGTACTGGGCCCATCGCCTATGCAGGCCAGGCAACGTTGCAGAAGGAGCTTGATCTCTATCGTCAGTCCATCACCGGCGACGATCAGGAGTATTTCCTGACCACCACAGCGCCGGCCAGTCTCGAGCCGTATCACACCAATGCCTATTACAAGACGACGGAAGAATTCGTCTTCGCACTCGCAGAGGCGATGCGGACGGAATACGAGATGATTGCCAATGCGGGATTCATTGTGCAGGTCGATGATGCCTGGCTTGCTGCCTTGTGGGATCGCATTGGCGTGACAATGGGGCTCGATGCGTTTCTCAAATACTGCTCGATTCGAGTCGCCGCACTGAACTACGCGCTGCGCAATATCCCGGAAGATCGCATCCGTTATCATTTGTGCTGGGGAAGCTGGCACGGCCCGCACGCCTTCGATCTTCCATTGAACGACATTGTCGATGTGCTGTTGCGCGTGAAGGCGCAAGGTTACCTGATCGAGGGCGCGAATGCGCGTCACGAACACGAATATCATGTGTGGGAAAGCGTCCGCCTGCCGCAAGGCAAGATCCTTATTCCCGGTGTCGTCGCGCATGCGACCGACACGATCGAACACCCCGAGCTCGTCAGCGAACGCATTCAGCGTTACGCACGGATCGTCGGCAAGGAGAATGTCATTGCCGGCACCGATTGCGGCTTCGGCGAACGCACCCACGCACAGATCGCCTGGGCCAAGTTGCGTTCGCTCGTTGAAGGCGCGGCGCTTGCTACGGAAGCGCTGAAGTTTGACTGAATAGAACCGTTCGTCCCCACGAAAGCCGGGGGCCGGAGCAAGTAAACTAAATTTCCGCCTTCGCAGGAATGAGGAAAAAACCTAGTTCTGCGGCCCCACTCCGCCAATCTCGTCCATCAAGGGATCGGAGGGCTGCACGCCGGTGGCGCGATTGATGAGCACCGTGACGACCCATAGTGCAACACCGACAGCGAGCAGGACACCGGCGATCCTGTATTGCGCCGGATCGCGACCGGTCCATGGCCCGGCGAGGAATGCGCAGGTGAGCGCGCCGAACACCGGCACGATGGTCGGCGTTCTGAAATGCTTGTGCGCGACCCTGTCCTTGCGCAGCACCAGCACCGCGATATTCACCACTGTGAAGACGCAAAGCAGCAGCAGCGCCGTGGTACCGCCCAGCGCAGGGATTTCGCCGACAAACGTAATGAGCGCAAAAGCCAGCAACGTCGTAAAGCCGATCGCGACGTATGGCGTGCGTCGTCCCGCATGCACTTTGCCGAGCACGGCCGGCAGCACATGTTCGCGGCTCATGCCGTAGATCAGGCGGCTCGCCATCAGCATGTTGATCAACGCCGAATTCGCGACCGCGAACATGGTGATGAAGCCAAAAATCCAGACCGGGAAATTCGGTGCGCCGGCCTGTACGACTTTCAGAAGCGGCGTCTCGCCGCTGCCAAGCTCGGCCGGCGGCACCAGTGCGATCGCGGAGATCGACACCAGCACATAGATGGCGCCGGTGATGAACAAGCCGGCCAGAAGGATCTTCGGGAAAATACGGGTCGGATCTTTCGTTTCTTCCGCCATGTTGACGGAATCCTCAAAGCCCACCATCGCAAAGAATGCGAGGGTCGTTGCCGCGATCACCGGCCAGACGAAACTCGTCTCCGGCGAGGTGCGAAAATCGAAAGCACGCGAGACATCGCTCTGCCTCACACCAATCGCCCACAGCCCGATGAAGATAATGATGAGCAGGCCCGACAGCTCGACGCAGGTCAGGATCACATTCGCCTTCACGCTCTCGCCAACACCGCGGAAATTGACCGCCGCCACCACCGCCATGAATCCGAGGGCAATCAGCGAGATGCCGATCGTACCGGCGAGATTGAGCCCAAGAGCCTGCGAGAAATTGGCGGCAAAAGCGCGCGAGGCAGTCGCGGATGATGTGATACCCGATGACATCACCGCGAACGCGACAATGAATGTCAGAAAATGAATACCAAAAGCGCGATGTGTATACAGCGCGGCACCCGCGGCGCGCGGATATTTCGTCACCAGTTCGAGGTACGAAAACGCTGTCATCAGCGCGACGACGAAGGCAACCAGAAAGGGCAGCCACACCACACCGCCAACCTGCTTCGCCACCTGGCCGGTCAGCGCATAAATGCCGGTGCCGAGAATATCGCCGACAATAAAGAGAAGCAGCAGCCATGGCCCCATGACCCGCTTCAATTCCGGCTGCTCCGTGGCAGCATGGCGCGTAGAGGCATCGGCGAGAACGGTCATGCAAAGACGTCCTTTCGCGGGAGATAGCCGGCACAGATGAGATTATCGCGTGCCGTCGCGGAAACAACGCATTTGGCGACATTTGTTCCCTTGAACCGGGCCAAAGCCACAATAGATCGCAGGCCTAGGACCCGTTCAGAAAGCACCCCATGCCCATTTCCATGTATCAGGCTTCCGTCCTCGTCTTCGTGCGGGGGCTCACCACCATGTCCGAACTGCTGCGCAAGGGCGAGACCCACGCAAAGGATACCGGTGCCGACCCCGCCTCTTTCGTCGATGCACGGCTCGCGCCGGACATGATGAACCTGGCGGGTCAGGTGCAGCGCGCCAGCGATACGTCGAAACTGGCAATGGAGCGCATCACCGGCACGCCGGCGCCAAAGATGGAAGACAACGAAAAGACGTTCGCGGAATTATACGCGCGGATCGACAGGACGATCGCCTATATCGACGGCTTCAAAGAGGCGCAGCTTGATGGCCTCGAGAGCAAGACGATCGAGCTGAAGTTGCGCAACTTCACGCCGACCTTCACCGGCAGCTCCTATCTCTTCACCTTCGCGCTGCCGAACTTCTTCTTCCACGTCACCACCGCTTACGACATCCTGCGACACAAGGGCGTGAAGTTCAGCAAGATGGATTATCTGCGGCTGACGGACCAAAACTAAGCTGCTCAAAGCGAAGAGGGCGGATGATGCATCCGCCCTCTTTCTAATCACCAGTAATAGCCGACCGGACGGCGCCAGCCGTATCCATACGCGGGCCAGAAGCGCGGCCCTCCCCAATAACCGACATAGCGGGGAGCGTAATAATAGGTCCGGTAATACGGACGATAAGGTGCATAGTAACCATAATAGGCCGCCGGCTGATAATAGCCGCCGCCATAATACGGATTGCCGTAACCACCATAACCATAGCCGTAGCCATAACCGCCATATCCGTAGCTGCCATACGCCGCGCTGGCGAAAGCTGCGCCGGCCAACGCGCCGACAGCAAGTCCGGCACCGGCCCAGCAGCCGTAGCAACGCGCCTGTGCGCTGCTCGGCGCGGCGACGGTCGCCGTCGCGATGCTGGCAGCGGCAGTCACGATCATCAAACCTTTGCGCATGAGGTCCTCCTACGCATGAACCTTAAATCTAACAAACGACAGGAGCACTGAGGCGTCGGCTCCGGCCTGCACGATAACACCCATCCAAGCCACCGGGCTGTTACCAACCATCACGCTTTGATGAACATGCATAACAAAAAGCACCTGAACGACGCGTTCATTTGAAATGCATCGTTCGCGCTTCACCAAGAATTTTAGGAATATCAACGCCGATTGCTAAACCAATCGTCGTAGGCGCGCGTCAGTCGCTTGTGCTCTTACTTCGCATGTCTTCGAGACGGGCGGCGATGATCATGACAAGCACGATAAAGAATATGAGCGACAGCCCGACGACGAGCTGGACCGCGCTGAAATTCGGCGCATCCTTCGCCACGAACCATCCGGCGATAATACCGGACGGGATGAAAATCAGTCGCACGAGCCAGCCAACCACGGCCTGTTCTCCCCTCAATGCTGCGTCAGCTTACATGATTTGCACAGCCGCGCGCGAGCGGCCCTGCGCAAGATCAATCCGCGTTAAAACGTAACGAAAATTTGCACAGGGAAGGCTGTCCGGCCCCTTATCCAAGAGAGTGACCCAAGAAAGCCGCCGGAACGATCGATTTTCTGCGGCGTTGTGGATGGGTCCGCCTCCACACCCATGAGGACGCCATGAAGCGCATCGCCTTGTCTGCCGCCGTCGCGTCGCTGGCCATGATTGGCGCCGCGCAGGGCCAAACCATTGCTACTGCCAACACCAGTCTCAATATCCGCTCCGGTCCCGGCCCCGAACATCCGATCATTGGCAGCATGGGCCCAAACCGTCGCGCCATGATCGTCGGCTGCATCGAAGGCAGCCTGTGGTGCCAGGTGAATTTCCGCGGTCTCCAAGGCTGGGCCTATTCACAATATATGACGCTCAATCCCGGCACCACGCGTGAGGTCGTCGTAACAGACACGGCGCCGTTGGTCACAAGCATGGTGCCGACCGTGACCTACAGCGCGCCGGCTTATCGTGACGCCTATGCCTATGGCGGGCCTGTTTACAGCGCGCCGCCGTATAGCGCACCGGTGGTCAATGCCGAGATTGACGTCGCACGCGGAGCCTATGCGATGGCGCCCGGCGCCACAATCACCGTGACACCACCGCCCGCTGTCAGCACCTATGTCACGAACAATCCGCTGACGCCGATCACCTGGCCAGGCGATGTGGTCGTGGGCGCCGGCCTGCCGCGCACCGTCGCACTGCAACCCGTTCCCGATTACAGATACCAGTATGTCTACGTGAACGATCAACCGGTCCTTGTCGACCCGCTCACGCGCCGTATCGTTTACGTCTTCCCCTGACGAGCATTGAAGGACTCTGGAATTTGCCGATGGGCCGGCTGCCATGGCCGGCCCATTTCTTTATTCATTCGCTGAGGTTGTCCTGACCCTATTTTTACAGCGGCCGATTGAGAATTTATCAGACCTTAATTTATTTCCTTCAAAATCGCGCCGTTCTTGAAATCGGACGAAGGGCCGCGCTGCGGTCCGCACATGTCAATGTCCGCGTAATTCATCGAAGCATTGCCTGTCTGAAGGAATTGCTGAAATGGGTGAAGAACGACGCATCATCCCGCGCTATCGAACCGATCGCTCAGCGCAAATCACGTTGGATGACAACAGCCGGATCGATTGCAGGGTCTTCGACCTGTCGACCGACGGGGCCGGCCTCAACGGTGTGCCGACGATGCGGTTGCCCGAGCGTTTCATGCTGACCATCGAACGTCTCGGTGTCAGGCACAAATGCCGTATCGCATGGCGCTTCAAGGATCGCATCGGCGTCGAGTTCCTGTAAGGACGCATCGGCAATCCTGGAGAGCCATCATGGTTCAATGGACAGCAAAGCCGGCGCCATGCGAGACCGTCGCGCCGATCCACAACGTCGATGCAGTGGAACCGGCAACACCGCCGGCCAGGAAACAGAATCCACGCAGACGCGGACGCACACCGCTCGCCCTCATGCTGCTGCTCATCGCGGTCGGCGCGATGGTCCCGGCCGGTTATCTTTTCCTCGCGCATCGTGCACCCGCGCCGGAGCCAGGACGGCACGATCAGGTTGAGCGCGAAATGACAACTGGCCGCATCATCATTTCGGATCGGACAGGCTGCCGCGAGCGCGGCTTCAACAATTATAACGGCCAGGCGACGGAGAAAGGCACCGTGTCATGCAGCGTCATTGCCCCAAAAGCGCAAGGACTGCCGGAGCGGCTCGACACCATCCGACGCGCTTTTGCGCCGCAATAGGATCGCGTTTTCGTATCCGTCGCATGCACCATCCCAAAAAAGAATGGCCCGGCATGAGCCGAGCCATTCTTCCTTCCGTCATCACCAGCGGCGCCAGCGCGGGCCATAATACCCGTAATAGCGCGGCCGGTAATAAGGCCGATATCCGCCGTAATAGCCATAAGGCCGGTAGTAATAATTCGGCCGCCACACACACCGGCCATACGGCCCGCACACCCAACGCGCTTTCTGCACACCGGTGTCGGCTTTCACGGCATCGGTGTCGGCGCCGAGCTGTCCAACCGGCATCGCCGAAGCTGCGCTCGTCAGCGCAAGAAAGCCGGCAGTCGCAGCGCCCATTAAAGCACCTTTGAAGTTGACCATAAGCACCTCTCCCTACGTTCGAGATGCGTGGATTGTCGTGATGAATTTTCGCCGGATTGCGGCAAAGCAAACGATTTGATGCAGCGACAAAACAATTTATCGCGCGTCGAAATAAATATCCGTTCAGCGAACACATTATCGCATCGCGACATGTGTCACTGTGCAAAGCAACGTGATTTTTTGGAATACCATTCTGTCATCACGTTCATGTCCGCTGTCGCGGCTGACGCGCTTATTGACGTTCGCGCTCCGCGTCCTCATGCGGCAAGCGCTGTAAACGCTCAACATTGCACGCGCCCGAACCCGAGTGCGGGAATGAGCGGCAGGGCACGAATTATTCCTTCAAGAATCCGCAGTTGCCTACACGCACCGTCGAACGGCAACGCCGTTCCTGATCACGGTGCGGCAGGCCACACCCGGCCGCACAACCGAGCGCACCGCGACCGGACGACGCACGACCGGACGCACAGCCACCGGTCGACGCACGCCAACAGCACCGCGCGGCCCGACACAACCCGCACCGCGCCATCCGCGCGCGCAGACGGCGGCATTGGCTTCATTCATTTCAACGGCAACAGTCGCTCCGAACGTCACGACCGCGAACGCGGCAATCAGCAACAGGCGCATGTTTCACTCCCGTTTTTCCGATCCAGCTTTTTTGGAACGATACCTGAACGGCATCGCAGCATACGACGTTTAGCGTTCAATCGGAGCGATCGTTAGGCGGGCGACTGACACGACCTCGTGTTCGTCAACACTCGCGCAGGGATGAGCGGCCGCGTCAGGCGACAGCAACATCCTGCAGCCCGGCTGAAAGGCAAATGCGATTGCGGCCCGCGGCCTTGGCGGCATAAAGCGCCCGGTCCGCATCGGCATAAAGCGCATCGAAGCTCTGGCCGTTGCCGATAGCTGCGCCGGCGGACACCGTCACCCGCACGGCAACACCATGCGCCACGATCGGCATGGCCGCGATATACGCGCAAAAGTCCTTCACCTTGCCGAGCACGACATCGGGCGGCGTGTCCGACGAGAGCACGGCGAATTCCTCGCCGCCGAGACGGCCTATGGTGCCAACGCTCCCCAGTTCGGCGGCCATCTGCTGCGCAACGGATTTCAGCACCAGATCGCCGACGCGATGGCCATAGGTGTCATTGACGCTCTTGAACCGGTCGAGATCGATGATGATGAGCACCAGTGTGGTGCCGGCTGCGGCTTCCGCGCGATCGAGGATGGCTCTCCGATTGGCCAGGCCGGTCAGTGGGTCCATCAGGCTCAGTTGCTCCACCATCGCCTTGGCCTGATGCAGCGAAAGATGCGTGCGCCCGATGCCATAGAGGATCGGCACAGCGATCACGATCGCCGCGAAGATGGTCACTGCCCATGAGCG
>Ga0164243_10007102_pt1 | contig 16806 bp, 18 predicted proteins | sample OricompcompostOP_FD_108781 | JGI IMG/M metagenome (GOLD analysis project Ga0164243, IMG submission 108781) | Organic Plus compost microbial communities from Emeryville, California, USA - Original compost - Organic plus compost (OP) | ecosystem: Engineered > Solid waste > Mixed feedstock >... | reverse complement strand
TGATAGGATTCAGTACCGGCTGGATTCAACGCACCTTTAATCTCAATACCACCAATGTAGAGAACACGTTGCCGGGAGGATCTTCGTAATCGCGTAACCAATTCCGTTATATACTAAAAAGTATTGTGCAAGTTACCAGGCGAGGCGCTGCCATTCAGCGCCTTTCCCTGTTTGCTATAACGTGGTCAGTTACGGGGCCGCCTTTCCTATAGCGTCCAGCTTGTGGTACATCTGCTCCAACACCGAATGCGTTTCATATACCCACACCGGCGCTCCATCCGGCCAGTTGAAATCATAATCTACAATCAGCCGCCGGAGTATTTCATATCCTTTTTCTGCCTGCCGGCGATTGTAAAAGCAATGGACCCAGGTCTCGTGCAGGGCTTCTTTTTCAGGCAGACCAATGCCCCGGCTGTACCATTGAAAAATGGTGGGCAGTCCCAGAAAACTGATCCTCGTCTTTTGCCGCTTGATATTATCCCTGAAGTATAACGCGTAAAATTTAAGGCAGCCCAGCACGCGGGCGTGGATGGCGCTGTCGCTCTCCGGCTTCCGGGGCGGGATGCGCCATTGAACATTCACCGGGTGAAATGGATCATTGTAAGGATTCTTGTGCACCAGTCCATCGGAGGAGAGGCGCAGGTACAGCGGCTGGCCTTCTTTACCGCGGCTTACGAGGTACAGGTTGCGACTGGTTACATTCCGCAGTTCATACTTTTTTTGCTGGTTGCCGGGAAACTGCAGCAGCAGGGTATCGGGCGAAGGCAGGCTCCACCGGCCGATACGCATCGAATTATTGCGGGCATTCTCTACTACCGAACTGTCTTTGAATATATTCAGCTGCGGAAAGATGCGCACATTGTTTTCGTCCATCACCAGTTCCACCGAAGAAACTCCTTCCATATTTTCCAGTTCCCAGTGCTGGCAAAGCTTTACTAACCGGTCTGTTTTGGTAAAACCCGCTGCCAGTTGCGCCATACCGGTATCGCCGGCAGCCAGCGTTTCCTGCATTGCAAAAGCGGGTTCATCGGCTTCTTCTTCCTCCATGGCCTGTTGAACAGGAGAATGGCAGGCCACGAACAGCAGCAGGGTGAAAAGGGGTATAGTGTTCAGAGGTGACATAGCTGAATAGGTGCGGTCGGCCTGACTTTTACCCGCAAATAAAATAAATATTGCCTTTTTCTGTTTTAGTATAAACCCTATTTCTCCTATTTTCGACCGCCTAAAACGAACCCGGGTAATAATGATCGTACGTAAGAAAGTTCACCATGCTATCAGTAAGGATGCGCGGCCTGGCTGCATCCGGCTGACTGCACCCGGACTTTCCGGCCTCCTGGCCCTCTGCCTGATGCTGCTCCTGGTTTGTCCGGCCGTGTTTGCCCAGACCAGGCAGGCCTTCGTAGCGGGTAGGGTGGTAGATGAAAATGACAATCCGCTGGCCAATGTATCGGTACTGATCCTTGGCAGGCAGAAAGGCGTTAGTACTTCAGATAGCGGCACGTTCCGGCTGCCTGTTCCGGCCGACCGGGCCTTTGCACTGGTATTCTCTTATACCGGCTATAAAACCGGACAGCGCAATTTTTTGCTGAATGAAGGCGAAGAAGAATTTGTGGTAATCCGCCTGGAAAGAGGCGCCGGACAACTGGCGCCGGTAACGGTGACGGATGACCGCCCGCGTCATGAAGCCGGCCTGGTAGTGCTCAATCCCCGCAACGCGATCAATATTCCTTCTCCCACCGGCGGTATAGAAAGCCTGATCAAAGTGTTTGTAGGCAGCAACAATGAACTTACCTCGCAATATTCCGTGCGTGGCGGCAGCTACGATGAGAACCTGATCTATGTAAACGACTTTGAAGTGTTTCGTCCCTACCTGGTACGGAGCGGACAACAGGAAGGATTGTCTTTTATCAATCCCGAACTGGCGCGCAACGTTAATTTTTACACCGGCGGTTTCCAGGCGCGTTATGGCGACAAGCTGTCGTCGGTATTGGACATTCAATACAAAAAGCCCAAACGCTTTGGCGGATCCGTATATGCCGGTTTGCTGGAACAGGGATTGCACCTCGAAGGCAGTTCGCGCAATGAACGGTTCACCTACCTGGTAGGTGTCCGCAACCGCAGCAACCGCAACCTGCTCAGCAGCCAGGAAACACAGGGCAATTATGTGCCTTCTTCTTCCGACCTGCAGGCATTGCTCACGTACCAGTTGAGCAAAACCCATTCGCTGGAATTGCTGGGCAATATTTCGCAAACAAAATTTGAACTATCACCGGAATTCAGTCAGCTCACTTCATCGGTGTTCTCTCCTTATTTCAGCGCCAACCTCGGCCTGGACATTTATTTTGACGGGCGCGAAGAGGATCGCTATTTTACCAATATGCTGGGCCTTTCGCTGGTGCAGCAGTTGAATAAGAACCTGCGTTTGAAGTGGATGGTCAGCCGCTTTGAAAACGATGAACGGGAAAGCATTGATATTACCGGCGCTTACCTGTTTGGTGAACGTGAATTCGATAAATCGAAACCTGATTTCGGGCTGATCAACAATCCGCTGGGCGCCGGCCTGTATCAGACCTACGCGCGCAATTCCCTGAACATTGAAGTGTGGAATGCCTCTCATAAAGGATCGTTTGACAAGGGCCGCCACTTCTTTCAGTGGGGACAAAGCATCGAGCGGCAAACCATCACCGACAAACTGCACGAATGGGAATACCAGGACTCAGCCGGATACAACCTGCCGTACAATCCCGATAAGCTGGAGATGAGTAAATTCCTGCATACTGCCGCTGATCTCAGCATAACGCGGCTTACCGGTTATGTGCAGGACAATATTGTGTTCAATGAATCGGGTGGCTTCACCATACAGGCGGGCGTGCGGTATAATTACAATTCGCTCAACAAAGAATTGTTGCTTTCGCCCCGCGCCGGATTTTCATGGAAGCCCTTGCAATGGAAACGCGATGTGGTTTTCCGTGGTGCTGCCGGTATTTATCATCAGCCGCCTTTTTACCGCGAACTGCGGCGTTATGACGGCAGCATCAACAAAGAACTGAAAGCACAGAAAAGCTGGCAGGTTGTGGCTGGATGGGATTACAATTTCCGCTGGGGCAACCGGCCCTTCCGACTCACCACCGAAGCGTATTACAAACAGCTATGGGATGTGGTGCCCTACGATATAGACAATGTGCGTATGCGTTATTTTGGTGAGAACCATGCAAAGGCCCGGGCATCGGGACTGGAGTTCCGCCTGTTTGGTGAACTGGTGAAAGATGCGGAAAGCTGGATCAGTATAGGACTGATGCGCACGCGCGAAGACCTGGAAAACGATACGTACTACGAATATACATTGAATGAAAACAACCAGCCGGTTGACAGTTCGCTTACCGAAGCAGGCTGGCTGCGCCGTCCCACCGACCGATTGTTTACATTCGGAATGTTCCTGCAGGACTATCTTTCCACCAACAGGAACTTCAAAGTATACCTGAACTTCCTGTATGGCAGCAACCTGCCTTATAATATTCCCAACAGCGTTAAATACCGCAACGCATTGGTGATTGAACCGTATATGCGCATAGACATCGGGTTTAGTTTGCTGCTGCTGGACAGTGAGAAAACCAACCGGAGAAGTCATAACCCGTTCCGCAATTTTGAAAACATCTGGGCCACCTTTGAAGTGTTCAACCTGATTGATCGCGACAACACCATCTCTTACCTGCTGATAAAGGATTTTTCCAATACCATCTTTGCGATGCCCAACCGGCTAACGCCCCGGTTGGTGAACGTGAAACTGGTAGCCCGTTTCTGATGCAATACCCGCATAAGTTTTTATTGGTGAATGTTGTATAACATTTCGTAAGTTCGCTCCTGATGTTTTAACAGGCATCGGCAGCTCGTTGAAATTTTTTTGGAGTATGTGCATGAAGTGATTATCCCCCCACCGGGAGGGTAATTGCGAAATGTCATAAAAATTTTCAGAAAAATGGTTACATCATCGTTCGTTCAGTTTACTATTTTCTGTAATAAATATTGGAACGGATGACAGTAACCACAAGACCTAATCCATTTACGAGTAATGTAATACTCGAAATTGTTAGCGAGCGCCCTTGCCACGCCATTGTGCGGCTTTACGACGAATGTGGAAAATTTATTCGCATACTGTCGTGGAGCATGGCCCGCGGTCGCAATATTACCATGCTCCGGGACCTCGACGGACTGGAAGATGGTCATTATCTGCTTGATGCGGTAGATACAGAAGGCAATACGTTGCATAAGCTGGAGCTTGTAAAGCGACAGCAGGTATTGACCTGATGAACTGAATCAGCCTTTCCTCTTTCATCCTGTACCGCAATCTTACCTATGCGGCTTCACCCGAAGCCATTATCTGGATGTACCGTTACCAACGGATGTACACTGAAATCCTGATTGTACATTGACCCTGCCTATGCAAACCAGGAGCTGCCCCGGTTTGAACCATTGCCAACCAACGGTCCCCACCGTAGTAAACCAGCAGGCATTATGGTAAAGAAAGTCATTACACGTCCAAACCCGTTCGACTCCTTTTTTACATTAAACGTAACCTGTGAACAGAAAAGGCATGTAATTGTGCGCATTTCCTGTGACAACGGGCAGATCGTTCGGATGTTTGGATGGAGTATGATCAAAGGAACCAATATTACCACCATCGGTGAAACAGATAAGCTCATGCCCGGTACCTATCATTTATGCATTATGGACCACGACGGCAGCGAGTTATTCCGTACCCAATTGGAAAAGCAATAGTTTCGGGTTCTTTTGTGTTTCGATGGTAGATTACGAAACACAAAGCCCGAAACTTTCATTACCAAACCCGCCATGATATTTCAAGCCGTTCCCTCAGCCCCTAACCCTGCCCTCCGGGGGAGTTGTGCAAGCAACTCCCTTTTTTATTTGGGGGGAAAAGGGCCGGGCCACACAGCTTTTTTGCCTGTAGGATAAGGCAGCGACTGCCGCAAACCCTCTTATCCTTAAGCTTCTCCGGTCTGACCGCTTTGTAATAATTTTGTGCGCATGACGAAGCTGAGTGTAAATATTAACAAGTTCGCCACCCTGCGCAATAGCCGCGGCGGCAACAATCCGGATGTGTTAAAGGCAGCCATTGACGCCCAGCGTTTCGGGGCCGATGGCGTAACGGTGCACCCGCGTCCCGACGAACGCCATATCCGCTACAGTGATGTACGCGCCATCAGACAGATCATTACCACCGAATTCAATATTGAAGGCAATTGCCGCGAGCAGAAATTTATTGACCTGGTGCTGGAAGTAAAACCCCACCAGGTAACCCTGGTGCCCGATGCGGAAGGACAATTGACCTCCGATCACGGCTGGGACACCATCAAACACAAAGACTACCTGAAAGAAATGATCGGCATCTTTAAAAGCGCCGGTATTCGTGTATCCATATTCGTTGATCCTGTAGTGGAAATGGTGAACGGCGCCGCTGAAACCGGCACCGACCGCATTGAACTGTATACAGAAGGTTACGCCAAACGCTTCCACGAAAACAAAGCAGCAGCCATTGCGCCCTATATGGCTGCTGCAGAAAGGGCCAATGCCCTGGGACTGGGCATCAATGCCGGCCACGACCTGGACCTGCACAACCTGGCATATTTTGCACAAAACATTCCCGGTTTGCTGGAAGTGTCCATCGGACATGCATTGATCTGTGATGCCTTGTACCTGGGTTATGAAAATACTGTGCAGTTGTATAAGCGGCAGTTGATGCAGCAACCATAACGCCACAGGTGCAAATTATGGATTGCAGGATGCCTGTATTTTGTAATGCATTGTTACGCCAGCACATCCTGCCATTCCTTTACCCGCTCCAGCACAGATTTGGTAAAAGGACAAACCGGGATTATTTTCAACTGGTTCTGCCTTGCATATTCCACCACATTATGCACCAGTTGTTTGCCGATGCCCCGGCCGGACAGGCTGTCGTCCACCTCAGTGTGTTCAACAATCAGTTTCCCGGGCACCGGCAATGAATAAATCATTTCAGCCAGTTCTTTCCCGTTCTGTTCAATGTAGAACTTGCCCTTGCCGCCTTCTGTTTTGTTTTGTATCAGCATAGCATTATTGATTGCGTGAAGCGTTCCTGCAATGTAATCAATAATTGCGCCCGCTGACTGCGCTGTCGCATAGCTGAATAATGATTCGCCAATCGCGCCTGCAAAAAAAATTTGGCTGTTTCATTTTTGCACGCCATTTTTGCCCTGTCATGAATAAGCAAGTGCAAAATATTCAGTGGTGGTGGCATACAAACTCTTTACGGGGCTTGTAATGCTGCATTGCTGTATTATGTATGAATATATTCTGGCCCCGATGCAAATCGGGGCCTTTTTTTTGATTACCGGTCAGCCGGGAAGGCAGAACAGGCGCACGCCTTCGCCGCTGACACTCAACCAACGTGGCCTCCGGGCCGGAAAAACAGTTTTTGCAAATGAAAAAAATTGCCTTACAAACCCGGTGTAAGAAATTGCTTGCGGACGTGTACACGCCTGTAGGCATCTACCTGCGGGTGCGGGACAGGTTCCGGGACACCATCCTGCTGGAAAGCACCGACCACCATGCGGCAGAAAACAGTTATTCCTTCATCTGCATCAATGCCATTGCCGGCATGGAGATCAGCTCTACCCGCTCAATAGAATTCAAACTACCCGGTGAGCCGCCCCGCAAGGAAACTATCAGCAGTCCCGCTGAAGTGCCCGGCAAACTATGGGAATTCATACAGCGGTTTGAAACCTCCGGCAGCTCCCGTGAAGCGCGCTTTGCCCAGGGATTGTATGGCTATACCACCTATGATGCCGTACAGTTTTTTGATACCATCCAATTGCAATCGGGAAAATCCCAGCCGGTGATCCCGCTGATGCGTTACCGGTTATACCAGTACGTTATAGCCATCAATCATTATAAAGACGAATTGTTCATCTGCGAAAACCTTATTCCCGGCGTGGAGAGCGAAGTGGCCGTGGTAGAATCGCTGATCCGCAGCAGGGACGTGCCTATGTATCCCTTCCGCACCAAAGGCCTGGAGTCGTCCAATATGACCGATGAGGACTATATGGAAATGGTGAAAAAGGGCATCCGGAGCTGCCTCCGTGGCGATGTGTTTCAGATTGTGCTGAGCCGCTGTTTTGAACAACCTTTCACCGGCGATGAATTTGCGGTATACCGCTCGTTGCGCAGCATCAATCCTTCTCCTTATCTTTTCTTCTTTGATTATGGCGATTATAAACTGATGGGTTCTTCTCCTGAATCGCAACTCGTTATACAGGGCGGTAAGGCTGTGGTGCATCCCATTGCCGGCACCTTCCGTAGAACCGGCGATGATGAAACAGACCAGCGTGAAGCAGCGCGCCTGTTAAAGGATGCCAAAGAAAATGCGGAACACGTGATGCTGGTAGATCTTGCCCGCAATGATCTCAGTCGCCTCTGCGATGAAGTGGAAGTAGCGCACTACCGGCAGGTGCAATATTATTCGCACGTGATACACCTGGTAAGCGAAGTGTGCGGAAAGGTGCGGCCCGATACCAATCCTTTCCTGTTGCTGGCCAAAACCTTTCCGGCAGGAACCCTGAGCGGTGCACCCAAGTTCAGGGCCATGGCGCTGATTGATCAGTATGAACCCACTGCCCGGAGTTACTACGGAGGCGCCATAGGTTTTATGGGATTTGATGGCAGTTGCAATCACGCCATCATGATCCGTACCTTCCTGAGCCGCCGCAATAAACTGATATACCAGGCAGGCGCCGGCGTGGTGGCCGCGAGCCGGCCAGCCAGCGAATTGCAGGAAGTGAACAATAAACTCAACGCCCTGAAGAGCGCCATCAAAGAAGCAGAAAAGATCAGCTAACAAAACACAACATGAAAATCCTGGTATTCGACAATTACGATTCATTTACGTATAACCTGGTGCACCTGGTAGAGAAAATCGTGGGCAAACGGGTGGAGGTGTACCGCAACGATCAGATACCCCTGGAAAAAGTGAAGGAATACGATAAGATCATCTTATCGCCCGGTCCCGGCATTCCCGAAGAAGCAGGTTTGCTGCTGCCGCTGATCAAAGAATATGCCGCCAGCAAATCCATCCTGGGTGTATGTCTTGGTCACCAGGCCATCGGCCAGGCATTTGGCGGCAAACTGGTCAATCTCAGCAGCGTGTACCATGGCGTAGCTACGCCGGTAACGGTGTTGAATGGCGAAAGCAAAGCGCAAAAAGCAAACCATCTTTTTGCAGGCCTGCCCGCTGTGATCGGGGCAGGACGCTATCATTCCTGGGTGGTGAGTGATGAAGGGTTTCCTGATGTGCTGGAAGTAACGGCCCGGGACGAAAACAATTTCATCATGGCCTTGCAACACAGGCAGTATGATGTGCAGGGCGTGCAGTTTCATCCTGAAAGTGTATTAACCCCCATGGGCGAAGTGATTTTGCAAAACTGGTTGAAAGGTTAAAAGGCCGGGGGAAACAACAATCAATAAACAACAATGCCAAAGGTTCCGTTTGGTTTTTGAAATCTATCTGAATCATGAAAAAAATCCTGCAATATCTCTTCGAACACAAAACCCTTTCCCGCGCCATGGCGAAGGAGGTATTGATGAATATCGGGAAGGGCATATACAATGAACATGAAGTAACGGCCTTCATGACGGTATACCTTATGCGTAGTGTGACCATTGAGGAACTGCAGGGTTTCCAGGACGCCCTGCTGGAACTGTGCGTGCGGGTAGACCTGAATGGTTTCCCTGCCATTGATATTGTAGGTACCGGTGGGGATGGCAAAAACACGTTCAATATCTCCACGCTCAGTTGTTTTATTGTGGCCGGCACGGGACAAAAAGTGGCCAAGCATGGCAACTACGGCGCTTCCTCTGTGAGCGGCGCCAGCAATGTGATGGAGCAATTGGGCTATAAGTTCAAGAACAACCAGGACCAGTTGAAGCAGGAAGTGGACAAGGCCAATATCTGCTTCCTGCACGCGCCCTTGTTTCATCCGGCGCTGAAAACCGTGGCGCCCATCCGTAAGAATCTCGGTATGCGCACCTTCTTCAATATGCTGGGACCAATGGTGAATCCTGCCTTCCCGCCTTTTCAACTGGTGGGTGTGTATAGTCTTGAAATGGCGCGCATTTACAATTACCTCCTGCAACAAACAGACAAAGCCTTTACCATCATACACGGCCTGGACGGGTACGACGAGATTTCCCTTACCAACGACACCAAAGTAATTACCAACGAAGGGGAAAGCGTGATGACGCCGGAAGCACTTGGCAGGCGCATGGTAAATCCTTCCGATATTTACGGCGGCCATTCCGTGGAAGAAGCAGCAAAGATCTTTGTGAAAATATTGAAAGGGGAAGGCTCCTGGGCGCAAAATGCCGTAGTGCTGGCCAATGCCGCCATGGCGTTGCATTGTACGGGCAATTTCAAATCGTACGACGATGCCTATGCAGCCGCAGTTGACAGCCTGGAAAGTGGCAAAGCACATGAAGCGCTGAAGAAACTGATTGCACTACAATAACGCACGCTTAAATTTCGAACAGATAACGCAATGGATATACTCGAACAGATCATCGCCGGCAAAAAAGTGGAAGTGGAGAAGAAACGGGAGATGCTGCCTTACCATGTACTGGAACAATATCCGCATTTTGCGCATGAACCGGTATCGCTCAGTGCGCGACTGGCGCTGGGGCATACTACGGGCATTATTACGGAATTCAAACGGAAATCGCCTTCAAAAGGCATCATCAATGCTAACGTAGAAGTAATAGATGTGGTAAAGGCCTATGAACTGCACGGCGCTGCCGGCATTTCGGTGCTTACTGATGAAAAATATTTTGGCGGACTGTCCGATGATCTGATGCTGGCCCGGCAAACCGTGCGTATTCCCGTGCTGCGAAAAGATTTTATTATTGATGAATACCAGATCGTGGAAGCAAAGGCCATAGGCGCCGATGTGATCCTGCTGATTGCGGCCTGTTTAAAGCCTGCCACGGTAAAAAGACTGGCGTCCTTTGCGGTTTCACTGGGACTGGAAGTGCTGCTGGAACTGCATGCGGAAGCAGAACTGGACCATATTTGCGATGATACCGTACTGGTTGGTATCAACAACCGCAACCTGAAAACTTTTGAAGTAGACATTGAACGCAGTTTAAAAATGGCGGAAATGATTCCGGAAGAAAAAATAAAAATTGCAGAGAGTGGCATCAGTGCCGTATCCGCCATCAATCTGTTTAAAAAATACGGGTTCAGCGGATTTCTGATAGGAGAGAATTTTATGAAAGAAGCCGATCCGGGAGCAGCGTTCCGCAAATTTGCGGAGCAGTTGAAGTAATGGTGCAGCGGTGGTCAGGCAGCAACGATTGCATAGCCGGTACAGTTAACACTTAAAATCTATCATAGCTATGCGCGTAAAAGTTTGTGGCATGACCCTGGCAGAACAACTGGAACAGTTGGGCCCCATGGGGGTTACGTTTGCCGGGTTCATCTTTTATCCCAAAAGTCCCAGGTATGTATTCAAACACATGACCACCACGCAGATCCGCAAAGAAAATGCTGTGAACAAAGTAGGCGTTTTCGTGAATGCGGGCATTGAGGAAGTGTTGCATATGGTGGATGAGTGCCGCCTGCATATGGTGCAGTTGCATGGCGATGAATCGCCGAAGTATTGTGAAAAGATTGCCGACTATGTATCGGTGGTAAAAGCTTTCCGCCTCAGTGAAAACGACAACATTGAATGGATGATCCGTCCGTATATGGACGTGTGCGATATGTTCATGTTCGATACCATGGGCGCCGGTTACGGAGGCACCGGAAAGAAATTTGACTGGGGTATGTTGAAGGATGTAACCGTTGGCAAACCATTTTTTCTCAGCGGCGGTATTGAACCCGGCGATGAAGAGCAACTGCGCGAATTTGCAAAGCTGCCGGTAGCCAAAGCGCTGTTTGCGATTGATATCAACAGCCGTTTTGAAGTGACCCCGGGTGTAAAGGATATGAACAAAGTGAAAGCTTTTGTAGATAAGATAAAAGCAGAATAGTGTGAAAAAAATAAACAGCAACCAGTAGGTATGAAAACAAGTACAATCAGCTATCAGGTGCCGGATGCAAGAGGCTATTACGGAAAATTCGGCGGCGCTTTCATACCCGAAATGCTGCATCGCAACGTGGAAGAATTGCAGTCGGAGTACCTGGAAATCATCAATGCCCCTTCTTTCCGGGAGGAGTTCCGGGCCTTGCTGAAAGACTATGCCGGTCGTGCCACACCGTTATACCATGCGGCGCGGTTAAGCAAGCAATACAATACAACGATTTATCTCAAGCGGGAAGACCTTTGTCATACCGGTGCGCACAAGGTTAACAATACAATTGGCCAGATTCTGCTGGCTCAGCGACTGGGTAAAAAGCGCATCATTGCAGAAACGGGCGCGGGACAGCACGGCGTTGCCACTGCCACTGTTTGTGCGCTGAAAGGGATTCAGTGTGTAGTGTATATGGGTGAAAAAGATATCGAACGCCAGGCGCCGAATGTGGCCCGTATGAAAATGCTGGGAGCTACCGTCATTCCCGCCACCAGCGGCAGCAAGACCTTAAAGGACGCCACCAATGAAGCCATCCGCGACTGGATCAACCATCCCACCGATACGCACTACATCATCGGCAGTGTGGTAGGACCGCATCCTTATCCCGATATGGTAGCCCGTTTTCAAAGTGTGATCAGCGAAGAGATCCGGTGGCAACTGAAAGAGAAAACCGGCAATGAATTACCAACACATGTATTGGCCTGTGTAGGTGGAGGAAGCAATGCTGCCGGCGCTTTTTATCATTTCCTCGATGAATTGTCTGTACAATTGATCGCTGTAGAAGCGGCAGGGCAGGGTATTCACAGCGGATTGAGCGCGGCTACTACGCAATTGGGAACACCCGGCATACTACATGGCAGTAAGAGTTTAGTCATGCAGACAGCCGATGGCCAGGTAGTAGAACCTCACAGCATCTCCGCCGGCCTCGACTATCCCGGCATTGGTCCCCTGCATGCGCATTTATTTGACAGCGGTCGCGGTAGGTTTCTCAGCGCCACGGATGAAGAAGCACTCGAAGCAGCATTTCAACTGGCGCGGCTTGAAGGAATCATACCGGCTTTGGAATCGGCACACGCACTGGCGGCATTGAACCAGTTGCCGTTCAAAAAAGAAGATACGGTGGTGCTGTGCCTGAGTGGCAGAGGCGATAAAGACCTTGCCACCTACATGAAACGAATACAATAAGAGCCATCAGAAAATACGGTTGACATGTCACGAATCCAGGAGTTGTTTCAAAAGAAAAATAACAATGTGTTGAATGTGTACTGCACGGCAGGCTTTCCGGCTCTGGAGAGTACACTGGCAGTGATGCAGGCCCTGCAGCAAAACGGCGCAGATATGATTGAACTGGGCATGCCTTACAGCGATCCGCTGGCTGATGGTCCTGTTATCCAGGCCAGCAGCAGCAAGGCATTGGCCAATGGTATGACCATCGCCACCCTGTTTGCACAATTGCGTGCGTTCAGAAAGCAGATCCATATCCCGGTTGTGCTGATGGGGTATATGAACCCCGTGCTGCAATATGGGTTTGAAAAATTTTGCGCCCATGCCGCTGAAGTGGGTATTGATGGACTGATCCTGCCCGACCTGCCGGAATATGAATTTGAAACAGAATACGGGACGATTATTCGCCGGTATGGACTGGATTTTATTTTCCTTGTAACACCGGAAACTTCACCGGCAAGAATAGAAAAGCTGGATCAACTGAGTTCCGGATTTCTCTATGCCGTTTCCTCTTCTTCCACCACCGGAAAAGATAAGGATATGGGCCAGGTGAACAGCTTCCTGCAACGGCTGCAACATATGCAGTTAAAGAACCCGGTGCTGGTAGGTTTTGGTATAAAAGACAAGCCGACTTTTGAGCAGGCCTGCCAATATGCCAACGGCGCTATCATCGGTACGGCATACATCAAAGCCATTGAAAACGCAACCGATGTATTACCGGCAACGAAAACATTCTTGCAGACCATCCGGCATTGAACAGGAGGAATTAAGCACCGGGAAACCGTGTTGCCGCACGCTGCGGGCGATTGAAAAAAAATAAACCTGCAGCCCGCCGCGGGTGATTGATTAAAATGAAATAACGGGTGATTGATTAAAATGAAATAAACAGTAGAAAAGCAGCGCGCCGCCCGATTGACCAAAGAAACAAACACCATGAAACTCGTTATCATAAAATACAACGCCGGTAATATTCAATCTGTGCTGTACGCACTGGAAAGAATTGGCGTACACGCCACAGTTACCGATGACCCGGAGCAGATACGCACAGCAGACAAAGTGATTTTTCCCGGCGTAGGCGAAGCAGCCAGCGCCATGCAATACCTGCGCGAACATGGGCTGGACACCTTGATCCGCGACCTGCAGCAACCTGTACTGGGTATTTGCCTCGGTATGCAACTGATGTGCGCCTATAGTGAAGAACGTGACACGCAATGCCTCGGCATTTTCAACGAACACGTCAAACAATTTAATGCCAACGCTGCGGCGCCCGGAGATAACAACCGGTATAAAGTGCCGCAGATCGGCTGGAACAATATCTATCAGCTTAAAACAAAACTGTTCGATGGTTTGCCGGAAAACAGCTATTGTTACTTTGTGCATGGCTACTATGCTTCCGCCGGTCCGCATACCATTGCCACGGCAGATTACATCATTCCATACAGTGCGGCACTGCATCGCGATAATTTTTATGGCGTGCAGTTTCATCCCGAAAAAAGCGCCCAGGTAGGAGAACGCATTTTGCAAAACTTTTTGTCGCTATAACAGGATGATGCAATCTTGCAAAAAACAAAACAAAACAAACCATCTCTTTACATGGAAATCATTCCCGCAATAGATATCATAGACGGAAAATGTGTGCGCCTCACGCAGGGCGATTATGCGCAGCAGAAAATATACAATGAAAACCCGCTCGAAGTAGCGCTGCAGTTTGAAAATGCCGGATTGAAGCGGCTGCACCTGGTAGACCTGGACGGCGCCAAAGCAGGCGCTGTTAAAAACTGGAAAGTACTGGAAACGATTGCCGGCAAAACAGCCCTGGTAATTGATTTCGGCGGCGGTATCAAATCACAAAAAGACTGTGCTATTATTTTCAATTCCGGCGCTGCTTTTGCCACCGTAGGCAGTATGGCGGTGAAGCACCAGGATGAATTTGTACAATGGCTGCACCAGTATGGCGCTGATAAATTTCTGCTCGGCGCGGACGTAAAAGAAGAACAGATTGCCGTAAGCGGCTGGACAGAGACCACCACCATCAACGTGTTTGATTTCATTCAGCAATATGTAGCGCAGGGCGTGCAGCAGGTGTTTTGTACCGATGTGAGCAAAGATGGACTGCTCGCCGGTCCTTCCATTGAATTGTACAAAAAGATCATTGCACAATTTCCTTCCCTGCATTTCATTGCCAGTGGTGGCGTAAGCAGTCTGCACGATCTTGATCAGCTGCAGCAGATCGGTTGCAAGGGGGCCATCATCGGCAAGGCGATCTATGAAAACCGGATAACAGTAAAAGACCTGCAATTATTTGCCCGGGGCAGCCATTCAGATAAATAATACTAACTATGTTGTGTAAGCGCATTATTCCTTGCCTGGACATCAAAGACGGCCGTACCGTAAAAGGCACCAATTTTGTTAACCTGCGTGATGCCGGCGACCCGGTGGAACTCGGCGCCCTGTATGCACAGCAGGGCGCGGATGAACTGGTGTTTCTCGATATTACGGCTACCAATGAAAAGCGTAAAACCCTGCGCGAGCTGGTGAACCGCATTGCGCATCACATCAATATTCCGTTTACGGTGGGGGGCGGCATCAGCAGTGTGGAAGACGTGCATGCCCTGTTACAGAACGGCGCCGATAAAATATCTGTGAACACAGCCGCATTCAAAAACCCGCAACTGATCAACGACCTGGCCAGTGAGTTTGGGAGCCAATGCGTGGTGCTGGCCATCGATACGCGCAGGGAGGAAGATGGTCAATGGTATGTATACCTCAATGGCGGACGGGTGAAAACAGACCGCCTGTGTTTCGACTGGGCGCAACAGGCCGTAGCGCTGGGCGCCGGTGAAATATTGCTCACCTCCATGAACCACGACGGCACCAAACAGGGATTTGCGCTGGACATTACGAAGCAACTGGCCACCAATCTGCCTGTTCCCGTGATTGCTTCGGGTGGTGGCGGCACCATGCAACACTTCGCGGAGGTTTTTCATGAAGCGCAGGCAGATGCGGCATTGGCTGCCAGCATCTTTCATTTTAAGGAAATTGCTATTCCTGATTTGAAAAGCTATCTGCAGCAGCAACATGTTCAGGTACGCCCGGTACAATAGCGTGGCGCTGTGGACCTTTTTTTTCATTATTGTGCGCACTCCCCGAACTGACCCATGCCCTCATTTTTTATTTGTTATTTCGCGTTATGAAAATAGATTTCAAAAAATACCAGGATGGTCTCGCGCCGGCCATCATCCAGGACTACCGGACACATAAAGTGCTGATGCTGGGTTTTATGAACCAGGAGGCCCTGCAAAAGACCATGGCGGAAGGCAAGGTGACCTTTTACAGTCGCAGTAAAAAAAGGTTATGGACAAAAGGAGAGGAGAGCGGCCATCACCTGCTGGTGAAGGAAATATTGTCAGATTGTGATGATGATACCTTGCTGATCAAGGCGGAACCGTTGGGGCCTACCTGTCATACCGGCGCAGATACCTGCTGGAGTGAGCGGAACCATATGGAGGACTTCCTGTATTACCTGGAAGATATCATCAATCTCCGCAAACAAAGCCAGGATGAGAAATCGTATGTAAGACAATTGTTTAGCAAGGGTATCAATAAAATAGCCCAGAAAGTGGGCGAAGAAGCGGTGGAACTGGTGATCGAGGCCAAGGATAACAATGAAGAACTTTTCCTGAACGAGGCCGCTGACCTTTTATTCCATTATTTGGTATTACTTAACGCAAAAGGATATAAATTACAGGCCGTAGTAGACGTTTTACAGGCGAGACACGCAAAAAAATAATGCAAACTATGAAATATGTTTATCTGCTGCTGTTGCTCTGGGCACCTGCGGCGATGGCTCAGCAGGAATTTGAAATTACCGGTACCCTCACCGGTTTGCCGGAAAACGGCCCGGTAGTGCTGGTTGATTTGCAGCAGGAAGATACGGTGGCTACCGGAACTGTCAGCAATGGCCGTTTTGTATTGAAAGGCTCGGTACAGGAACCCGGCCTGTTCAATTTGTTTTTGGGCGCCGGCAATGCCCGGTCAGTGCTTTTTATCGGTAACGATAAAGTAACCATCACCGGAGCTGCCGACAATCCGCAAAGCATCGAGGTAAAAGGTTCTGCAGTACACAATGATTTTGTGGAGCTGCAAACCATCTTTAATCCCCTCATGCAAAAGCTGATCGCTACCAGCCAGCGCCTGCAGGCCACCCCGGGCGTTAAGGAAGGCGATTCGCTGCAGGTGGCTTACCGGAAGCAATTTGATGACGTGACGGCCGCCATTGACCGTTTTGTAGACAATAAGAAAAAATCACCCGTGGGCGCTTTCCTGCTGGTGATCACCCGCGAGCTGGACCAGGATATCACCCAACTGGAAGCACGCTTCGCGCGCCTGGACGCCAGTGTGCAAAAAAGTTTCTTTGGAAAAGTACTGCAGGAGCAGATCAGCAAGGGCAAGATCGGCGCCATAGGT
>Ga0164243_10007101_pt1 | contig 16806 bp, 34 predicted proteins | sample OricompcompostOP_FD_108781 | JGI IMG/M metagenome (GOLD analysis project Ga0164243, IMG submission 108781) | Organic Plus compost microbial communities from Emeryville, California, USA - Original compost - Organic plus compost (OP) | ecosystem: Engineered > Solid waste > Mixed feedstock >... | reverse complement strand
GACTTTGCCACCAAAGACGCCCTAATGGGACGGTGCCGCAGTCTCATCGGCCGTTGAGATCGTTAACGAGCGACGCACTCTTAATCAGCGGGTCGAAGGTTCGAATCCTTCATCACCCACCATCTAACTGCTTGATACGGAATGGTTGTTCTACTTCCCGTTCCGTTCGCCCGATGCGGTTTGGCAGTCCGGTTTGGCAGTTTCCTGTTCCGTTCCCGTTCTCTCGAGCTTGCTGATGGCCGCGCGCGCAAGCGTCTTTTGGCGCGCCGCCTTGGTGTAGAGCGACACCATCGCCGTGGTGCGATGACCGAGCACCGACTGGATTTCCTTGTCGCTGCACCCGGCCTCGGCGAGCGCCTTTCCGGCCGTGTGCCGCAGCCCGTGAAAATGCCGCTTGATGCCGTGCGCGCGCAGCCAGCCGTGGAAGGACTTGGAGAACGTGGTCGCCTTCCAGGCGGTGCCATCCTCGCGGGTGACGAACAGCAACGCCGTCTTTGGAAGGCCGTCGAGATGGGCGCGCAATCTGGCGTGAGCTGGGATCCACACCGGCTCGTCGGTCTTGTCCTGAACGACCTGGATGGCCCCGTTAGAATAGCAACTCCTGGTCATCTTCAACACGTCGCCCTCTCTCTGGCCAGCGTAGCGGGCGAGCATGTAGGCGGTCATGTAGGCGGCCGGCGGATTGGCGTTTTCGAAGGCTTCGCAATCGGCGTCGGACCAAGGCGTGTAAGACACGGGCTTGCCAATGCGCTTCATGCGCGCTGCGGGGTTCGCATCTACATCGAAGTCGTTGTCTATGCCGAAGTTGAACAGCAGGCTGGCGACTTGGGTAAAGAGCTTCTGCGTGCGCGGCTTGGTGGCGAACGGCTTGCGCAGCTGCCGGATATGCCGGCGCTTCACGTCGCGCGCGGGGTAGGTGTCGATGCTGCGGAAGTGATCGAGCATCCGGCTGTAGTCGGCCTGGGTCTTGGCCGCGAGGGAAAGGAACTCGTCGCTGGCCTTATAGTCGTTGATCATGGCGGCGACGCTGTCATCGATGAGAACGCGCGGCTTCGGTTCGTTGGCCGCTTCGTCTAGGAGTCGGGCATACTCCTGCCAGAACTCCGGCTGGTCGGGACCGCTCGGCAGCCTGCGGCGCTGCCCGCCGCGGCGAAAATAATAATAGTCGCGGCCCTTGGCGCGCGTGTGGTCAACGTACTTCGGCAGATTGGGCGGCATTGATCGCGTCCATTATCGGATCGCGCCCGCGTGGGCTTTTGTCAGGCTCCCCATCCAGAGCGCGATCGAGCGCCGCCCGGTCCCAGATCTTGCGGCGCGATGACCTTAGCGGCATCGGGCCGGGAAAGCGACCGGCGGCAACTTCCTTGGCGAACGCTGACGCGGATAGACCCACGTAGGCCCCCGCTTCTTCGATGGATAGCCCGCGCTTGGCAACGCCGCCTGTGGCCAGTCGGCGCTCGGCTTCGGGCTTGGTGAGGTTCCCAGCCATCACGCCTCCGCCGGTTCGGGGCGGCGCTGGGAGGCGCGCGCGGGCTTGCGGCAGGGGAGAATGAGGTCGGCGACATCCCACTCGGACACGCCGACCATGGCGGCTGTGTCTTTAATGGTGCAGCGCTGGGTGAGCAGCGCGAGGCAGTCCGCTTGCTGGGATGGGCTCATCGTCCATCACCATTGCTGTCGGTTGAGGGGGTGGGTGGGGCAATTCGGATGGACCCATCGGCCGTGAGGGACGCGACGATGCCCCGCGCCATCTCATTCAGGTCGCTGCCATCGGCGATCGACGATTGTTCGTGCAGTGCGCAAACGATGCGGCTCCGCACGTCAGCATCGGACATCAGCCGGCCCCAGTCCGCGAGATCAACCATTTCTGCTGCGCGGCGCTGGAACTCACCGCACCAGTATTCCTGCCCAACGCGAGGACGAATGTTGGTGACCTTGCCCGTGGGCTCGAAGTACGCCTGCGGGGGAAAGCGCCGGCATTCCACTGATCCGTGCGCGAGAAGATCTGCAAATTTGCAGCTACCGCAGCGTTGGCGCTCGCTCATCGCTCACCTCCGAGATGATCTGCACGTGAGTCAGCGCGATGCAGTCGCCGGGTATTTTGACGACCGCGCAGCCCGCGCTATTGACGAACGCGCCCGGCTCTTTGACCACGGTGTCTTTCCAGCAGTCGTTCATCCAGCGCGCCATAGGCCAGACGCGAATCGGGGTTCCGATTGGGTGCGTGGCGTTGAACCGTGCAACCAGATCAGCGCTGTTGCGACGACGCGGCCCTGGGTAGCGCGGATCGAAGAAACGCTTGTCGGTGCGCCGGACGCACCCCTGTCCTGATGTCTCACTCATGATCGCCCTCGTCGTCGTCGTCGGGTTCGTCGGTGAGCCACAGGTGCAGGCTCTGCAGTGGCAGAACGAGCAGCAGCCAGACGATGCCGCGCACGGCATCCCATGCGTTCGAAAGCGCGCAGCGCAGCCACGAGAGCGGGCCGAGCGTGCGCAGGTTCCAGCGGAAGGACTGCAGCGAGTGCAGCGGCGGGGCGCGGTCTGATTTCGGGATAGCCATTAGGCGTTGCCCTCCGGGTTCTGGACGCGCACGTGCGGCGCCGTGGTCCAAAGGATGCGCATGCGCAGCACCATGTCGGCCCACCGCTTGGCATGCTTGCGGTCGAGGTGAGCAAGGAACTCGGCTGCTACATCGGCCAGGATCGACAGCCCTTCGACGATGTCGATTGAGCCGGCCGGATGGCCCGGCTCCTGCAATTCCTTCTTGATGAGATCGCGCAGTCGGCAGCCGCGGCATGAGCTGCGATCGTGCGGCTCGTTCGGGTTATGGTGGCCCATCAGATCAGCCCCTTGTCGCGTGCAAGCCATTCGGGAAGGGAGAGGCCGCCCGGGATAGGCGTGATCTGTCCCCAGGGCAGCGTCACGCGCTGCGGCACGCGGCCGAACGTGTCGACGGTCACCGATTGCGCGTTGCTCGTGACGATGATGCAGTGGATCGCCGTGCACTCGGCGGTGTCGTCTGCGGGGCGCCGAGGCTTGTGCTTGCCGCCGCGGCGCTGGGCGTTAGGCTGCATGGGCGGCCTCGCTGGCGCGGGCAGCGGGCTTGAGGCGCTCGGGCGCACCCTCTGGATTGCGCTTGGCGAGCACGAGCTCCGCCGCGCGCTTCGATCGCGCGGAAATGCGCGCCACGTTGCGGCCGTCGATGTCGTTGCGATACTCGGCGCGCACCTTGCGCTTCAGGTAGATGTCCGACGTCGTGTAGTGGCGCAGCCATTCCGACAGGCGCACGCGGTTGATGCCGGGATAGGCGCGCTGCAGGTCGACGAAGATCCCGACCGCCAGCACGCGCGGCCGCTGCCCCTGGAAAGCGGCCGGCAGATCGCGCTCGGCGCAGCCGAGGATCAGCGAAAGGTATTCCTGGAACTCTTTGAGTGTCGTCGCTGGCGTCATCATTGAATGCCCCCATTCAAAGCTAAGGGGTGCAGGCCGCCGCGCCCGCACCCCAGCCCTCATTTTCCCGCTGACATGTGTGGCGACGGCGAGTGCCCTTTCTGCTCGCCGTCGTTTGGATGGCCGGCGCTCGCGCCGGTCGCCCTTGGCGCCTTGCCGCCTTCGGCGGCCAAGAGAGGTTGCGCGCGTGTCTCGATGGTTGAGAGGTGCGCGAGCGTGGTGATGGCCGCCTGCTGCGCGTCGCGCGTCATGTCGCGCTCGCGGTAGGGCAGACGTGTGCTCTGGCCGTGCAGTTTGGCGATGCGCAGCAGCTTCTCGATCGTTTCGCGGATGCGCGGCAGCGCCTCCCAAAGATCGCCGCGTGCGGTCGCCGCGCGGCCCTCCGGCGTCGACGCCCATGCGGTCATCGCCTTGGCCATTTCGTCGCCGGAGGTGTCTCTTGTGACTGACACGAGGTTCGATCTCCTGCCTTCGCGTTGACCGCGAGCGAGCCGATGGCCGGCGCTCGCGCCGGGGCGCCTTGCGCCCTGGCTGCCGCTGCCTAAGTCGGACTAAGCGGCGGTGGCCGCGTCGCGCGCGGCCTGGAGGCGCTGGGTGACTTCATCGAGCGAGGACGGGCCGCCCATGGTCGCGAGCGCGCGCAGCACCTTGGCGATGCTGGCGTCGTGCGCGATATCGCACAGCATCCTGCGGGCGATGGCTTCGGGCAGGCCGTTGTCGTCACGCCCTGCGCGTTCGGCGGCGAACAGCAGTGCACCGCCAGCGTGGGCGATCTCCGCGACGATCAAATCAATAGGCTTGTTGAAACGGGTGGCATTGGCGGTGTTCTGAGCCGGCGCAGCGTCGTTGGCGGCGGGCTCGGGCGTGTAGGTGCTCGCTTCGCCGTTCGGCGTATCGGCCGTGAATGTGGCCGCGTGGCCATTGGGGGCCGGCTCGGTGTTGTTGAGCGTGATGGTTGCGCTTCCGGACATTGTTCGCCTCCGCTATGGTTAAATCGATAGTTGCAAGCGATAGGATATTTCCCATCGTTCGTCAAACTGTTCCCACCGGTATTGTGGGATAAATGCCATTGTGGAGCGAATCGAGGGGGACGGAATCGTGATGCGGTGGAAGACAATCACGCTTGTCGCGTTGCTGGGCGGCGCTGCGTTATGCAACGCAGCATCTGCCGAGTGGGTGCATACGGCGAGCGAGGACGATCCGTTCGCTGGCGGGGCTCAACAGTTCGCTGGCGGCCAGTCCGACAGAGGCGAAATGGTCATGTTCCGATGCACCAGCAGAGATGACCTGGCGCTGCTCTTCATCTCGATCGAAAAGCCATCTGAGGATATCGCATCCCAACTCGACGAGATGTCGACAGTGGGCAAGCCGAAGCTGCTCGTGATCATCGATAACGATCCCGTGGTGACGCTGCCTGCGATCGTTTCCATGACGCCGGATCGCGAACGATATCGCTACGAAGCCGAGGGTGGCGAGCTTTTGACCCTGGCGCAGCGCGCGGCGGCGGCGAAGCGGCGGGTCGCCGTGGCAGTCGAATTCTTCGGCCAGCGCATATACAGCACTGCCGTCAACGTGCGTGGCTCACGGAGGGCGATGGACAAGTTACTGAAGGGGTGCGCGATCGACGCCGATTAGTCCGACTCGCCGCGCTCAAGCTTACGGAAAACGCCCTTTATGTGGGTCTCGTATGGGCTGCTGGCGTCGGAAAGGCTTATGATTTCGTTGTCGGACGCCCTATTCGTGATCAGCAGCCCCGGGCGCACGAACTGCCGGATAATCGTGCGGCCATCGAGCAATTCCTTTTTGCTGTAGCGCTGCGCGACGACGATTTTTTCCGACTGCACATTGTTGATAGCCTCGGCTGACATATCAAACGTGAGGATGTCGCCCGGCATGATGCGCAGCGGGTGGTTCTCAAGGGCATCGCTCATCATCGTGAACTTGGCACGATGCAACTCGACGACCCCGCTGCCGCTGCCGGTATAGGGGACCGCTTCGTCCGAGAGACCCCGGACGACTGAATTCTTCTTAACGCGCAAGATCCCCTCGACCCCTAATGCCTCTGCTGGGATCTCCAGTACATCAGCGACCTTAAGCTTCTGCTCCATCGTCAGGTCACGCGGCGAGCCGCGGCGCACAAACTGGGAAAAATAGGTCTCGTTCTGTCCAAGCTCGCGGGACAGCCACTTCAGGTCTTTGCCGAGCTTGACCAAGCGCTTGACGATGACGTCGCGGGTGTCGATGTGGGGCATAACCAGATGCCTACATCTTCCGCGGCTGTAATTGTCCCGCCGGGCGACAGCCTACATGCGGTTGACCGATGGGAAGAATCCCATTAGGCGTTGCATCCATGAAGCAGCCCGATCCTCTTCTCGAAAGCGTAGAGCGGTTCCTCGCCGATAGCGGGATGGAGCCAACGACGTTCGGCGAAAAGGCAATGAACGACGGGAACTTCGTGCGCGATCTGCGGAACGGGCGCGAGGTTCGACGCAGAACTCGCGAAAAGGTCGAGCGATTCATCAAGGAATGGCAAGCGCAACGTCAGCGCGAGAAGTCCGAATTGCGCACGCGTGTGTCTGGCGTGTCGTCGTCGAGCAAGTCGGCAGCGTGAGGCGGGCTGCGGCCCGTCTCGCCTTGCCGACCCTAGTCCGGTGAGACGTCCGCTTGAGGCCCCATAGCAGCCTCGCGGGCGGGAAACTTGAGGGGGATCGGTATGCGTACCCCCGGTTCTTTTGTGGAGATGGAAATGCGTGGGCGCGTCGACCAAGCGATCAACGAGGTTTTGGCGTCGGTCGCAGCGCGTCTGGAGGCGGGTGAATTGAGTTCAGCACGGAGAGCATCGCCTCTTCGATCTGTGGCAGTGCGTCCGCCGTGTCTGCGCGTGCTCGATACCCATCGAGCGCCGCCGAAAAGTAAGCGTGGGCCATATCGCGGCTCAGGACCTTCGTGCCGATCAGTAGCGACACGAGCGTTTTGACGACCGCGATTGCGGCGATGTGTTCCTTGGTGTGCGTCTGCATGCGGTTCTCCGGTGTGTTCCGGCCCGCAGTTTAGTTCGAGTCTTCGAGTGGTGGCGTTCGGCTGCGCACGCGCGGCCGCGCCCTGCCACTCGGTAGGTGGTTGCATCGTCCCGCGCTTCGTCAGGCCAACGGTCGTGCGTGCCTGACAGGGATGGTGACGAATGTAGCGGGGTAGAGCAGCCCGGTAGCTCGTCTGGCTCATAACCAGAAGGTCGTGGGTTCGAATCCCACCTCCGCAACCAGTTTGGCGCCGGACAGTCCGAGCGCCTCGCGATTGTACCTGCGTATCACTCGGATCTCTCTCTGGGCCCGTCCGGCGACCGCAATCGCCGGACGGGTTGAGCGGGGCCCGCGTCGAGCACAACGCAGTGCGGGGGCACATGCTGAGCCTGGATCAAGTGGCGGGACTGACGGCGCTGGGGGTGTTCGCCTTCGTGCTGGTCGCCATGCGCGCGACGCCGCGCAGCGAGTCCAGGCTGGTCGCCGCGAGTCCACGGGCTCAGGTCCTGGTCGCGACCGGCCGAGACCGTCCGAGTCCACGGCCTGGGGATGCCGCGGCCACGGTCGCGGAGCATGGTCACGCCAACGACGATCCGCCGTTTCGCATGCAGATGAATGCGCACTCGCACGCCGTCGAGTTCGTGCGCTGGATGCGCGACATGGGGCTCTCAGGCCGATATCCGGCGGCGGCGATCACCGGCTATTACGACTGGTTCACGCACGAAGAGCGCGTGTTCCCGATCCCGGCCGCGAAGTTCCTCGAAGCGCTGAACAAGCACCCGGGCGTCGGCAAAAAGCGCGACCGGCTGAAGGACGCGCAGGGCCGCGTGCCGAAGCTGCCGTCGGGCTCGCCGATGCGCACCATGTTCTACACCATCGCCGACGAAGCCGTGCACGCTCCGGCAGGCGTCAGCGTGCTCGACACCACGCCGCGCAATACGGCCGCGCGCAATCGGGCTGACATCGTCATCGGTCGCGAAAGGATCGCGGCATGACGGGCTTTGTCGACAAGGTCGAACGGTTGCCGCGCTCGTTCGTCGTCGAGCGCAAGCGTACGCGCGCGACGCCCGGCAAGCCGCGTCCGCTCGGCATGAGCGAAGAGCAACTGCAATGCACCGTCGTTCAGCATCTGCATCGCCGCGGTGTGAAGGGGATGCATTTCTTCCACGTGCCGAACGGCGGGCTGCGCCACAAGGCCGTCGCCGCGAAGCTCAAAGCCATGGGCGCCGTCGCTGGCGAGCCGGACATCATCTGCCTTTACCGCGGCCACGCCTACGGCCTGGAACTGAAGCTGCCGGGCGGCTCGCAATCGGCAGATCAAGAGCACGTCGAGCGGCAGTGGGAGCTGGCGGGCATGACTTACGCGGTCGCGCACGGGCTCGACTACGCGCTGGATACGCTTCGTAGCTGGGGACTCCTAGAATGAAATCTTTGTCCGCTGACACGCGCGTTGACGGCGATCGCAACGTCGACAATGCCGCCCAGCCGATGGCCGGCGCACCGGCGCCGGGCGCCCTTGGCGCCACGGCCGCTGGCGCGGCCGCAGGTATCCTCGCGGCTGCGGCGGCACGGCCGAAGTTGCCGCCAGCGCCGACGACGCCGGGCTACGAAGCCGATCTGTTGGACGACTGAGGGGCACCGATGAGCAACGTCACGCACTGGCACGATACGCCGCTGTTCGAGCAGATCCGCGATGCGCGCGTCGACAGACTGAAGGCGACCGACGACGACGAGGCCGAAGCGGTCTGCCTGCACATCACCGGGCAGACACCGCTCGACAGCTACTACTTCATGCGCGGGCCGATCTCGGGGAAGGGGCGTTTCATGTGCCGCACCTGCTGCACCGATGACGTCACGCTGGAGCTGCTGTTGATGCCTGAGGCGCCGTCAGAGGCGGCCTGAAAAGAATTGAGCCTCGACGGGTTGGCGCCCGCGAGGCTCGCGAATTTCGGAGCGGGGGGCCGCTCCGTGAACGGGCAGGGGGCTGCCCTTAAGCGACGCGAAGAATCTCACTCGCGCCGCTTCCGGTCAAGCCCCCGTAGGACACGAAGTTGGGGGCACGGTGGCACACGAACTATCAGGCTTGTGCTGGCTTATCGACTTTCCATCACCGGCAATGCGGCTGGTGATGATGAAGATCTGCGACTGCGCAGATGAAGACGGCACGAACATCTTTCCATCAGTCGCAACGATCCGTCGTGAGACCGGATTGGGCGAGAGCACGATCCGCGAAGCGATAGCCGCCTTCGAGGAAGCCGGCTTGTTGATCGTCAAGGCGGTCGACTACGGCAACAGCACTGGACGGACGACCACGGTGCGCGAACTCGACACCGATCGTCTCCGGTTGATCGCGGGCCAGCGCCGGAAGGGGAAAAAGCCGTTCTGCTCGACGCACATCCTGCGCCGCGGCGAGGTCGACATTCCGGCGCGCTCGGGTGACAGGAACGAGACGGTGGCCGTCGTCGTGCCGGGCGCGGCTATGACCAGCTACGCCGAAGCGCGTGAGGCGCAGCGCACCGCTGGCGTGCTGGCGATCTTCGTACGCCCCGCCGGTCTGGTGCCTGACGGGTACGTGGCCCCTCCAGTCAGTGGAGGGGGTGAAGGTGTCGGCACCCCTCCAGTCAGTGGAGGGGCACCCCTCCAGCCAGTGGACCCCTCCCCTCCAGCCAGTGGACCCCACCCCTCCAGCCAGTGGACCCAACCCTTCCTTAAGAGAAGATTCCCCCCTTACCCCCCGCAAGCGGGGGGAACAGGCTGATTTGCTGATCGAGGACGTTCGGCAGGACAAGCCGAACTGTGGACGAGCGCTGGATAAGCTGTTCGTGCCGCTGTTGGCAAAGCTGCCGTTCAAGGCGGCCGACGCGCACCATCGGCTGTGCGTGCTCGCCGAGTTCGCCGAGGCGCAGACCGACGAGGTGCTGGACGAGGCATTGCGGCTGCTGCTGATGCCGAACCGCAAGGGCGGCCCGACCACCGACGTTCGCCAGCGTCACGTCGAGAAGGCCATCGCCGACGCGCGCGCCATGCTGGCGCAGCGGGTGGCGTCGCAGTCGGGCCCGCTGCTGTTTCCCGGCACCGGAGCGCACGCGGCGGCTTTGGCCAAGGTCGAAGCCGTCGACCCGGCATGGGCTGCCGAATTGCGCAGCCAGCCATTCATCAAGCGCAGCGTGCTGCGCGGATACGGCGTGGAGCAGGTGCCATGACGCAGCAGCAGCTCGCCTACACCGAGCCCGGCGAACGCGACGACCCGCGCAACGATCTGCTCGACACGATGGCGCGGCAGATGACCGATCTGCTCGAAAGCGCGGTGCGCAACGACGTGGCGCTGCCGCTGCTCGCCCGGCTGGAGAGCCAGGCGCCAGCTCTTTTCCGTGCGCTGGCGCCCGCCGTGCCGCAACCCATTCCCGCGCCGGAGCCGGCTTCGTGCGGAAGCCAGGCGGGCCCCGAACCCGCCGCGCCGGCGCGGGTGCACCCTGATGCCGAGCTGCGCCTGGCGCGCGTGCTGGCGGCACTGAAGATCGCGCACCCGAAGACGCCGGCCGCCAACGACCTGTTGGACGGCGCCAAAACGATCGTGCTCGCCGACCTCGCCGCATTGCGTGCGCGGCGATCGTTGACGAGCGCGCGCCGCCACAAGGCACCGCGCATCGAGACGGCCGCGCACGACGACGGCGGCGGCTTCACGTTCGTGATCACAGACGCAGGGGGTGGGTTTTGAGCGAGGTCAAGCACAAGCCGAAGGGCAACTACGCGGTGATGGCCGAGCGGCGCGATCCGACCGATGCGCTCGATTTTTTCCCCACGCCGCCGTGGGCGACGCGCGCGCTGATGGAGCACGTGCTGCATCCGAACGCGTACGACGGCTGCGACGTGTGGGAGCCGGCCTGCGGCGAAGGGCACATGGCCGAGGTGCTGGCCGAGTATTTCGAGCAGGTGCACGCCACCGATGTGCACGACTACGGCAAAGGCTTCAGCGTCGGCTCGTTCGTCGGCGAGGGCAGCGACAAGGCGCGGCTGCGCGAGAACCCCGACTGGATCATCACCAACCCGCCGTTCAAGCTGGCGATAGACTTCGCACGCCGCGCGCTGCTGGAGGCGCGCTTCGGCGTGGCGCTGCTGCTGCGGACTGTGTGGCTGGAGTCGATTGAGCGCTACGCCCTGTTTTCCGAATGCCCGCCGACCACCGTGGCGGTGTTCGCCGAGCGCGTGCCGATGACCAAAGGGCGCTGGGACCCGAAGGCGTCGACGGCGACCAGCTACGTCTGGATCGTCTGGCAGCGGCCGCTGCGTCGCGCCGGGGACAAGGCCGAGTTGATGTGGATTCCGCCCGGCTGCCGCCAGCGCCTCGCGCGCACGGCCGACGTGGCGCGATTTGCGTGCACTGAACCTAGCAACGGAGAAGCAGCATGACACTGGTCACCTTCGAGCAGTCCGACAAGGCGAAGGAGTTGGACGAGGAACGGAGCGGGCTTCACACCTTCCTGCACCGGCTTGGCGCGCTGGACGCTGACGATGACGTCACCGTCATGGTTCCGGCGGGCGTCGACGGCTGGTCGGAGGAAGCGGTGTTCCCGAAAGAGGAAGCGCCGGCACTCGTGGCGGCCGTGGGGCAACTCGTCACCGCACGCATCGAGAAGATCGAGGCGGAGATCCGCGCGCTCGGCTTCGAGCCGTCGGTCTGGTCGCCTCCCGACGACGAGGACGAGTTGCCGGAGACCGAGGACGACCCCGAGAACGACGCACAGGAAGAGGCGGCCTGATCATGGGGGACGAGCGCGGCGCCGACATGGGCGGAAACAGCAAGGCGGTGTTGCGTGAGCGCGTGCAGCGCCGCGTCGACGTCCTCGAACAGATCGACGAGTTGAAGCAGACGCTGAAGGACTACAAGGACGAGGACAAGGCCGACGGCTTCACCGAGAAAGCCATCGCCCAGGTGATCAAGGAAGTACGCAAGGGCGTCGACTTCCAGGCCGATCAACTGCAGCTCGAGCTGGAGGTCGACACCTACCGCGACGCCAACGACTTGCCGAGGACGCTGGCGGAAGCGCAGAAGCGCGCGCACGCCGCCGCCGAGGACGTGGCACCCGAGAAGAAGCGCGGGCGCGGCGGCAAGCGGTCCACCAATGAACCGTTGAACTGAGGGGGCGGGTATGTCAGCCAAAACGCCCAAACCCATCATGTTCGCCACGCCGATGGTGAGTGCGCTGCGCGAGGGCGAAAAGACGCAAACGCGGCGGCTGTTGAAGCCGCAAATCGTGGCAGACCTTGACGATTTCAAGATATCGCGCGCGCTGCAGACGGTGCGCGACGCCTACGGCGACGTGCTCTGGGTGCGCGAGGCGTGGCGCGTCGACGCCAGCTTCGATCATCTGTCGCCGCGGCAGATCGAAACGGCGTGCCTCTTCCGCAACTACAAGACTGGCTGGGCGCCGATCGCCTACGATGCCGGTGGCTACTCCAATAGCTGGGGCACCAACGGCTGGTGCGAGATGGGCCGGCGCCGCGCGTCGATGCACATGCCGCGCTGGGCCTCGCGCCTGACGCTGGAGGTGACGGGCGTCAAGATCGAGCGCCTGCAGGACATCTCCGAGGCCGACGCGAAGGCGGAGGGCTGCGGGCAATACGCCAGCAGCACGAAGCTCGCCAGCGGCTTCGATGCCAGCCGCAAGGGCTCTTATCGCGAGGGCTACCGCGAATTGTGGGACACGATCAACGGCGCCGGTTCCTGGGAAGCCAACCCATGGGTGGTCGCCGTGATCTTCAAGGTGCACCGCATGAACGTCGACGCATTCCTGGAGCAACGCGAAAGGGCCGCGGCATGAGCCTTCCCCCCGAGCTGAGCAAGGCGACGCGGCGCGTTATTGATCTGATTGCGCGCTCGCGGCTGCCGATGAGCGACGAGAAGGCGCTACAGGGTGCCATCGAGTGCCTGTTTCTCGACAACGGCATCGCCATCGAGCGCGAGGCCAAGGTCGAGGGCGGCGTGATCGACTTCCTGGCAGGCAACGTCGGGGTCGAAGTAAAGATCGAAGGCCCGGCGCGCGAAGTGCACCGCCAGCTCGCACGCTACGCCGCTGACCCGCGCATCGAACACATGGTGCTGGTCGCCGCGTTCCCATGCGCCATGCCCCCCGTGATCGGCGGCAAGCCCTGCACCATCGTCAACCTGGGGAGGGCTTGGCTGTGAGCGGGCGCACGTACGGCACCATGGAAGCGGCCATCGGCGGCTGGATGATCAACGAGATCGAGCCGCACGTCGCGCTGCGCCTCAAGTCGCTGTTCCCGCGCATCCCGCGCCACGCGCGCGTGCCGTTCTATTTAACCGGCGGGCCGCAACTCGACGCGGACCTGTCGTGGTTCCTGATGCGCTATCCGCTGCGGATGAGCGAGGCCGACGCCGCCAAGCTTGCCGAGCGCAAGACGCTGTTCGAGGTACAGCAGGAAGCGCTGGGCAGCATCCTGTCGCCCGACTGGAAGCCGACCACCAAGCTGATGTTCCGGCACAACCGGCCGCCGTACCCCTATCAGCAGCAAGCCGCGGAGATGTGCCGCCGTCTCGGCCGCCTGCTGCTGCTCGACGACGTCGGCATGGGCAAGACGATCAGCGCGCTCGCGACCGTGGCCACGCCGGAGTGCCTGCCGGCGGCGATCGTCGTGCAGCCGCACCTCGCCGACCAGTGGAAGGACGAATACATCGACGCCTTCACGCACCTGAAGGCGCACATCATCAAGGGCACGAAGCCCTACGAGCTGCCGCCGGCTGACATCTACATTTTCCGGTACACCAACATCGCCGGCTGGGTCGATTACATCGATCAGGCGCCGTTCAAGTCGGTCGTTTTCGACGAGATCCAGGAGTTGCGGCACGGCGTCGGCACGGCGAAGGGCGCAGCGGCCAAAGCGTTCCTCACGCACGCCCAATTCAAGATGGGGCTAACGGCAACCCCGATCTACAACTACGGGTCGGAGATATTCAACATCATCGACTACCTCGATCCCGGCTCTCTCGGCTCGTGGATCGACTTCACCACCGAATGGTGCACGCCGCTCGGCTCCGGCAAGTGGAAGGTCGACAACCCGCCAGCGCTGGGCACGCACATGGCCGAGCAGCACCTATCGCTGCGCCGCGTCGAGGGTGATGTCGGCCGGCAGATGCCGCCCGTCAACACGATCATCCAAACCGTGCCGTACGACGAGGAAGTGGCGGCGGAGTCTGAGGACCTCGCGCGCCAGCTCGCGCTGACGGTGACGCGCGGCGACTTCCATTCGAGCGGACAGGCTGCGCGCGAGTTCAACGCGCTGATGCGGCACACGACCGGCGTCGCCAAGGCGCGGCACGTGGCCGCGTTCGTGAAGATCCTGCTGGAGGCGGGGCGACCTATTCTTCTCACCGGCTGGCATCGCGACGTCTACGAGATCTGGAACCGCGAGCTGGCGGACCACAACCCGATCATGTTCACCGGCTCGGAAACGACGACCGCCAAGCGGAAGGCGAAGAAAGCCTTCATGAGCGGCGAGACGAACCTGCTGATCATGTCGCTGCGATCGGGCACTGGCCTAGACGGCCTGCAGGAGCGCGGCTCGACGGTCGTGTTCGGCGAGTTGGACTGGAGCCCGCAGGTGCACAAGCAGGTGATCGGCCGCCTGCGCCGCCCCGGGCAGATGCAACAAGTCGACGCGATCTATCTCGTCGCTGACGGCGGGTCAGACCCGTACGTGGTGACGACGCTCGGCATCAAGGCGGACCAGAGCCGCGGCATCCTCGATCCGCTCGCGGGCGTCGAGCAACAGCACACCGATGCCAGCCGCATCAAGGAGCTGGCGGATCTCTATCTGCAGGGGAAGAGCCGCATCGGCACGCTGCCACGGCAGCGGGAGCCCGAGCAAACCACGATGTTCGATTGAGGGGCGATCATGGAAAGCGACAAGCGCGCGGTAGCGATCGACGACGTGTTCGCGTGGGATGCGCGGCGGCAGGAGCTTCTGACGGCGCGGCAGCGCCAGGCGCGTGCGTTGTTCATCGACGTGACGGCGTTCGGCTTCACGCTGCGCATCTTCCGCAGCGATGCGCCGAAGGTGTTCGCGGACCTTGAAGCCTCGATCGGTGCCGAGCTGGCGGAGATCGAGGGGAAGTTCGCCGCGCTGGGCGTCACGCCGACCGAGTGGACGGCAGCGGATGGGGGCGAGAGCCAATGAACCACATCGCCATGGACGACACGGTGCGCGCCGAAGAGTTGGGCATCGACGCCAGCGAGGAAGAGCTGGGCGTCGTCGACATCCGCTGCATCACGCTGAAGCGTATGACTATCGTCGTCATCGAGGCGAACGACGGCCTGATGGCGGTCGGATTCAACGCGCCATGGCCGTGGCAGGTGCATGACGCCGTGATTGGCAAGGCGATGGCGCGGCAGAAGGCACTAACAGGGCTCACGCTGATGCGTGAAAGGATGGCAACGCGGATGTGGAAGGGCAGCAAGTGACCGCACCCCGCACGCCGCTGGACGACTACGCGCGGCACTGCATTGCCGACACGCCCAACGTCATCGTGTCGTGGTGGCTGATGGCGTCGTGGCTGTACTACTGTCGCGACGTCTCGCTGCTGACCGATCACTATTACGACGAGCTGTGCAGCGATCTCGATGCGCGCTGGGACACGATCGAGCACCCGCACAAGCACCTCGTCGACCGTGCGGCGCTGTCCGCCGGCAGCGGCTTCACGCTGACCGAGGACGCCTATCCGCTGCGGGTGAAGGGTGCGGCCGAATACATCCTGTCCGCCGGCCCGCCGCGCATGCCGTGCGCCGTCAACGAGCTGGAGGCGCCCGGCGCCCGCCGGCCCGCACCGAAGCTGAAAACCAAGCCACAAGGGGAGCTGTTTGGATGACGGTCTACGTCGACGACATGCACAAGTATCCGCTTGGCCGCTTCAGGCGCATGAAAATGAGCCACCTGATGGCGGACACTGAGGACGAGTTGCACGCCATGGCGGCGACGATCGGCATTGCCCGCAAGTGGCACCAGGACAAAGGCCGTTGGGCCGATTCCCATTACGACATTGCCTTGTCGAAGCGGGAGCTGGCGGTCGCAGCCGGAGCCGTCGAGATAACACTCAAGGAGATGGGCGCCTACGCATGGCACCGCCGCAAGTTCGGCTTCGCGTGTGCACCCGCGGTGGCCCTTGAGAAGATGACCGCCGCCGTTCGGGCGATGGCAGGGAGCGACGCAGCATGAAACCGCTTCGCTTCACCGTCGACGATGCACAGCGCGCCTATGACGCGTGGGGCTGCAACTGCGGGCCGTCGGCCATCGCCGCCATCTGCGGGCTGACGCTCGACGAGGTGCGCCCGCACCTCAAAGGCTTCGACCAGAAGCATTACACGAACCCGACGATGATGTTCGACGCGCTGAAGAGCATCGGCATCGGCTGGGTTCGCGACCCGAGCCGCAACTGGCCGGCCTACGGGCTCGCGCGCATCCAGTGGGAAGGGCCGTGGACCGAGCCCGGCGCCAACCCGAAATGGGCGTACCGGCAGACGCATTGGGTCGGCGCGGCGCGTCGTCGGCCGGCGCATCCGGTGGGCGATCGGCTGACGGCGCGAGAGCAGGTCGGCGTGTGGGACGTCAACGCGCTGGGCAACGGCACCGGCTGGTGCGCGTTGCAGGATTGGAACCAGACGCTGGTGCCGCACATCCTCGCCGAATGCGTGCCGCGCGCCAACGGCCGCTGGCACATCACTCATGCAATCGAGGTGGAACGATGAGTAAGCGAAACAGCCAGGCGCCCATCAATCCCGTCACGATCGGCATGCTGCGCGCCGAGGGCAAGCGGCTGCACATCACGTGCGGCAACTGCGGGCACGAGCGCGAGCCGCTGATGACAAATCCGCCGTTCGACAAGCTGCCCGACGATCTGCCGGTGCCGGAGGTGAAGGCGCGCGTGAAACTGAAGTGCGGTGCGCGCGGCTGCGGCGAGAAAGAGAAGATTTGGGTGCAGACCGAGAACCCTGGCGCCAGCGAGAACGACCGCCGCGCCTGGGGCTGGACCGAGGAAGAGATCGCCGCGGCAGGGCCGCCGGTGAAGGGCGGGCAGTAGGCAGCGGGCAATGGCAATAGGGGAGCGGGGGTGAGGATGGAACGGGAACCGAAGGACGGGCTTGCGACGGATGCGGACACGCCGTGGCTGATTTCACAGCACCAGGACGAGTTCCGGCCGGGTGACGAGACGCTGCCAGCCGTGCGCGCCGACGCGATGGTCGAGGCGGGCCGGATCGGCGAGATGCTGCGGCGCGCTTCACGCGTGTCGCCGGGTGGCAGCATCGTTATCTCGGCGTGGTCG
>Ga0164243_10007100_pt1 | contig 16807 bp, 15 predicted proteins | sample OricompcompostOP_FD_108781 | JGI IMG/M metagenome (GOLD analysis project Ga0164243, IMG submission 108781) | Organic Plus compost microbial communities from Emeryville, California, USA - Original compost - Organic plus compost (OP) | ecosystem: Engineered > Solid waste > Mixed feedstock >... | reverse complement strand
CCGCCGCCGCGTTGCGGCCGCGCGTGAGTTCGGGCAGCAGGCTCACCAGTCCCAGCGCGGCCAGCCCGGCGCCGAGCCACAGCGGCGCGCGCAGCCCCACGCCCGCGAGGGCGAGCCCGCCGAGGGACGACCCGAGGATCACGCCGAGCGTGATGAACGACGAGTGGACGGTGTTGACCAGCGGCCGGGCGTTGCCCGCTCGCTGCACCCGCGTCACCATCGCGGGGTTCATGGTCACCCCGGTCAGCCCGATGCCGAGCATCGCCGCCACCGCGGGCACCGGCAGGTCGGCGAGCAGTGCGAACGCGCCGAGGAACACCAGGTTGAGCGCGAGACCGGCGGCCAGGACGGGCACGGCGTGGCGGTCGGCGAGCCGTCCGACGACGAGGTTGCCCACCACGGTGGCCGCGCCGTAGGCGATGAGCAACACCGGCACGGTTCCGTCCGCGAACCCGGTGACCTCGGTGAGGATCGGCGTGAAGTAGCTGAATGCGGAGAACGTGGCCCCGATGACGAGGGTGCTGGTGGACAGCGCGAGCCACAGGCGCCGGTTGCGGAAGACACCCAGCTCCGCGCGGAACGAACCGCCCTCGGCCTGCCGGGTGAGGGCGGGCACGCCGGCCAGCGTGGCGGCCGCGGCGAGCACGGTCAGCGCCCCGATCGCCCAGAACGCGGCGCGCCAGCCGAAGTGCCCGCCCACCACGGTCGCCAGCGGCAGCCCGAGCAGCGTGCCGAGCATCAGCCCGTTCATCACCGCGGCCACCGCTCGGCCTCGCACCTGCTCGCGGGTGAGTCGCGCGGTGAGGGAGATGGCGATGCCGAAGAACGCCTGCGCGGCGACACCGGTGATGACGCGGGCGGCCACCATCGTGCCGTAACCGGTCGCCGTCGCGGCCAGGACGTTGCCCGCGAAGAAGATCGCGAACAGCGTCATCAGCCCGGTCTTCGGGGTGAGCCGGAGCAGGGCGACGGTGAGGAACGGCCCGCCCGCCGCCATCGCCACGGCGAACGCGGTGATCAGGTACCCGATCTCCGGGACCGTCACCCCGAGACCGTACGCCAGCTGGGGCATCAGCCCCGCGACGACGAATTCGCTGGTGACCATCGTGAAGACGCCGAGGCTCAGCACGTAGATCGCGCGGGGCATGCGCAGTCCTTCCATATCAAACCGATCGTTCCATAATGAGGGCACGCCGAAAGGCGGTCAGGACAGCAGCGACAACGCTTGGCCGACGGCTTCGTCGAGGCGGCGCGGGTCGTCGGTCTTGCCGACCACGCGCACCCCCTGGATGAAGGTGAGCAGGAAGCGGGCCAGTGCGCGCGGGTCCTTGTCCGCGGCGAGGGCCCCCTCCTGCTGCGCGCGGGCGAGGGTGCCCGCCACGGCGGCCTCCAGATCGCCGAAGGCGATGTCGACCCGTCGGGCCGCCTTCGCGTCCTGCGGCAGCAGTTCGGTGGCGGTGTTGGTGACGAGGCAGCCGCGCTGGTCCTCCCGGGCCTCGGTGACGTAGCCGCGGACGAAGTCGCGGACCGCGTCCAGAGCGGGACCGGGCCGGTTGAGCGCGGTCATCGTCTCGGTGGCCCGCATTTCGCAGTACCGGTCGAGGGCGCGCAGGTAGAGGTCGTGCTTGCTGCCGTAGGTGGCGTAGAGGCTGGCCCGGTTGACCCCGAGGTGCTCGACGAGGTCCTGCACCGACGTGGCCTCGTAGCCCTGCCGCCAGAACAGCTCCAGTGCCGCGTTCAGCGCCGCGTCCGGGTCGAACTCCTTGGTCCTCGCCATGGCGGGCAGCCTAGCGCGTTTCAAACCGATCGTTCCAGATGGGTGTGATCATCGTCGGTGTTCCGCGTCCGCTCGCGGGCGAAATGTTGCACAATCGAACGGTGGATCACCGGGCGAGGCGGTGACCGGACACTTCGGAGGGCGTGGACCGATGAGCCGCACCGGGCAGGCCGCACGTGAGGCGGTACCTCCCGAAGCGGTTCTGACGCCCGCCGCGGTGGCCGGCAGGCTCGGCGTCGCCGTCGCGACGTTGCGCAGCTGGGACCGCAGGCACGGGCTCGGCCCGAGTTCGCGCGAGCCGGGCAGGCATCGCCGGTACACGGTCGCAGACCTGCGCCGTCTGGAACGCGTTGTGCACCTGGTCCGGCAGGGGGTCCCAGTGGCCAGCGCCGCCGCCACCGTCAATGCGGGCAGCGCGCCCGCCACCACGCTGCCGGGACGGGTCCCCGACCGCGTCGCGTCGCGCAGGCGCCGTTCGCTGCGCGGCGCCGCGGAGAAGCTCGACCCGGACGCGTTCCGCCGCATCGTCGTCGCCTTCCTCGACCGGCACGGCACGGTGGACACCTGGCAGAAGCTGCTCGTGCCGTTCCTGCAGGAGCTGGGGGAGCGGTGCGCCGAGCCCGGCGGCCCGGTCGAGGTCGAACACCTGGCCACCGACGGCATCATCGCCGCGCTGCACGCGATCCCGCCCGCCCACGCCACCGGCGCGCCGGTACTGCTCGCGTGTGCGCCCGAGGAACAGCACTCGCTGCCGCTGGAGGTGCTGCGGCATGCGCTCGCCGAGCGAGGTCGCGGCGCGATCTCGCTGGGAGCGCGCGTGCCCGCGCGCTCCCTGGTCACCGCCGTCGGCACCCGCGCCCCGGCGGCGACGGTCGTGTGGGCGCACTCGGCGGAGCTCGCGCGCCGGGTCCCCGCAGCCGACCTCACCGGGACCCGCCTGTTCGTCGCGGGCCCCGGCTGGACGGGCGTGTCCCTGCCCGACGGTGCGCGCCGTCTGCACGACCTCGCCGAGGCGGTCGACGCGCTCACCTGAGCGGTCGCCGTTTACGAACCCCGTCCCGGAGGAAATCCAGCTCGACCGGGGCGGTGTGCGAGGGAAACGGGGAGCCGATGAGGACGACCGACGGTGTGCGGGCCGGGGCGGTGGTGGCCGCGGCGGTGCTGCAGTTCGCCGCCGGGTCGGCCGGGGGGACCGGGCTGATCGGCGAGCCGGTCGGGGAGGTCGCACGGGCCTACCCGACGTTGCTGCTCCCCGCGGGCACCGCGTTCTCCATCTGGTCGCTGATCTACGTGGTGCTGCTGATCACGGCGGTGTGGCAGGCGCTGCCTGCGCAGCGCCCGCGCGAGGTGCACCGCCGCACCGGCTGGCTGCTGGCCGCGTCCGGGGTGCTCAACGCGGCGTGGATCCTCGTGTTCACGCAACGGTGGATCGTGCTGTCCGAGGTCGTGATCGTGGCGCTGCTGGCGTGCCTGCTGGTCGCGTTCGCGCGGCTGGCCGCCGACCGGGCGACCGGGTGGGCCGACCGGCTGCTGCTGCACGTGCCCGTCGGTCTGTACGCGGGCTGGGTGACCGCCGCGACCGTCGCGGGTGCCGCCACCACCGGTGCGTCGCTGGGCATCCGCCCGCCGGACACGGTCGCGATCGTGCTGGCCGGTGCCGGCACCCTCCTCCCCGCCCTCGTCACGATGTGGGTGGTCTCGCGGTGGCGGGCGGTCGCGGGTTACGTGCTCGCCGTGGCGTGGGCGCTGGCCTGGATCGCGGTGGAAACCCCGTCGGCGGCGGTCGTGGGAACGGCGCTCGCCGGTGTGGCGCTGGTGCTGGTGGCCGTGGCGATCCGCCTGGTGCGCGGTGGTTCTCCCGCGCGGGTCACGCTGGGCTGAGCCGTGCGGTGCGTCGTCTTCGGTGCGAGTGGCTACGTCGGCTGCCGTCTGGTCGCGGAGCTGGTGGCGGCCGGGCACGAGGTGCGTGCCGCCGTGCGCACACCCGCGAACGTGGCGGACGCGCCGTGGCGGTCGCGCGCCGAGGTGGTGCGCGCCGACGTCACCGATGCGGGGTCGGTCGCGGCGGCCGTCGACGGCCGAGACGTCGTCTACTACCTGGTGCACTCCCTTCCCGAGCGGGATTTCGTCGCCCGCGACCGGTGGGCCGCGCGAACCGTGGCCGCCGCGGCCCGCCGCGCCGGGGTGCGCCGCATCGTCTACCTCGGCGGCCTGATCCCGCCCGGTGAGCCGTCCGACCACCTGGCCTCGCGCGCCGAGGTGGGACGCATCCTGCGCCGGTCCGGCGTCCCGACCGCCGAGCTGCGCGCCGGCGTCGTCGTCGGGTCCGGCTCGGCGAGTTTCGAGCTGCTGCGCCACCTCACCGAACGGATGCCCGTGCTGATCACGCCGCGCTGGGCGCACAACCGCGTGCAGCCGATCGCCGTGCGCGACGCGCTGCACCACCTCGTCGCCGCCGCGCAGCTGCCACCGGAGGTGAACCGCGCCTTCGACATCGGCGGTCCGGACGTGCTGACCTACCTGGAGATGATGCGCCGGTTCGCCGCCGTCGCCGGACTCCGGCGGCCGCTGGCGCTGCCCGCGCCGCTGCTGACGCCGTGGATGACCGCGCACTGGGTCGACGTGATCACCCCCGTGCCGCGCAGCATCGCCGCGCCGCTGATGGAGTCGTTGGTGCACGACGTCGTCTGCCGGCGCGGCGACATCACAGACCACCTGGCGGTGCCCGAGCCGACCCCGTTCGACGAGGCGGTACGCCTCGCGCTCGCCCGCACCCGCGCACCGGACGAGGCCGCCACGCCGGAGCGCTCGCCCGCGGCCCCCCTGCCGACCGACCCGGAGTGGAGCGGCGGCTCGGTCTACTCCGACGTGCGGGAATGTCACAGCGCCGCCCTCCCGGACCGGCTGTGGCCGGTGGTCGAGTCGATCGCCGGGTGCCGCGGCTGGTGGTCGGCCGTGCCCGCGCGGTGCCCCCGGGTGCTGCGGGTGGACCTGCCCGGCGTGGTGCCCGGCCGGGGGTGGCTGGAGCTGTCCGTCGAACCGGACGCGGGTGGCAGCCGCTACCGGCAGCGGGCGGTGTTCGAACCCCGCGGGCTGGCCGGGCACCTCTACTGGAAGGCGACGGCGCCCGTGCTGAAGCTGTTCTTCGCGGCGATGGCGCGCGGCGTTGCCGCGCTGCACGTTGTTGTGCCAGCTTGATCGGATGAGCGAGTCCGCAGTCCGGGTCGAGCGCACTGGCCCGGTGCACACCGTCGTGCTGTCCCGCCCGCACGCGCGCAACGCCGTCGACGGGCCCACCGCGCAGGCCCTGCTGGGGGCGTTCGAGGCCTTCGACGCCGACGACACCGCCTCGGTGGCGGTCCTGTGGGGCGAGGGCGGCACGTTCTGCGCGGGCGCCGACCTCAAGGCGATGGGCACCGAGCGAGGCAACCGGCTCGGCGCCGACGGCCCCGGCCCGATGGGACCGACCCGGTTGCGACTGGGCAAGCCGGTGATCGCCGCGATCGCCGGGCACGCCGTCGCGGGCGGTCTGGAGCTCGCCCTGTGGTGTGATCTGCGGGTCGCCGCCGATGACGCGGTGTTCGGCGTCTTCTGCCGTCGCTGGGGCGTGCCGCTGATCGACGGCGGTACCGTCCGGCTGCCCCGGTTGATCGGGACGAGCCGGGCCATGGACATGGTGCTCACCGGTCGTCCGGTCGCCGCCGACGAGGCGTTCGCGATGGGCCTGGCCAACCGGGTCGTGCCCGCGGGTACCGAGCGGACCGCGGCGGAGGAACTGGCCACCCGGCTGGCCCGGTTCCCGCAGACCTGTCTGCGCGAGGACCGCCTGTCGCTGCTGGAGCAGGACGGGCTCGCCGAGCCGGAGGCGATGGCGGGCGAGTGGCGGCACGGCATGACCTCGATCGCGCACGCGGCGGACGGCGTCGCGCAATTCACCGGCGGCGCGGGACGGGGCGGCTCGTTCGGTTAGCTGTCCTCGATGGCGGCGTTGGTGCCGTGCACCAGCCAGCGGGCGACGTCGTGCAACTTGCGGTTGGTGTTCTGCGACGCGCGGACCAGCAGGTTGAACGCCTGGTCGTCGGTGACGCGGTGGCGTTCCATCAGGATGCCCTTCGCCATGGAGATGACGTCGCGGGACTCGAGCGCGCTGCGCAGCTGCGCCTGCGCCTGCGACCCCACCAGCGCGACGGCCGCGTGCGCGGCGAACAGGCCGCACACGTGCTCGGCGGGTTCGTCGAACGCGTCGGGCTCGCTGGAGTACAGGTTCAGCGCGCCGAGCAGGGTCGTGCCGGTGTACAGCCGGACCGCCAGCATCGACCGGACCCCGAGGTCCGCCGCGGCGTCGGCGAAGCGCGGCCAGCGCCGGTCGGTGCCGATGTCACCGGTGCGGTAGGCGGGCGCGTCGTACACGGCGTCCACGCACGGGCCCTCACCGAGCTCGTGCTGCAGCTCGTCGAGCCGCGCCACCCGTTCGCTGGAGGGTGACACCGACTCCAGCCGTCCCCCTTCGAGTAGTGACATCCCCGCGTCCTCGGTGCTCGGTACCGTCGTGGCCACCGCGCGCACGATGTTGGCGACGGTGCTGTCGACGTCCGGCTCCGATTCGAGCGTGCGCACCACGGTGCTCAGCGCGTCGGTGAGCGCCGCCCGCTCGGTGGGTCTGACCAGTTCCTTCGTCACGCGGCCCAGTGTGATCCACGAGCGCCGAGAACGACAGCCGACACCACGAGTCAGCTCCCGGGGTTGCGCGGTGGGCCCACTCGCGGGCCGTGGACGGCGGCGACCGCGCACGCCGCGGACACGAGGACCAGCACCGCCGCCAGCGCCCAGGCCCATACCGCGTCCATGGTGACGGCCAGGTAGATCTCGACGACCGCCGTGCAGGCGAACGCGAGTGCGACCGCCAGCCAGAACCACCTGATCGCGGGCATGGGCAACTCCTCGCGTGGATGCTTCGCCTATCGCGATCCGGGGCGACGGGGTTACCGTCACCGCGTGCGGGTCAGCCCGTGGTTTCCTGATCGGCGCAGTACTTGAGCACGGGCAGGATGGCCCGCTCGGTGCGAGCGGCCGGGTCGGGTTCGAGGCAGGCTGTGAGCCGGGCTTGCAGGGCGTCCTCGTCGAGCCCGGTGCCGATCAGCACCAGTTGCGTCTCGGGTTCGCCGCGCCACGGGGCGCGGTGGAACCGCAGGTAGGGGCCGACGGTCTGCAGGCCGAACGCGTCGTCGTGGCCGGGCACGCCGAAGTGCACCGGGCCCTTCATGCGGTACAGGCCTTCCGGGCGTTCGGTCAGGAAGGCCAGCAGCTTGCGCGGATGCAGCGGTGTGCGGGAGCGGAACTCGATGCTGCGGTAGGACTCGTGTGGGTGGTCGTGGTCGTGGCCGTCCTCGTGCCGCAGGTCGTCGAAGGACAGCTGACGCGCCACCGGGCCGCCGGGACGCGGGTCGAACAGCAGTCCCGGGTCGACCGCGCCGTAGGCGGACCGCACCACCGGACGGCCGCCGCTGATCGTGCGCACCAACTCCACGATGCTGTCGTCGTCGCGACGGTCGGTCTTGTTGAGCACCACCAGGTCGGCGAAGCGCAGGTGCTCGTCCAGCTCGGGGTGGCGCACCCGGTTGGCCTCGAACTCGACGGCGTCGACCACCTCGACGAGCCCGCCGAAGGCGATGCGCGGGTTCTCGCAGGCCAGCAACATCCGCACCAGGTCGCGCGGTTCGGCGAGCCCGCTCGCCTCGACCACGATGGCGTCGATGCCCGTCTCCGGGTCGGCGAGCCGGTCGAGCATCCGGTCCAGGCCCGCGGTGTCGACCGCGCAGCACAGGCAACCGTTGCCCATCGGCAGCATGGCGTCGACCTGCCCGCCGACGGCGAGCGCGTCGACGTTGATCCGCCCGAAGTCGTTGACGACCACGCCGATGCGGTGGTCGCGGGCGTGCGTCAGCAGGTGGTTGACCAGTGTCGTCTTGCCCGAGCCCAGGTAGCCGGCGACCAGGACCACGGGAATCGCCTCGGAAGTGCTCACCGCGCGACACCCTAACCCGTGGCCCCGCGGTGCGGACGGTACCGCCGCTGCGGCGGCGATTCGGGCGGCCCGGGGCGTCGGCGTTACCGCGGGAGCCCCGCGGGGCGTGCGCGGTGTTGTTGGTGGCGCCGGGGTGTTGCCGTTGTGGGCGCGGGTTCCTCGGTGGGGCTGTGCGGGTGCTGCTGGGGCAGGGTCCGCGGGGACGTGCGAGGTGTGCCTGGTGGTGCGGGGGAGTGCCGGTTCGGGCGGCGGTTGGTGCGGGTGTTGCTCCGGGTGTCCTCCCCGCGGGTGGGGTGCGCCCGGGCGGCGTAGGGGGGTGCTGTTCCGGGGTGGCGGTTCGGCGGTGGGATTGTGCGGGCGTGGGAGCGGGCAGGGCTGCTGTGGGTCGTGTGTGCCTGGTGGTGCGGGGGAGTGCCGGTTCGGGCGGCGGTTGGTGCGGGTGTCGCTCCGGGTGTCCTCCCTGCGGGTGGGGCGCGCCCGGGCGCTGTGCGGGGTAGGTCGGCTCTGCCTGCCCACGCCGGGCGGTGTCGCTTGCCCGGGCGGGGTTTCCCCGGGTGAGCGCTCTGCTCAGCCGCGCCAGTGGTATTGCCGTTCCGGTCGGCCCGTCCCGCCGTAGCGCAGCCGCACTTCGGCCCGGCCGGTCGCCGCGAAGTGCTCCAGGTAGCGCCGCGCGCTGGGCCGCGACAGGTCGGTCACGCCCGCGCACTCGCTGGCCGAGAGCCCGCCCGGGTGCGCCTGCAACGCGGTGCGCACCAGATCGGCCGTCTGCTCGGTGAGCCCCTTCGGCAGCGCTGCCGGTGTGCGGGTGCCGAAGACAGCGTCCACGTCCTCCTGTCCCGCGGTGCTGCGCTGCGCCAGCCGGTGCAGCTTGCGGTGTCGGGCGGCGAACTCCTCCAGCTGTGCCCGCAGCGCCGCCGAGGAGAACGGTTTGATCAGGTAGTGCAGGGCGCCGCCGCGCAACGCGCCGCGCACCGTGTCCACGTCCCGCGCCGCAGTGATGACCAGCACGTCGATGTCCTGCGTCGCCGGGTCGGCGCGCAGCTGCCGCAGCACGGACAGCCCGTCGACGTCCGGCAGGTAGATGTCGAGCAACACCAGGTCCGGCTCCAGTTCGCGCGCGGAGCGCAACGCCTCGGCACCGGTGTGCGCCACGCCCGCGACGGTGAACCCCGGCGCACGCGACACGTATCCACCGTGGACTTTCGCGACCATGAAGTCGTCGTCCACGACCAGAACTCGGATCATCGCGGCACCTCCGCTCGCAGGGGCAGGACGGCGGTGAAGACCGCGCCGTCGGCGTTGTGCACGGACACCGAACCACCGCGGCGCCGGCACGTCTGCCGGGTCAGCGCGAGCCCGAGCCCCCGCCGACCGCCGTGTTCGGCGGCCTTGGTGGTGAAGCCGTGGGTGAACACCTCGGTGGCGATCTCCGGCGCCACCCCGGGGCCGGAGTCGCGCACCACCACCGAGACCGCGTCGTCGTCGTGGACGATCTCGACCTCGATCCAGTCCCCGTCGCGGCCCGCCAGCGCGTCGAGTGCGTTGTCCACCAGGTTGCCGACGACGGTGACGAGGTCGGCGGAGAGTCGGTCGTCCACATCGTCCAGTCGGGTGCCGGCCTTGAGCCGCAGGCCCACGCCGCGTTCGGCGGCCAGGCTCGCCTTCGCGATGAGCAGGGCCGCGACCGCCGAGTCGGCGATGTGCGCGGTGACCTCCTCGTGCCACTTCGACTGCGCCTGGCTGACCAGGTCGACGTAGTGCCGCACCTCGTCGAACTCGCCCAGTTCGATCAGCCCGGCGATGGTGTGCATCCGGTTGGTGAACTCGTGCGCCTGCGCGCGCAACGTGTCGGTGGCGCGCGTGCTGACCTCCAGTTCCTCGCGCAGCGCCGCCAGTTCGGTGCGGTCGCGCAACGTGACGACGGCGCCGCGCGCGATCGGCATCCGGTTGAGCGCCAGGACGCGTCCGGCGCGCAGGCCGATCTGGTCGACGCCGTGCGCGCGGCCGGTGAGCACGTCGGTGAGCCGCTCGTTGAGCCCCAGGTCGGTCACCGGGCGGCCGACGCAGTCGCCGGGCAGCGCGAGCAGTTCGCGAGCCTGGTCGTTGACGAGGGTGACGCGGTACTCCTCGTCGAGGCCGAGCACGCCCTCCTTGATGCCGTGCAGCAACGCCTCGCGGTGTTCGGCCAGCGCGGTGATCTCGCGCGGTTCGAGGCCGAGCGTCTGCCGTTTGACGCGCCAGGTGAGCAGGAGCGAGCCCGCGACACCGACGACGGTGGCGATGGCCAGCAGGATCAGCGCGGTGCCGGGGGAGTTGGCGACGCCTTCGAAGAAACCGGGTGTTTCCGCGCCCGCGACCACGATCCCGAGGGTGTCGCCGGTGCTCCCGACCACCGGCACGTGCGCGACCAGCTGCCCGTCCACCTCGCCGACCCAGGCGCGTCCGCTCAGGACGGTGCTGTCGCCGAGCGGCAGTTCAGTGCGCACCTGGCCGGGGTCGGGGGAGGTGAGCACGCGCCGGTCCGGCGCGGCGATGATCACCGAGTCGGCGCCGGACAGGGTGCGTGCGCTCTCGGCGAACGCGGGCAGCGTGTCGCGCCGCAGCGGGTCGGTCAGGCCGAGCCGCACCCCGTCCGTCGCGGCGACCTGCTCGGCGAGGGCGAGGAGCTTGCGGCCCTCGGTGTCGGTGAACGAGCGGTCCGACTGCGCCGCCGAGTAGCCGAACACGCATGCGAGCAGGGCGAACACGATGATCAGCTGCCAGCCCAGCAGCTGGCGGGCCAGCGATCCGCGCGCTCCCACGACCTCACTATCGCATCCGGGTCGCCCCCGGTGTTCGTGACCACAACGATCACAAGTACCGATACGTCCGGAAGAGGTGACAGCCGCGGGTGCGGACGGCAGGATGCCCGACGACGACGGTCCACAACGAGGTGCGCTGATGAGGAATTCCAAGGTCTGGCTCGCCGTGCTGGGGGCGATCGCGGCGCTGCTGCTGGTGCCGCCGCTCGTGTCGGCGGGGGGCGAGGAGACCGGGCCGCAGATCCGCGGGTTGCGGATGATGGTCCCCAACTCGCCCGGCGGCGGGTACGACATCACGGCCCGCACGGCGGTGAAGGCGATCGAGGACGCCGATCTCAACGGCAACGTCGAGGTGTTCAACCTGCCCGGCGCGGGTGGCACCGTGGGGCTCGGGCGGCTGGTCAACGAGCGCGGCAACGGCAAGCTCGTCATGTCGATGGGGCTCGGCGTGGTCGGCTCGGTCTACACCAACAACTCCCCGTCCTCGCTGCAGGACACCACCGCGGTGGCGAAGCTGACCGAGGAGTCGGACATCATCGTCGTCGCGAAGGACTCGCCGTACCGGACCATCCAGGACCTGGTGGCGGCGTGGGAGGCCGATCCGGGTGGGGTTCCCGTCGGCGGCGGCTCCGCGCCCGGCGGTCCGGACCACCTGGCGCCGATGCTGATGGCCCGCGCCGCGGGCATTCCGCCGACGCGGGTGAACTACATCCCGTTCGACGGCGGCGGTGAGCTGATGGCGTCGGTGCTCGGTGGCAAGGTCGCCTTCGGGGTGTCCGGCATCGGCGAAACCCGGGACCAGGTCGACGCCGGCGCGTTGCGCGCGCTCGCGGTGACCGGTCCGGAGCGTGTTCCGGGCATCGACGCCCCCACCCTGCAGGAGTCCGGTGTGGACGTCTCGTTCACCAACTGGCGCGGCATCGTGGCGCCGCCGGGCCTGTCCGGCAACGACAGGGAGCGGCTGACGGCCCTGTTCACGCGTCTGCAGGAGACGCCCCAGTGGCGGGAAGCGATGCGGCGCAACGGCTGGACCCCCGCGTTCCAGCCCGGTGCGGAATTCGCGGCGTTCCTGGCGTCGGAGAATGACCGGGTGGCGTCGGTGCTGCGGGAACTGGGGCTGGCGTGAGCGCGGCGGCTGTGCGAGAGGTGCTGTTCCGGTCGCGGCCGGGGATGACGAGGCAGGTGAGGTCGGCATGAGTGTCACGGAGGAGAAGGCGCCGCCGCGGTCGTGGTGGCGCACCCGTTCCGAGCTGGGGGTGTGCGCGTTCCTGTTCGCCGTCGGCGTGCTGGTGCTGGTGGACGCGCTGCGGATCCCCGCCGATTTCACCCAGCGCGGGCCGGTCGGGCCGAAGGCGGTACCGCTCCTGGTGGGCGGGTTGCTGCTGCTGGTGTCCGTGCTGCTGGCGCGCGACGTGCTGCGTGGCGGCCGCGGCGAGGCGGAGGGCGGGGAGGACGTCGACCTCGACGCACCGGCCGACTGGCGCACCGTGTTGTTGCTGTCGGGTGCGTTCCTCGCGAACGCGGCCCTGATCGGCACGCTCGGGTTCCCGTTGTCGTCGGCGATCATGTTCTGGGGCGCGGCCTACGCGCTCGGCAGCCGTCACCTGGTGCGCGACCCGTTGATCGCGGCCGGGATGTCACTCGTGACCTGGTTCGCGTTCACGGTCCTGCTGGGTGTGCCGCTGCCGGGCGGCCCGCTGATGGGGGTGCTGTAGCCGATGGAACTGTCCAACCTGTGGGCGGGTTTCGCCACGGCGCTGACCCCGTCGCACCTGCTGTTCGCCGCGATCGGGGTGTTGCTGGGCACCGCGATCGGGGTGCTGCCGGGCATCGGGCCCGCGATGGCGGTGGCGTTGCTGCTGCCGGTGACCTACGGGCTCGACCCGACGGCGGCGTTCATCATGTTCGCGGGCATCTACTACGGGGGCATGTTCGGTGGTTCGACGACGTCGATCCTGTTGAACACCCCGGGGGAGAGCGCCGCGGTGGTCACCGCGATCGAGGGCAACCCGATGGCCCGCAAGGGCCGCGGACCGCAGGCCCTCGCCGCGGCCGCGATCGGGCACTTCGCCGGCGGCATCATCGGCACGATCGCGCTCGTGCTGCTCGCCCCGATGATCGCCGACCTCGCCGTGGACATCGGCGCGCCGGACTACTTCGCGATCATGGTGCTGGCGTTCATCGCGGTGACGTCGGTGCTCGGCAAATCCCGGGTGCGCGGCTTCGCGTCGCTGCTCATCGGCTTGACGATCGGGCTGATCGGGCTCGACGAGATGACCGGGCAGTCGCGCCTGACGTTCGGTTCGCTGCACCTGGCCGACGGCGTGGACGTCGTCATCGTCGCCGTGGGGCTGTTCGCCGTGGGCGAGTCGCTGTGGGTGGCGGCGCACCTGCGGCACACCCAGGCGGAGGCGATCCCGGTCGGTCGGCCGTGGTTGTCGCGCTCGGACCTCCGGCGCACCTGGAAGCCGTGGTTGCGCGGCCCCGTGATCGGGTTCCCGTTCGGCGCGATCCCCGCGGGGGGCGCGGAGATCCCGACCTTCCTGTCCTACGTCACCGAGAAGCGTCTGTCCCGCCGCAAGGACGAGTTCGGTTCGGGCGCGATCGAGGGCGTGGCGGGCCCCGAGTCGACGGCGAGCGCCTCCGCTGCCGGCACCCTCGTGTCGATGCTGACGCTCGGCCTGCCGACCACCGCGGTGGCCGCCGTGATGCTCGCGGCGTTCCAGCAGTACGGGATCCAGCCGGGCCCGCTGCTGTTCCAGCGGGAATCGGGCCTGGTGTGGGCGCTGATCGCGAGCCTGTTCGTCGGGCTGGTGCTGTTGCTGTTGATCAACCTGCCGATGGCGCCGGTGTGGGCGAAGCTGCTCCGGATTCCGCGGCCGTACCTCTACGCGGGGATCCTGTTCTTCGCCAGCGTCGGCGCCTACGCGGTGAGTGGTTCGGTCATCGACCTGATCCTCCTGTACGTGATCGGTGTCATCGGTTTCGCCATGCGGCGCTACGGACTGCCCGTCCTGCCTGCCATCATCGGCGTGATCCTCGGCCCGGCGGCCGAGCAGCAGATGCGCAGGGCGCTTCAGATCAGCGACGGTGACCTGATCGGGCTGGTGAACTCCCCCTTCGCCGTCACCGTGTATGTCGTGGTGATCGCGCTGCTGGCCTGGCCCCTCGCGCGAAAGCTGCTCCGCCGCCGCGAGCCCGGGAGGGTGTGACCACCGGTCGGGGCTCCGAGGTTGGGCGCCGGGGTGTGATTGCTCGTCGGGAGGTTTCGCGGTCGCGCTTTGGTGCCCGGCGGTGCCTCCTGGCGGGGAGGTGTTGCTGCCGCGCTCCGGAGTTGGGGCCCTGGCTGGGAGGCTTCGAGGTCGCGCCCGTGGCTGTGACCGTTGCCCGGGAGTTGCGGTGCCGGGGCTCGGTGGGGGCCCAACCGGGAGGCGCCCTGGTGCGCTCCTAGCCAGGAGGACTGGCCCGCCTGCCCTCCCGGTCCGTGCCGGGGGCTGGGCGTTCCTGCCGTGCGCGGCTGCGGTGTCTCCCCGCGTGGCCTGCTGGATGTGGTGTCTGTGTGTGTGGGCGTCTCCCGGTGTAGCAAGCGCTTGCTTGCGTCCGCGTCCACCGTTCGCTCGAGCGTGGTGCAGCTCGCCGGGCGGTGCGCACGGCGTCGGGGCGGCCGCGCGGTTCCCGGTGGTGCCGGCGCGGGCTTGCCGGTGCGTGCGCCCACGGTTGCACGCACGCTCCACCGCGGCGGCCCGGCGCGGTGCCGCGATGCCCGCCGCCCGTGCGTGTCGGCGCCCACCCGGGCCCACCGGCTGGAGCCCGCTCTCCACTCGCGTGTGTCGGCGCCTCGCTGGGCGTACCGACGTAGGTCGGCTCCCCAGTCGTGTCGGCCTGCGCCTGCGCGCGTTTCCCCGCGCAGGCTCGCGTCGGCGTGCCCGGACCGCCCACGCTCCCTTGCCGCGGCCGCTCGCGATCACCCGCCCCCGCCGCTGCGGACGCGGCCGCCCTGCGCTGCGGACGCAGTCGCCCTGTCCTGCGGACACGCCTGTCCGCAGGACAGGCTGGGCCTGTGGGCGCGCCGCGGCCTCCACTGTGTCGTGGCGGCCACTGCCGTATCGGGTGGGACTGCGCCGGGCACGATCGATCCGGCCGCGTGGCTGGTATTCTCGGCTGGCGGAGCGGTCCGGATCACCGGGATATGCGCACCACCTTCCCGATCTCCAGCGCCACCCACACCGCACCGTCCGTGGCGACGGCGAGGCCATGCGGCTCCGATCCCGGTGTGGGCAGCGGGACGTGCTCGAACTCGCCGTTCGCGGTGATGTGCCCGACTCGGTTGGCGCCCCACTCGGTGAACCAGCACCCACCCTCGCCGTCGGCGGCGATGGCATGCGGCTGGGCCGCGCGGTCGGGCAGCGGGAACTCCGTGATCTCGCCCTCCACGGTGATCCGGCCGATCTGCCCGGCGCCGATCTCGACGAACCACACCGCACCGTCGTCTCCGCGGGTGCTGCCCACCGGGGCGGCCCTCTCCGTCGGTAGCGGGAAGGTCGCGACCGCGCCGTCAGTCGTGACACGCGCGATGGCGTTCGCCTGGTTCAGCGTGACCCACAGCGCCCCGTCCGCGCCCGCCACGATCGTCGAGGCGTAACACCCCGGCAGGCCCAGCGGGAACTCCCGCACGTCGCCGTCGGTGGTGAGGCGGCCGACGCTGTCGGTGTTCATCTGGGTGAACCACACCGCGTCGTCCGGCCCGACGGTGAGGCCGTACGGGCTCGATCCCGGCGTCGGCGGGGCGAACGAACGGACTGTCCCGTCGACGGTGATGCGGCCGATGCGGTGGTCGCGCAGCCGGCTGAACCACAATGCGCCGTCCGGCCCGGGCGTGATGACGGCAGGCCCGCACCCGGGGTCGAGATCGAACACTTCCACGGTGTCCCCGATCCGTGCGTTCTGTCCGCTGTGGACCAGTGTGGTCCACAGCCGCCCGTCCGGGCCGCACGCGATGCCGTACGGCCCCTTGCCGGGCACCGTGATGTCGTCGACCTGCACGATTCAACCTTCCTGTCGGGTGAGGTGGAGATGATCGCCGGCCCAGCGGCGGCGTAGGCCGCGGTCATGGCTGACGAGCACCACCGCTCCGGGAAACTCTTCGAGAGCCGCCTCGAGTTCTTCCACCAGGGTGAGGGAGAGGTGGTTGGTCGGCTCGTCGAGCAGCAGCACGTCCACCGGCTGCGTCAGCAACCGGGCCAGCGCCACGCGCTGCCGTTGCCCTGTCGACAAAGCGCCCGCCCGGCGGTGGAGCTGGTCGCGCGGGAACAAGCCGAGCGCTTCCAGTACCTCGTCGGGTGCCCCGATCGCGGCTCGAACCGATTGGTCGGCGGGCAGGCTCTCGACCTCCTGCGGGAGGTACCCGATCGCGCCACGCCGCCTCACCGAGCCGGTGTCCGGTGTGAGCCGACCGCTGAGCACCCGCAGCAACGTCGTCTTGCCCGCCCCGTTGCCGCCGGTGACCAGGAGTCGACCGCCTGCCTTGACGCTCAGGCTGACCGGGCACAACCTGCCGGTGACACCGACCTCCGCGGCGTCGAGCAGCACCCCGTCCGAACCGGCTGTCGTGAATGAACCGGTGAACCGCAACGGTTCCGGCGGTGGTGGCACCGGCTGGTCGAGGAGCCGTTGCAACCGAACCTCGGCGTTGCGGACGCGGCTCGCCACCGAACGCTGCACCCGGCCACCCGCCCGGTCGTAGGCCATCTTGTTCCGGTCGGTCATGGCCCGCGCCGGAGCGACCTGCCGTGCGGTGGTGCCGATCGCCTCGCGGTGACGGTCGACCTCCGCGCGCCACTGCTGGTACTCGGCGGCCCAGCGTTGCCGCTGCGCTGCCTTTTCCGCCAGGTAACCCGCGTAGCCGTTGCCGTACCGGGAGACCGTGTGCGTGTCACCGTCCACTTCGAGCAGGTCGGTGGCGACCCGCTCCAGGAACAGCCGGTCGTGCGACACGAACACCGTGGTGCCGCGCCGGGCCCGGAGGTGATTTTCCAGCCAGGTCAGGGCCTTGTCGTCGAGGTGGTTGGTCGGTTCGTCGAGTAACAGCTGGTTTCATAATGAAGTCGGCAGCTTGCGGTAGCAGACGAGGACGCAGGCCAGGTGCATGAGGCCAAGGTGGATGTCGGCTCGGCGTTCCCAGCGGATCCGTAGACGCTTGAACTG
>Ga0164243_10007099_pt1 | contig 16807 bp, 16 predicted proteins | sample OricompcompostOP_FD_108781 | JGI IMG/M metagenome (GOLD analysis project Ga0164243, IMG submission 108781) | Organic Plus compost microbial communities from Emeryville, California, USA - Original compost - Organic plus compost (OP) | ecosystem: Engineered > Solid waste > Mixed feedstock >... | reverse complement strand
TCGCAGATGTCCACGGCGATGATGTCCGCGCCCTCCTGCGCCATCCGCACCGCGTGGTTGCGCCCCTGCCCCCGGGCCGCCCCGGTGACGAAGGCGACCTTGCCCGCCAAGCGTCCTGCCATGTCTGTGCACCTCCATGAGCCGCCCCGCCACGCTCATCAGTTCGCCGTCGAACTGTTGTGGCGCGGGCCATAGATTCGTATTGTAATCATCATTCGCCTCATGGCGAGCCTCAACCGACGACGACCGGCGACGCATCAACGACGATCAACGAGGTGTCTCGATTGACCAGCACGAAGGCGGCGGACGTGGCTCCGGACATCCTGTCTCCCGAGTTCGCCCAGGACCCGTATCGCTTCTACCGGGTGCTCCGCGACGAGTACCCGGTGCTGTACCACGAGGCCACGAACAGCTACCTGATCAGCCGCTTCGCGGACTGCGCCGAGGCGTTCCGCAGCCCGGACTTCTCCAGCCGCAACTACGAGTGGCAGCTGGAACCGATCCACGGCCGGACGATCCTGCAGATGCAGGGCACCGAACACTCGCGGCACCGGGCGCTGCTCAACCCGTTCTTCCGCGGCAAGGGGCTCGAACGGTTCATGCCCGTGATCATGGACAATGCGACCCGCCTGATCGACGACGTCGTGCGTCGAGCCGGTCAGTCCCTGGTGGACGGCATCTCGACGGCGGGCCGGGCCGACCTCGTCGAGGACTTCTCGACGTGGTTCCCGATCAACGTGATGGTGGACATGCTGGGGCTGCCGAAGAGCGACCACAGCCGGTTCCACAAGTGGTACGAGTCGATCATGGCGCACCTGAACAACCTCGCGGGCGACCCGGCCGTCACGGCCAGGGCGGCGGAAACCCGGCAGGAGCTGCGCGACTACATGCTGCCGATCATCGCGCAGCGCCGCCACGGCGACGGCGAGGACCTGCTGACCCGGCTGTGCCAGGCCGAGGTCGAGGGGCACCGGATGTCCGATGAGGAGATCAAGGCGTTCGTCAGCCTGCTGCTCGTGGCGGGTGGCGAGACGACGGACAAGGCCACCGCGACGATGATCCGCAACCTCGTGGACAACCCGGACCAGCTGGAGGCGGTGCGCGCCGACCGGAGCCTGGTCGACAACGTCATCGCCGAGACGCTGCGCCACTCCGGACCGGTCCACATGATCATGCGCCAGACCGAGTCCGATGTGGAGTTGCACGGCACGACGATCCCGGCCGGCTCGACGTGCATCATGATGCTGAGCGCGGCGAACCGGGACGAGCGCCAGTTCCGCGACCCGGACCGGTTCGACATCTTCCGCGACGACCTCGACGTCGCGAAGGCGTTCAGCGGCGCTGCGAACCACGTGCAGTTCATCCTGGGCCGCCACTTCTGCGTGGGTTCGCTGCTCGCGCAGCGGGAGATGCAGACGGCCCTGAACCTGGTGCTCGACCAGCTGCACGACCTGCGCTACCAGGAAGGCTTCGTCCCGCGGGAACGCGGCCTGTACACCCGCAGCGTGCCGGAGCTGCTGGTCGAGTTCACCCCGGCGAACCGGTGAGCCCCCGGTGAACACCGCCCGGCTGGCGGCATCCCGGTGCCGTCAGCCGGGCAGCCGGTCCCCCAGCAGCCCGGCCAGTGTCCCGCCGAGCACCATCCTCGTCTCGTCGTCGGACAGCCCCAGCGCCTCGATGGCCCGGATCTCCTCGGCGGGACTGGTCATCGGCCAGTCGGAACCGAACACGACCCGCTCCGCGCCGTGCTTGCGGATGAGGTTGCGCACCCGCTCCGGACGCAGCTTCGCCAGCGACGGCGGCCAGGACGTCTCGAGCACCACGTCGGCACCGGCGAGCATCTCCTCGGCGTCGTCGAGGATCTTGTACCCGCCGAAGTGGCAGGCCATCAGCCGCAGGCTGGGGAACTGCCGCGTGATGTCCCGGATCATCCGCGGATTGGACAGGCTGTTGGTGAACGCGTCCCCGCCCTCGCCCACGTGGACGATGACGACGTAGTCGCTGCCGAACGCCTCGAAGATCTCCCACAACCGGTCGTCGTCGAGCGCGAACCGCTGGAAGAGCGGGTGGATCTTCACCGCGCGCACCCCGTGCCGCTGCAGGCTCGCGATGTTGTCCTCGGCGCTGCGCTCGACGTGCACGGTGCCGAACGGCACGCGGCGGTCGTCGGCGAGCCCGGCGACGAAGCGGTTGACCGAGTCCACGTGCCGGGCCTCGTTGGCGATACCCAGGCAGCAGCTGAGGTCGACGCCGCTGTGCGCCATGTCCGCGGTGAGCCCGCCGACGGTGCCGTCACCCCGCGCCTCCAGCCCGGGCACGCGGTTGCCGCCGAGCGCGGACTGGGCGATCTTGTCGGGCCAGACGTGGGTGTGAGCGTCGATGATCACGCGGGGGTCCTCTCGTGGGTCACAGCTTTCCGGACTCGCCACCGTCGACCACGAAGACCGCTCCGGTGGTGAAGGACGACAGGGGGGAGAGCAGCAGGCACGTCAGCGGCACGATCTCCGCGGGGTCGGCCATCCGTCCCGCCGGGATCTTCGCCACCCGCTTGGCGTGCAGCTGCGGCGACTCCAGGACCGCCTTCTGCGCCTCGGTCACGAAAGCGCCCGGGGCGATGCAGTTCACCTGCACGTTCTTGGCGGCCCACTCGGCCGCGAGCGCCTCGGTGAAGCGGACCACCGCTCCCTTGGACGTGGAGTAGGGCACCAGGTACGGCTTGCCGCGCACGCCGGTGGTGGAGGCGATGTTGACGATCCGCCCGGCGCCCTGCTCGATCATCTGCTTCCCGGCCGCTTGCGCCAGGAGCATGGGGGCGATGACGTTGACGGTCATCGCGTCCTTCCAGATCTGCGGGTCCTGGTCGGCGAACTTGCCCGCGGGCGCGATCCCGGCGTTGTTCACCAGACCGTCGATGCGGCCGTGGCGGTCCAGCACCTCGGGGACGAGCCGCTGCACGGACGACTCGTCACGCATGTCCACCGCGGCCGTGGTGATCCGGCCTTCACCGCGTGCGGCGACGTCCGCCAGCGCGTCCGCGGACCGGGCGGCCGCCACCACGGTGGCCCCTTCCCGCGCCGCGGCGATCGCCATGGCGGCACCCAGACCGCGGCTGGCACCGGTCACCAGGACGACGCTGCCGTCGAGGTCGAGATCCATCAGCGGCTCCCCTTCGCCAGGCGCCGGGCGAGCGAATCCAGGAGCACCTCGGTGGCGCCCTCGTAGATCCGAAGTGGACGGGCGTTGCGGTAGAGCCGCTCGATCTTGGACCCGCGCACGAGACCGAACCGGCCCATGACCTGCAACGAGCGGTCGACCACCGCGGCGGCGGCCTCGGTGGCGTGCACCTTGGCCATCGACGAGTAGTCGAGGTGGCCGAGCGGGTCGCCCTTGGCGAGCGACGCGGCCCGGTAGACGAACGCGCGCGCGGCCTCGACGTCGGTCCACGACTGCGCGAGCTTCTGCGACACCGCCCCGAGTTCGATCAGCGGCTTGCCGAACTGCTCGCGCCGCAGCACGTGCGCTTTCGCCTCGTCGAGCGCGGCCTGCGCGAGGCCGACCCCGGACCCCGCGACGGAGACGCGGAAGACGGCCAGCGTCTGCAGCATCAGCGAGAACGCCTTGCCCGGGACACCGAGGCGGTTGCCCGCCGGGACCCGGACGTCGGTGAAGGTCAGCTCGCCGAGGATGTGTGGTGCCATGAGATCGGCACCCGCGGTCACCTCGAGACCCGCGGCGTCGGCGGGGACCAGCACCATCGACCAGCCGTCACCTTCGCGGACGAGGGTGCAGTAGAAGTCCGCCGCCCCACCGTTGGTGATGAACGACTTGCGTCCGTTGACGACCAGTTCGTCGCCGTCGGCTTCCATCACGGTGGTGATCGCGCGCAGGTCGGACCCGACCTCGGGCTCGGTCAGCGCCAGGCCGGCGATCGCGTCGAGCGAGGCCACCCTGGGCAACCACTCCCGCTTCAGCTCCTCCGCCCCGCCCGCCGACAGCGAGTAACTGCCCACGCCCTGCATGCCGAACATCGAGTCGATGTGCGCCGACGAGTACATCAGCGCCTCGCGGACGACGGTGATCGTCAGCGGGTCGAGCACGTCGTCGTGTCCGCCGTACGCCGCCGGAACGACGTAGCGGGCCAAGCCGCTCGCCCGCAGCGCGTCGAGGCACCCCTGGTGCACGGTGACCGCCTCGTCGGCCTCCGCCGCGAACGGCTCGACCTTCGCGGCGACCTCGCGGGCCACCTCCTGCACCTTGCGGTGCTGCGGACCGAGGTCGAACAGCTGCCCAGCTTCCACGATGAGTCCCTTCTCGAGAGTGGCCGACGCGCGCGACGGCTCAGCGACGCTGGTCGAACTTGCGACCGAGGAGTTCGGAGACGATGCGGATGCGCTGCATCGTCGGGGTTCCTCCGGCGATCGCCCAGCCGTGCGAGTCACGGTGCAGGCGTTCGAGACCGTACTCCTCGGTGTAGCCGTTGCCCCCGTGGATCTGCATGGCCAGGTCGGTGACCCGCTTGGCCATCTCGTTGGCGGCGCACTTGGCCAGCGACACCTGGAGCGGGTCGGGGATGCCGGACTCCCGCGCGGAGGCGGCGGCGCGGTCGCGCAGCAGCCGCGCGGACTCCACGTCGAGCACCATGTCGGCGACCATCACCTGGATCGACTGGAACTCCACCAGCGACTTGCCGAACTGCTCGCGCTCCTGGATGTACTGCAGCGTCTTGTCGAGCGCGGCCTGACCGATGGCGAGGCTCATGGTGGTGTTGCCCATGCGCTCGATCGAGAAGACACCGAAGAGCTTGCCGAAGGAGCCCGCAGGGACGACGACGTCGCCGAGCGGCACCTCGACGTTGTCGAGGTAGAGGTCGGCCGACGGGATGCCGCGGAAACCCATCAACCGTTCGCTCGCCCCGAAGCTGAAGCCGGGCGTGCCCTTCTCCACCACGACCGCCCCGATGCCCCTCGACCCGGGAGCGTCCGAGAGGCGGCAGTACAGCAGGTACTGGTCGGCCTCGCCGCCGTTGGAGATCCACCGCTTGGCACCGTTGACGACGAGCTTGCCGCCGACTTCCTTGGCCGTGGTGCGCATGTCGGTGGCCGCCGATCCCGCGTGCGGCTCGGAAATGGCGACGGCCATGGTCTTGCGGCCGCTGATGATGTCGGGAAGCCAGCGCTCGCGCTGCTCCTCGGTGCCGAGGTGGGTGATCACCTGCGCCGGGCCGGTGTTCGACTCGAACACCTGGAAGGCGGCCGGGCGGCAGACCTTCGCCAGTTCCTCGATGACGACGAGCGCCTCCTCGAGCGGGGCGCCGGCGCCGCCGTACTTCTCCGGGTGCGCGATCCCCAGGAACCCGAGGTCGCCGAGCCGAAGCCGTTCCTCCGTGGGCAGCGGGGTGCGGTTGACATCCAGCGACTCGGCCATGGGCTCGTAGATCTCTTTCGCCACCTTGGCAGCGAGCTGCCGGATCTCCGCGTGCTGGTCCGACACGGACTCACCTCCTTGGTTGTAATGATTATTATAGATTCGGTGAACCGGTGTCAAGAAACCGACCTTCACAGCGGCCCCGTGGCATCTCCCCACGCCGGTGCCGGCTCTGCCGCGAACTCGTGGACACAGAGATGACAATCATGATAAGCAATGACAATGGCTCAACCGCAACCTGACGGCCCGCGTGACGCGGTGATCGTGAGCACGGTCCGCACGCCGGTCGGTCGCGGCAAGGCGGGCGGAGCGCTGCACGGCGTGCACCCGGTCGACCTGCTGTCGCAGACCCTGCAGGGGCTTCTCGCACGCGCCCCCGAGGTCGACCCGGGCGCGGTCGACGACGTCATCGTCGGCTGCGTCTCGCAGGTCGGCGAGCAGTCCGCGACCCCGGGCCGGGTGGCTTGGCTCGCGGCCGGATTCCCCGCGCACGTCCCGGCGACGACGATCGACCGCAAGTGCGGGTCCAGCCAGCAGGCCGTCCACTTCGCCGCGCAGGCCATCCGCTCGGGCGACGCCGACATCGTCGTGGCGGGCGGCGTCGAGTCGATGAGCCGTGTGGTGATGGGATCGGCGCGCATGGGAGCGGACCCGTACGGCGCCGGGGTGGCCGAGCGGTACGCCCCGGGCCTGGTGTCCCAGGGCGTCGCGTCCGAGCTGGTGACCGCCGAATGGGGCTTCACCCGCGAGGAACTGGACTCCTACGCCGCCCGGTCGCACGCACGTGCCGCCGCCGCGCAGGACGCCGGCGCGTTCGACCGCGAGATCGTCCCGGTGACCACCCCCGGCGGCGTGGTCACCGCCGACGAGACGATCCGCCGCGACACCACGCCGGAGAAGCTGGCCGGGCTGAAGCCGGTCTTCGGCACCCCCGAGCTCGCGCAGCGGTTCCCCCAGGTGCGATGGTCGACCACGGCCGGGAACTCCTCGCAGATCACCGACGGGGCCAGCGCACTGCTGATGATGTCCCGGGCGAAGGCGGAGCAGCTCGGGCTGCGGGCGCGGGCGCGAGTGCACAGCACGGCGGTGGTGGGCAGCGATCCGCTGCTCATGCTCACCGGGCCGATCCCGGCCACCGAGAGGGTGCTGGCCCGCTCGGGTCTGACCCTGGACGAGATCGACCACGTCGAGGTCAACGAGGCCTTCGCGCCGGTCCCCCTGGCGTGGCTGCAGGAGTGCAAGGGCGACCCCGAACGGCTCAACCCGCGGGGCGGGGCCATCGCTCTCGGCCACCCGCTCGGCGCCTCGGGCACCCGGCTCATGACGACGATGCTGCACGCGCTCGAGGACAACGACCAGCGGTTCGGCCTCCAGCTCATGTGCGAGGCGGGCGGCATGGCCAACGCCACGATCATCGAGCGACTCTGACCCGCTCCCCCGTCGAAGGAGAATCCCCGTGCACCTCAGCAACGCCACCGCACTGGTGACCGGTGGGGCGTCCGGTCTCGGCGCCGCGACGTCACGCCGGCTCGCCGCATCCGGTGCCCACGTCATCGTGTTCGACCTCAACGACGAGCTCGGCAAGGAGCTCGCCGCCGAGATCGGCGGCACCTTCGCGCAAGGCGACGTGACCGACCCCGCCGCGGTCGAGGGCGCCCTCGACACCGCAGAGCAGCAGGGGCCGCTGCGGGCACTGGTGCACTGCGCGGGCAAGGGCGGCACCGTTCGCCTGGTCAACCGGGACGGCACCCCGGGCGACCTCGACCTCTACCGCCAGCTGGTGGACATCAACCTCGTCGGGACCTTCAACGTGCTGCGCCTGGCCGCCACCCGGATGGCGCGCAACCAGGTCGTGGACGGCGAGCGCGGTGTCTGCGTGCTCACCGCCTCCGTGGCGGCGTGGGAGGGCCAGGTCGGTCAGATTCCCTACGCCTCGGCCAAGGCGGGCGTGGTCGGGATGACACTGGTCGCCGCCCGCGACCTGGCGAACAAGAACATCCGGGTCAACACGATCGCCCCGGGCGTGTTCGACACCCCGATCCTGTCGCGGTTCTCGCAGGAGGTGCGGGACAAGCTCGGCGCGCAGGTGCCCAACCCGGCCCGCCTGGGCAAGCCGGACGAGTTCGCCATGATGGCCCAGCAGATCGTCGAGAACCCGTACCTCAACGGTGAGACGATCCGCCTCGACGGCGCGATCCGGATGTCCCCGCGATGAGCGCGCCGGAGCTGGCGGTCACCGAGCGTGGCCGCGTCCTCGTCCTGGAGATGAACCGCCCGGAGGCGCGCAACGCGATGTCGTTGCAGATGGCGCACGAGATCGCCGACGCCCTCGATCTGCTCGACACCCGGCCCGACCTCAGCGTCGGAGTGATCACCGGCGCGAACGGGACGTTCTGCGCCGGGATGGACCTCAAGGGCTTCGCCCGCGGCGAGCGCCCCGTCGTCGAGGGGCGCGGGTTCGCCGGCCTCGTGCAGCGACCGCCCCGCAAGCCGCTCATCGCGGCCGTCGAGGGGTACGCCCTGGCCGGCGGGTTCGAGATCGTGCTGGCCTGCGACCTGATCGTGGCCTCGCGCGAGGCGAGATTCGGCCTGCCCGAGGTCAAGCGCGGCCTGACGGCGGCGGCGGGTGGACTGCTGCGGTTGCAGCGGCGCATCCCCTACCACCTCGCCATGAACCTGGTGCTGACCGGGCGGATGTGGCCCGCCACCGAAGCAGCCGCGGTGCACCTCGTCAACGACCTGGCGGAACCGGGCGAAGCCCTCGACGCCGCGCTCGCACTGGCCGACGAGATCGCGGGCAACGCCCCACTCGCGCTGGCCGCCTCGAAACAGGTCCTCGTGCGCTCGCAGGACTGGTCGCTGGAGGAGATGTTCGAGCGCCAGCACGAGTTCGTGCAGCCGGTGCGCGAGTCGGCCGACGCCAGGGAAGGCGCCCAGGCCTTCGTCGACAAGCGCGCGCCCCGCTGGACCGGCACGTGAGACACCGGCGCGCGGTGGGTGTACCTGGACACGCCGCCGTGCGGTAGCTCGTCCAGGTCGGCACTCGCGGCCTGCCCCTCGGCGGAGGCCATCGCCGCATCCCAGTCCTCCTTGCTGTCGAAGGAGAGGTGGGCGACGAGGTGCACGTCGGAAAACGCCGCCGTCGGGCGGTTCGACGACACCCCACGTGTAGTTGCGCAGCCCGGGCATCGTGCTCGCCTTGACCGCGTGGGAGTTGCGGTCGTGCTCGCGGAACGCGTCCTCGTCGTCCGGCTGCCGGCAGGTCACGACCATGTGGGACATGCGGGTCCGCTGCGTAGCCGGACCTGCCCGGTGTGGCGTCCTGCCCCCACGACGATCGGAGTATTGCCATTCCTCTCCCTCTGTGGGCAAAATCATGGTCATCAATCGGATGGATCGGTTGATGACCACGCACCCGAGCGACAGGACGGCGCGATGAAGATTCCAGGCGCACTGCTGTGGGAACCCGGCACCGGATCCGGATGGTCCGTCGAGGAGATCGAGCTCGACCCGCCCCAGCGCGGCGAGGCCACGGTGAAGCTCGCCGCCTCCGGCATCTGCCACAGCGACGACCATCTGGACACCGGTGACATCCCGCTCGACTGGGCGCCGATCCTCGGCGGTCACGAAGGCGCGGGCGTCGTCACCGACGTCGGCGAGGGAGTGGACGACCTCCAGGTCGGCGACCACGTCGTGCTGTCGTTCCTGCCCAGTTGCGGCCGCTGCCGGATGTGCGTCAGCGGGCGCGCCAACATGTGCGACCTCGGCGCGGGCGTGCTGGCGGGAACCTCGCCCGACGGCACCCACCGGATCCACGCCCGCGGCAAGGGCGTCGGCGCGATGTCCTACCTCGGTACCTTCGCGCCGTTCGTGACCGTGCCGACCAACGCACTGGTCAGGATCGACGACGACATCCCGCTGAAGTCCGCCGCGCTCATCGGCTGCGGCGTGCCCACCGGCTGGGGCTCGGCCGTGTACGCGGGCAACGTTTCGCTTGGCGACACCGTCGTCGTCATCGGCACCGGCGGCGTCGGCATGAACGCCGTGCAGGGCGCGCGGCAGAAGGGCGCGAAGAACCTCGTCACGGTGGAGCCGACCGCTCACAAGCGGGATCTGGCCGAGCAGCTGGGCGCCACGCACGCGGTGGCGAGCCTCGACGAGGCCAAAAACCTCGTCGCAGACCTGACCAACGGGCAGGGCGCCGACGTCGTGATCATCACCGTCGGTGTGCTGACCTCGGAGTTCATCCAGCCCGCGCAGGAGATGACCCACCGTGGCGGCACCCTGGTGGTGACGTCGGCGGCACCCGTGACCCAGCGCGACGTGCAGCTCGACCTCTACACGTTCGCCATGTCCGGCAAGCGGATGCAGGGCACGCTGTACGGCTCCACCAACGCCCGCAACGACATCCCGCTGATCGCGGATCTCTACCGCCGCGGCGTGCACAAGCTCGACGAGCTGATCACCCAGGAGTACCGGCTCGACGACATCAACCAGGCGTTCCGCGACCTGCGCGACGGCAAGAACGTCCGCGGCGTCATCGTCTACGAGGACTGATCCGCCATGCCTGACGCGCAAGACCAGCACGACATCATCCGGGCGACCAACACCTACGCCCTCGGGCTCGACACGTTCGACCCGGCCCTGGCCCTCTCGGCGTTCGCCGACGGCGCGGTGTGGGACGCCACCGCCGTGGGCCTCGAACGTTACGAGGGCCTTTCGCGGATCAGGGAGTTCTTCGAAGGCGACGCCAAGGCCATCGCCAGGCAGTGCCACATCCTGACCAATCACCTCGTCGAGTTCGTCGACGACGACCACGCCCGGGGCACGAACTACGTCTACTCCGAAGGCGAGACCACCGCGGGCGCGACGTTCAAGGCGATCGCCCTCAACCGGGACACCTACGTTCGCACGGACGACGGCTGGCGCATCGAGAGCCGGGTCATCAGCCCGCTGACGACCCCCGAGATGGAAGGGTTCTCGGTGTGACGGGCGGGAAGCGGGTGATCGAAAGCTACCTCGACGCCGTCGGCTCGCTGCGGGTCGACCAGGTCGCCCCGCTGTTCCGCGAGGACGGCCGGGTGGTGCTGCCCTACGCCCCGCTGGGCATCCCCCGCGAGATCGCCGGACGGCCCGCGATCAAGGAGTACTACGAGTCCCTGCCGCAGATGATCGGCGCGCTGCACTTCTCGAACTACCGCATCCGGGCGACCGACACCCCGGGCGACTACGTCGCCGAGTATGCATCGGACGCGACGATGCGTACCACAGGTGCTTCCTACCGCAACACCTACATCACGACGGTGACCGTCCAGAACGGACAGATCACCGAACTCACCGAGTTCTTCGACCCCATCCGCCTGGTCGAGGCGATGGGCGGCGGGATCGTGCCACCGAAGCCGGGGTGACCCGGCGGCAGCCGGGACGACGCCTCCTCCGCAACCGGATGTGGAGGGGGCGTCGATCTGCCCGGCCTCACCCGGACTCGCCGCGCACCAGCCGCGCGTGCGCGAGCCAGTCCTTCGCCTTCTCCATGTGCGCGATGTCGACGTGGGTGCCGCGGAACCGGACGGCGCCGTGCCCCTCGGCGATCGCCTTCTCGACGGTGGCGACGAGCTCGGCGTGGTAGGCCACCTCGTCGTCGGAGGGCGTGTACACCTCGTGCACCACCGGGACGTGCGAGGGGTGGATGAGGACCTGCCCGCGGAAACCCAGCTGCAGCCCGTAGTCGGCGAAGGCGCGCAGACCGTCCAGGTCCGCCAGATCCTCCCAGAGGCCGGTGAGCGGGTGCAGGCCGAACTGGCGGCAGGCCAGCAGGATCCGGCTGCGGAGGTAGAGGGTTTCACTGCCCTCGCGCGACTGGCGGTACCCCACCGCCCGGGCGATGTCGGCGTGCTCGGACGTCGGGCCGATCATCGCGCCGACCCGCGGCGACGCACCGGCGATCTCGGTGGCGTTGGTGATGGCGTCGACCATCTCCACCGGGACGATCATCTCGAGTCCGCCGGCACCGTTGCGCGCCTCGAACCAGTCGATGAGGGTCTCCCACCGCAGCACGTCGGTGGCGTTGCGGATCTTCGGGGTGAACAGGCCGTCGAGCTCCGCGCCCACCACCGCCTCGAGATCGGCGCCCGCCGTCTTCGTGTCGAGCGCGTTGGGCCGGACGAACAGGCCCACCCGGTCCGACTCCGCGCGCAGCTTCGCCAGGGTCTCCCTGGCCGTCCCGCGGGCCTGCTCCTTCAGGTGCGCGGGCACCGAGTCCTCGAGGTCGACGACGATGCAGTCGGCCCCCGAGGCGAGTGCCTTGCGGGCCCACTCCGGCTTGTGGGCGGGGACGAACAGGATCGAGCGGTAGGGGTGCAACGTCAGCTCCTCGGCGTGGTCCGGGCGGGGCGGCTCAGCGGTTGTCCGGCGTGCGGTCGTGGGTATCCGGTGTGACACCGAGTTCCCGCAGTGTGGCCTTCTGCACCCGCTGCGAGGGCGTCTTGGGCAGCTCGTCGACGAAGCGCAGGTACCGGGGCACCGCGAAGGACGGGATCCTGGTGTCGCAGTGCTCCCACAGCTGTCCGGGCGTCACCGGCTGCGAGGTGATGACGTAGGCCATCACCTCGTCCTCCCCCGCTTCGGTCGTGGCGGGAACGGCGATCACCGCCGTCTCCAGCACCGCCGGGTGCGCCAGGATCGCGGTCTCGATCTCGTAGGAACTGATGTTCTCCCCGCGACGGCGCAACGCGTCCTTGAACCGGTCGACGAAGTAGAACCAGCCCTCCTCGTCGCGCTTGAGGGCGTCCCCGGTGTGGAACCACAGGTTGCGCCACGCCTCGACCGTCTTGTCGGGCATGTTGTAGTAACCCCGCGAGCAGATGAACGGCACCTTCGGCCGCACCACCAGCTCGCCGATCTCCCCGGGGCCGACCTCCTCGTCGGTCTCCGGGTCGACCAGCCGCACGTCGAACCAGTCGTCCGCGGCGAGGCCCGCGGCGCCCGCCGGCCTCGGCTCGCCGTACGGCGAGATGATCGGTGCCGAGGTCTCGGTGAGGCCGAAGACCTCGACGAACGCCTCGATGCCGTACCGCTGCTTCATCGGCTCCATCAGTGTGGCGGCGGTCGGCGCGGCGAAAACCACCCGGAGCGGGTTGTCGGCGTCATCGGCGCGCCGGTCCTGCTTCCAGATGAAGTCCATCATCACGCCGATGAAGTTGGTGACCGTCACCCGGCTCTCCCGGATCTGGTCGATCCACCGGCTCGCGGAGAACCGGCTGCGCACCACGCACCGCGCGCCGGCCACCATCGTCGGATAGGCGGCCATGAACTGGGCGTTGCCGTGGAACAGCGGGGTCACCGTCATCCAGGCGTCGTCGTCGGTCAGCCGCACCAGCGACACGCACTCGTCGGCGAAGAAGTACATCTGGGCGTGCGGCATGGCGACGCCCTTCGACGGGCCGGTCGTGCCCGACGTGAAGAACACCGAAGCCAGGTCGTGCGGGTGCACCTCGGGCAACGCGACGTCGCGTCCCGCGGGCGGATCGGCCTCGAGCTCGTCCCAGGGCGCGGCCTCCCACCCGGCCTCGCGCAGCACCTCGATCGCCTTGTCCTGCTGCCCGGTGTCGATGACCCAGAACTTCGTGATGTCCTTCGCGGCTGCCTTGACCGCTACGAACCGCTCCGCGTAGACGTCGTCGATCACCGCGACCTTCGCCTCGACGGTGCGCACCTGGTGGGCCAGGAAGTCGCGCTCGTAGGCGGTGTTGATCGGCACCTCGACGAGTCCGGCGACGGCCGCGCCCACCCACGTGCGCACGAAGCGCGAGGAGTTCGCGGCGACGACCACCACACGGTCGCCCTTGGCCGCGCCGTGGGCGAGGAAAGTGCGCCCCACCCGCTCGGCCGAGGCGAGCACCTCGGCGTAGGTCCAGGTCGCGCGTTCCTCCGGCACGTCGAGCCAGACGGCGTCGGGACGCTCGGCGGCCTGGTGGCGCAACACGGTGGGCAGCGCCCACGTCGCGCGGTCGGTGAAGGTGGGGTGCAGGTCGCGGTAGTAGCGGAAGGTCACCGGTTCCGTCCTTCGTCGGAGTTGTGGGCACGGCGGAGCCCGCGGAAGTCGGGCTTGCGCTTGTCCAGGAACGCCCGGGCGCCCTCGCGCATGTCCTCGCTGCCGATCGCCTGGATCAGCGCCCCGAGGTTGGCGGCCATGTTGTCCTTGGACTGGTTCCACCACTGGTTGGTGCTGGTCTTGGCGATCTCGAGGTAGCGCGGGCTCAGGGCGTCGATCTCGTCCAGCCACCGCTCCACGGCGGGCTCCAGCCCGTCGTCGGGGACCACCTCGTTGACCAGTCCCCATTCGAGCGCAGCGGCGGCGGAGTAGCGGCGGCACAGCATCGCCATCTCCTTGGCACGCCGCTCACCGATCTGGACCGCCATCAGGTTCGTGGCACCCAGCACCGGCGCGGACCCGACCTTGGGACCGGTCTGGCCGAACGTCGACCGCTCGGTCGCGATGGCGAAGTCGCAGGCGACGACCAGCTCGTTGCCGCCACCGGCGGCCGCTCCGTCGACGGCGGCGATCACCGGACGGGGGCAGGCCCGGATGGCGTCGAGCAGCTTCGCCGAGGTCGTGAACAGCCGTCGCAGCTGCTCCGGGTCCGGGTCGCCGAGCTCGGTGAGCGCACCACCGGCGCAGAAGCTGCCGCCCGCCCCGGTGATCACCACGGCGTGCGCCTCGGCCGCGTCGTCGATCGCGGTGATCATGGCCCGCGCCATGTCGAGGTCGTAGGCGTTGCGCCGTTCCGGTGCGTTGATCGTGATCCACACGACGTTGCGACGCTCGGTCACCTCGATGCTGCCCACAGCGCTCCTCACCTGAACCTAATGATGCTGTTGATAATCAACAATACTGGGAGAGTGCGGCCCCCCGCAACGACCGGACCGCGGGAGGTCAGTCCGGGCGGCGGGCGCGGAACGCGGCCACCGCGTCCCGGTGCTCGGGCGTGGCGAACAGCAACGCGATCGCTTCCACCGACTCCGGGTAGCCGGTCTCGGTCCCCCGGTTGAGGAACGCTTTGCCCACCTGCACCGCGAGCGGCGGATTGGCCGCCATCGCCTCGGCGAGCTCGACGGCCGCCGCAAGCACGTCGGCGTCGGGGTGCACCTCGGCCACCAGTCCCATCGACCGCGCCTGGGCGCCGTCGACGGTCCGTCCGCTCAACGCCAGCTCGCGCGTGCGCTGGCGTCCGATGACGTCCGGGCCCCGGACGATCCCGTACCCCGGCATCAGACCGACCGAGGCCTCCCGGAACGAGAACCGCGCCGACTCCGCGGCGTAGGCGACGTCGCAGGCCATGGTCAGCTCGACGCCCCCGCCGAAGGCGATCCCGTTGACGGCGCCGACGACCGGTACGGCGCACTTCTCCACCGCGTGGAACGCCTCGTACACGCGCAGCAGGTGCGGGCGGACCCGGCGCACGTCGCCGGCGAGGTCGTGGAACATGTCGATGTCGCCGCCTGCGGAGAAGGCGCGCCCCTCCCCCGTCAGCACCACCGCCCGGTGCCCGTCGTCGTCCTTGCCGAGCGTGCGCATCAACCGGGTCAGCTCGGCGAACCACCGCTGGTCCATGGCGTTGAGCTTCTCCGGACGGCACATGGTCACCAGCAGCACGCCGGAGTCGAGCGACTGCAACCGGAACCGCCGGTAGCCCCGCAGGTGGGCGGGCAACGCGCTCATCGGGCCGCCTCCCGGTCCCAGGTGTCGGCCGTGACGCCCTCGGCGCGCAGCTTGTACTTCTCCACCCGCTGGCTCGGCGTGAGCGGCAGCGCGTCGACCACGCGCACGTACCGGGGAACGGCGAACGCGGTCAGCCTGCCCCGGCAGTGGTCCGCCAGCGCCGCCGGGTCGACCTCGGCGCCGGGCGCGGGCACGACCGCGACCACGACCTCCTCCTCCGACAGCTCCGAGGCGACGCCGTAGGCCGCCACCTGGGCGACCGCGGGGTGCTCGGCGACGACCCGCTCCACCTCCCACGTCGAGACGTTCTCACCGCGGCGGCGCACGGTGTCCTTGACGCGGTCGAGGAAGGTGAGGAAACCGTCCTCGTCGCGCACCCCGCGGTCGCCGGTGTGGAACCAGAGGTTGCGCCACGCCTCGACGGTGGCGCCGGGGTCGCCCTCGTAGCCGTCGAACATCCAGCCCGCTTTCTTCGGACGGACCACGATCTCGCCCGGCACTCCGGCGGGCACCGGGCGGTCCACCTCGTCCACCACCGCGGCGGTGTAGATCGGCGACTCCTGCCCGGCGGTGCCGATCCGGCGCCGCCCGGGCGGCATCTCGCAGACCAGGGAGACCTCGGTGCTGCCGTAGATCTCGGTCAGCCGCACCCCGAAGCGCTCCTCGAAACGAGTGAAGACCTCCTTCGGGCACGGCGCCCCGAACGCCACCCGCACCGGGTTGTCCCGGTCGTCGTCGCGCGCGGGCTGCTTCGCCAGGATGCTCATCATCGCCCCCTGGTAGTTGAACGCCGTGATCCCCTCCCGCCGGCAGATCTCCCAGAAGCCGGACGCGGTGAACGAGCGGTGCAGGAGCACCCGGGCGCCCGCCGCGAACCCGGCCATGACCGAGCAGTACCGCGCGTTGGAGTGGTAGAGCGGGAAGACGCTGTACAGGCGGTCGTCACGGGTGTAGCCCATCAGCTCGGCGGTGTGCCGGGCGAGGTTGACGTTGGCCCGGTGGCTGAGGCGGACTCCCTTGGGCGGCCCGGTCGTACCGGAGGTGTAGAGGACGACCGCGGTGCTGCCCGGGTCGACCTCGGGAAGCGCGCGCGACCCGTGCGCGAGCAGGTCGGCGAACGGCGTCGTGCACACACCGGCGAGCGCGGGCCCCTCGCCCGCGCCGAGGAGCAACAGGTGCCGCAACAGCACGTCCCCACCGCCTGCCCGTGCCTGGTCGATCGCCCGGGACAACAGCGGGACCGCATCGGGTGCGCACACCACGGCACGGACCCGCGAGGTGACCAGGCAATGGGCCAGTGCCACCGGACCGGCGGCCGGGTTCAACGGCACCTCCACGAGCCCCGCGCGGGCCACGCCGAACCACGCCTGCACCGACGCGGCGCGGGCCGGGGTCAGAACCGCGACGCGGTCGCCGGGCCGCAGGCCGAGATCGAGCACACCGCCTGCGACGCGGGAGGCCGTCGCGTCCAGGTCACGCACCCCCACCCGCTCGTCCTCGATCACCACCTCGGCGTCGTCGCGGGCCGGGTCCGCCGCCACCGCGGCCAGCCACCCGCCCAGGCTCGTGTCGTGGTCGTGCTCCACATGCCCTCCTTCGTCACCGGTGGTCAGCAACGGGCCGGTCCGCCCCGGCCGTCACCCGCGAGCCGCGTCGAATCGT
>Ga0164243_10007098_pt1 | contig 16807 bp, 14 predicted proteins | sample OricompcompostOP_FD_108781 | JGI IMG/M metagenome (GOLD analysis project Ga0164243, IMG submission 108781) | Organic Plus compost microbial communities from Emeryville, California, USA - Original compost - Organic plus compost (OP) | ecosystem: Engineered > Solid waste > Mixed feedstock >... | reverse complement strand
GTGCTGACCGGGGCCGGGGACCGGGCGTTCTGCGCCGGGATGGACCTGCGGGCCTTCGCCGCGGGCGGTGCGGTGATCGACGAGTCCCGGCCGGGGCTGGAGGTGTTCACCGAGCGGGTGTACCCGAAGCCGGTCATCGCCGCGGTCAACGGCACCGCCGTCGCGGGCGGGTTCGAGCTGATGCTCGCCTGCGATCTCGCGGTGGTGGCCGACCACGCGAAGTTCGGCCTGCCGGAGGTCAAGCGCGGCCTTGTCGCCGCGGGCGGCGGCACGAACCTGCCTCGGCGCATCCCGCTGGCGCTGGCACTGGAGCTGGCCCTGACCGGCGAGACGTTCGACGCCGCCCGTGCGGCCGAACTCGGCCTGGTGAACCGGGTCGTCCCCGGCGACGAGGTGCTCGGCGAGGCCGTCGCGCTGGCGAACACGATCGCCCGCAACGGTCCGCTCGCGCTGCGGGTCACCAAGGAGCTGATGCTCGCGCAGGCCAAGGGCGCCGGCCGGGAGGAGATCGCGGCGGCGACAGCGCCGGTCTTCGCCAGCGCCGACGCCAAGGAGGGCGCGACCGCCTTCGCGGAGAAGCGGGAACCGCGGTGGACGGGAGCGTGACGGGCGAGGAATTCCGTGCGCGGGTGCGGGACTGGCTCGCGAACGCGCCAAGGCCCGAGGGTCTGCACGACTACGGCGGCACCCCGCAGCTGGCCGACGTGCCCGCGGGACGGCAGTGGCACCGGACGCTTTTCGAGGCGGGTTATGCCTGCCTGCACTGGCCCGCCGAACACGGCGGCCGGGACGCGTCCGTGCTCGAACAGGCGATCTTCGCCGAAGAGGCGGCACGGGCCGGGGTGCCGAGGCAGCTCAACATCGTCGGGCCGGACCTCGCCGGGCCGGTGATCATGCGGTACGGCACCGAAGACCAGCGGCGGCGCTACCTCCCGCCGATCCTGCGCGGCGACCATCTGTGGTGCCAGCTGTTCTCCGAACCGGACGCCGGTTCGGACCTGGCCTCGGTGCGCACCAGGGCACGGCCGGACGGTGACAGCTGGATCATCGACGGTCAAAAGGTCTGGACCAGCGCGGCGGGCGCCGCGGACTACGGTCTGCTCATCGCCCGGACCGGGGAAGACCGGTACCGGGGGATCACCGCGTTCGTCGTGGACATGACGCTGCCCGGCATCACCGTGCGCCCGCTGCGGCAGCTCGACGGCGAGAGCAAGTTCAACGAGGTGTTCTTCGACGACGTCCGGCTGGCCGGCGACAGCGTGCTCGGCGAGGTCGGGCAGGGCTGGCGCGTGGCCACCGCGACGCTGGGCCAGGAACGGCTTTCCCTCGGCGCGCAGGCGGTCGGGATGTTCGAGGCGCTCCGCGAGGTCGTCGACGCGGCCCGCGAGCGCGGTCTGCTCGACCCGGTGCTCGAGGACACCGTCGCCGCACTGTGGACCCGGATCTGGCTGCTGCGCGCCACCTGGTTGCGGGCGGTCGGCTCGGACACCGAGTTGAGCTCGCCGGCCTTCTCCGTGCTGAAACTGGTGAGTTCCGAGGTCTATCGCGACCTCGGCGACCTCGCCACGTCGGCACTCGGCACCGACGCGCTCGCTGCCGCGCATCCACTGATCCGGCGGATGCTGGTGGGTCGCGCACAGACAATTCTCGGTGGCACCAGCGAGATCCAGCGCAACATCCTCGCCGAGCGGGTGCTCGGCCTGCCGCGGTGACCGCGCTCGCCGGCCTGGTCCGGCCCGGCATGACGGTCGCCTTCGGGGACGGGTTCGGCGCGCCTCGCGCCGTTTCGGCGGAACTGTCCGCGGCGGCCGCGCGGGCCGGCGGTGTGCGCCTGGTCCTCGGCTGGATGCCGCGGGCCGATCCCGGGCTGGACTTCGCGGCGTTCGCCGACGTGCGCACCGCGATGCCCGGCTGGGGCCTGCGGGCCGGTGTCGCCGCGGGGACGGTGAGCTTTCCGCCGGTCCGGCTCTCTGCGGTACCCGCGTTGCTGCACGGGCCGTGGCGCCCCGGCTTGCTGGTCGCGAGCGTGGTGCCGGACGGCGACGGGTTCGCGTTCGGCAGCGAGGTGTCCTGGCAGCGGGCGGCGATCGCCGCGGGTGCCACGGTGGCCGGGGTGGTCTCGTCCGGACTGCCGCGCGCCGACGCAGGCCCCCGGCTCTCCCGTGACCAGGTGGTCGTGGTCGGCGAAAGCGCGGACCCGCCGCTGAGCTTGCCGGAATCTGCCCCGAACGAGGAGCAGCTGGCGATCGCGCGCTCTCTCGTGACGCTCATTCCCGACGGAGCCCGGCTCCAGGTCGGGCCAGGGCCGGTGGCGGCCGCGGTGCTCGGCGAGCTGAAGGTCCCCGTGCGGATCGACACCGGACTGCTGCCCGGACCGGTGGTGGACCTGGCCGAGCGTGGCCTGCTGATCGGCGACCCGGTGTGCACCTACCTGGCAGGCGGGCCGCGGCTGTATGAGTGGGCCGACGGCCGTCCGCTGCTGCATCCGATCGAGTTCACCCATGACCTCGGCCGCCTGTCCGCGGAGCCGTTCTTCGCCGTCAACACGGCGGTGGAGATCGACTTCGACGGCCAGGTCAACGTCGAGGGCACCGCGAGCGCCGTGCTGGGCGGCATCGGCGGGCACGCGGACTACACGGCCGCCGCGACGAGGTCCGTCGGCGGCCTCAGCGTCATCGCGACCGTCACCGAGCACAAAGGACGGTCCACTTTGGTCCCCGCGTTGTCCAGGCCGGTGAGCACCCCGGCGCACGACGTGGACGTCGTGGTCACCGAGATCGGCACGGCGGATCTTCGCGGGCTGTCCCGGCCGGAGCGCCGGGACGCACTGCGCGAGTTGTGGAATCGGAAAAACAAAGGAGACGAACATGCGTGACGCGGTGATCGTGGAGGCGGTGCGGACCCCGGTGGGCAAGCGCAACGGCGCGTTGTCCGGGGTGCACCCGGTGGACCTGTCGGCGAAGGTGCTGCAGGCCCTCGCGGAGCGATCCGGGATCGACCCGGTGGTGGTGGACGACGTGGTGTGGGGTTGTGTGGGCCAGGTGGGCGAGCAGACGTTCGACATCGCCCGCAACGCGGTGCTGGCGGCGGAATGGCCGCTGTCGGTGCCGGGCACGGCGGTGGACCGGCAGTGCGGGTCCTCGCAGCAGGCGGTGCACTTCGCCGCGGCGGGACTGATCAGCGGTCAGTACGACGTCGTGGTCGCCGGCGGGGTGGAGTCGATGAGCCGGGTGCCGATGGGCAACGCGCTGGGCGACGCGAACCCGTTCGGCTCCGCGCTGCGGAGCCGGTTCGGGGGAACGCCACCGAACCAGGGCATCGGCGCGGAGATGATCGCGGAGCGCTGGGGCCTGTCGCGGACCCAGCTCGACGAGTTCTCCGTCGCCTCGCACGAGAAGGCCGCGGCCGCGCAGGACGAGGGCAGGTTCGAGGCGCAGATCGTGCCGGTGACTCTTGACGACGGCACGGTCGTCTCGGCGGACGAAGGTGTGCGGCGGGGCGGCAGTGTCGAGTCGCTGGCCAAGCTGAAGCCCGCGTTCAAGCCCGACGGGACGATTCACGCCGGGAACAGCTCCCAGATCAGCGACGGCTCCGCCGGCCTGCTGATGACCACCAGCGAGAAGGCGGCCGAACTGGGGCTGCGCCCGATCGCCAGGGTGCACACCGCGGTGCTGGCCGCCGACGACCCGGTGATCATGCTGACCGCGCCGATCCCCGCCACCCAGAAGGCGTTGCGGCGCAGCGGACTCGACGTGTCCGAGATCGGGGCGTTCGAGGTCAACGAGGCGTTCGCCCCGGTGCCGATGGCGTGGCTGGCCGAGATCGGCGCCGATGTCAAGGCGCTCAACCCCAACGGCGGCGCGATCGCACTGGGCCACCCGCTGGGCGGCAGCGGCGCGCGGATCATGACCACGCTCGTGCACCACATGCGGGACAACGGGATCCGCTACGGCCTGCAGACCATGTGCGAGGGCGGCGGTCAGGCCAACGCCACGATCGTCGAACTGGTCTGAGCCGATGACCACCGCCTGGATCCGGCCCTACGACGAGTCCGGCGTGGAGCCGGGACCGCGGTTCACGGGCCTGCCTGGATCGCTGCCCGCGTTGTTCGCCGGGCTCGCCGAGAAGGAACCGGACGCCGAGGCGGTGGTCGGCCCGGACGGCTCCCGGGTCAGCTACCGGGAGCTGTTCGAGCGGGCCACCCGTGTCGCGGGTGGCCTCGCGGAGCACGGCGTGCGGCCGGGAGACCGGGTCGCGATCCGGCTCGGCAACGAGGTCGGCTGGTGCCTGGCCTTCCTCGGCGCGTCGCTGGCCGGTGCGGTCGCCGTGCCGGTCAACACGCGGTTCACCGAGGCCGAAGCCGGCTACGTGGTGGCCGACTGCGGTGCGGCGTTCACGGTCGAGCCCGGTCATGCCCTGCCGGACGGTCCACCGCTCGTGTCGGACGCCGACGAGGACGCCCTGGCCGCGCTGTTCTACACGAGCGGCACCACGGGGGCGCCGAAAGGCGCGATGCTGACGCACCGCGCGATCCTGTCCGCCGCCGAGGCGGCCCGCCGCGCGCTGGAAATCCCCTACGGCGATGTGCGCAACCTCGTCGCGGCGCCGCTGTTCCACGTCATGGGCAGTCTCGTGCAGTGGCTGCCGACGTGTCTGGCCGCCGGCACGACGGTGCTGCAGCGGGCCTTCGACGCGGGGGAGTGGCTGCGCGCCATCGCCGCGGAACGCGTCACGGTACTGACCGCGGTGCCCGCGATGTACTGGCTGGCGCTGCAACGGCCGGAGTTCGCCCGGACCGACGTCAGCGGGGTGCGCCGGGTCGGCTACGGCGCCGCGCCGACACCGCCGGACCAGGTGCGCCGGCTCGCCGAAGCCTTCCCGGACGCGAAACTCTGCCCTGGCTACGGGCTCACCGAGACGTGCGGGGTCGTCAGCGGGCTGCCCCACGAGTACACCGTGACGCACGCCGACACGGTCGGTTTCGCCATGCCCGCCACCGAGTTCAAGCTGAGTGACACCGGTGAGCTGCTGGTGCGCGGACCCCAGCTGATGAGTGGTTACTGGGGCCGCCCGGAGGCCACCGCGCGGGCACTGGAGGGCGGCTGGCTGCACACCGGCGACATCGCGCGGATCACCGGCGACGGGGCGATCCAGTTGCTCGACCGCCGGGACGACGTGGTCAACCGCGGCGGGGAGAACGTCTACTGCACCGAGGTGGAGAACGCGCTCGCCGCGCACCCTGCCGTCGGCGAGGTCGCCGTCGTGGGCGTGCCGGATGCCGCGCTGGGCAAGAAGGTCGCCGCCGCGGTCGTGCTGCGCGGCGACGCGACGGCGGCCGAGCTGGTGCGTTTCGCCCGCGAGCGGCTGGCCGATTTCAAGGTGCCGCAGTACCTCGACCTGCGTACGGAGCCGTTGCCGCGCAACGCCGGCGGGAAGGTGGTCAAGCCTCGTCTGCGGGACGAGACCGACTGGGGCGCACCGCTGTGGTGAGCCCCAGCCCGTCTCGTCACTTCCGGTTGCCCAGCAGGTAGTCGGCGATGAGCAGCCGGTGGATCTCGTTCGCGCCTTCGACGAGCTGGAACACCTTGGCGTCGCGGTAGATCCGGGACACCCGGTATTCCGGCGACGTGCCGTAGGCGCCGTGCACCTGGACCGCTTCGGTGGCGACCCGCTGCATCACGTCACTGGCGTACTGCTTGGCCATCGACAGCTGCACCCGGGCCCGGTCGCCGCCGTCCATCAGCCGGGCGGCCGCGTGGGTGAGCAGCCTCGCGGTGACCACGCCGGTCGCCATGTCGGCGATCTTGGCCTTGGTGAGCTGGAACTCGGCGATGGCCTGCCCGAACACCACCCGGTCCTTGGCGTAGGACAGGGTGTCCTCGAGCGCGGAGTGGGCCTGGCCCACCGCGCGGGAGGCCACGGCGAGCCGCCCGCTTTCCACCGCGGCCATGGCGACGTAGAAGCCCTGGCCCTCCTCACCCAGCAGATGGTCCGCGGGCAGCCGGACGTCTTCGAGGAACACGTCGCCGGTGGAGATCGAGCGGAACCCGAGCTTGTCGCGATAGGGCTTCAGCGTGACGCCGGGAGTGTCGACCGGGATGACGAACGCGCTGATGCCCTTGCGGCCCAGCGACTTGTCCTTCGTCGCGAAGGTGACGAGGAAGTCGGCGTTGTCGAGATTGGAGATCCACGCCTTGGACCCGTTGATCACGAACGCGTCGCCGTCGGCGCGATAGGTCGTGGTGATTCCGGCGACGTCACTGCCGGAGCGTGGTTCGGTCACGCCTCCCGCGCCGAAAAGCTCGCCCTGGGCCAGCGGGCGCAGCCAGCGTTCCTTCTGCTCGCCGGTGCCGTACTTGCGCAGCCCGGCGCCGACCAGGCTGGAGGGCATGCTCATGTAGACGGCCGCGATGTGGTCCACCCGCGCCATCTCCTCGATCACGATCGAGTAGGTGAGGTGGTCGAGGCCCAGCCCGCCGTGTTCCTCGGGCACCAGTCCGCCGAGCAGGCCCAGCTTGCCCATTTCGAGCAGGATCTCGCGCGGGAACTTCTCGTTCGCGTTGGCGTCGGTGACCAGCGGCGCGACCCGGTCGGCCGCGAACTCGCGGACCATCCGCCGCAGGTCTCGCTGCTGGTCGGTGAGCGGCGTGCAGTCGCTCAGGAAGGGAATGTCAGGCACCGGGACCCTCCAGCACGGTGACGGCCGAGACCGCGGTCGGCCCGCCGATGTTGTGAGCCAGGCCGATGCGCGCACCGTCGACCTGGTTGGCGGCTTCGCCCCGCAGCTGCTCGAAGATCTCCACACACTGCGCGACGCCGGTGGCGCCCGGCGGGTGCCCCTTGGCCTTGAGCCCGCCGCTCGGGTTCACCGGCAGGGTCCCGCCCACGCTCGTCACGCCGGCCTCGACGAGCTTGCAGGCGCCGAACCGTTCGGCGAAACCGAGGTCCTCGTAGCTGATCAGCTCGACGCCGGTGAAGCAGTCGTGCACCTCGGCGACGTCCACATCGGACGGTGTCAGGCCGGCCATGCCCAGTGCCTGCTTCGCCGCCTTCACGGTCGCCGGGAAGGTGGTCATGTCACGTTTGTGCTGGTGCATCACCCGGTCGAGGCCGAGCCCGACGCCGCGGATCCACACCGGACGGTCGGTGTAGCGGTCGGCGACGTCCTCGGACACCAGCAGGAGTGCGGCGGCCCCGTCGCTCTGCGGCGTGCAGTCGTACAGGCCGAACGGAGCCACCACGGTCGGCGCGTCGAGAGCCTGCTCCACGGTGATGTCGAACCGCAGCTGCGCCTTGGGGTTGGAGACCGCGTGATGGTGGTTCTTCACGGCCACCATCGCCATGTGTTCCTTCGTCGCGGGCGACTCGTGCAGGTAGCGCGCGACGTGCAGGGCGAAGTTGGCAGGCGCGACAAGGCCGAGCGGGTAGTCCCAGGCCATGTCGCGGGTCATCCCGGCCCATTCCCAGAACGTGTCCTTGGACGCGGACTCGCGCACCTTGTCCGCGCCGACGACCAGCGCGACGTCGAACGCGCCCGACGCGATGCCGAAGAGGGCGTTGCGCACGGCGTCGTTCCCGGTCGCACAGGCGTTCTCGACCCTGGTGACAGGGATGTCGGGCAGGTCGAGGGTGTCGGCGAGGATGCCGGCGGGAAATCCGTCGGTGGTGCTCAGCTCGCCGAACCAGGCGGCCTGGATGTCGCCGCGGTCCAGTCCTTTGTCGACACTGGCGGCGCATTCGGCGAACGCCATGGGCAACAGATCCTTGATACCCAGTGCGAAATGCTCGGCGAAGGGCGTCATTCCGGCGCCGACGACGGCGACTTTCCTCATGCTGCCTCCTTATCGGACGCGGCAAGCCGCGGCAGTGTCTTGGCGTCGGCAGGCATGGTGTCTGATGATTCGGACCTGCGAGCAGTCCTCATGCTTCCTCCGGTTCGAAGGCGTAGCCGTAGTCCGGCACGCCGGAGCGGACGGCGACCCTGCGCAGCACCATCCGGCCGCGGTCGCCGATGTCGACGGTGCCGGGCTCGGTGCCGGTCACTTTCACGAGCGCGCGAACACCCACTTCGTCGAGTTCCACGATGACCAGCGAGTACGGGGTCTTCAGGCCGGGCACCGGGACGTGCACGGTGACTCCGGTGTAGACGGTGCCGGTGCGGGGCAGCGGAACCAGCGTGTAGTCCGTGCTCAGCGAGCCGTCCTGCCCGACGCGGTAGCGGGGCGGGAAGTCGAGTTCCTCGCGGTCCGGGTGGCGGGCGGCCTCCCAGCGCAGCTTGGGTTCGAACGCGCGGTCGTAGGCGGCCAGTGAGATCGGGATCTCCGCGCCCGGCGTGTACTTGCCCTTCGGCAGCGGGCGCGCTGGGAGCTCGCGGCGGTGGACGCGCGCCTGTCCCGCCTCGACCAGTACACCGGTCAGCGTGGCCTGCTCGACCGCGAGGAGCGTTCCGGTCGTGCCCGTCTCGGCCAGCGCCGCCAATGCGAACAAGGGCGCGCTCGCGCCGGTCGTCGGCAGGTCCGGCGCGGTGCCAGGGCACAGGGAGCCCGCCTGCTTGCGGTCCGTCCCCGCTATCGCGACCGGCTTCTCGACGGCCGCGGCGGTCACGGAGGCGAGCAAGCCGCGTTCACGCAGCAGCCGGGGATCGCCGTAGTCGTGCACGGCGCCCGACGCGTCACGGGTGCGGACGGGGAGGCTGCGGGCGAGTCGCGCCGTCGCGCGGAGGGACAGGCCCTCGTCGCCGGTGAGGGCCGCGGCCGCGCCGGCTCGTTCGAGGTCCGTGCCGATCACCAGTGTGCGCGGCCGTGCCGAGCTGAGTGCGTCAAGGGCGGCGGGTGCGCCGCCGAGTCGTTCGGTGACCTCGAGTTCGGGATCGAGGCCGAGCCCGGCGAGCAGGACCGCCGCGTTACCGCCTTCGAGCAGTGGCAGCTCCCGGCTGACCACGATCACGCGCTCGGCGACGCCGGAATCGCTCAGTGCCGCGCGCCCCGCTTCCACGGCGAGCGTGAGCGCGTCCTCGTCGTCCCCTGCCTGTCGGCGCAGGGCGCTTCCCCAGCACGGAAGGTACGTGCCTACTGAAGAAACCTGTGTCATGTGACCTCCGTCCTCCTCGGAAAAATAGCATATTTAGCTAACTGTTTCTAGGATGCTGCCCGAGACGGAACAACAAGGAAGGCAGCTGCCGTGACGAAGTCGACGCTGGCCGGGAAGACCATCCTGGTGTCGGGTGGAAGCAGGGGAATCGGTCTGGCCATCGCGGTACGGGCCGCCGCGGACGGGGCGAACATCGCGTTGCTGGCCAAGACCGCCGAGCCGCATCCGAAGCTGGAGGGCACGGTGTTCACGGCCGCGGCCGACATCGAGGCCGCGGGCGGGCGGGCACTGCCGATCGTGGGCGACATCCGCGTCGACGGCGATGTCGAGGTGGCGGTGGCGAAGACGGTGGAGGCGTTCGGCGGCATCGACGTGGTGGTCAACAACGCCAGTGCGATCAACCTGTCGCCGACGTCGGAGATGACGATGAAACGCTACGACCTCCTGCAGGACGTCAACACCCGCGGCACCTTCGCGTTGTCGCGAGCGGCCTTGCCGTTCCTGGAAAAGGCGGGCAATCCGCACATCCTCACGTTGTCCCCGCCGCTGAACCTGCACCCTCGGTGGGCGGGCGCGCATCTGGCCTACACGTTGTCCAAGTACGGCATGAGCCTGTGCACCCTCGGGCTCGCCGACGAACTGGCGGAGAAGGGCATCGCGGCGAACTCGTTGTGGCCGCGCACGACGATCGCGACGGCGGCGATCCGGAACCTGCTGGGTGGCGAGGCGGCGGCGTCCCGCGCCCGGTCGCCGCGGATCATGGCCGACGCCGCGCACCTGATCCTCACCCGGGACAGCCGCGAATGCACCGGCAACTTCTTCGTCGACGAGGAGGTGCTGACGGGGGCCGGAGCGACCGATCTGTCCGGCTACCGGCTCGCGGGCGGGGAAACGGATCTCGATCTCGATTTCTTCCTGCCCGAGAGCCCCCTTCCCTGAAGTCGGTATATAGCATAATAATCAAGCTTTCTGGACTCTTGGAGGAAACATGGCTCTTGCGGACAGCGTCGTTCTGGTGACAGGTGGTGCCGGCGGGCTCGGCGAAGCGGCGGTGCGGCACCTGGCCGCGGCCGGTGCCGCGGTGGTGATCGCCGACCTCGCCGACGACAAGGCGGAGAAGCTGGCCGCGGACCTCGGCGACCGCGTGCGGTACGTCCGGACCGACGTGACGGACGAGGCCAGCGTGGAAAACGCCGTGGCGGAGGCCGGCAAGCTCGGCACGTTCCGCTACGCCGTGGTGGCGCACGGCGGCTTCGGCGTCGCGGAGAAGGTCGTGCAGCGCGACGGCAGCCCGTCCTCGCTGGACGGCTTCACCAAGACCATCGACCTGTACCTGACCGGCACCTACAACGTCCTGCGGATCGCGGCGGCGGCCATCGCGAAGACGGAGCCGGACGGCGACGGCCAGCGAGGCGCGGTCGTGACGACGGCGAGCATCGCCGCGTTCGAGGGGCAGATCGGGCAGATCGCCTATTCCGCGGCGAAGGCGGGGGTGGTGGGCATGACGATCGTGGCGGCCCGCGACCTCGGCTCGCTGGGCGTCCGGGTGGTCACCATCGCGCCGGGCACCATGCGGACGCCGATCATGGAGCGGGTGGGCGAGGAGGCGCTGGCGAAGTTCGCGGCGAACATCCCCAACCCCAAGCGCCTCGGCAAGCCGGAGGAGTACGCCGGCCTGGTCGGGCACATCCTGGAGAACCCCTACCTCAACGGCGAGACCATTCGCCTGGACGGTGCCCAGCGATTCACCCCGCGGTGACGGACAGCTGGTCCGCCGCGGTCGTCGCGGCGCATCGCGGATCCGGACGGCCCGCGGTGATCGACGGGGAGCGAACGGTGACCGGCGCGCGGCTGCTCGGCGCCGCGGCGGCGGCTGTGCGCTGGATCGACGCGCTCGGCCTGCCGCCCGGCGCCCCGTTGCCGGCACTGGTCACCACCAATGCGGAGACCTTCGCGCTGCTGCTGGCCGGCGCCGCGACCGGGCATCCGCTGGCGCCGCTCGGGCCGAAACTGACGGTGCCGGAGCTGGCCGTTCCCGTACGCGACCTCGGCGGGCACGTACTCCTGCATGAACCCGCTTTCGCCGGGCCTGCCGGGGAACTCGGCCGCGTGACCGGAGCGAGGCCGGTTCCGGTCGGGGTGTTCGACGGTGACTCCGGACCGGCTCCCGGCCGGCTGGCCGTTCCCGGTCCGGAGTCGGTGGGGGTCTACCTGCACACCGGCGGCACGACAGGCGCGCCGAAACGGGTGCCGTTGACCCAGCGGGTGCTCGCGCGGCGGAGCGCGGTCCTGTCCGAACTGGTGCGGTTCGACGAGCCTGACGCCATGTTCGCGACGGGCTCGCCGGTGCACCACATCGGCGGGCTCGGCAATGTCCTGGTCGCACTGTCGGCAGGCGCGACGGTCGTCGCCACGTCGTCGTTCGGCGTCGGCTGGTGGCGCGGGCTGAAGAGCCTCGGCGTGACGCACGCGCTGCTGGTGCCCAGCATGATCGAGATGCTGCTCGCGGCCGGCGCGCTGGACGCGGTGCCGCTGCGCACACTCGTCTACGGTGCCTCCCCCATACATCCGGAAACCCTGCGCCGGGTGCTCGAAGTGCTCCCGGGTGTGCGCATGGTGAATCTGTTCGGGCAGACCGAAGGCAGCCCCATCACCAGCCTGACCCCGGCGGACCACCTGCGCGCGCTGAACGGCCGCCCGGAACTGCTGCGCTCGGTCGGCCGCCCGGTGCCGGGGCTCGCCTTACGTGTGGAGGATCCCGACGAAACCGGGGCCGGTGAGCTGGTGGTCAGCGCCGCGCACCTGAGCTTGCCCGGTCCCGACGGATGGCTGCGTACCGGTGATCTCGGCCGCCTGGACGATGAGGGCTACGTGTACCTGGCCGGGCGGACCCACGACCGGATCGTGCGCGGGGGCGAGAACGTCTATCCGCTCGAGGTCGAGAACGTCCTGCGGGAGCATCCGGCGGTCGCGTCCGCCGGTGTGGTCGGCGTGCCGGACCGGCGGCTCGGGCAGACGATCGCCGCGTTCCTGGTTCCCTCGGGCGAGCTGCCCGCCGCGGAGGAGCTGCACGCCTTCGTGCGAGCACGGCTGGCCGGGTTCAAGGTGCCCGCGTTCTGGTACGAGGCGCCGGCGCTGCCGCACACGGGTGCCGGGAAGCTGCTGCGGCGTCAGCTGGCGGTGTGGCACGAGGATCCCGCGCAGGCGGACGGCGGGATCAAGCCGATCATTTAGGTAGATATTTGAGCTACTTCGCACTAGAGTAGTGCGGTAGTCGCTCAGCTGGAAGAGTAGGAGCTTCGATGGCGAAGCGGATTCCCTTGGCGCCAGGGCTGTTCACCTGGCCGGCAGCGGAACCGGCATTGCTCGGGGGCCGCTGCGGAAGCTGCGGCCATGTCGCGTTTCCGTATCGCGAACACTGTCTCGCCTGCGGGAAAGCCGAGGTGGCGCAGGTGGAGTTGCCCCGTCGCGGTCGTCTGTGGACGTTCACGACGCAGCGGTTCCGCCCACCGTCACCGCCCTACGCCGGTGCCGACACCCCGGAGACGTTCGTCCCGTTCAGCGTGGGGTACGTGGAGCTGCCGGGGGCGTGCCGGGTGGAGGCCAGGCTGACCGAGCCCGATCCGGACAAGCTCGCGATCGGGCAGGAGATGGAACTGACCATCCTCCCGTTCGGCTCGACGCCCGAGGGCGACGAGACCGTCGTGTTCGCTTTCCAGCCGGTGTAAGGGAGTCATGGTGGACGTTGCGATTGTCGGCGTCGGGTTGCACCCGTTCGGCCGCTACGAGGGAAAGTCCGCGCTGGAGATGGGGGCGGACGCGGTACGCGACGCGCTGGCCGACGCCGGTGCGCAGTGGCGGGACGTGGGATGCGCGTACGCCGGCAGCATGGAGGTCACCAATCCCGAGGCGGTCGTCGGCCTGCTCGGGCTCACCGGCATCCCGGCAAGGGCCGTGCTGAACGGCTGCGCCACGGGCAACACCTCGCTGACGATGGCGGCCAAGGCCGTCGAAAGCGGTGAGCACGACCTCGCCATCGCGATCGGGCTGGACAAGCATCCGCGTGGTGCGTTCGCCGCGGATCCGTCGGTGTCGGGCCTGCCGGGCTGGTACGGCGATGCCGGGCTGTTCCTGACGACGCACTTCTTCGGCATGAAGGCCACCCGCTACCTGCACGACCACGGGCTGACCACGGCCACGCTGGCCAAGGTGGCGGCGAAGAACTTCCGCAACGGTGCGGCGAACCCGAAAGCGTGGCGGCGCAAGGCGATCTCCGAAGAGGAGATCCTGAACTCGCCGGTGCTCAACCATCCGCTGACGCAATACATGTACTGCGCGCCCAACGAAGGCGCGGCCGCGGTTCTGCTGTGCCGCGCCGACCAAGCGCACAAATACACCGACAAGCCGGTCTACCTGCGAGGGAGTCAGCTTCGCAGCCGCCGTCTCGGTGCCTTCGAGCTACTGAGCCCGTCGCTTCCGCTGGAGACCGCGCCCAGCCCCACCGTCGACGCGTCGCGGGCCGCTTACGAACAGGCGGGCATCGGACCGGAGGACGTCGACATCGCCCAGCTGCAGGACACCGACGCCGGGTCCGAGGTGATCCACATGGCGGAGAACGGGTTCTGCAAGGACGGCGAGCAGGAGTCGCTGCTGGCACAGGGACAGACGGAGATCGGGGGCAAGCTGCCGATCAACACCGACGGCGGGCTGATCGCCAACGGTGAGCCGGTCGGCGCGTCGGGTCTTCGTCAGGTCTACGAGATCGTCACGCAGCTGCGCGGCCGCGCGGGCGACCGGCAGGTGCCCGGCGGCCCGAAGGTCGGCTACACGCATCTCTACGGCGCGCCCGGCACCGCCGCGGTCGCGATCCTGTCCACCTGAGCCCCGAAGGGTCAGAGTCAAGGAGGTTTGATGGGCGTCGCTATGCTGCTCGACACGATCGCGTCCACGCTGCCGGACCGCGTACTTGTCGGGCGCCGCGGTGATGGCCTCACGGCCGCGGATCTCGCGTCCCGCGCCGCGGGTGGTGCCAGTGTGCTGCGGGACACCGGAGCCGACGCGGTGGGGTTCGTCGGGGTGAGCGGGCCCGCGTTCCCGGTCGCTCTGTTCGCCGCGGCCGCGGCGGGAGTTCCGTTCACGCCCCTCAACTACCGGCTTTCGGCCGAGCAGCTGGCGGAACTCGCCGGTGGCCTCGGCGAGCGTCCACTGCTCGTGGTGGACGAGCAGTACGCCACGCTGGGGCTGCCGGGCAAGACGATCACCGTCACCGACTGGCTGGCCGCGACCGCTGACGCCGAACCGTTGCCACCGCAGGACATCGACGAGGACGCGCCCGCGGTCGTGCTCTACACCAGTGGGACCACGTCGAAGCCGAAGGGCGCGGTCCTGCGGCACGCGAACCTGGTGTCCTACGTACTGCAGACGGTGGAGTTCGGCTCGTCGGCGGAGGACGACGCCGCGCTCATCAGCGTGCCGCCCTACCACGTCGCGGGCGTGGGGACGGTGCTCACGAACACGTTCTCCGGGCGTCGCATGGTGTACCTGCCCAACTTCTCCCCGGCGGGCTGGCTCGAGCTCGTGCGGGACGAGGGCGTGTCGCAGGCGATGCTGGTGCCCACGATGCTCGCGCGCGTCGTCGAGGCGCTCGGGGACACCCCGGCGGACGTGCCCACCCTGCGCTCGATCGCCTATGGCGGCGCGCGGATGCCGCGGCCGGTGCTCGAACGGGCGCTGACCGTACTGCCCGGCGCCGCGTTCACCAACGCGTACGGCCTGACCGAGACCAGCTCGACGATCGCGGTGCTCGGCCCGGACGACCACCGCGCGGCACTCGGCTCGGACGATCCCGCGGTGGCCGCCCGGCTGTCTTCCGTGGGCAGGCTGATACCCGGTGTGGAGGGCCAGATCCGGGACGAGCTCGGCAACGTCCTGCCCACCGGGGAGACCGGGCAGCTGTGGGTGCGGGGCGGCCAGGTTTCGGGGGAGTACCTCGGTTCCGGCTCCCTGCTGGACGACGAGGGCTGGTTCCACACGCGTGACCAGGCCCGGTTCGACCACGAGGGTTACCTGTTCATCTCCGGGCGCACGGACGACACGATCATCCGGGGCGGCGAGAACATCGCCCCGGCCGAGATCGAGGACGTGCTCGTGCACCACCCCGGGATCAGGGACGTCGCCGTGATCGGGCTGCCTGATGACGAGTGGGGCGCCCGGATCGTCGCGGTCGTCGTGCCCCACCCGGGAGCGCGTCCCGGCGGCGACGAGATCAAGGAATACGTGCGGGCCCGGCTGCGCAGTTCGCGGACACCGGATGACGTGGTGTTCCGGCCGGAGCTCCCGCACACGGCGACCGGCAAGCTGCTACGGCGTGAGCTGGTACAGGACCTGCTCAGCGGTGCCGGCCGGTGAGAACGGATGACAATCGGAAAACCCTGCTGGTGAGGAGTCAGCGATGCCGCTGCAGCCCTGGATGAAACTCATTTCGGTCGACGACCACCTGATCGAGCACCCGAAGGTGTGGCAGGACCGGCTGCCCGCCAAGTATCGGGAGACCGGCCCCCGGATCATCGAGCAGCCTCTGGGCGAGGGCCTCCCGGACGCGCAGATGTGGATCTACGAAGACCGGATCTACCCCTACATCGGCCTGAACGCGGTGGCCGGGAAGAAGCCCGAGGAGTATGGGCTGGAGCCCGTCCGCTACGACGACATGATCCCCGGGTGCTACGACCCGAAGGCCCGGGTGGCCGATATGGACATCGACGGCGTCGAGGCGATGATGTGCTTCCCGTCGTTCCCGCGGTTCTGCGGGACCGTGTTCCTGGAGGCCGAGGACAAGGAACTCGCGCTGGCGTGTGTTCAGGCCTACAACGACTTCGTGCTCGACGAGTGGTGTGCGGCCGCCCCCGGCAGGCTGATCCCGATCGTCATCCTGCCGTTGTGGGACGCGCAGGCCTCGGTGCGGGAGATCCACCGCACGGCGGCCAAGGGCGCCAAGGGCATCTCGTTCCCGGACCTGCCGCACGCGCTCGGCCTGCCTTCGGTGCACACCGACTTCTGGGACCCGGTGTTCTCGGCGGTCGAGGAGACCGGAATGCCGCTGTGCCAGCACTTCGGCAGCGGCGGGGCGACCTCGATCCCGCAGATCGCGCCCGATGCCCCGTTCGCGGTGATGATCAACCTGATGGGGACCAACAGCATGCACGCCACCGCGGACTGGCTGTTCTCCCCGGCACTGCACAAGCACCCGAAGCTGAAGATCGGGCTGTCCGAGGGCGGCGTCGGCTGGATGCCCTACCTGGTCGAGCGGGCCGGATACGTCTGGCGCAAGCACAAGTACTACCAGAACATCAACCAGGACGTGCCGCCGCTGGAGCTGTTCAAGAAGCACTTCCACGGCTGTTTCATCGAGGACGACTTCGGACTCGAGAACCGGCACACCATCGGTGTCGACCGGATCACCTGGGAGTGCGACTACCCGCACTCGGACTCGTTCTGGCCTGCCAGCCGCAAGCGCGCGACGGAAGCGTTCGCGAACGTGCCCGACGACGAGGTGCACCAGATCGTCGAGCTCAACGCCCGGCGGCTCTACAACCTGCCGGCCGCGGCGAAGACCCCGGTCGAAGCCGGCGTGGCGGGCTGAGCACGCCATGGCACCCATCGACCAGATCCCGGCCGACGACTGGACCGACCAGGATCTGCTGACCAAGGACGAGGCGGG
>Ga0164243_10007097_pt1 | contig 16808 bp, 6 predicted proteins | sample OricompcompostOP_FD_108781 | JGI IMG/M metagenome (GOLD analysis project Ga0164243, IMG submission 108781) | Organic Plus compost microbial communities from Emeryville, California, USA - Original compost - Organic plus compost (OP) | ecosystem: Engineered > Solid waste > Mixed feedstock >... | reverse complement strand
TGCTCCTGTGCTATACCTGCTTTTGCATAGAGCTCAACAGGCGCTCCATAAACCAGACCTGTTTGACGATAAATCAGATCCAATACACTATTGCTCGCTCTTGCAGCTTCCGCCTTATCAACATGACCATCACCATCTACTTTAAGCGGGAATATGACCTGAGAGGCGATGTCAAGTTTATTACATGCCCAGCGAACCGCTCCTTTCACATTCTGGCTTGCATGAGGGTTATCATCTGTCGTTCCATTGGAAGACATCTGTTGCTTAGAAGATTGCTTCTTCTCCATAGGAGTCAGTTCAATCAACGCAAGCCTGTAGCCGGAAGCCTCAGGAAGCAAAGTCCGGAGATAGGTTTCCCAGGCCCGGGCTTTGTCCCGGAATGCTTTCTGCATCTGCTTCTTCCATTCTTGATTAAATTCATGACGTTCCTCTGCAGAGAGCTTGTTAAAGCGCTTTTGAGGATCAAGTGAACCAGGATCCAGAGGCTGAACAAGATCATCAGGAATAGGTTGAGAGGGCACAATTATCCTAACTGTTTCAGGCAAAGGCATATCAGCATCTAAAAAGAGCGCATTCCGTATTTCCTGCTCGAGAATGCGCTTTGTAAGGCTATTCTGCCAGCAGAGAAAAATGCACACCATCTGATTTCCAGTAGCCCTCTGTAAAGCCTGGTACACAATTTTCTGCCTCTCTATCTGATTAAGCCTCTTATTCTCATCTTTAGTCTGTCTATACGTTTTTCTCAAGAATTGCTTCTTTTGAAAATCACCAATATCGAACATAGAGGGGGGAAGCTCGTTCAAATACATCCGGGAATTCGGCATATCAGAAACCAGCGTTTGACCACAAGAGATTTCAAGACCCAGAATTTCACTTACAGATTCAGCAACTTCTTGGATTTCGGCGAAATCAAAGCCTGTCTTAATTTTGTGATAAGGCCGAAAACCTTCGGCATACACAACATAATATTGATCGTATCCTGTTTGCTCACTCGCGGCTCGATATTTTTGCGGCTCCCGTAGGATCACCGCTGGCGACACCAGATCTCGCGCTTTCATTGCAGATAAAAGCTCTACGAGATGATCATCCCAACGTGGGCTATTCGATCCACCTGTCAGCGGCAATGATACAAGCGTTGGAGACCATCCCCATCCCGCTAAACGAGGTTGGTGAACACCGACTCGCACAGACACGTCACGCATATAGTTCACTCTGGTAATCTTTTTATCAACATAACGCGTACAACGTATATATAAATGGATCCAGCGGTGTGGACTTCCTACCTGCGTTTGTAAACGGAATTCTAATTTGTAGGCAAAGGTCCCTTCACATATATTTCCTTTGCGATCCGTATAGCTCGCTAAAAAAGGTTCGCTCACTACAGCTAGTCCATACATACCATCCTGCATCAGGCGCCAGGAAACCTTTCTTCCATGAATATTTGATTCTTTACCCGCCATTAGGGACGCAAATAGACTCGGAATCGCCTGATAGCCTAACTGTGTTCCTTTATTAAGATCGCGAAACAGCAAAGCAGCATCTGTTTCGTACCAACGCTGAAGCGGCTGCTGTAGACGGTCAAGAAATTGCTTATATACGTCCTTGCCAACCCCCTTCTCAACAATATCTCGAAATTGGTCCTGTCCCCATTGCTTTCCCCATTCATACACTAAGTCGCTGATTTGTTCCGGCGTTGGACGATCTTTTTTCTCCGTACCAATAATGAGCATCTGCCGTTCATAGTTACCAGTATCAACATTTCTATGTGAGAGAAATGGATGCGCCAGCGTGGGCGCGAGCGCGGTGAGAACTGTATTAAGCCGACGATAAGGCAGATTCCTGTCACGCCCCTTTTTAGTCTGATAGTGCTGCATCTTCGCGAGAAAATCTTTGCAATCCTGTTCGTAGGCAAACGGAGAAAACGAAACAGCCAGATCTCGCAGATAGGACTCATCGATACGAAAGCGCAAAGGTACAATAGATGAAAATTTGTCCATTCTTAACTCACTCTCTACCACACTATGACTATTCCGGTTGAAAATTGTGAATATCGACCAGAGCATCTACAATCGAAGCGTAAAGCCCTTCACCAATTGGAGACTCCATATAGTCCTGCAACACCTGTATCACTGCTGCAAGCAAACTCGTATCTGCTGCTTCTTTACTATTGGGTTGCCTCGCTGTCTCTGGGGCCCAAGCAGCATCAATGAAGTAGGCCCGGAAGGGAACACCGCCACGAAGTAGGCGCCCACATGCCTGAATGATATGGCCAGCCGTTGTCGCAGCCAGGTTAAGTCGCTCACTATAGGTTATGTTACCGTTCTCATCTTCATGTTCCAGAAGGCGATAAAAGCTTCGTAATTCTGCTTTCCGCCAGTATGCACTTGCTATCCTGCGTAGCTCAAGCGCCTTACCAATCAATTCCGGCTCTTGCCAGGCCGGAAACTGTGAATCTTTACACCAATCGAGCGTTCGGCGATTGAGCTCCTGTGCCAATACCTGTGTATCAGCAGGAAAAGGCATAGGTCGCGTGAGGAAGTAGATAGAGCCAAAAGCGGCTTTTCCTTCACGATTGAGAATATTATATCCTCGACCGATAGCCTGCAATGGAGCTATTAGAATTTTTCCGTTCGTTAAAGCAAAATCCTCTACATCACTTCGATATAGAGTGTCATCCACCCTCTCCTCATCCTCAGCAGTTTCAGCTTGTGAGAGATATTGTATTTCCCCAGGTGCTGCTGCCTTCCACTGACTGCTCGCTCTGAGCGCCTCAAAAACGTGCTTCGCCTGTTCATATGAGTTCACGAGGAGCAAGAGGCGCTCTCTATCTCTCCAGTAGTGCGGCTGCTGCTGCCCGAGTTCCCGTAGTTTTTCTAGCTCTTTCTTAAAACTTGCCCTTGATACATGCTGCTCATCAGTCAACACCCGTATCATGTTTTTCAGCGCTTGAAGCATATCGTCAGAGCCCGAAACACGAATTGGCAGTACCTTATTACCCTCCTTCTTATACTGAGGACAATAGAAGAAAGAACTTTGCGCGATAGCCTGCTGTGCCCCTAATGATGGATCGAGCATTCCCTGAGGCTGAATGTCAATATGCCAGCGCGAAGAATGAGGCAACCAGGAGGTTCCTGAGAGAGCTAAGACGTTTGGTCCACGTCTTCCATCAAGATTCGTAAACAGTTGGTGGAAGTTCATCGTGTACCATCGCCCAATGTTTTGATATGCGAAGATGGAGAGACTAGCTGGACCTCTCTGCTTTTTCTCCTCATTCCGCCCAAGTTCTATCTCTTTGGAGTAGTAGGTCCCAAACATACGACCGGTTGGAGGAATAGGCAGAACATCCATCAGGTACCGTGGAGAACGCTCCAGTGAATGTTCATTAAGCGCTGTCATCATGTTCTCAGGCTTGTTGTACCATTCATAGAAGACAATTTGAACGTTGCGATCGAGAGTCATGACATTCAACACAAATTCCAGACAGAGGGCAAATGTATCTCTTGTTGGAAGCGGTACCGCTCGAGCCCCTCGTGTCTGCTTCTGCGCATACGTTCGCTCCAATTGTTGCATTGTTTGCTCAATATTGGGAATAAATGCTTGAAGCCAAGACCAGCATTCCTCTCTTATCGCAGGATTATGGCCACTATCGCCCGCCGCGATGATAAACCGCATAATCTGTGCTAAATGGGAAACGGCATCCTCCTCGCGCGCCTTCACTCCAATTGGCAACCTCATAGTTAGAGGATCTCTGTAGCTCAGTTGCTCGAAGTAGGCAACAATTGCCTGTACTTCTTTGCTTGCCTTTATCTGATCCAATTTTTTGAATTCCTCAGAGTCCCATTCTGGATACCCAAGTAACCTCCAGACAAGTTTATAAGCGAGTGTGAGCGCCGTAAAAAAATGACGACCAATCCAATGGCGCAAAAAAGCTCCGTGCTCGATATCTGCAAGGCTACTAAGAATATTAGAGATAGCAGTCAAGGACTGTCGTTCTGCCCCTAACCAACGACGCGTAGCAGCTGGCTGCGCTCTTTGAGGAATCCAGGCTTGAGCAGACTCAACATCTTCTACATCCAGAAGTCCATTGCCAATCGCTTCATTCGTTAAAACCGTCTCTCCTGCGAAAAGATCATCAAACCAGGCCTGAACCATATCTGCCTCATCAAAAATGACGAGGTCAGATTGCTCATACACTATATTTGTCAAATGTACCATTCGCTTCTCAACTTGTGCGGGAATACGAGAAACTCCTAACGCTCCAGGAGTAGTAATCCAGATGCGTGCACCAGGCATATCACGATACAACTGTTTCGCCGGACAGGTGGCAAAGAGGGGGCAATACTGATAGTTCTTACGCTGTTTTGGTTTTTTGAGTGGTTTATAAAGCGCCTCACAAGGCTCATTCCCTGGAGTAACAAGCTGTGCCGGGCTATCTGTCACTAGCGCCTGGAGGGGACAGGCAATATTCAACCAACGTAGAGCCCAGTGATCTGAACGAAATTGACTTGAACGATAGAGATGCTTCAAATGCCGATCCCGCGTTGATCGTCCAAGGAGAGGAACAGCAACGGGCTGCTCTCCCCATTGACAAAATAGCCGATTGAAATCGTCAGCCAGGTTCAGGGCTGACATCGTATCTCCAACCACAAGTGTGACCCGCATATCCTTTTCTGGATGAAGGGCCGCATCCGCTAATATCAACTTCGCCATCGTTGACTTACCAGAGGCAACCGCGCCAACAACATAAGCATAACCATCCAGTTTCAAAGGAGTCGTATTCTTCTCAGTAAGACTCCCATCTGAAGCCACAGCACGATACGATATCAGGTTCTCAACCAGATCTACCCAGCTTGTGCGAGATCCTAACGCTTCGGCCAGACCACGCTCTTGCCGTAATTCCTCTATTTCGACCGCAATCTTGCGGAAGTCTTCATACGAATAGTTCATTGGGCCCCGATCGCGCGGACTGGTAAACCAGGGAATAGCGCTACTAGCCATCTCCGCAATATCTTCGGGAATCGCTACCTGAACAACCTGCTTTCCATGCGTCGTGATAGCATCAAAACAAAAGATGTTCGCCTCCGCAGGTCGAATCGTTCTTTGGGCAAAGGGTAATACACTCGCAAGCGTTTTGTCATAGACAAGAAGTCGTTCCTGAGGGCAGCAGGAAGTAGGCAAGAGCAATTGTCGATCTGGATCACCCGGTTGCACAACATAGCAGCGCCAAGCTTCAGGAATGATGGCATATTCTCTCAGCGCGTGTTCCCAGGCAAAGCGCCCAGAAAAGGGGAGCAGGACACGCGCATTTGCAATCGCTCGTCTCTGACGCTCATTCCATGCGATGAGGCGCTCATCAGGGAGAGGTAAATCATCCAGTACCACCCAGAGAACGGTTATTGGCTCGTCACAGAGATCAAGCCATTCAAGCAGCCTCAAACCAAGCTCAACCCGAACTAGGAAAACATATCGGCCATCCAGAATTTTTCGTTTATCCTGAGCCATCAACTTCTGTACGAGCGGACTATACCACTGGCTTCTATCATACATTAGCCACCCCTTTTATTGTTCTGTTACTAATACTTTGAACTGCTTTTCACTCACAACATGTACATTGGCAGGAAGCTGACCAGCAGCTCGAAGCACGCACGCTCGATAGTCACTGCGTTGCAACTCTCGATAAGAGGGATACACATAATACCATTGATTCCACTCAAGCGCATTCTCTACTATCTGTCGATTATCTTGAGCAATACGCCTTCCCAGAACAAATGGGTCTTTGTAATCTTTCACATCTACCGCCCAAACTTCTCTTCTTTGTAATGTGCGCTGGTAGATAAGCTGCAAATCGTAGCAATCTACCCCCGGCCATAAGAGCACCTGCTGAAGCTCAGGGGTGTCTGGCTGCGCCTCCTGGACAAGCCAATGATATAACTGCAATTCAGTAACCCCTGGTATAAAAGTACGTAAGTGAATACCGCGTCTCAAAACGAGAGGATTATCAACCGGATCAAGCGCATCCCATCCTTGGGGTCCAGGACAACGCCCTAAACAGGCATTTGGTTTGAGACTTCCAAGCCGATTATCACGCAGATATAGCGGCCCACACGCGGGACAATTCCAATAGCAAGCGCCTGCTCTCCCCTGACGCTGATAAAGCAGGGCCAGTTGAAGCGCTTGGCTGTCCCGATAAAATGAACTAATGGCTTCAACAGTGATATAGCGAAAATCTCGAAATTTCCGTCGGATCTGCTCTGCACTCGTCCAGGGATGAGCGATGATATATTGTCTGGCAGCAATATATTCCTCACTTGCCCTAGATGGATCTTGAATATATGCGCTCCTGCACACGTTCAACATTGCAACTACTTTTTGATTATCAAGGACAACCTGGACATTTTGCAGGGTTGCTTGAACAGGCAAGTCATATTCAAGAAGAAACTCTACAACCTGCTCGTCTAATTCGCCCTCATAAAGCAACTCGAAACGAGGATCAATTGCCGGAGGAAGTGTCCCTGGCCACCACTCTTCAAGCGGTGACTCAAAAAGCGAGAACATATCAGTAATCGTGGTAGGGAAGCCTGAGAGCATAACGAGGGAAAGATGATTGAGAGCATACCTCAGTTCATCTGGATAGGGATATTTCCGCTCGCTCTCCATGTACTTCGCCAGCCCAAGAACCAGGTAAGGAAAGACATCTTCAGGTAATGATCGAGCCATACACCGCTTCTTTCTTGCTTATTTGACTGTATGTACTAATCCCAGTACAATGTTTCACGGACGAAACAACATCTGTATCATACATAGGACGTCGTTTCCAAATTGCAACAACAGAAGTATACCATATTGTGGTTCTCTGAGCAATACATGAATAAGTGTCCGTATTGGACAACAATTTGAGGAGAAACATGGGCAGAATATTTGATACAAAATACTTTGCATCCCTTATAAAAGCTAAACGTGGCACACGCGGACTCCGTGAGGCTGCTCAAGAAATTGGGGGAGTAAGCTCATCTACTTTATCTCGCATTGAAAATGGGAAGATTCCCGATATGGAGACATTCTTGCGCATCTGCTCCTGGCTCCAGGTCTCTTCTGAGGAATTTATTAAGGAGATAGATGAGCAGCAGGAAAGCGAGATAAGCACGCCAGAGCGCATTGAGGGCTATCTTCGTGCAGATAGGGAGCTCACACCTGAAATGGCCGATGCACTGGCAAAGTTAATGAAGTCAGCATATAAAGCGGCAACGGAAGGGAAATTAGATATATAATAGATGAGAGGCTTAGACATAACAATAAGAAAGAGATGTGAGAACGAAGGAATACGCCTACGAAAAGCGTTACAGATCCATGCTTACGACCCTTTACCAGCTAGGCGTTTAGCACAATATCTCAAGGTCCCGGTCATCAGCCCTTTAGAAATTCCTGGAATAGATGAACAACTCATACAGATTCTACTAGCAGACAATGCTGGCTGGTCTGCCTTGACATTGCCTCTTGGAAAAGAAAAGCATTTAATTATTTACAACCCGAATCATGCATCAACACGTTATGAATCAAATATAATGCATGAGCTGGCTCATTTATTACTCGGCCATCAGCCAATTCGCTTCCATCAACTATCAGGAGGACTACTTTCTCGGGAATTTCGCATTGCAGATGAACAGGCAGCTGAATATCTGGGAGGCTGTCTCCAAATTCCAGCAAGAGGGCTAGACTGGGCTTTTCAACGTGGAATGACCCTTCAGGAAATCGCCAATCATTTTGGAGCTAGCCTGCAAATGGTACGGTATAGATGCAATATGACAGGGTATGAACACAAAAAATAATCAGGGGAACCTGGTCGAGCTCAACATAAGTGGAACGCAAGCGCTCCTGGTGATTCTGGTATATGGCATCCTCTTTCTGGCTATCTCGCTGCTACTGACATGGAAAAAGGATATCAAAGAATAGGAAAACAAGCAAAAGCTCCTTTCATGCTTCTGTTCATCTAGAATAACATCTCATTCGAGAATACGTTATCTACACGATAACGATCACTTTCCGAGCTTTCTCACACGCACAAAACAGAGTAAGCGATGACCAAAGATGGAGTTCTTCCAATGGTCATCGCCCGACTTACATTACACAAAATCTCTGGCTCCTGCTGAGAAAACAAACCGAACACGCCGATCAGGCGTCCATTCAGACCCGATCAGTTGCAAGCAGCAGGTTGAGAATGTTCATCTCATGTGACATAAAGAGATAGTTTCCAGTAAAGATCTTGCGCCGCGCTTCCCCCAGGCTCAGACTGCGAAAGATCAAAAAGGGAAAATCTTCGTACATGCTGCCAAGAGGTAAGATGCTATCAGCATTCGTGCAAACACTACGCAGATATGTCTGTAGCAGCGCCCGGAAGGAGGTTTCCGCCTGCTCTTCACGCTGCGGCTTTCCCTGGAAGTACGCTTGAAAAACAGGATAGGCAACCAGGCAGACCAAGGGAAAGGCACAGTGCTGATCCTTATGCCAGCTATCCTGCTTATACCGCGAGGTCACATGCGAATCATAGCGCTCCAAGCCCTTGATTAAGGCGATCGCATCTCTCAATGTATCATGCAAAGAATCAGGATAGTCGCGATCTCGCGCCAGCGCCTCCATCCGTGCTAAGAGCTCTTCCTTGCTCCCCACCTTCTCTCGCAGTAATTTGTTCGCATGGAGCCAGTAGCTTTCCTGCATATTGCGGCCAACGCACGGAGCGACAAGCAGCCCGCCACAGATGTAGGCCGTTTCAAAGCGTTTCCATCCTAACAGACCATGCAGACCACCGCGCACACGCTCTACAAACTCCTGATAGAAGGTCGGCAACAGCGGCACAAACGCCTGAGTAGCATCTCCCCCATAATGCTGTAATTTAATCTCCGCACTTCCTAGCAAATCTTGAAGCGCCTGACGTACATACTTCAGATCCTCATTCTCCCATTTGAGGCGCTGCTGATCCTGAAGCTCTTTAAGTAAACGTCCAATCCGTGAGGTTAGAGTCTCCCCAGAGGAAGCAACAGCTTTCCCTCCAATAGGAATAATGACATACTTCTTTCTGCTGATATTTCCATAGCCCTGGATGCGTGTCAGAATCGCCGCCTTAAGCAAAATGAGCATATTGAGCAGATCTATCATTCGCTCACGGACAGACAGCTCCCGATCTTCCGGTTTGAGATAGGCAATTCGTTCTGTCAGATAGAAGGTAATTTGCTTCTCGCCACGGTTGTATTGCTCCTGCCCGCGTCCACGATAGATCACTTGCAGGATCTCCATCAGGTTCTGTTCAATCTCAAAGTGCGGAATATCAACAATGATATGGCGCGCATGAGGGAAGGAGAGACCTCGACTGGCAGAGGCTGTCATAAAGATAATTTTTACCTTTTCGCGCCGAGCCTCGATCTCGCGCCGCTCATACTCAGAATTATTCGCGTGAATATCCAGGTAATGCACCCCTCTTTTGAAATCACCCTGCCGCCGCTTGTATACTGCTTGCATAATTTCAGAGAGGCGCATCTTATCTTGAATATAGACCAACAATTGCTGGTGATCAGCGCGCTCTAAGGTCTGCAAAATTGATCTGATGATACGCTCATGTGTCTCTTGCTTGATCTGCTTGCTCCGATCCTCATAGCGTTCTTCCTGATAATGAAGCGTATCGACTGCTACTTCATACCGCAGCTTCAGCCGTTCCGCAGGATAGACGTTCGCATTAATGAGCCACCCTTTTTTAAGCTTAAAGGAGATCTCCTGTACACTCAATGGAGTGGTCTGTTCTTCCTTTGCCAGCTTACGGAAGTAAATCTTGTTAGGCTCAAAATCATCTTTTTCAAGATGTTGTTTGATGACACGTGAATCCACAATAGAGGCATCGGCAACGATGATCTTTGTGTTGAAGCCATAAGTGGGGTCCAACAGCCCATTATTGCTCAGGAAACGCTGTAGCCCCGCCAGAAAAGCGGCTCCACCCTCATCGCCGGTTACTTCGTCAATCATAATGAAGACATGCTTGATCCGCTTCCTGAGCTCGTGCATCTTAGCAGGAATAATGCCATGATCGTTGGAAACGCTTCTGAGCATCTTTTTGAGATGATCCAGCGTGGTGTTCTCTCCCCTGCCCACTCTTTTGAGAGACTGAATTGCGACCGAGGCTACCACCGAGCGCGAGATATCTCGGCTCAAGACGACATTGATTGCACTGCACAGACTATCGAGCACACCATATACGCGCTCTCCCTTGTCAACAAGCAAGCCCTCTTGAATCTCCTCTAGCTCACGCGCTCGCTGGAACGAGGTCTGCATTTCCGCTTCGTCCGCAGGAAGAAAGTCAATACCTCCCTCAAAAAAGCGAGCACTGCGTTCGGGTGAATAAAAGTACACTGTCTTCTTCTGAGGACCATTCCGAGAACCATGAGCGCGTAAAATAGTTGAGTTGGTGGTCAGAGCAAACAAATGCTGTGATGCTGGCTCCTCTCGGAATTTCTTGATGATATCCCGATTGACCTGCTTTCGTGGGCTCGCATAGAGCAACAGAAAACCCTCACCATTTGCTTCGGCTTCTTTCAAGAACGAGGTCAGGGCCGTCGTCTTACCAATGCCAGGACTCCCTGTCAGGAAGAGATAGAGTCGATCACTTCGCAACGCTTGCTTGATCAGTTCCGCATGCGCATCCTGCAAGGTTTTTCCCTGAAAACCACTCATCTCAAGCCACTTCTGCGCCTCCTCGTTGAGAATCTCGGGCTGCAAAGGCGTCCATGTACTGGCAAACCCTTCGAGTATCTCTTCATGGTCCAACCAGCGAATACCATCACCCCTCTCCACCAGATGAACCAAATTGCGCACGAACGCACGCCCAGCACTTCCGCTAAAGCTAAGCCCTGCGGTCTGTTCTATTGAGCGAAGCAGCTCGTTGCGTGCCTCGTCGATCTGCTGATCATATAGCTTTTGACGATAAATCTCCGCGCAGGTCTTCAGCAGATCCATCTGACTGGCTTTATCCGCCTTCTGATGCACAGCGATTCCACTCCAACCACGATCTGTATAGCCAAGCGCGTTGATAAACAGGTCGCTTCGCTCATCGAGTACCGCTTTTCGCCGCAGGAACGCATAAAAGCTGTATGCATAGCTAGCCGCCTGAATCAGCTTTACACTCTCTTTATCGTGATGCTGAAATGCCTTAAAATAGTGATTCAATTGCGAAGAGAGCATCACGTCAGCAGTCGTGTCAAGATCGGCGTCAATACTCAAGTTTGTAAAGACACTCTTGCTTCTCAGATAAGATAGCTCACGCACAAGCATCTGCTGTAGAAAGGCGATATCGGTCAGATCATGGGTGTCTTCAAGCGTGCGTACAGTGAAGATTGAGAGATCAACGCAGAACATCCGCCATTTTTTTCCGTTGGTCAACAACAGCAATGTATCTGCATTCAGAAATTCTCCCGTATGCTGATATTCTCTCAGGTCTCCCTCGGTCAACTCAACCTCATAGCCTGCACGATCAAACTGCTGGATAAGCTCCAGGGCAGCAGAGCGCGAGTCCTTCTCAGTATAGGTTCCCAGGCTGTTTGAGCCATAAAAATTGCACAGGATATAGACACATCTATAATCTGCATATTGAAACGACTGCAGATATTCCGTAAAAAAGGTCAAGCCACTGAGGTAGCCACGCATGAGGATAAAATAGCCCCAGCGCTCGATATTTGCTTTACTCCAACTGTCACTGACATCCGCATATTTCTGCAACTTCTGAATCAGACGCGGGGCGTACAGTTTCTGCAAATCTTGCTTATAGGTATCACCATAGTAGGCAGTAATCTCATGGCGCTCCAGGCTTTCGAGCAGCCCGATATTAAAACCGACCTCAAACACACGACCAAGGTAGGTCCCGAAAAGCTCCTTCTCGTTTTCTTGCTGTGGTTTCTCTCCCATCATCGCTCACCTTCATTCTTTTGCTTGCGCAAGACAGAACGGACCTCTGTCAGATAGGACAATGCATTAAAACGCACTTTGCTCCGCATATGAGGATAAATGCTGAGTTTGCCAACTGAGTCTGTCCCAATAATCTGGCTATAGGGGTCCAGTTTCATCTGAATCTGAATCCTTTTGTCTTTCCCAGTCTTGTTAACATTCCTAATCTCGTTGCCTTTCTCAAAACGCCAGAAGTGAAAGAGGGTCAGCATCTCCAGGATTTCGGCTCTTAGAGAATTCTCACTACTCAAACTGAGCAGGTCACTCCAGATGTATTGATCGTAGGTCACATCATTCTGATAGGTGTTCACCAGCGTCGTATACGACATCACACCATTGTAGACAGACTCAGGATTAATCGTTTTCCCGGTAAAGATATTGAAAAAGAGAATAGCTTTTTTGCTGGTATCACGTGACACCTGCGCAAGCTCTCCAATATCATCGATATAGAGCGAATTCACGTCCGGGACACTTGATCTGGCCCGTGGTTTACGATTGACAACGTAGTATTTGTCACAGAAAATCGGATAGACCCGAATATGTTCACCCTTCTCACCAGCGGGAATTTCACGCAGCGCCTGAATAACGGATTCATTCATAAAGTAAAGATCTAGCTGTTCTACCTTGAGAGTCCGGTTATATGGCGCATGCGCGACATAGAGAAAATGAGAGTAACCCTGAGCAGCATATTTTCGAAGCTGGTCTATCAAGGCCTGGGGCCGCGAGTAGAGCTCCTCCTTCTCAAGATTGGCAGAGAAGGTGGTAAGCAGACCCAGCCTGATAGCGCCTGTATCAAGCCGTTCAATCCCAACAATCTGACCATACAGTGTCGCACCCTCAGTTGAATCCGGTTCTTGCGCTTTCCTATTCTTATCGCTTGGACGACTGGAAACGATCACCAGGGCAAGCTTTTTCAACGCATAGTCCCTGTTCGGTTGTGCCAACTGCTTTTCAAAGGAACGTGGAAGTGCTGAAAACAAGGAGGCAAGCGCATTTCTCCGCTTATGAATTCCCTGCTTCGCACCTTGAATCGTGTCACGCTTGAAACCTTGCGAGCTGCTTAGATAATCCTGACTTAGAAGAAAATCGAGGAGCTTGGCAAACGAATGGATAAAGGCTTCATCGCTGAGTTGTACTGTTTTTTGCTCCTCTTCCTTGTGCACCGTCTCATCATGCCGATTGACATCTGCTTCAGCCTCATCGCGATCATGGATACACAAAATGGGCAAGAACAGGCTCGGATCCTCCCCCTTCCCCACCGCATAGCTTGCAAGCATCTTCACAAAGATATAGGCAAGCGTGATATAGGTAAAGCGATAGACAAAGGCTTCCGGCGAGTCCGAGTACCATGTATGGTGCCGATAATAGAGAGCGATTCGGTTCAGTTTTCCAAACGAATTCTTAATATCTCTGAGATACCCACTATTGTCAACCGGCACCAGCATCACGGGGAGCGTCTTCAACTGGGTGGCTGTGTACTTCATGGTGTACACCTCTTCCAGCGTATCTGCTGGATAGTAGTAGAGTGGCTCGAATTGGATCTGAAGTGGCAGTTTACAGAGTGCGTCGTTACTGGTTCTGGCCTCTTCCACCGCAACATGTTTCAACACACTTTTCGACTGCTGAGGAACAAATTCCTGAAAGTAGATATGCGAATTAACGATCGAGTCCAGATCAGTATTCAGCAGCGAAGTCTTCAGACTCAACACCAGCGTTTCCGGTGCCATGTCTGGTCCGATAGATTGATGTTTGATAAACTCAACGAGCAGATCTTTGAGCGTTCTGATATACTCTTCAGCCTTCTTTCCAGCCTCAATGCCTCGCTTAATCTTCAGGAGAACATCCAGTTTCTCCTCTTCAGAGCCATTTTGCAGCACTGGACGTATTTTCTCCTCAAAGAATGCAACCGCATCAAAGGTAGGATCATCTAACCTTACCAGCACAAGATAGAGCAAGGCCACATGCAGCACTTTTTCATAGAATCTCTCTTCATCAATCGCCGCTGCCTTACGCCTCTTATAAAGGGGAGTCTGAGGGTCGAGCAGGCTGATGTTATAATCAAACACGGTGTCATTCTTGCCTCCGTGGACCTGCACCTTGCCATTGAGTTTCAGCTTCACTCCCATAATAAAGGTCTTTATTCCTTGCTGCACATCGGTTGTCTCATTCAGCAGGCCTTCAATCTCGGTAATAATAGGCAGGGAATCAAAAGCAGCTGCCCCGGACAGAATCTCCTTAAAGTTATAGGTACGCTGCTGAAAGGTCACCTCATAGTGCCCAAGATCATAAGCACGACTATACTCGTCAAGCGCCCGCAGGCGCGCAATCAGGTTCTCAAGCAGGCGCATCCCCCGCTCTTTTCCCGGCTTGTTCCATACCTTCATGCCATTGAGCAGGTATTGTAAATAGCGCACTTTACATTCCCGAAAGATACGCGCAACCGTCTCAACAATAACCGCGTTCCGCAACGCTTGCAGGTCCGATGTCGGTGCCGCCGCTTTTCTCTTCAGTTCATCCTGTACGTCACTCAGACTTTCATCATCAAGCTCTTCACCCGCCTCACGCATCTGTTTGAGCCGTGTCATAATGCCATCAATAACATCCTGGTCAAACTGACCAATGTTCTGGACCTGGACCGTGAGTTTATGCCCCTTCAACCAGACCTTTTCGCCCACTTCACTGCTCTCAGGATTCTTTGTTACACTCAGGCGTCTCTTCTTTACATCAAACGGAGTAGTGAAGCTTCCATACGTAAGCCCATGCATCTGTGAACCGGTTTGAGAAGAAAGAGAGGAGCTACTTAATGTTTTTGTTATCTCTTCAACAAATTTCTTCATATAAATATGGAGAGCATTTGGTGTCTGTTGCTTTGGTGCATTCGGTTGCTTGAAATAGAGACTTTGCATACAACGCTGCATCTTTCGCAGAATAGAATGGAGTTGTTGACTAAACTTTTGTTGTGCCTCTACCTCAGGCATGTACACGGTTGCGAAGGCCGTTCCATCTATATTCTCAAATGGATATTGGTTACTGCCAATAAATTGCTTCGCCATAGCCTCCGCAAGCTTATCAATATCAAAAGCAGGATACGGAGTTATCCCAAAGTAGTTGCCTTTGCCTGCGGTTTGAATTCGCTTGAGCTCTTCATCCAGCAGCTTCTCAATCTTTTCCAACAAATTGCCATAGTCACTGTTCGCAAGCGTCAGGTTGGTGTATTCAATATTATTCGACATATGCACCTCTCTTCCACGAAAAACGAGTCAGAAGTACCGGGGAGTGGCCTCACCATCAGAAACATCTATAGAGAGGATACTATAAATCAACCATCATTTCAAGTATTTACCATAAATACTATCTACTACTATTTTAAAGCATACTTCAAAATAGAACTTGCATTTACCTTGTCAAGGGAACAAGCAAGCAAAGGAGCTTGTAGGGTACTCCCGGCATTCGGCAACAGAAGAGTAAGCGGAAGAAGTCCCCCGGAAAAACGCAAGCAGTCAGCAGGCTACAGAGAACAAAACCAATCGACAAAGAAGCAGAATCTCGCGCTCAACACCACACTCCTAAACAGGAGAGCTGCCAACCACCCCAGTGCGCTTACCACTCCAGCAGTGCAGCCCAGGAGCCGGGTCGTTATCCATATCATCGCCACACTAGAGCACTGATCGCCAATCGCTGAAAGCATCTGCCAGATTGGGCGTGGCGTAAAACCTTTTAAAAATTCATGTGTATCTTCTCTTCTTCCCATTGCCTTCGTATACACTTTTTTTTGTTGCCTACAGCGGCAAGGCGGGAAAGAATTTAATTGTGGGTCCCAAACCTCGCCAGGAGCGATACCGCGGGGCCCAAGCAGGTATTAGCAGCCCATGGCTGAGAGCATATCATAGGCCAGTCGCTCTCCTAAAATCGTCGCTATGTGACTGCCCCGGGCATACTCGTCCAGTACCAAAAGGACTTGAATAAAATGGCTATATTTGAAACAGTCTGCTCCATCAGTCCTCCCGTAGCAGATATCTATCTGCCATTGAACCATCAGTATCATATCAATCTGGAAGGTAGACTGTAGAGTTATCCAGGTGAGGAGCCAGAGAATCGGAGACAATCCTTTGTTAAAGCGTCTCAGCAGACCTGCTCCACTCCAACCGGCAACTCCCCGGCTTCAGGATAGATGAGCACTCTACGGTCTGCTGAACACTCAGAGGCGAACCCGTTACTTCAATCGTTGATGGATTGATAGACCAGGGTCCAGAAATCGTGGTAGAGGTTGAGCGGGAGGGAGCGCTGCGTGAACAGAATCCCAACCAGATCCTCTTTGGGGTCGGAGAACCAGGAGGTGCCCATGCTGCCAAGCCAGCCGAAGCGGCCTGGAACCGAGGCAATATCATCGCGTCTGGTCACTACTGAGACGCCAAAGCCCCAACCATTTGACTCAAAAAAGCCGGGAAACAGAGGCAGGCTCGATACCGCTTTCTGTGCTGGCGTTAACTGGTCTGTGATCATTGCCTCAACCGAGGGGCGCGAGAGAATGCGTTCGCCCCCATACCTGCCCTTATTCAACAGCATCTGTCCGAAGGCCAGATAGTCATCAATGGTCGAGAGCAGCTCGGCAGCTCCAGACGGGAAGATTGGCGGACGGCTCCACTGACTCTCCTGCACACCCTCAAAGAGTTTGCGGGTTCCAGTTGCCGGGTCGGCAATGTAGTTGCTTGCCAGGCGATGGAGCTTGTCAGGCGGAACGCTGAAGCCAGTGTCCTTCATCCCAAGCGGCTCAAAGATCCGTTCGCGCAGGAATGTCTCAAACGGCTGGCCGGAGACGCGGGCGATCA
>Ga0164243_10007096_pt1 | contig 16812 bp, 12 predicted proteins | sample OricompcompostOP_FD_108781 | JGI IMG/M metagenome (GOLD analysis project Ga0164243, IMG submission 108781) | Organic Plus compost microbial communities from Emeryville, California, USA - Original compost - Organic plus compost (OP) | ecosystem: Engineered > Solid waste > Mixed feedstock >... | reverse complement strand
GTCGACGCCGTACTTGGCGCGCAGCGCGGCGCCGTCGTAGGTGTCGAGCGTGCCCACGCCGCGCACCGGATACAGCACCCGCACCGCGCGGGCGTCGTCGACGAGCTGGAACAGGTCGCGGTCTCCGGTGACGATGTCGACCGGGCCGCGGGCGCGCGCGGTGAGGGTGCCGATCACGTCGTCCGCCTCGTAGCCCTGCGCACCGAGCCGGGCGATGCCCACCGCGTCCAGCACCCGCTCGATCACCGGGACTTGGGGCGACAGCGTGTCGGGCACCTGCTCGGTGTCCGGGCCTCCGGCGACCTCTTCTGCGACCCGGTGCGCTTTGTAGGACGGGATGAGATCGACCCGCCACTGCGGGCGCCAGTCGAGGTCCATGCAGGCCACGAGCGAGCCCGGGCGGTGGTCGCGGACGAGCCGGGCGATGAAGTCCAGCAGCCCGCGCACTGCGTTGACCGGAGTGCCGTCGGGGCTCGTGACCGTCTCCGGCACGCCGAAATAGGCGCGGAAGTACAGGGAGGCGGTGTCGAGGAGCATCAGCGAACGCGCCGTCGGCGCCGGCTCGGTGGCCGCGGTCTCGGTAGTCACGGTTCCGATGATGTCGTACGGGACCGACATCGCGGGCGGCGGAGGTCCGCGTACGAGTGCGAATGGGCGGCGTCAAACGTGGAGTTGCTGTGACCCAGAGCACTTTGCTGTTTGTGGGAGGGGGATTCGGGCAGGTGCGCAACTGAAACGGCAACTTAGGAATTTGCCCAAATATGCACCATTAACGACAGCGAGGGTGCGCTGTCATTCGACCCGTCAGCGGAGGAGGCGGGTCGTTTCCACTCCGACTCCCCAAGAGGTGTAAGTGTCCAGGCTTCAAGCGGAACACCTGTACAAGGTGTTCGGGAAGAGACCCAAAGAGGCGGTGCGACGGCTCGAAGCCGGCGCCGACCGGGACGAGTTGCGTGCCGAGGGCACGACCGCCGCGGTCATCGACGCCTCGTTCGAGGTCGAAGAGGGCCAGATATTCGTGGTGATGGGGCTCTCCGGGTCCGGGAAGTCCACGCTGCTGCGGATGCTCAACGGCCTGCTGGAACCCACCGGCGGGCGGGTGCTCTTCGAGGACCGGGACATCACCGCGCTCTCCGGGCGCGAGCTGCGCCGGGTCCGCTCGCAGCGGATCAGCATGGTCTTCCAGCACTTCGCGCTGTTCCCGCACCGCAGTGTGCTGGAGAACGCCGCGTACGGACTCCAGGTGCAGGGCGTCCCGCGCGCCGAGGGCGAGAAGCGGGCCGCCGAGGCGCTGGAGATGACCGGCCTGGCGGGCTGGGAGAACTCGTGGCCGGACGAGCTGTCCGGCGGCATGCAGCAGCGCGTGGGACTGGCGCGGGCGCTGGCCACCAACGCCGAAGTGCTGCTGATGGACGAGTCGTTCAGCGCGCTCGACCCGCTCATCCGCCGCGACATGCAGGACCAGCTGATCGCGCTCCAGCGCAAGCTGCGCAAGACGATCGTCTTCATCACGCACGACCTCAACGAGGCCATGCGGCTCGGTGACCGGATCGCGGTGATGCGGGACGGCCGCATCGTGCAGAACGGCACCGCCGAGGAGATCCTCGTCCACCCCGCCAACGACTACGTCGCGTCCTTCACCCAGGACGTCGACCGTTCCCGGGTGCTGACCGCCGGCGCGATAGCGGACACCGGGAACGGCGGCATCCGCATGGCCAAGGGCGGGGGCCGGCCCACGGTGTCCGCGGGGACGCCGGTGGCCGAGCTGTTCTCACCGTTCTCCACGGGCGACGGGCCGATCGTCGTCACCGACGACTCCGGCGCACCGCTCGGTGTCGTGGACCGCGAGCGGCTGCTGTCGGCGCTCGCCGAGGAGCCGCGGATAGCCGGGGACGACGGTCCGCGGCCGGACTCGGCAGAGGTGAGCGCCGGTGCCTGAGTTCCATCCCGGCCACTGGGTCGAAAGCGCCGTCAAGTGGATACAGGGGCACGCCTCCTGGCTGCTGGACTTCTTCAACTCCGTACTGACCGGCCTCTACAACGCGATCAACCACGTGCTCGGCGGTGCCGAACCGCTGGTGATGGCGGCCATCTTCACCGTGCTCGCGCTCTGGCTGCGCGGTGTGCTGCCCGCCGTGTTCGTCTTCATCGGCTTCGCCCTGATCGACTCCTTCGATCTGTGGACAGAGGCGATGGAGACGCTGTCCCTCGTCCTCGCCGCGGCCGTGATCACGATCGTGATCGCGGTGCCCGTGGGCATCTGGGCGGCCCGCAGCAAGACCGTCAGCGCCGCGGTACGCCCCGTGCTGGACGTCATGCAGACGATGCCGGCCTTCGTGTACCTGATCCCCGGCGTGATGTTCTTCTCCATCGGGCCCACCCCCGGCCTGCTGGCGACGATCATCTTCGCCATGCCGCCCGGCGTACGCATGACGGAGCTGGGCATCCGCCAGGTCGACGCCGAACTGGTCGAGGCCGCCGAGGCGTTCGGCACTCCGCCCAACCGCACGCTGCTGCGGGTGCAGTTGCCGCTCGCCCTGCCCACGATCATGGCCGGCATCAACCAGGTCATCATGCTCGCGCTGTCGATGGTCGTCATCGCCGGCATGGCGGGCGCCGGCGGGCTCGGTGAGCAGGTCTACTCCGCGGTGACCCAGGTGCAGATCGGGCTCGGCGCCGAGTCCGGCATCGCCGTGGTGATCCTGGCCATGTATCTGGACCGGATGACCGGCGCGCTCAACGAGCGGGTCTCGCCGCTGGGCCGCCGTGCCGCCGCCAAGGCCGCGGCACTGCTGAGCAGCAGCCGGCTGCGCTTCCTGCACTACAAGCCGGGCACCGCCGTCGCGATGTGCGGGGTGCTGGTGCTCGCTCTGGTCGCCGGCGGCCTGAACTTCGTCGGTACGGGCGCGAACGGCAAGCAGGAGGCCCAGACGAACGTGGGCAAGGGCCAGCAGGTGTCCATGGGCTACATCCCGTGGGACGAGGGCATCGCCACCACGTACCTGTGGAAGGAGCTGCTCGAACAGCGCGGCTTCAAGCCGAAGGTGAACCAGCTCGACCCGGGTCCGCTGTTCGCCGGTGTGGCCAAGGGCAGCGTCGACTTCCAGACCGACACCTGGCTGCCGACGACGCACAAGCCGTACTGGGACAAGTACAAGTCGCAGATGGAGGATCTGGGCGGCTGGTACGGGCCGACGTCGCTGGAGCTGTCGGTGCCCAGCTACGTGAAGGGCGTGCACTCGCTGTCCGATCTGAAGGGCAAGGGCGGGAAGTTCGGCCACAAGATCATCGGGATCGAGGCCAGCGCCGGCGAGATGCGCATCCTCAAGAAGCAGGTCCTCAAGGACTACGGCCTCAAGGGCGAGTACAAGGTCGTCTCGTCCTCGACGTCCTCGATGCTGGCGGAGTTGAAGCGCTCCATCCAGAAGAAGAAGCCGGTCGCGGTCACGCTCTGGTCGCCGCACTGGGCGTACAACGCCTACAGCCTGACCAAGCTGAAGGACCCCAAGGGCTCCTTCGGCAAGGGGGAGAAGATCCACACGGTGGCGCACAAGGGCTTCTCCAAGAAGAACCCGATTGTGGCCAGTTGGCTGAAGAACTTCCACATGTCCGAGAAGCAGCTGACCTCGCTGGAGAACGGCATCCAGCAGGCCGGCCAGGGCAAGGAGCAGGACGCCGTACGCGCCTGGCTGAAGAAACACAAGGGCATGGTCGACAAGCTCGCCCCGGTGCCCGGCGGCCCGCAACAGAAGGGCAAGGAGGCCGGAAAGAGCGTCAACATGGCGTACTTCCCGTGGGACGAGGCGATCGCGACGACGTACCTCTGGGAGAACATCCTGGAGGACCGGGGCTACAAGCCGCGCGTCAAGCAGCTCGACCCCGGGCCGCTGTACACCTCGCTCGCACAGGGTCAGACGGACTTCCAGACGGACGGCTGGCTACCGACGACCCACGCGCAGTACTGGAAGAGATACAAGTCCAAGATGCGCGACGTGGGCACGTGGTACGACCAGACGTCGCTGGAGCTGTCCACGCCGAAGTACATGAAGGGCATCGACTCGATGTCCGATCTGAAGGGCAAGGGCGCTAAGTTCGGCCACAAGATCACCGGAATCGAGTCGAGCGCCGGGGAGATGAAGATCCTCAAGAAGGTGCTCAAGAAGTACGGCCTGGACAAGGAGTACAAGGTCGTCTCGTCCTCGACGTCCTCGATGCTCTCCGAGGTGGACCGCAGTACGCGGCAGCACAAGCCGGTGCTGGCCGTCACGTGGTCGCCGCACTGGGTCTACAACAAGTACCCGATGAAGAAGATCAAGGACCCCAAGCACGCGTGGGGCAAGGGAGACGGCATCCACGTCACCGCCAAGAAGGACTTCGCGAAGGACTTCCCGGAGCTGAACGGCTGGCTGAAGAAGTTCAAGCTGTCCGAGGCGGATCTGGGCTCCCTGGAGACGGCCATCCAGAACGGCGGCAAGGGGAAGGAGAAGGAGTCCACCCGTAAGTGGATGAACAAGCACCCGGGCATCGTCGACCAGCTGGCGCCGGTCAAGAAGTGACCCGGGCGGCTACTGCCGCAGCCGCAACGCGCCCCCGTCGTACGCCGGTTGACGAACCGGCTGCGGCGGGGGCGCCGCTGTGCGCGTCGCTGGGCGGTCCGCGGCTGTTCGGCCCGTGGCGCTGTCACCGCCGGCCCCTACGCTGACCGGTATGTGTTCTGCCCGCTCCGCATCCGCCCGCGTACGCCGGGTCGTCTCGCTCGTGCCCTCGCTGACCGAGGCCGTCGCCGCCACCGAGCCGGAACTGCTGGCCGGAGCGACCGACTGGTGCAGCCACCCCGCGGAGTTGGACGTTCCGCGGGTGGGCGGCACCAAGAACCCGGACGTACGGCGGATCATCGCCCTCGCACCCGACCTCGTGCTCGCCAACGAGGAGGAGAACCGCGAGCCGGATCTCGCGGCGCTGCGCTCCGCCGGCATAGACGTCCTGGTGACCGAAGTGCGGTCGCTGCCGCAGGCGTTCGGCGAGCTGGAGCGGGTGCTGACCGCAGGGTGCGGGCTCGCCCGCCCGGACTGGCTGGCCGAAGCGGAGGCCGCCTGGCTTCCGCCGGCGGGGCGGTCCGGGGAGCGGCGTTCCGGCGAACGGCCCGCGGCGGGCGCGGAGTTCGACGTGACGGCGGTGGTGCCGGTGTGGCGAAGACCGTGGATGGTGCTGGGCCGGGACACCTTCGCCGGTGCGCTGCTCGCCGCGCTCGGCGTGCGCAACGCCTACGCCGGGCACGGCGAACGCTATCCGCGCGTCCCGCTGCGGGAGTTGACCGAGCGCGGCCGCGCCGACCTCGTCGTGCTCCCCGACGAGCCGTACCGCTTCACCGCCGACGACGGCCCGGAGTCCTTTCCGGAACTCCCGGCCGCGCTCGTCAGCGGCCGCCATCTCACGTGGTACGGGCCCTCGTTGGCAGCGGCTCCGCGGGTGCTGGCGCGGGCGCTGCGAGCAGCTCTGCGCTGAACAGCCCGCGTACGGTGCCGGCGGCGGCCGCCGCCCAGCCGGCCAGCAGCAGTGCGTACAGGCCCACCGACAGCCAGGCCAGCGCGTGCAGTTGGGTGTGCCGGGCCAGCCCGGAGGCGCCGGTGACGCAGGTGCCCACGGGGAAGGTGAAGGCCCACCACGTCATCGAGTGCCGCATGCCGTGCCGCAGCGCGCGTACCACCATCGCCGCCGACAGTCCCAGCCACAGCAGCGCGAAGCCGAGGACGGGCACGCCGTACAGCACGGCGGCGGAGGCGAAGGTGCCCGGCGCAGCGTCGGCGAGGTTGCCGACGGCCGTCGTGGACTGGCCCAGCGGCCCCAGTACGAGGAACAGCGCGGGCGTCGCCGCGACGGGCAGCGCCCCGTGGTGCAGCAGCCGCGAGAGGACCGCCGGCAGGATCAGCAGCGTCAGCAGCAGGCTCATGCCGAACAGCGCGTAGCAGCCCAGCACCATCGCGGACCGGCCCTGCCCGTCCGGGAGCCGGGCGGCCAGCGGCGGCCCGAGCGCCGCGGACACCATCGGGGCGACGACCGGCAGCAGCCACACCGGGGACGCCTGGCCGTCGCCGATCGTGTGCCGCACCACCATCAGGTACGGCACGCCCGCGGCGACGAGCAATGCGAGCAGCGTGCCCGCGGTCCACAGCACGGCGTCGACGGCGGCGGCCGCGGGCGCGCGTACGGCCAACGCGGCGCCGCCGACGGCGAGTACGGCCATCGCCAGGCAGCCGTAGAACGGTGCGACGGCCGGGTCGCGCAGGTCGGCGCGCGCTTGGTCGGCATGGCGCGCCCAGTGCACGCAGCGCGCGGCCAGCACGGCGACGAGCAGCACCGCGGAGACCGCCCACACGGCGCGGAACACCGGAAGCAGGCCGGGGATCCGCAGCGGCAGCCCGGCGCCGCCGGAGGCGAGGATGGCGGTGCCCATGACGGCCGCGTACCAGTTGGGGCCGAGGGTGCGGACGCTGCGCCGGCGCGGCAGCCCGTGCCCGGTGGTGCGTTCCCGGACGTCGGGGTCAACCGCCGGTGCGGGGCGGGCGGTTCGGCCGGGACCGGGGCGCGGGTGCGGGTCGTGGCGGGCGGGCGGTTCCGGCGGAGGGGATACGGACGCGGTCATGCCTCCAATCTGGGCCCGGGCGCCGGTCCGCCACCAGGACCCGCGCGGCTATCCCCGCATAAGCGGCGGTTATGAGCAGGGCGGCCGGGACCGGGCGCCGGTGGCGGTCGCCCCGGCTCGGGCGACCGCGCGTACGGAACCTGCGCAGTGCTCGTAGGCTGCAGACATGACCAGGGACGACGGCGCCGACCATGCGGGCGGGACCGGCGGGGCCGCGGCGGCGGCGGCCGCGCACGCGGAACCCGGCGCGGAAACGGAAACGGACGCGGACGCGCGGGCGCGTACGGGCCGGGCGCACGGGCGGCTGCCACATCGGGTGCCCGACCTGGGAGCGCTCCAACTCCTCCTTGCCGTGGCCCGGTTGGGCAGCCTGGGCCGGGCCGCGGCCGAAACCGGAATCAGCCAGCCCGCCGCGAGCGCCCGAGTGCGTTCGATGGAACGGCAGCTCGGCGTCGCCCTCCTCGACCGCTCGCCGCGCGGCTCCCGGCTGACCGGCGCCGGGTCGCTGGTCGCGGACTGGGCGGCCCGGGTCGTGGAGGCGGCGGAGGCGTTCGACGCGGGGGTCGCCGCGCTCCAGGACCGCCGCGACTCGCGGCTTACGGTGGCGGCCAGCATGACCGTCGCCGAATACCTGCTGCCCGGCTGGCTGATCGCGCTGCGCGCCGCCCGCCCGGACACCGCCGTCTCGCTGCGCGCCGGCAACTCCGCCGCCGTAGCCGAGCAGTTGCGCCGCGGCACGGCCGACCTCGGATTCGTCGAGGGCCCCCGGGCGCCGGACGGGCTCGACGGCGCGGTCGTCGCACACGACCGTCTCGTCGTCGTCACCGCGCCCGGCCACCCCTGGGCGCGCCGCCGCACCGCGCTGACCGTCCGGAAGCTGACCGAGACCCCGCTGATCCTGCGCGAGGAGGGCTCCGGCACCCGGCAGGTCCTGGAGAGCGCACTGGACGGCACGCTGGCGCCGCCGCTGATGGAGCTGTCCTCGACGACGGCGGTGAAGGCGGCCGCCGTCAGCGGCGCCGGACCGGCCGTGCTCAGCGAACTCGCGGTCGGCGAGGAGCTGTCGGCGCGCCGGCTGGTCCATGTGCCGGTCCAGGACGGCGTACGGCTGCGGCGTGCGCTGCGCGCCGTCTGGCCACGCGGACACCGCCCGACCGGCCCGGCGCGGGAGCTGCTGAGCCTGACCCGCGCGCGGCGGTGAGCGGGCGGCCGGCGGCGAGCCCGGCCCCGCCCGGTCCGGGCCCGGTCCGGGCCGCTCGTCTCAAGTGGCGCTGTACGTGCGGAGGTTGACGGCCGCCGTCTGGCACGGCTGACACGGGGGCGGTTCGGGGCTGCCGCGGCGTCGATGTGGGGGCGTTCTCAACTGCCGTGGTACGTGGCGTGGTACGTAGTGCGGTTCCCAACTGCCATGGTGCGTACGGCGGTTCGCGGTCGGCGATGCCCGGCGTCGCGAGGGCGGCATCGTCGCGGGCGGGCGCTCCCGCCGCCGCCCGGTACCGTCTGCTGCTTTCGCGAGTGTGGCAGCCGGCCAGTTCCCGGCCACGTACGGGCTGCGCCGGAGGCCGTCCGCCGTGCCGCGGTCCTCGACGCGACCGGTGGCCGAAGGTGCTGAACTTCCCGTCGGCGCGGCTGAGTTCGGGGACTACCGTCCTCGGCCGTGCCCGGCGCCTGCGCGCCCGGGCGGGAGCGCACGCGCCCGGTACGGCCGGGGGTGCCCGCAGCGACAGCCGCGTGCCCGGCGCACGAAGTCACGTGGCAGGACCGGCCGCCGGCCCCCCACTCGCCGCACTCGCTGAACTCGTCGCGCTCGCTGAACTCGCCGCCCGCGCGGCACTCGTCCCGCTCGCCGCGTCCACGAGGGCGCGCATCACGCGGGTGTCGTCGCCCTCCTCCGGGTGCCACTGGACGGCGAGAGCGAACGGGTGCCGCGCGGGCGGGAGTTCGAGCCCTTCGACGGTGCCGTCCGGGGCGTAGGCGTTCGGCAGCAGGCCCCTGCCGAGGGTGTCGACGGCCTGGTGGTGGTAGGTGGGTACGGACACCGGCTCGGGCAGCACCCGCGCCAGTGCCGTACCGGAGACCGCTCGTACCGGATGCGAGTCGAAGACCCCGGGCTCGCCGCGGTGGCCGTCCAGATGCTGGAGCAGCGTGCCGCCGAGGGCGACGTTCAGCAGCTGCATGCCGCGGCAGATGCCCAGCAGTGGCAGCCGGGCGGCCAACGCGGCTTCGGCGAGGGCGAGTTCCCACGCGTCCCGCTCGGGCGACGGCGGCCCGCACTGGGGCTGCGGGTCGGCGCCGTAGCGTACGGGCGCCACGTCCGGGCCGCCGGACAGCACCAACCCGTCGAGCCGCGCGGCGAGTTCGGCCGCACGCTCGGGCGCGTCCGGAGGCAGCAGCACGGGGCAGCCGCCCGCGCGCTGCACGAGGCGGTGGTAACCGGCCGGCAGCACCGCCGCCCGCTGCCGCCACACACCCCAGCGCACGTCCTCCTCCAGGTACGTGCTGACGCCGATCAGCGGGACGGACATGGCGGGACCTCCTGGTCGTACGGGCGGTGCGGGGCGGAGCCGGGGGGCGGACTGCGGGGCGGTGCGGGGGAGTCAGGCCGGGTCGCGCGCTCCCGCCGCGTCGTCCGTACCGCGCTCCAGCTCGGCCTCCGCTTCGGCCAGCGCCGCGAACTCCTCCTCGGGCGCCGCCGCGACCAGCCGGTGCCGGCTGTAGCAGGCGAAGTAGCCCAGCGCGACCACGTACAGCGCGAGCGCGATCCCCGCGGCGACCCTGTCCACGAGGAACGTCGCGACCACCGCGGCACAGGCGAGCACGAACGCCACCGTGGAGGTCACGGCGCCGCCCGGCGTGCGGTACGGGCGGTGCAGGCCCGGCTCGCGGCGGCGCAGCACGATGTGCGACAGCGACATCAGGACGTAGCTGATCGACGCCCCGAACACCGCGATGTTCAGCATCCGCGCCCCGTCCCCGGTGGCCGCGGCCAGCGTGAAGCCGATCGCGCCCGGCACCAGCAGGCCCAGGTAGGGCGCCTTGCGGCGGCTCGTCAACGACAGGAAGCGGGGCAGATATCCGGCGCGGGAGAGCGCGAACAGCTGCCGTGAGCCGGCGAAGATCAGCGAGAAGAACGACGCCACCAGGCCCGCCAGTCCCGCGTAGTTGACGATCCGGCTGAGCGTGGTCGGGTGCCCGCCGTGTGCGGCCTGGAGCGCGGCGACGAGCGGGTTGTCGGCCGCCTTGACCGCGTCCGGGCCGGCCGCTCCCGCCGCGGGTACGAGAGTCAGCACGGCGAGCAGCACCAGTACGCCGATCGCGCAGGCCATCGCCTTCGGCATGGCCCGTACCGGGTCGCGGGCCTCCTCCGCGGCGAGCGGCACGCCCTCGACGCCGAGGAAGAACCACATGCCGAACGGGAACGCCGCCCAGATGCCCAGCAGCCCCATCGGCAGCCACGAGCCCGCGCCGAACGCCCCGTGGTGTACGGGCAGTTGGTCGAGCGAGCCGGCGTCGAACGTGGACAGCGCGCCCACGGTGAAGACGAGCAGCGCCGCGACGGCGACGCCGGTGACCGCGAAGCTGAACCGCAGCGCCTCCCCGACGCCCCACAGGTGGATGCCGATGAACACGGCGAAGCACGCGAGGTAGACGGGCCAGCCGGACTTCAGCCCGAACAGTCCGAGCGACTGCACGTAGCCGCCGATGAACACGGAGATCGCGGCCGGCGCCAGGATGTACTCGATGAGGATGGCGGTGCCGGTGAGGAAGCCGCCCCATGTGCCCAGCGCGCGCCGGGCGAAGCCGTAGCCGCCGCCCGCGGTGGGGAGCACCGAGGACAGTTCGGCGAGCGAGAAGACGAGGCAGGTGTACATCGTGCCCATCAGCACGGTCGCGATCGCCAGCCCGCCGAACCCCCCTTGCGCGAGGCCGAAGTTCCAGCCGGCGTAGTCACCGGAGACGACGTAGGCGACGCCGAGGCCGGTCAGCAGCAGCCAGCCGGCGCTGCCCCGCCGGAGGGTGCGGCGCTGGAGGTAGGCGTCGGCGGACGTGCCGGTGGAGGTACCGGCGGAGGGGTCGGAGTGCGCGGCGCTGCGGGCGCCGGCGGTGTGCGGGGCGCCGGTGGTCGCGTCGGTTCCTTCCGTCATGGGCCACTCCTGCCTGCGAGGCAATGGTGTGCTCCCATACCTTTGGGTGTGATGCGGGTACGGCGCAACCCCCCGGTGCGGAACGGGTGCCGCCGCGGCCCCAACCCGCCCCCGCGCGGCTCCGGTTGAGCCCTACCCGAGAAAGCCGCGCAGCAGTGCGGCCGTGCCCGCGCAGTGCTCCCGCGCCACCCGCCGCGCCAACTCCGCGTCCCCCGCGAGCACCGCCTCCACGAGCGCGAGGTGCTGCTGCTGCGCGTGCTCCAGGTTCCGTACGAGCAGCGGGATCCGGTTCAGCAGGTCGTTGACCGTCGCGCGGACCGCGGCGTACTGCGCGGTCAGCGACGGCGAACCGGCCAACTCGACCAGCGTGAGGTGGAAGAGGGTGTCGTGCCGCCGGTAGTCCGGCAGCGCCGCGTCCCGGGTGGCGTCCAGCGCGGAGCGCAGCCGGGCCGACTCGTCCGCGGACAGGCCGCGGGCCGCGCACAGTTCGGCCGCGCCCACCTCCAGGACCTCGCGGAAGCGCAGCGCGTCCCGCACCTCCGCGTCGCGGTGCGCCGGCCGCGTACGCCGGGGCGGCGGCGGCTGGGTGACGAAGGTGCCGCCGTACCGGCCGCGCCGGCTGACCACCAGGCCCTCCTCGGCGAGCACCCGCAGCACCTCGCGCAGCGTCGCCCTGCTGATCCCCAGCCGGTCCGCCAACTCCCGCTCGGCGGGCAGCCGTTCGCCGTCCGGCACGAGCCCGAGGCGGACGATCTGGAGGATCTGCTCCAGCGCCTCCTCGAAGCCGTTGCCGGCGCGCACCGGCCTGAGCACGGCGGCCAGCCGGTCCTCCCGGCCGCCCGTGCCGCCGTGGCGTGCGCGATCCTCTGCCGCGGTCACGTGCCTGCTCTCCCCTCCGGCTCACCGCCGGCCGTCCGCCGGCCCGCGGGCCCGCCGTGCAATCCGCTGCTCCGGCTCTCTTCCCTATCAATGGTTTCCGCCACTACCTTATGGCTCCCCGGCGGAACGACAGGAGGTCCATCGTGGCAGACCCCACACCACCGCTCTCCGTCGACGAGTTGCGGTGGCTCGTCGACAGCGGGGAGATCGACACCGTCGTCCTCGCCTTCACGGACATGCAAGGGCGGCTCCAGGGCAAGCGGTTCGCCGCACGGCACTTCCTGGACGACGTACTCGAAAGCGGGACGGAGGGCTGCAACTACCTGCTCGCCGTGGACGTCGATCTCAACACCGTCGACGGATACGCCATGGCCTCCTGGGAGCGCGGCTACGGCGACTTCGCCATGCACTGCGACCCGGGCACGCTGCGCCGCGTCCCGTGGCAGCCGGGCACCGCCATGGTCACCGCGGACCTCGCCTGGCACGACGGTTCACCGGTCGCCGCCTCGCCCCGGCAGATCCTGCGCCGCCAGCTCGACCGGCTCGCCGAGCGCGGCTGGTACGCCTACGCCGGCACCGAGTTGGAGTTCATGGTCTTCCGGGACACCTATGAACAAGCCTGGAACAGCGGCTACCGCGGACTCACGCCGGCCAACCAGTACAACGTCGACTACTCCGTGCTCGGCACCGCCCGCGTCGAGCCGCTGCTGCGCCGCATCCGGAACGAGATGGGCGCGGCCGGCATGGTCGTCGAGTCGGCCAAAGGCGAATGCAACCTCGGGCAGCACGAGATCGCCTTCCGCTACGCGGACGCGCTGACCACCTGCGACCAGCACTCCGTCTACAAGACCGGCGCCAAGGAGATCGCCGCCCAGGAGGGCCAGGCGCTGACCTTCATGGCCAAGTACGACGAGCGCGAGGGCAATTCGTGCCACGTGCACCTCTCGCTGCGCGACGAGCAGGGCGCGCCGGTGCTCGCCGACGACTCCGGGCCGTACGGCATGTCCGAGCTGATGCGGCACTTCCTGGCCGGACAGCTCGCCGCGCTGCGGGAGTTCACGCTGCTGTACGCCCCGAACATCAACTCCTACAAGCGCTTCCAGGCCGGCTCGTTCGCGCCCACCGCCGTCGCCTGGGGCCCGGACAACCGCACCTGTGCGCTGCGCATCGTCGGCCACGGCCTCGGGCACCGGCTGGAGAACCGGGTGCCGGGCGGCGACGTCAATCCGTACCTCGCCGTCGCGGGAATGGTCGCCGCCGGGCTGCACGGCATCGACCAGCGCCTCGAACTGCCCGAGGCGTGCACCACGAACGCGTACGCCGGGGACGCTCCGCACGTGCCCGGCACCCTGCGCGAAGCCCGCGCCCTGTGGGAGGAGAGCGCACTCGCCCGCGAGGCGTTCGGGCCCGAAGTCGTCGCGCACTACCGGAACATGGCCCTGATCGAGGAGAGGGCGTACGACGCCGCGGTCACCGACTGGGAGCGCTACCGCTCCTTCGAACGCATGTGAGGCACCGTTGCACCATTCCACGCAGGACGGACGTGACGCCGCCGGGACGCAGCGCGCGCGGCCGGAGCACGAGCCGTACGAACTGCCCGTCGTCAATCCGGCCACCGAGGAACTGATCGCCACCGTGCCGGGCGCGACCCCGGCGGACGTGGACGCGGCCGTGCTGCGCGCCGTACGCGCCCAGCGCGAGTGGGCCGCGTTCGCCCCGGCCGACCGGGCGCGGACGCTGCGCAGGTTCGCCGCCACCGTGGACGAACACCTCGACGAACTGGCCGAGTTGGAGGTACGCGAGGCCGGCCACCCGATCGGCAACGCGCGCGGCGAGGCGGCGAACGTGCGCGACGTTCTCGACTACGCGGCCGGTGGAGTCGAGCGGCTGGGCGGCCGGGAGATCCCGGTCGCCGGGGGAGTGAACCTCACCTTCGCCGAACCGCTCGGCGTCGTCGCCGTCATCGCACCCTGGAACTTCCCCATGCCGGTGGCCACTTGGGGTACGGCGCCGGCGCTCGCGGCCGGCAACGCGGTGCTGCTCAAGCCCGCCGAGACGACTCCGCTGACCGCGCTGCGGCTGGCCGAACTCGCCCTGGACGCGGGCCTTCCCGAGCACCTGTTCCAAGTGCTGCCCGGCGAGGGCCCGGTGGCCGGCACCGCGCTGGTCGAGCACCCCCGGATCGCAAAGGTCGTGTTCACCGGGTCCACCGCCGTCGGGAAGAAGATCATGGCGCAGTGCGCGGCGAGCGTGAAGCGCGTGACGCTCGAACTCGGCGGCAAGAGCCCCAACATCGTCTTCGCGGACGCCGACCTGCCGCGCGCCGCGAGCGCCGCCCCCGCCTCGTTCCTCGACAACACCGGCCAGGACTGCTGTGCCCGCAGCCGCATCCTCGTCCAACGCGGCGTCTACGACCGCTTCTTGGAGCTGCTGGAGCCGGCGGTGCACGCGTTCACGGCCGGCGACCCCTTCGACCCCGGCACCTGCATGGGCCCGCTGATCTCGGCGCGGCAGCGCGAGCGGGTGCGCGCGTACGTACCCGAGGACGCCCCGGCCCTGATCCGCGGCAGTGTGCCAAGCGGCCCGGGCGGTCCCGGCGGCCCGGAGGGCTCCGCCGGCCCCGAGGATCCCAACTCCCGTTCCGGCAAAGGCTTCTGGTACCCGGCGACCGTGCTGGAGGCCGCCCCCGCCGACCCGCGCACCGTCGAGGAGATCTTCGGCCCGGTGGCCGTCGTCATCCCCTTCGACGACGAGGCCGAGGCGATCCGGCTCGCCAACGACACCGACTACGGGCTCGCCGGCTCCGTGTGGACCCGGGACACCGGCCGCGCGCTGCGCGTCTCGCGCGCCGTCGCAGCCGGCAACCTGTCCGTCAACTCGCACAGCGCGGTGCGCTATTCGACCCCCTTCGGCGGCTGCAAACAGTCCGGGCTCGGCCGCGAGCTGGGCCCGGACGCGCTCGCCGCCTTCACCGAGACCAAGAACGTCTTCATCTCGACGGAGGAGCAGCCGTGACCGACGCCACCGAAGCCACCCAGTCCGCCGACTCCACCGAGCCCGCCGACACCGGCGACAAGGCCGAAGCCCCGGTCTGCCGGCGCCTGGTCGGCCGTACCGCCGTCGTCACCGGAGCCGGCAGCGGCATCGGCCTCGCCTCCGCCCTCCGGCTGGCCTCCGAGGGCGCGCACGTGGTGTGCGCCGACGTCGACGACGAGCGGGGCGAGGCCGCCGCGGAACGGACCGGAGGACTGTACGTACGCACCGACGTCACCGACTCCGGCCAGGTCGAGGAGTTGTTCCGGCGGGCGAACGACACCTACGGCTCGGTCGACATCGCCTTCAACAACGCCGGCATCTCGCCGCCCGACGACGACTCGATCCTCACCACCGGCCTGGACGCCTGGGACCGGGTGCAGCAGACCAACCTCACCTCGGTCTACCTGTGCTGCCGGCACGTCCTGCCGTACATGCGCGCCCAGCGCAGGGGCTCGATCATCAACACCGCCTCCTTCGTCGCCGTGCTGGGCGCGGCCACCTCGCAGATCAGCTACACCGCGTCCAAGGGCGGAGTGCTGGCGATGTCCCGGGAGCTGGGCGTGCAGTTCGCGCGGGAAGGCGTACGCGTCAACGCGCTGTGCCCCGGACCCGTCAACACCCCTTTGCTGCAAGAGCTGTTCGCGACGGATCCGGAACGCGCGCAGCGGCGGCTGGTGCACGTGCCGCCGGGGCGGTTCGCGGAAGCGGAGGAGATCGCCGCGGCGGTGGCGTTCCTCGCGAGCGACGACGCGTCGTTCGTCAACGCCGCCGACTTCATGGTGGACGGCGGGATCTCGGGGGCGTACGTGACGCCGCTGTGAGGTGCGCGTACAGCCGTACGGGCCGCCCGAGTTGAGGCCCGTGCCCGTTGCTCTACAGTGCGTTGCGTGAGCATGACGACACCACCGCCGGGCTGGTATCCCGACCCCGAGACCGCGCGCCCGGACGGTGTCCCCGGCCGGGAGCGCTGGTGGGACGGCGTCCGCTGGAGCGAGCGCACCCGCTCCTCGGGAGTGCAGCGCGGCCCGCTCGTCGCGGGCATCGTGGGCGCGCTGGTGCTGGCCGGAGCGCTCAGCGTCGGCGGCATCCTGCTCTTCGCGACGGACATCATCACCGGCCCCACCGGCAGCCACCAGGGGCGCGGGCACGGAGTCCGGCCTGCGCCCGGCTCGGCCGGCGGGCAGGGCGGCGAGAACGGTCCGTCGTACGGCCCGGGCGGTCCGGGCGGTTCCGGTGGTTCGGACGGTTCGGACGGCTCCGGCGGCGGCCGGCCGGGTACGTCCGGCGGCACCAACGCCCCCTCGGACGGCCCGAGTTCGCGCGCCCCGAGAGACGTGCCCGCGGTCGGCGTGGACCTGCCCGCACCGCACGGCTGGCGGCACGCGCCGCGCGGCCCGACCGTCGGCACCGGGCGGCACCGCTGCCCGGGCCGCGCCGGCGGAGTGTGCCTGCGCGGCGCCGCGACCGTCCTCAGCACGGACGCCCGCGCCGCGCGCGCGGGCGCGCAGCGGACCGCCGAGGCGGACATCGCGCGTAACGCCGCCACCTCCTACGACAAGGCCACCTACGGCGGCATCACCCGCCACCGCGTGCTCCGCTCGCAGCCGGCGACCATCGCGGGCGGACGCGGCTACCGGGTCCGCTGGCGGATCGAGAACCGGACCAAGCCCGATGCGTACGTCGAGTCCGCGGCGTTCCCGCACCCGAACGGCTCGGGTGAGCTGCTGCTCCTGCGGATCGGCCTCGACGTCGGTCCGGGAGCGCCGCCGCAGCGCACCATGGACCGCATCGCCGACGGCGTCACCGCCGCACCCACCGCACCCAGCGCCACTCCGGACGGCGGCGACGGAGCCGGAGCGGGCGACCGGACGCCGTACGACGCCGCCCCCGGCGCGCCCCGCACCGCACGGGAGGCCGCCGAGCACCGGCACCAGGCGGGCGCCAACCCGCCCCGCACGCGCGGCCGTTGAGCCGCGGCCTGAGCCGCCGCCGGCAGCCCGTCGCAGACAGGTGCTACAGGAAAGTACGGCCCTCGCCGCGGTAGGTGGGCACCGTACGCGTCACCGCGTCCCCCTCGATCAGCTGCAACTCGGCGAATCTCTCGCACAG
>Ga0164243_10007095_pt1 | contig 16813 bp, 15 predicted proteins | sample OricompcompostOP_FD_108781 | JGI IMG/M metagenome (GOLD analysis project Ga0164243, IMG submission 108781) | Organic Plus compost microbial communities from Emeryville, California, USA - Original compost - Organic plus compost (OP) | ecosystem: Engineered > Solid waste > Mixed feedstock >... | reverse complement strand
TCTTCACCGAGCGCATCGACCACGTGACGGTCGACGGCGACGACTTCGAGGTCCCGTGCCTGGCCGTCTACGAGGTGGCCGACGACCGCATCATCCGCTTCCACGACTGGTTCGATCCCTCGATCGTCGCGGCGGCCATGGGCCGCGCCGCCAAGGCGCTCCAGGCCGAGGGCTGACGAGAAGAACCCCTGGTCAGCTTCGGCAAGCTGCTCGGCGGCATCGACGTGAAGAAGCTCACGTCGGTCATCGATCTCGTCTGGGACAACCGCGACGACCTCGTCCGCAGCGCCTCGCTCACCAAGGAGCTGCCGACCTCGTCCGCACCCTCGCTCGCGGGCTCTCCGACGCCGGCGCGCAGGCGCGAGCCGCGTCCATGGCCCTGATCGGCGAGGACGGGAGGTCCGGCGCCACCACCAAGCTCGGCAAGGCGGCGACGTCCATCCACCAGACCACGGGCGACCTCTCGTCGCTCGCCGACGACCTCGTGGGCCTCGCCGACATCCTGGCTGCCGTCGGCACCGCCCTCGGACGCCTCGGTGACGCGCTCGAGGGCTCCGGCACCGAGGCGAAGGGCTTCGTCACCGCCTCCTGACGTCAGATGTGACAGGGGCGGAACGACGACCCGTCGGCCAACGCCCAGTCGCGGGCCCAGCCGGCAGGCAGGCTCTCGGGGCCCTCCTTCAGCAGCTGTCCCGGCTCGAGCCACACGAAGAGGTCGGCGTACGACATCGTGACCTGCGGGTCGACCCGTCGCTGCAGCATCGCGGGGCTCAGGTCGTCGAAGGAGTCCAGGCCCATCGAGGCCACGATCTGCGCCGCGCTTGCGACCGTGCGCTCCTGGAAGTTGCGCACTCGCGTCTTCTTGTCGTCGACCACGAGCGCACGAGTGCGCCACGGCTCCTGCGTCGCGACCCCGACCGGGCAGTGGTTCGTGTGGCAGGCCTGGGCTTGGATGCAGCCGACGGCGAACATCATCGCCCGCGCGGCAAGGGTGAAGTCGGCGCCCTGGCAGACCCGCTTGACGATGTCGATGCCCGAGGCGACCTTGCCGCTGGCCCCGACCCGCACGTGCTCGCGCAGGCCCGTGCCCACGAGGGCGTTGTGGACGAACATCAGGCCCTCGGTGAGCGGGGTGCCCACGTGGTCCTCGAACTCGACGGGCGCGGCGCCCGTGCCGCCCTCGGAGCCGTCGACGATGATGAAATCGACCGTCACGTCGGCCTCGACCATGGCCTTGCAGATCGCCAGGAACTCGAAGCGCGCGCCGACGCACAGCTTGAAGCCGACCGGCTTGCCGCCACTGAGGTCGCGGAGTCGATCGACGAACTCCACCAGGCCGTCCGGGGTCGAGAAGGCCGTGTGCGTCGGCGGCGACACCACCGTCTCGCCGATCGTGACACCCCGGGTGAGCGCGATCTCCTCGGTGACCTTGGCGCCGGGCAACACTCCCCCCAGGCCAGGCTTGGCGCCCTGCGAGATCTTCAGCGAGATCGCCTTGACCGAGGGCAGCGCCGCCTTCTCGGCGAACGAGACGGGGTCGAACGCGCCGTCCGGCGTCCGGCAGCCGAAGTAGCCCGAGCCGATCTCCCAGATGAGGTCGCCCCCGTGCTTGAGGTGGTACGGGCTGATCGAGCCCTCGCCCGTGTCGTGGGCGAATCCGCCCAGCGCTGCGCCGGCGTTGAGCGCCTCGATCGCGTTGGCCGAGAGCGCCCCGAAGCTCATCGCCGAGACGTTCAGCAGGGCGATGTCGTACGGCTGGGTGCACCGTGGACCGCCCAGGCGCACCGACGGGATCGGTCCGTCGGCATGCCGGGCCCGCATCGAGTGGGTCACGAACTCGTAACCCGTCGCGTTGACGTCGCGCTCGGTGCCGAAGGGCTCGTCGCCCTCCTTCCCCTTGGCGCGCTCGTAGACGAGGTCACGGGTCTCGCGGTCGAAGGGCGTCCCGTCGGTGTTGCGCTCGATGAAGTACTGCTGCACCTCGGGCCGGATCTTCTCCAGCAGAAACCGGGTGTGCCCCAGCACGGGGTACACCCGCAGCACGCTGTGGCGACGCTGCGCCACGTCCCACACCCCGAGGGCCACGAGCGCGAGCACAGGGATCACCAGCAGGAGCCACCACCATGTCATGGGGTCATGCTGCCATCCGTCCGCCCCCTGCCCCGAGATTTGGCAGGCGTACCACCACCGCACATCGATCGGGCGGTGGTTGACCCAGCAAATCTCGGGGAGGCTCAGGGGGCGCGGCGCAGCGTCCAGAAGGCGATGCCGCCAGCCAGGACCGCCAGCACGATCGCCACCCCGGAGGCACGCTGCACTCCCAGGTCGAACGCGGCGTGGGCCGACGCGAGCAGCTGGTCGCCGACGGCCCCGGGATGCTGCGCGGCCCGCTCGACGGTGTCGCCGAGGGTCTCGAAGGCGCCGTCCTGCCCGCTGCCCGTCACCGCCTCCGGCACCGTCAGGTGGCCGCGATAGGTCATCATGAGCACGCTCCCGAGCACCGCGGTGCCCATCACGGAGCCGATCTCATAGGCCGTCTCTGAGATCGCCGAGGCCGAGCCCGCCTTCGTGGCCGGGACGCTCGACAGCATGATGTCGTTCGTCAGCGTCTCGGCCACACCGATGCCGAGCCCCATGACGGCGAAGGCCACCATGATGCCCGCGACCGTGGGCGTCCCCGTGAACGCGACGATTGTGTAGCCGAGCGCAGAGGTGGCGAAGCTCGCGCTGACCAGCACGTGCACCCGGACCCGACGAACCAGGCGCACCCCGGCGAAGCCCGCCGCCACGGTGACGAGCAGACCCGGCACCAGCACGAGCGCCGAGTCCATCGGCGAGAGCCCGAGCACCAGCTGCAGCAGCTGCGCGCCGAAGAACAGGAAGCCGGTGAGGCCCATCAGGCTCAGCAGGTTGGCGACGACCGCGCCGCTGAAGACCTTGTTGGCGAACAGCGTGAGGTCGAGCATCGGCGAGGCGACGGTGCGCTGCCTGTGGATGAACGCCCAGGTGCCGAGGGCGCCTAGCGAGACCGCGAGCACCGTCACGTCGTCCAGGCCGTGCTGCGAGACGTGCTTGATCGCGAACACGAACGGCAGCATCGTCAGCAGCGAGAGCCCGATGCTCGGCACGTCGATGCGTCCGGGGCTCGGGTCCTTCGACTCGGGCAGGAGCAGCAGCGCCAGCGGCACGAACACCACGATGAGCGGGACGTTGATCAAGAACACCGAGCCCCACCAGAAGTGCTCGAGCAGCCAGCCGCCCACGACCGGGCCGAGCGCCGCGCCGCCGGAGAACGTCGCCGCCCACGTCGCCACCGCGATACGACGGTCGTGCTGGTGCGTGAAGACGTTGCGGATGAGCGAGAGCGTCGACGGCATGAGCGTCGCGCCGAAGAATCCCAGCAGGCCGCGCGAGGCCAACAGCATCTCGGGGGTCGAGCTGTACGCCGCGACGAGGGAGGCCGCGCCGAAGCCGACCGAGCCCACGACCAGCAGTCGCCGACGTCCGATGCGGTCGCCGAGGCTGCCCATCGCGACGAGCAGACCGGCGATCACAAGGGCATAGACGTCCACGATCCAGAGCAGCTGCGTGCCGCTGGGGCGCAGCTCGGTGCTGATCGAGGACAGCGCGAAGCTGAGCACCGTGTTGTCGACCGACACGAGGAGCACCGGGAGCATGAGCACCGCCAGGGCACACCACTGCCGGGGTCCGGCGCGATGCGTCATGGGCTGAGTGCGTGTGATGGTCATGGGTGCCTCCTCTCGATTTACTATACCGTCCAGACGGTATAGTACCAAGACCGGCTGAGCAGGTTCTGTCTCGCTAGACTCCGGGCATGACGGCAGCCGGGCGATCCACACGCGACCGCCTGCTCGACGCCTTCGAGAGGCTTCTCGTCGCGAGCGGCAGTCGCGGCGCCACGCTCGATGCCGTCGCCGCCGCGGCCGAGGTGTCCAAGGGCGGGCTGCTCTACCACTTCCACAGCAAGGACGACCTCGTCGAGGCGATGCTCGCCCGGCTGCGGGAGCAGGGCGCGGCCGATGCCGAGGAGATGCGCACGGCTCCCCAGGGGCCTGTGGAGTACTACCTCGAGACGTCCATCAGCACCGGCAGCGACCTCGACCGTGCGCTCATCGCGGCTTCCCGCATCGCCCAGGAGAGCGACGACCGCGCCTCTGCCGCACTGGCCGACCTGCGTGACGGCTGGCTCGCCGTCCTGCGTGAGCACCTGGGTGACGAGGCGCTCGCGCGCACCATCCAACTGGTCGGCGACGGGCTCTACTCCAACGACACGATGGGCGTCGGCGACCCGTCAGCCCTCACGCACGTCCGCGACGTCCTGCGCCGCCTCCCGTAACCCACCTCCCGGCCCCGAGATTTGGCGGGCAGACCACCACCGCACCGCGATCGCGTGGTGGTTGACCCAGCAAATCTCGGGGAGGGGGTTAGACGCGGCGGAGCTTGAGGAAGATGCTGGGGCCGAAGTTGCGACGGGCGAGCGGCCCCTGGGTCGCCTTCTCCACGGCGAGCATCACGCGCTGCGGCAGGGCCTTCTTGAGCTTCTGGCTGCGCAGGTTCGACACCGAGAGCTTCTCGTCGAGACGCAGGCCCGCGCTCGCGAGCTGAGCGACCACCGTGTCGATGTTGTGGTTGACGAACGCGATCGCATCGGGCTCGTCGACCGGGGTGGTACGGATGCTGACCGGCTCCGTCGGCAGCGGGGTGTGCGCACGGCGGTGCTTGAGGCGGTTCACGAAGTGGCCGTAGTTGGCGACCTCGATGAGCGCGGTGCCACCCGGCTCGAGCACACGGGCGATCTCGGCGAACTCGTCGGTCGGCTCGGGGATGTGATGCATGACGCGCACCATCGTGATGAGGTCGAGCGCGCCGTCGTCGAAGGCCAGGGCGTCGGCCTGCATCTGCACCTGCTCGACCTCAGTGCCCGCGAGCACCTTCTTGGCCGCCTCGAGCTGTGTGAGGCTGGGCTCGGCGAGCGTGACGGCGTCGGCGTACTCGCTCAGCAGCAGGCACAGCCGACCGAAGCCTCCACCGATGTCGGCGGCATGGCGGAACCGCTGCCCGTCGAGAAGACGGCGGATGGCGATCTGCTCGGCCGCGTTCTCGTAGTCGCGGTTGTTCCAGTACTCCGTGTAGTCGTATCCACGGTCGTACTGGTCGGCGACCTTCTTCGACGGCTGGGGCTCAGTCACCCGCCCACCCTAACAACCGGACGCAGGCCACGGTCGCGTCAGTCGAAGCGGCGCGGGCCGAACTCCGGATCCTGCCCCGCTGCCGCGGCCTTGCGGGCGATCTTCGTGTTCAACGCACGGAACATCGCCAGCTGGTGGCGCCGCTCGAGCCGGAGGGCCCGCCGCGGTCGGCTGTGGCGCGTCCGGTCGAGCAGGCGCTTGGACGCGGCGACCGAGTCGGGCGAGCGCGCCGACAGCTGCGCGACGAGGTCGAGCGCGGCCGCGAGCGGGTCGGCGCCGACCTCCGTGGCCAGCCCCCACGCATGCGCCTGCTCACCGGTGAACACCTCGCCGGTCATCGTCAGGCGCTTGGCCAGGTCGGGCGGCACCAACTCGCCCAGAGTCACCGAGCCGCTCATGTCGGGCACGAGGCCCCACTTCGCCTCGAGCACCGCCCATCGGCAGTCGGGGGTGGTGAAGCGGAAGTCGGCGGCGAGCGCGAGCTGGAGGCCGGCGCCATAGACGTGCCCGCGGGTCACGGCGACGACCGGCACGGGCAGCTCTCGCCACGCCCAGACCGCGCGCTGGAAGAGGTTGGTCGCCCTGAACGGCGCCGGGACGAAGAAGCGCGCCACGCGTCGGCGGCTCCTCAGGGCGTTCGCGAAGTCGAGCCCGGAGCAGAAAGACGGGCCCCTACCCTGCAGCACGACGGCGCGGACGTCGCGGTCGGCTCGCAGCGCCTTCGCCGCCGCGAGCAGACCCTCGAGCATCTCGAGGTCGACGCCGTTGAGCTTGTCTGGCCGGTTCAGCCAGACGTGGGCGACCGACCCGTCGATCTCGGTGACCACCCGGGGTTCGTCCATGCCCGACACGCTAGTCGCGCGGGCCGGACGCCGTCAGGTGTCAGTGGCGACGCGACCTCGGGACCGGTGTGCGTCCATCGGCGTCGACGGGGTGCGTGAACACGGCGCCCAGGGCGGCCGCGACACGCAGCTGGTGCACACGCCGTCGGCGAGCGGCTCGGTCGCGGTACGTCGGATGGTTCGTCATCGCTTCCTCCTCGTGCGTCCTGTGGTGTCGTCCCATGGTCGGACGCCTGGGGCGCGACTCACCAGGGCCCAGAGTCCCTGCCGACCTGGGTCATCTGACCCGGAACGGCGCATGACCGGCCCGCCACCGGGTACGCCCAGAGAACCGGACGAAAGGACATGTCATGCCTGATCTCACTGGCCATAAGGTCGCGTTCCTCACCGCACAGGCGGGTGTCGAGAAGGCCGAGCTCGAGAAGCCCTGGCAGGCGGTGAAGGACGCCGGGGGCGAGCCCGTCCTGGTCGCGCCGGCGCTCGAGGCCGTCCAGTCGATGGTCGGCGACGTCGACAAGGACGCGACGTTCAGCCCCGACATCACGGTCTCCGAGGCCGCGGCCGACGACTTCGTCGGGCTCGTGCTGCCCGGTGGCACCGTCAACGCCGACCGCGTGCGCGCGGATGAGGACTCGGTCGCCTTCGTGCGCGAGTTCATCGACGCCAAGAAGCCGGTCGCGGCCATCTGCCACGGACCGTGGGCGCTCGTCGAGGCCGGTGTCCTGCCGGGCAAGACCTTGACGTCCTACCCCTCGCTGCGCACCGACGTCGCGAACGCCGGCGGGTCATGGGTCGACCAGGAGGTCATGCACTGCACCGCGAACGACTGGGACCTCGTCACCTCCCGCAACCCCGGCGACCTCGACGCCTTCTCCGCCAAGCTCGTCGACGTCTTCACCCCCTGACCGCAACGCAGCGGTTTACCAGGGCAAGCCAGGCGGCCGCGGTGGGTCAGGAGCCGGGCCACTCGCCGGTCGCGCGCTGGAAGGTGCGGGCGCCCTGGCGGTCGATGATCGCCTTGACGGAGGCGTAGATCGCCCCCTGGATGACGGCGGCGAGCAGGACCTCCTTGAAGGGGTACTCCGACTGCAAGGGCCCCGGCGGGTCGGCCTCGCCGTTCTTGCTCACTCGCTTCCAGACCTGCTTGAAGAGCATGCTCGCGACGAGTCCGCCGGCCACCGAGCTGACGAGGCCCACAGGGCGGTAGAGGATCTTGGCCGAGGTGCTGGCCTTCTTGTTCGGGCTCATGCCTTCACTGTTCCGCCGATCGCCGGTGTCCGCACGTCCGGACGCAGGGGTGGCGCGGCGGCCCCGGACGGCGCAGGCTGGGAGCCATGACCACCACTGCCGATCTCCTGACCGACGCCTTCGAGCGCATCCGCGACGGAGTGCACACCGTCGTCGCCGACCTCGCCCCCGAACAGCTCGGAACCCGCCTCGCACCGAGCGCCAACTCGATCTCCTGGCTCGTGTGGCACCTCGCGCGCGTCCAGGACAGCCAGGGCTCCGACGTCGCCAGCACCGAGCAGGTCTGGACGACCGACGGCTGGCACGAGCGCTTCGGGCTGCCCTTCAAGCCGAAGGACACCGGGTTCAAGCACACCCCCGACGACGTCGCCGCCGTGAGCGGGCTGACGGCCGAGCAGCTCACCGGTTACATCGACGCCGTCGCCGAGCACACCACACAGTTCGTGAGCACGCTCAGCGACGACGACCTCAGCCGCGTCGTCGACACCCGTTGGGACCCGCCCGTGACGCTCGGCGTCCGCCTCATGAGCATCATCGGCGACGACCTGCAGCACCTCGGCCAGGCGAAGTTCGTGCGCGGCCTGCTCTGACGCCCGCCGACTACAGCCGCTCGATGATGGTGGCGTTCGACAGGCCGCCGCCTTCGCACATCGTCTGCAGGGCGTAGCGCCCACCCGTCTGCTGCAGGGCATGCACCATCGTCGTCATGATGCGCGCGCCGCTCGCCCCGAGCGGGTGGCCGAGGGCGATCGCGCCGCCGTGGACGTTCACCTTGTCCAGGTCGGCGCCGGTCTCGGCGGCCCAGGCGAGCACAACCGAGGCGAAGGCCTCGTTGACCTCGAAGAGGTCGATGTCGTCGATGGTGAGCCCGGCGCGCTCGAGCACCTTGCGGGTGGCCGGGATGACCGCGGTCAGCATCAGCAGCGGGTCGTCGCCCACGACGGAGAAGCTGTGCAGTCGCGCCAGCGGCTTGAGGCCGAGCTCACGGGCACGCTCGCTCGTCATGATGAGCACCGCGGAGCTGCCGTCACTGATCTGGCTCGAGTTCGCCGCCGTCACGTTCCAGCCGATCTGCGGGAAGCGCTCGCTGAGGCTGTCGTCGCGGAACGCCGCGCGCAGACCGCCGAGTGAGACGATGTCGCCGCCGATCCGGATGCCCTCGTCGTGCGTGAGCCCGGCCAGCGGGACGATCTCGGAGTCGAAGAGGCCGTTCTTGGTGGCGTCCGCCGCCTTGGCGTGCGAGGCGAGGGCGAACTCGTCGAGCTGGGTGCGCGACAGGCCCCACTTCGCGGCGACGAGCTCGGCGCTGACGCCCTGGTTGACGAGGCCCTCCGGGTAGCGCAGCCGGTAGCCCTCGCCGTCGACGTCGGCCGTGTTGGCCATCGCGGCACCCATCGGGACGCGGCTCATCGACTCGACGCCGCCCGCCACCACGATGTCGTAGGCACCGGCGATGACACCCTGCGCCGCGAAGGCGATGGCCTGCTGGCTGCTGCCGCACTGGCGGTCGATCGTCGTGGCCGGCACCGAGTCGGGGTAGCCGGCCGCGAGCAGCGCCCGACGCGTGGGGTTGGCCGACTGCTCGCCGATCTGGGTGACGACGCCGCCGATGACGTCGTCGATGAGCGCCGGGTCGATGCCCGTGCGGCTGACGATCTCACGCAGGCTGTGCGCGAACAGGTCGACGGGATGGACCGAGGCCAGCCCACCCGTGGTCTTGCCCTTGCCGATGGGGGTGCGGACGGCTTCGACGATGACGGCGTCTCTCATGATTGCTCCTCAGTGCGGACCCGGCTCCCACGGCGAGTGCCGGGCTCCGAGCTATTCCGGTAGACAATTGAAATCTACCACCTGACTCTCTTAAAGCAAGTCAGATGTCGTTTCACCTCGCCGATCCGCCGGTCAATCGCGACAGCCCCTCGTCGCCAGGGGTGGATTGGACCTGGAATATCCGGGTACTTGCCTTTCGTCGACCGGGTATCGCCGGTCGACAGAAGCGTCCAACTCGGCAGGACGTGGGCCGCTCGACGAAAGGGAAACCCATGTACTTCGGTGGATCCATCGCACTCATCGCCCTGGGCGCCATCCTCGCGTTCGCTGTCCAGGACCGTCTCTCCGACGTGGACCTCGTGACCGTCGGCTACATCTGCATGGCCGCTGGCGCGATCGGGATCGTGCTGAGCCTCATCGTCAACGGTCAGCGCTCCCGCGGCGCACGCCGCAACGACCTCCCGCCCAGCTGACCACCTGAGTCCGATGGCCGGCCTCCTGAACGATCGCTACGAGCTGGGCGAGGTCGTGGGCTCAGGGGGCATGGGGGCCGTCTATCGGGCGACGGACACCCGCCTGGGCAGGATCGTGGCGGTCAAGGTCCTCCGTGGCGGTCCCCTCGCGGACGACACTGCCCGCGGTCGCATGCGCAGCGAGGCGAACCTGGCCGCGGCGATCCAGCACCCAGGTGTCGCCCAGGTCTTCGACTTCGACGATGGCACGGGCTCCCCTGCGAGCATGCCGTTCATCGTCATGCAGTTCGTCGAGGGACACACCCTGGCACAGCTCCTCCGGGAGCAGGGACCTATGCCACCAGACCAGGTGATGTCGGTCGTCGTGCAGGTCGCCGCCGGGCTCCAGGCCGCCCACGACGTCGGGGTCGTGCACCGCGACCTCAAGCCGGCCAACATCATGCTCACTCCCGACGGCCGCGCCGTGCTGGTGGACTTCGGGATCGCCCGATCGGCGACCAGCGAGCCGTTGACCGACACCGGGGCACTGCTCGGCACAGCCGACTACATGAGTCCGGAACAGGCATCAGGACGTCCTGCGACCCCGCAGTCGGACCTCTACGCGCTGGGGGTCGTGGCGTATCACTGCCTCACCGGCGAATCCCCGTTCCGCCGCGAGTCACCCGTCGCGACCGCCTTGGCTCACCTCCAGGATGACCTCCCGGTCTCTGACGCGCGCGTGCCTCCAGAGGTCGCGGATCTCATCGCTTCGCTGGCCGCGAAGAACCCAGCAGACCGACCGCCGAGCGCTGCGGCCATCGCGCTCCAGGCAGCCGCGCTCGGCGCTGCCAGCAGCATCGACCTGCCGCCGACATTCGAGTTGCCCGCACTGGGCGACCAGCGCCGCCCGGCCGGCGCGACGACCGGGCGCGCAGGCATCGCTGCGATGGCCGGATCGCGGCACAGACGGCCGATGGCCACCTATGCCGGGATGGGCCTGCTGGCGGCCATCCTCGGCTTCGTGGGGTTCCAGCAGATGCGATCCGGAGAGAGCCCCGTGGTGCCGGACGTGGTCGGGATGAGCGCCGCCGACGCCTCCGCACGCATCAAGGACGTCGGGATGACTGCCAGGCCGCAGGTCGTGGACGTCGCTGGCACACCGGAAGGACAGGTCGTCAAGCAGTCGCCCGAGGGTGGAACAGTCGAACCGGGTGACGGCGCCGTGGCGATCTCAGTGGCGTCCGGCAGGGTCGCGGTCGCGGCCGACGAGCTGATCGGCACGACCTACGCCGAAGCATCGGCGGCGCTGGAGACGTTGGGCTTCGAGGTCAAGCGAGAAGACGTCACCCAAGCGTCCGGTGCCGGTGAGGTGGTGGCCCTGGACAAGTCGGGACGAGTCCTCGACGGGTCGACCATCACGCTCTCGGTGGCAGTCGCGCCCACCGCTGCGCCTGCCCAGTCCACGGCCCCCCTGCCCTCCTCGTCCGGCAGCGGCAACACCAAGTCCACGGGGTCCACGGAAAACGGCAAGGCCAAAGGCAAGGCAAAGGGCAAGAAGTGACCAACGCGTCAGACACGGACAAGGCCGGGCATCCAGTGCTTGGATGCCCGGCCTTCGTTCTCTGGAGATCTCGCGAACCTGATCGCTCAGATTCACCAACTCACCTGTGCGCGAGGGGGGATTTGAACTGGCCTCGACCGCCTCACACTCAGGATCACGCATTCGCGTTCCCACCCGTAATCACAGGGGTTTTGGAGGGAGCGCCTACTGAAAACTCCATCGGGATTCACCGAGATGCATGTCGCTTAGCACTTCAGTTAGCACTTTTGGGGGCTGGCGAGCCGGTGTCGCGCTCATCATGTACGTACCGCGCGACACATGACGTAGGCCACCAACCAACCCGTCCCATCGGATCGAATCTCCAGCGCAGTTGTTGGGGGCCGGCAGGTCGACACTGCGAATGTGGCCCGCTTCAGTCTTGTCCGAGTACAGCACTGACTGTATAGTCATCGCATGCTGACCATTACTTCTCGCCTTGAGGTCATGAACCGTCTCGGGCGGGCCATGGCCGATCCGACCCGCTCACGGATCTTGATGTCCCTGCTCGAAGAGCCGAGCTATCCCGCGGTGCTCTCACGATCGCTGGACCTCTCCCGCTCTAATGTCTCCAACCACCTGACCTGCCTACGAGACTGCGGCATCGTGATCGCGGAGCCACAAGGCCGCCAGACACGCTACGAGATTGCCGATCCACATCTGGGCGCTGCACTCAAAGCGCTCATCAACGTGACCCTCGCCGTCGACGAGAACGCTCCCTGCCTAGATGCGGCCTGCGCCGTGCCGAACTGCTGCGACACCGGAGCCGAGGCATGAGCGACTCCTTGACCGCCGAGCGTCGATCGGTCCTGCACCGACGGGTCCGCCTAATCGTGACGTTCACGATCACCTACAACGTGCTCGAAGCCATCGTCGCGGTGTCGGCCGGCGTCATCGCTTCCTCGGCTGCGCTCATCGGGTTCGGCCTGGACTCAGTCGTTGAGGTGCTCTCAGCCGCAGCGATCGCCTGGCAATTCACCAGGCGGGACCCCGAGCGTTGGGAGAAGGTCACCGTCCGTGCGATCGGTCTGGCGTTCTTCGCTCTAGCTGCCTACGTCAGCGTCGACGCCGTGATGAGCTTGATCGGGAAGGAAGGGCCGGAGCACAGCCCCCTCGGTCTGGGAATCACCGCACTCAGTTTGGGCGTCATGCCACTGCTTGCCTGGTTCGAGATCCGTACCGGCCGCGAGCTCGACTCCAAGAGCGTGGTGGCAGACGCCAAGCAACTCATCCTCTGCGTCTATCTCTCCGGAGCCGTGTTCATCGGCCTCGTCTTAAACAGCCTGTTCGACCTCTGGTGGGCCGACTCCGCCGCTGCCCTCGTGGTCGCAGCGCTGGCCGTCCGCGAAGGACTCGAGGCCTGGCGCGGCGACGTCGAATCGCCCTTCGAGGTCCTCGAAGATCTCGACCACGCGACAACCGAGGACTGAACCGCTCAAACCAAGCGCAGGAACGATGCAGGAACAGTCGAAAGGCCGTCAAGTCAGCGACCAAGCGGCAGCACGAAGGTCTTGATCGGTTCGCAAACCCGGCATGATTCGGAAATCTGCTCAGCCTGTTAGCCCATGGCCGGCCTTTCTTTTCTCGTCTCCACAACGAATGCACGTATGCTACCGTGGTAGATACGTGGTGCGCCTTATAAGAAACAGAGTGGCGATGAAGGGCGGCGTGATCTTGTTCCGGGGCTCCGGGGCGGACGCGCGCCGTTACCTGGAGTCGGATCGTTCGCGGGCCGACGAGTACTACCTGGAGGGCGGGTCGGCCCTGGCCGAGTTCGCTGTGGTCGACGGCGAAGGTGTCCCGATCGGGCAGGGTGCCCTGGCGGCCGATGAGTACGCGCTGTGGGTCGATTGGATCAACCCGCTGACGGGTGAGTCGATGGGCCGACCCCGTCTGTCGGGTGAGGGGCGGCTGGGGTCGCCGCGGTTCGCGGAGATGGTGGTGAACACGCCGAAGTCGTTGTCGATCGCGGCCGCCCTGCATCCAGAAGTCTCTGTGGCGTTGGATGCGGCGCAGCGGGACGCGATGGGGGAGATCCGGCACTGGTTGGGTCAGCACGCGGTCACGCGTGTGGGGCCGCGGGGCATGCAAGAGGTGGTGCCGATCGAGCAGTTGGAGACGGTCTCGGTCATCCACAAGACCTCCCGGGCCGGTGATCCGCACCGGCACATCCATTTCCAGATCGGCACGCGGGTTTGGGCGGCCGGCAAATGGCGGGGGTTGGACACCGCTGCGCTGTTCAAGCAGCAAGGCGCGATCCGGGCGCTAGGAACGGCGGTGATTGCCGCGCACCCCCAGCTCGCCCAGGTGCTCGACACCCACGGGCTCAGCTTGGATCCGGTGACCGGCGAGGTCGCGGAGCTACAGCCGTACAACCCGGTGATGAGCAAGCGGGGTGTGCAGGTGGCACGCAATCTGGCGCGGTTCGAAGCCAGGTGGCGGGCGGCGCATCCCGGGCAGGAGCCCGGCCCTGTCGTGATGTCTCGGCTCATCGCGATGGCCTGGGACCACGAGCGCCCGGCCAAGAAGCCGTCGAAGCTCGGGCATGAGGACGCCTGGCGCGCTGAGCTGGAAGAAGCCGGTTACCGGGCCGATCCGGCACGGGTGCCGGTGCAGCCGGCAGCGTCGCTGGATGACTTGAGGCCACAACAGGTCGCGTCGCGGGCCCTGGACCGTTGCGCGGCCGACGCATCCACCTGGACGGTGCATGACATCCAGGAACACGTCACCCAGATCATCACCGAGTCCGGAGCACGCGCCGAGCCGGCGGCGGTGCACAAGCTCATCGCGATCACGACGAAGCTCGCGGCCGGCGGATGCCTGTCGGTGCTGCCGGTGGGCACCACGAGACCGGAGCACGTCGCCCACCTCACCTCGCTGCACGTGGTCGCCGTTGAGACCCAGCTACGCGACATGCTCACCGCACGCGCCACCGTTGGTGGTGCGCAACCGGTGCTGGACGTGAACGATCTGGCGGACCATCACGACCTAGACACAGAGCAGGCCCGCGCGGCCGCCGCGATCGCCTCCGCCGCTCGACTCGTCGTCGTGGAGGGCGCCGCGGGTGCGGGCAAGACCACGATGCTCGGGGCCGCGATCGAAGTCGCCGCCACCCAGGGCCGCGCGACGCGGGTGGTGACGCCGACGAAGAAAGCCGCCGACGTCGCCCACCAGGAACTCGGTGTGGCGACAGACAGCGTGGCCAAGCTTGTGCACGAGCACGGGTGGCGGTGGAACCACGACGGCGTGTGGACACGTCTCACGCCCGGCGACACGGACCCGCACACCGGCGCAACCTACCTGGGCCCATCGAAGGGTTCCCGGCTTCTTCCCGGTGAGCGCATCGTCGTGGACGAAGCCGGGATGCTCGACCAGGACACCGCCCTGGCCCTGCTCACCGTCGCGGACGAACACGGCGCAACTCTCGCCCTGGTGGGCGACCGGGCGCAGTTGGCGGCCGTCGGGCGCGGCGGAGTGCTCGACATGGCCGCAGACCTGACGCCGGACGTGTTCGACATGACGACCGTGCACCGGTTTACCGACCCGCTTTATGCCGAGCTCACGGTGCAACTGCGCGCCGGAGAGCACCCGGCGTTGCTGTTCAACCGGTTACACGCCCTCGGCCTGGTGATCCTTCACCCCACCACCGAGGACACGCTGGAGGTGATCGCCCGCGACAGACACGATGGTGACGCGATCACCGTGGCCACCAACGACGCAGCTCGCGAACTCAACGCCCGCATCCGCCAGACCCGCGTGCAGCACGGCATCGTGGACGACACCCGCACCACGACCGGCAGCGACGACCTACCCATCGGGGCCGGCGACGTGATCCAGACCCGGCACAACAACAGCGACCTGGGCGTCACCAACCGGCAGACCTGGACCGTGCAGAGCGTCGACGCCGATGGGACGGTGTGGGCGACGGAAAACGCCAGGGAAAGGAAACACCAGCGCACCGCGTGCCTGCCCGCCGCCTACGTTGCGGAACACACACACCTGGCCTACGCCTCGACCGCCTACGGCGTCCAGGGCGCGACGGTGCCCGAATCGCACACGGTCCTCACCGAGGTGCTGGACGCTTCTGGCGTCTACGTCGGGATGACCCGCGCCCGCGACACCAACCGTCTACACGTCGTCGCGACCGACGTGGATGACGCCCGCGAGCAGTTCGTCCTCGCACTCGCACGCGACCGCGCCGACCGGGGTCTGGCCGCCGGGACCCAGACAGCCCGCAAGGCCGTTGCTGGTCTGGCCACGGACGGCGCAGTGAAGGTCGTGAACACCGAACGCGCCCGCCTGACCAAGCTGATCGAGTACGCCGACCGCCAGGCCAACCGGTGGGAGCATGCCGCAGCCAAGCTCGACCACCAACACCGAGAACATCAGGCCGAAGCCGACAAGCTGCGAGCCTCGCTCGCATCTGCCGAGGCGACCGCCCAGCAAGTACACGCCGAGATCACCGGCCCGCTCATCGAGCAGGCCACCACAGACGGCACCGCCTACCTACTCGCACGCGATCGGATGTGGGCCGCATCAGCGGCCCACCGCACCGCGCGCGGCCTCCGCAAACCCTCCGCCGCCCGCACCCTGACCGCGGCCGCCGAAGAGCACCACACCGCCGAAACGGCTACCCGGCAGCGCTGGGACAGCCTGCCCCAGACTCCCGCGGGCATCGAGCCGTGGGCCGCTGCCGTGGCGCAACGCGAAGCCGACGCCGACCCACGTGCCATCCAGTCCCGACGGCAGGCCGACCAGGCGCGACAAGCGCAGCAACACCTCGCCCACCGGCAGATGCAGGACCACACAGACCTCCGCCGTCAGCTATTCGGCAACCACCAACCGAGGAACGCCCAGACGAGTGCCAGCCGCTGGCGGGGACAGGCCGAGTCGCTACGGCACGACCTCGCATCGATCGAGTCCCTGCCTGTCGATCAGGCCGCGCAACTCGTCCACGCCCAGCAGGAACAAGCACAACTCAACGCCGCCGAGACCGCTGCTCACAGGGCTCCCGCCTCCCAGATCCACGGCCACGGTTCCGCACCGTCCGACCACGAGCTGGAGCTATGACGCACGAGGCATGACCCGCTCGACGCGCTCATCGGGCGCGCGACCACTTCCCTACAACGCTGGCCCATCCGGCGGTGAGATGCGGCTGGGCCGTCCGCCACCGTGCTTGCTCATGTCGGGCAGGGCAGGGCCCAGCTTGAGCCTGTGATCCTTGGTATCGCCACCGCCGACTCGATTACTCCGCTCTGTCAGGGTCACGAGCGCCAGATGCCGGTCGGCGGTCCAGCACACCAGCCGGCCCTTCTCCTTCGCCCGGCCCAGGACGCCCGCCTCGGCGAGCTCGGTAAGGGCGCGGTGGGCTGCTGCCGGCGAGACCTCCAGGCGCGAGCTGACGGATTCGGCTGTCAGTACCGGGTCGGAGGCGAGGGTGTCCAGGATGCGCAGCACGACAGCATCCCGACGCGGCGCGGCTGGGTTCAGCCCGTGGTCGCGGCGGTGGGCCACCAATTCCGCGCGTACCTGCTCGTCCAGCGCAGCGATGTCGTCGGACAGTCGGACAGCGTTGCCGGCGGCCCGTTCGGCAGCCTGCGCGAAGCCGATGACCCATTCGTCCAGCAACGGTGGGTCGTCGCGGTATCTGTTGAGTCCAGCGATATAGGAATCGGTGTCACCGGCGAACACCGT
>Ga0164243_10007093_pt1 | contig 16819 bp, 21 predicted proteins | sample OricompcompostOP_FD_108781 | JGI IMG/M metagenome (GOLD analysis project Ga0164243, IMG submission 108781) | Organic Plus compost microbial communities from Emeryville, California, USA - Original compost - Organic plus compost (OP) | ecosystem: Engineered > Solid waste > Mixed feedstock >... | reverse complement strand
GGCGCTGGTGCTGGACGACGGCCACCAGAACCCGAGCCTGAAGAAGACCCTGTCGCTGGTGGTGGTCGACGGCGAGACCCGCGGCGGCGAATGGCCGTTCGGCGACGGCTCGGTCTTCCCCGCCGGACCGATGCGCGAGCCCTTGGCGCGGGGGCTGGCGCGCGCCGACGCGGTGGTGCTGATGCTGCCGGCGGACCTTGATCGTCCGGACGCGGAGCTCTTGGCCGCGCTGGGCGGGAAGCCCTTGCTCGTGGCGCGGCTGGCGCCCTCGGCTCCGCCCCCGCCGGGGCCGCAGGTCGCCTTCGCAGGCATCGCCAAGCCGTGGCGGTTCGAAAGCGCGCTGATCGCCGCCGGCTGCGAACTGGCCGATTTTGCTCCGTACCCAGATCATAGCCCGCTGGACGAGGGCGCCCTGCGCTTCCTGGCCGACCGGGCGCGGCAGTTCGGCGCCGGGCTGCTGACCACCGAGAAGGACTGGGTCCGGCTGCCGCCGGCATGGCGCGGGCGCGTGACGCCCTGGCCCGTGCGGGCGCGTTTCGAGGACGAGGCGGCGCTGGATATCTTGTTGGACAGGGCGGGGCTGTAAGGCCCCTCCACCAGGCGAAGCCTGGCGGAGGGGGCTCGCCGCAGCGCCTACCGACCCAGCGCCCTCCAGGCGATGTCGGTGCGGTGGAAGCCTTCCGGCCAGTCGATGCGGGCGACGGCGGCGTAGGCCCGTTGGCGCGCCTCCTCCAGCGTCGCTCCGCGCGCGCAGACGTTCAGCACCCTCCCGCCGGTCGCGACCAGCGCCCCGTCGGGCCGTAGCCCCGTGCCGGCGTGGAAGACTGCGACGCCCTCGCCGAAATCCGCGTCCAGGCCGCGGATCACCGATCCCTTCTCGGGCGCGTCGGGATAGCCGCGGGCGGCCAGCACCACGCAGATCGCCGCCTCGTCGCGCCACTTCAGGGGCGGCATTTCGGCGAGCCGGACCGTGGCCGCCGCCAGCAGGTAGGGGACGATGTCGCTCTCCAGCCGCAGCATCAGCACCTGGCACTCCGGGTCGCCGAAGCGGGCGTTGAACTCGACCAGCCTGGGCCCCGCTGGCGTGCACATCAGACCGGCGTAGACCACGCCGCGGTAGGGCGAGCCTTCCGCGGCCAAGCCCTTCACCGCCGGCTCGATCATCTGCGTGCGGGCGGCCTCGATCATCGCAGGCGTCAGCACTGGGGCGGGGGAGTAGGTCCCCATGCCGCCGGTGTTCGGCCCCTTGTCGCCGTCATAGGCGCGCTTGTGGTCCTGCGCGCCGCCGAACAGCACCGCCGTCGAACCGTCGGCCAGGGCGAACAGCGAGGCCTCCTCGCCGGCCATGAACTCCTCGATGACCACCCGGGCCCCTGCCGCGCCGAACCGGCCGCCCAGCATGTCGTCGACCGCGGCGTCCGCCTCGGCCCTCGTCTCGGCGATCACCACGCCCTTGCCGGCGGCCAGGCCGTCGGCCTTGATCACATAGGGCGGCTCGAACCGGTTCAGCGCCGCCCTGGCCGAGGCCGTGTCCTCGCAGGTCTCGAACCGGGCGGTGGGCAGGCCGTGGCGCTCGGCGAAGGCCTTGGAGAAGGCCTTGGAGGTCTCCAGCCGCGCGGCCGCCTGCGTCGGGCCGAAGCAGGGGACGCCCGCCGCCTCCAGCGCGTCGGCCAGCCCGACCTCCAGCGCGGCCTCCGGGCCCACCACCACCAGATCGGCGGCGATCTCCTTGGCCAACTCCACCAGGCCCGGGACGTCGGTCGCCTGCACGGTGCGGATCTCGGCCAGCGGCGCCATGCCGGGGTTGCCGGGGGCGGCGACGAGGCGCTTCACCAGCGGCGACTGGGCGATCTTCCAGGCCAGCGCATGCTCGCGCCCGCCCGATCCGACGAGGAGGATGTTCATGGCGCCTGCCTCTGGGGCGTAGCGGCGGCCGCGTCAAGGCGGGGGCCGCCTCCCCCTGCCCAGACTCAGCCTCAGCGCCTATGTTCGGCCGATGAGCGACCTTGCGCCCCCTGTCCCGGACGCCGCTGCCGCGGGCGACAACGCGCCCGCCTATTCGGTTTCGGAGCTCGCCTTCGCGCTGAAGAAGACGCTGGAGACCGCCTACGGCTTCGTGCGGCTGCGGGGCGAGATCTCCAAGGTCACGCGCCACGGCAACGGCCACATCTACCTCGACCTGAAGGACGAGAACGCCTGCATCAACGGCGTGGTCTGGAAGGGATCGGTCTCGCGCCTGAAGGTGCAGCCGTCGCAGGGGCTGGAGGTGGTGGTCACCGGCCGCATCACCACCTTCGCGCCGCGCTCCAGCTACCAGATGGTCATCGAGACCATGGAGCACGCGGGCGTCGGCGCGCTCCTCGCCCAGCTCGAGCGGCTGAAGGAGACGTTACGCGCCGAGGGGCTGTTCGAGGCCGGGCGCAAGCGGCCGATCCCGGCCATGCCCCAGGTCGTCGGCGTGGTGACCAGCCCCACCGGCGCTGTGATCCGCGATATCCTGCACCGCATCCGCGACCGCTGGCCGGTGCATGTGGTGGTCTGGCCGGTGGTGGTGCAGGGCCAGGACGCCGCCGCCCAGGTGGCCGCGGCCGTGCGCGGCTTCAACGCCCTGCCGCCCGGCGGGCCGGTTCCGCGCCCCGACGTGCTGATCGTCGCTCGCGGCGGCGGCTCGATCGAGGACCTGTGGCCGTTCAACGACGAGGCCCTGGCGCGCACCGTGGCCGCCGGGACCATTCCGCTGATCTCGGCCGTGGGACACGAGACCGACACGACCCTGATCGACTTCGTCTCCGACCGCCGCGCGCCTACCCCTACCGCCGCCGCCGAGTTCGCGACGCCTGTGCTCGCCGACCTGAAGGCGGCGATCCTCGACCACGAGCGGCGGATCACCCGCTGCATCCAGCACGCGGTCGAGACCCGCCGGGGGCGCCTGGCCGCCGCGCGCCTGCCGAGACTTTCGGAGTTGCTGGGCGCGCGGTCGCAGCGCTTCGACCTGGCGTCCGGACGCCTCGCCGCGGCGCTGGAGCGCAACCTGGCTATCCACGAGCGGGACCTCGCCCGTATCGGCGGGCGGTTCGCCCCGGCGCTGCTGGAGCGGCCTACGGCGCTGAAGGCCCAGCGGGTGGCGGAGCTGTCCGGCAGGCTCGGCGCCGCGGTCGTGCGGGCGCGCGACGCCGCCGAGCGCCGCGCGCGCCTGCCCGAGCTTGCCGAGCGGATGAAGCGCGCCTTCGACCGGCGGCTGGCGCGCGAGGCCGAGCGGCTCGCCCGGCTGGACCAGCTTCGCCTGTCGCTCGACCCCGACCGGCCGCTGAGCCGCGGCTTCGCCCGCGTACACCACGCCGACGGCGGCCTGGCCCGGCGCGGCGCCGACCTGCAGCCGGGCGAGGAGATCCGCCTGGTGTTCGCCGACCGCGAGCGCCGCGCGGTGGTCGAAGGCGCGCCGCGGCCGAAGAAGCCGCAGGCCGCCGCGCCGGACCAGGGGGATCTGTTCTGATTGTCCTTGCTCCCCTGCTTGCGGGGGAGCTGTCCGCGAAGCGGACTGAGGGGCTTACAGCCGCAACCGTGGCAGGCCCCCTCCGAGCGCCTGCGGCGCCCGCCTCCCCCGTCCTCTTCGGGACAGGGGAGGAAGGTGAAGAGGACCGCTCGCGCATCGGCCTCCGTATCGCTACATTGGCGCGATGAACGCTCATGACCGCAACCTCGAGGGCGAGGCCGTCGTGCACTACGGCGACGGCGAGTTCGTGATGATCAAGCCGGGCCGCTTCGTGGTCTGCGCCGTCTCGGGCAAGCGCATCCCCGTCGAGACCCTCCGCTACTGGAACCCGGAACGCCAGGAAGCCTACGCCGGTCCCGAGGAAGCTTTGGCGCGATGGCGGGCGCTGAACCCTTCGGCCTGAACCGCCGCGCCCTGCTGGGCGCCGCGCTCGCCGCGGGGACGGGTCCGGCCTTCGCCGCCGCCGACGGCTTCGCCTACGACGGGCGGCTGGAGCAGGGCGGCTATCTGGTCGGGCGCGGGCCGGCCCGCGCCGAGGTGCTGGTCGACGGCCAGCCGGTGGGGCGAGCCTCCGAGCACGGCCTGTTCGTCGTGGGCTTCGACCGCGACCAGGCGCCCTTGGCCGAGGTGACGGTGCGCAGCGCCGGCGGCGAGGTCCGCCGCACGGTGGCCGTCGCGCCTGTGTCCTACGACATCCAGCGCATCGACGGCCTGCCGCAGGAGCAGGTGGCCCCGACGGATCCGGCGCTCCTGGAGCGCATCGCGCGCGAGGCCAAGCTGAAGGCGGACGCCTTCGCCTCGGTCGCCGACACCGAGGATTTCCGCGACGGCTTCGCCTGGCCGGTGCAGGCGACCCGCATCTCCGCCCGCTTCGGCGGCCAGCGCATCCTGAACGGCGAGCCGCAGCGGCCGCACTACGGCGTCGACCTCGCCGCGCGCGAAGGGGCCGAGATCACGGCCCCGGCGCCCGGCCTGGTGGTCCTGGCCGAGCCGAACCTGCATTTCGAAGGCGGTCTGACCCTGATCGACCACGGCCAGGGGATGGTGGCCGCCTACCTGCACCAGTCGGCGCAGTCGGTGCGCACGGGCGATCGCGTCGCCCGCGGCCAGGCCATCGGGCGTGTCGGCCAGACGGGCCGGGCCACCGGACCGCACCTGTGCTGGCGGCTGAAGTGGCGGGGGCGCAACCTGGACCCCAGCCTGATGGTCAGGGCCAGGGCCTGAAATCCGCTAACCCAGCCTTAACGATGTAACCGTTTGGAAAGTTGGCGTCGGCATATTAGGAGGCCGGCCGCGCCTGGGGTGGGGCGGCTAGAGGCGAGCCCGTTCATCCCGACCCGGCTTGATTCAAGCCAGTCGGGACGGGCTCTAGGGATCGGGCATGTCCACAGGGCTGGAATCGCTGCGCGTCCTGCTGGCTGACGACAACCAGCACATGCGCGCCATCGTGGTCGCGGTGCTCGCGGGCGTGGGCGTCACCCGGGTGCGGGAGTGCCACGACGGGGCGGAGGCGCTCGACACCTTGCGGGAGTGGCCGGCGGACCTGGCCATCGTCGACTTCCAGATGAGCCCACTCGACGGGGTGGATTTCACCCGCACCGTCCGCAACGCCCCCGACAGCCAGAACCCCTATCTACCGATCATCATGATGACCGGCCATTCGGCCCGCTCCCGGGTGTTCGAGGCGAGGGACGCGGGCGTGACCGAGTTCGTCGCCAAGCCGGTCACCGCCAAGGCGGTGGTGGAGCGCATCCAGGCGGTGATCTACAAGCCGCGGCCGTTCATCCGCACCGACGACTACTTCGGCCCCGACCGGCGGCGCAGACAGGATCCCTCCTATCGCGGCCCGTGGCGACGCTCGACCGACCCCAAGCCCCGTCTTACGGCCAGGATCTAGCGAGCGCGGAATGCTCGATGCGTTCGCCATTTCCGGGCGGAGCACGAAACGCGCAGACCCGAGGATGGCGGAATTTGCTTAACCGCGCCGCTGGGCCAGTTCCGCATAGACCGCGGCTGGCCAGCGCTTGTGCACCCAGAACCATTCGGCCGGGCGCTCGCGCACCCGCGCCTCCACGAAGGCGTTGACCTTGGCCACCCCGGCCGCGAGATCCGCAGCCCGGTCGCCGGTCTGGTCCAGCGGAATGGGATCGTGGACCACCACCTTGAACCGCGCCCCTCGCGCGCGCTGCACCGACAGCGGCTGCAGGAGGGCCCCGAACCGCAGCGCCAGCCGTGTGGGTCCGGAGGCCGTGTGCGCCGGATGGCCGAAGAAGGACGCCTCGAGCCCGGCGTTGAACTTCTGGTCGTTCATCAGGGCGACGGACTCGCCGCGCTTCATCGCCTCCAGGAGCTCGCGCGCGCCGTCCTCGCCCTTGGGCGCGAACAACCGCACGCCGTAGCGGGCCCGGCGCTCGCGGATGCGCCGATCGACATAGGGGTTGTTGGCGGCGCGATAGGTGATCTGGCAGTCGATCCCCGCATCGATGATCGCCATGGCCATCACCTCCCAGTTCGAGAAGTGGCCCGAGATGAAGACGGTCGCCCGGCGCTCGGCGGCGATCTCGGCCAGCCGCTCGCGCCCTTCCACCTCGACGCGACCGGAGGCCGGCGTCAGCCGATCGGTCAGGGGGAACTCGAAGAAGGTGCGCCCCAGGTTCTCCCACTGCGCCCGCAACAGGGCGGCGCGGCCAGCCCCGTCCAGGTCGGGGAAGGCGAGGCGGATGTTGCGCTCGGCGATCCGGTGCGAGCCGGTCAGCGGCCCGAGCGCGCGGAACAGGGCCGCGCCCAGATCGGAGGCCAGGTCCACCGGCAGCAGCCGCAAGATCGCGCTCGCCACGTCGAAGGCGGCGGCCTCGATACGCCAGGTGAGGTCCCGCCAGCGGGACGGCTTGCCGTTCATCGCCGTGCTTTACGAAGCCGGGCCGTGGCGCGCAACGCGGCGGGCGCGCTATAGCAGCCGCGATCGAACCGAGGGACGACCATGGCCGACGACATCGTGATCTATCACAACCCCGCCTGCGGCACGTCGCGCAACGTGCTGGCGGCGCTGAAGGAAGCGGGCAAGACGCCCCAGGTGGTCGAATACCTCAAGGCCGGCTGGACCGTCCCGCAGCTCAAGGACCTGTTCGCCCGCATGGGGGTGAAGCCTCGCGACGTGTTGCGGGTGCGCGGGACCGACGCCGAAGCGCGGGGGCTGACCGCGCCGGGCGTCACGGACGAGGCCATCCTCGCCGCCATGGCCGAGAACCCGATCCTGGTCGAGCGGCCGATCGTGGTCACGCCCAAGGGCGCGGCCCTGTGCCGCCCGGCGGACAAGGTGCAGGCGTTGATCTGAGGGCGTCTTCCAACCCCGGTCGGCGCAGCCCAGCTCACCAGACGCCGATCTTCTCCGCCTCGGCGTGGCTGATCGGGTGGTGGGCCTTGCGGTGGTCCTCTTCGGCCAGGAAGCGCGCGGCCTCCAGAGCGGCCATGCAGCCCATGCCGGCGGCGGTCACCGCCTGGCGGTAGATCGCGTCGCAGACGTCGCCCGCCGCGAAGACGCCGGGCAGGGCGGTGGACGCCGTGCCCGGCTTCACGATCAGGTAGCCGGCGGCGTCCATTTCGAGCTGGCCGCGGAACAGCTCCGAGGCTGGGGCGTGGCCGATGGCGATGAACACGCCGTCGACCGCCAGGGTCGAGGTCTCGCCCGTCTTCACGTTCTTCAGCCGAACGCCGGTCACGCCGCCGGGGTCGCCCTCGCCGACCACCTCCTCGATGGCGGCGTCCCAGATCACCTCGACTTTCGGGTGGGCCAGCAGGCGCTCCTGCAGGATGCGTTCGGCGCGCAGCTCGTCGCGGCGATGGATCAGGGTGACCTTGGAAGCGAAACTGGTCAGGAACAGCGCCTCCTCGACGGCGGTGTTGCCGCCGCCCACCACCGCCACCTGCCGGCCGCGGTAGAAGAAGCCGTCGCAGGTCGCGCAGGCGGAGACGCCGAAGCCGCGGTAGCGCTGCTCGCTGTCGAGCCCCAGCCACTTGGCCTGGGCGCCGGTGGCGACGATCACCGTCTCGGCCAGCAGCACCTGGCCGGAGTCGCACACCAGCCGGAACGGCCGGCTCGACAGGTCGGCTTCGACCACCGTGTCGTCGATGAACTCGGTCCCAACGTGCTCGGCCTGGGCGCGCATCTGCTCCATCAGCCAGGGGCCCTGGATGACGTCGGCGAAGCCCGGGTAGTTCTCCACGTCGGTGGTGATGGTGAGCTGGCCGCCCGGCTGGATGCCCGAGATCAGCACCGGATTCAGCAGGGCGCGGGCGGCGTAGATGGCGGCGGTGTAGCCGGCGGGCCCGGACCCGATGATGGCGACTCGGACTTGGCGGGGTTCGGACATTTCTGACTCGGCTCTGTTTGCGTCTGGGCGGAAAAACGCATTTGCGGTTCGCCCGTTATGTAGGCCAGATTCTCCCGCTCTGCGACTGGGCGGCCTGGCGAAAGGGTATGTATGGACCGCAGGGCCTTGCTGATCGCGACCGGCGCCGGGGCTGGGGCCCAGCTTTGCCTGGTCATCCTCGGCCACTTCTTCGTGTTCGTCGCGGACAATCTGTTCGCCCTGGGCGGCGCCGCCATCTCCCTGGGCGCCGGCGCCCTCTATGCCCGCCGGGCGGCCGACGCCGATCCTCGGCGGGGTGCGACGGTGGTCGGAGCGGCGAGCGCGCTGATCGCCATCGTGGTGTCGGCTTCGCTGGGCGACGTGCCCTGGCTCATGTTGCTGATCGGGGCCGTCGCGGGAGGACTCGCCGGGTTGGCGGGCGGCGCCGTGGCCCGCGGGAGCGCCGACGGCGGCGAGGCCCGGCACGGCCACAAGCCGGACGGCTCGAAGGGCTAACGGCCGGAAAAGCCTAACGGGTCGGGGCCCGCAGCATTGCGCCTCGGCGTCGGCGCTGCTAGCGGTTCCGCGGCGGCTCCCCTTCCCACAAGGCAGGCGACAGAGAACTAGATGAGAGCGTCCAATCCTCCCGCTCGCCCGCAATCCGGCCGCAGCGGCCTGCTTTGGGACCTGCTCACCTTCGACCGGCTGATGACCGGGCCGGTGGTCCACCTGATCTATTGGTGCGGGCTTGGGCTGATCGCCCTCGTCGGTTTCGGGGTGGTCGGCGCGGCTGTGGGCGTGGCGATCCGCGGCGGCGCATGGGAAGGCCTGTTGCTGGCCGCGCCGGTGCTGGTCGCGGGCCTGTTGATGATCGCGGTCTTCGTGCTGCTGTGGCGGGGCGCCTGCGAGTTCTTCCTGGCCATCTTCCTCATCGCAGACGACCTGAAGGCCCTGCGCGAGACTCTGCAGGCGGACCTGGACAAGAAGCCGCCGCAGTCCTGACCGGCTGGGCGGCGGTTCAGCGTCCGCCCTGGCTCCGGCCCCGGAGCGCGAGCTCGTCCAGCTTGGCGTTCTCGACCTTGGCCTCCGCTCGGCCCTGCGCGGCGCGGGCGGCTTCGGCGACCTGCTCCACCTTCTTCAGCTCCTCGAAGGCGGCGGCGAGCGCATCGCGCACGCCGGCCTCTTCCAGGCTCAGCGCGTCGAGCTGAGCGAGCACCTTGTCCTTGCGCATCTTCCAGCCCTCGCGATAGCCGATCAGGTACCAGCCGGCTTCGACGCTGGCGCGGGCCTGCTCGGCCTCGGCCGCCGACTCGACCGCCAGCTCCATCAGCTTGCGCTCGCATTCGGCCCGGCGCTCCGCGATGTCGCGCACCCGTTTGCGCAGTTCGTCGATCTGGTGCTCGCTGATGCGGATCAGCGACTGGGTCCATTTCATGCGGCGCCCTCATTGGCCAGGATGGCGCCCAGGCGCAGGAAGGATTCCTGCAGGGGCGTGGCCTCGTCCTTGTCCTGCCTCAGGAACTCCTCGAGCGCGGGGTTCAGGGCGATGGCGCGGTCGATCACCGGGTCGGAGCCCATGCGGTAGGCGCCGATGCGGATCAGCTCCTCCATGTTGGCGTAAGCCGACAGCGCCTCGCGGGCGCGGCGGCCGATCTCGCGCTCGGGCGGGGTCTGGCAGGCCGGCATGGTGCGGCTGATCGACTTCAGCACGTTGACGGCCGGGAAGCGCCCGCGCTCGGCGATGGCCCGCTCCATCACGATGTGGCCGTCGAGGATGCCGCGCACCGCGTCGGCGATGGGCTCGTTGTGGTCGTCCCCGTCGACCAGCACCGTGAACAGGGCGGTGATCGGCCCCGCCTGGCTGCCGTCCGGGCGGATCGGTCCGGGGCCGGCGCGCTCCAAGAGCTTGGGCAGCTCGGTGAAGACGGTGGGCGTGTAGCCCTTGGTGGTCGGCGGCTCGCCGGCGGCGAGTCCGATCTCGCGCTGGGCCATGGCGAAGCGGGTGACGCTGTCCATCAGGAGCAGCACCTCCTGGTCCTGGTCGCGCAGGAATTCGGCCAGCGCCAAGGTGAGATAGGCGGCCTGGCGCCGCTTCAGCGCCGGCTCGTCGGAGGTGGCGACCACCACGATGGCGCGCGCCAGCCCTTCCGGCCCCAGCGTCTCCTCGATGAACTCGCGCACTTCGCGGCCCCGTTCGCCGATCAGGCCGACCACCACGGCGTCGCACTGGGCGTTGCGCGCCAGCATCGACAGCAGCACCGACTTGCCGACGCCCGAGCCCGCGAACACGCCCAGCCGCTGGCCGCGGCAGCAGGTGGTGAAGACGTCGAGCGCGCGCACCCCCAGGTCCAGCCGCTCGCCGACCCGGCCGCGGGCGTGGGCCGGCGGAGGCGGCGTGCGCAGCGGATAGGCGGCCGCGCCCTGCGGCAGCGGACCCTTGCCGTCGATGGGCTCCCCGAAGGCGTCCACGATCCGGCCGCGCCAGGCGAGGGTGGGGCGCACCGCGCTCCCCTCGGGCGAGATGCGGATCTCCGCCCCCGGCGCGACGCCCTCCACCGGGCCGAACGGCATCAGCAGCGCCCGGGTGTCGCGGAAGCCCACCACCTCGGCGGGCAGGGGCGTGTCGCGGGGGCGCAGGATGTCGGCCCGCGCGCCCACCGCCAGCCGGGTGAGGCCGCCGCGCGCCTCGATCAGCAGGCCCTGGACGCCCGCGACCCGGCCCGAGACCGTGAGGGGATCGATGCGCTCCACGGCCGCAATGAGATTCTGCATACCGCCAAGGTTGGCCGGGCGCTGTTAACCATATGTGAAAGGCGCGCTCCGGCCCTCGCGGAGAGTCGTTTCGTCGCATTCACCGGCGCCGCGAACACGGGCCTCTTCGGGCTGAGGGGGATGCGAAGGCGTGGGGAGGGAGTCCCAAAGGAATCAAAACCTTGGCGGCCGCGCTTGCGACGCGACTCCAAATCATCCTACGATTCGGGAAACGTCCGTTCAGGATTAACCACTCTTAAGTAACTCGGCGATAACCTTGCCGGGATCGGGAGCGTCGTGCCGACAGAAGGCGGTGTGCGATCCCTTGCAAAGTTCCCGTGCCGGGAGGGGCTGATGCGCGTATTGTTGATCGAAGACGACAGCGCGACCGCGCAAAGCATCGAACTGATGCTGAAGTCGGAAGGTTTCAACGTCTACACGACGGACCTGGGTGAGGAAGGCGTCGATCTGGGGAAGATCTACGACTACGACCTCATCCTGCTGGACCTGAACCTGCCTGACATGTCCGGACTGGACGTGCTGCGGCAGCTTCGCGTGGCGAAGATCAATACGCCCATCATGATCCTCTCCGGCACCGCCGAGATCGAGACCAAGGTGAAGTCGTTCGGCGGCGGCGCCGACGACTATATGACCAAGCCCTTCCACAAGGACGAGCTGGTCGCCCGCATCCATGCGGTGGTCCGCCGCTCCAAGGGCCACGCCCAGTCGGTGATCAAGACCGGCGACATCACCGTGAACCTGGACGCCAAGACGGTCGAGGTGAACGGCAGCCGCGTCCACCTGACCGGCAAGGAATACCAGATGCTGGAGCTGCTCTCCCTGCGCAAGGGCACGACCCTGACCAAGGAGATGTTCCTGAACCACCTCTACGGCGGCATGGACGAGCCCGAGCTGAAGATCATCGACGTCTTCATCTGCAAGCTGCGCAAGAAGCTGGCCGCCGCCACCGCCGGCAAGCACTACATCGAAACCGTCTGGGGCCGGGGCTACGTGCTGCGCGACCCTAACGAAGCCCTGGTCGTCTCGGCGGCCTGAGAGGCGGACGATTGAATTTTGGAGGGGCGGCGAGGGACACCTCGCCGCCCTTTCCGTTTGCGCCGAGGCCCGCGTGGAAACGCCCGGTTAACGGAACAAGACGAACGCGCCGGCTTCGCCGATAATCAGGACGATTCGACCTTTCGAGGATCCGACGCGTCCATGCGCAAGGCTGTCGTGGGGCTGCTGCTCGGCGCCTCATATCTGTCGATCTCCCTGACCGTCGCCACGCTGTTCTGGCGTGCGGGGGCAGGATGGGCCGTGGGCTCCGCGGTCCTGATCGGCATGCTGGGGCTGGCCGCCGGCGTCCACAACATCATCGCCCGCAACATGGCCATGGCCGAGATGCGCCGCGAGATCGAGTCCGTCCGCCAGGCGCATCGGCTCCTGGCCGACCAGCTCGAGAGCACCGACGCGGCGCTGCAGACCCTGTCCGACACCCTGCACGAGGAGACCGCTTACGCCACCGAGGCGCTGGCGTCCGAGGTGCGGATGCTGGAAGACCTGGTCGCGCGCATGGGCGAGACCCTGATGCGGCAGCCGTCCGCGCCCCAGCGCGCTCCGGAGGCCTTCGCCGCCGCCGATCGCATGGATCGCCGCGAGGCCGCGCTCCTGGAGACGGTGCGCGAGGCGCTGGCCGAGAACCGGGTCGACCTCTACCTGCAGCCGGTGGTCAGCCTGCCGCAGCGGCGCACGGTGTTCTACGAAGGCTTCTCGCGTCTGCGCGACCGCGCCGGCCGGATCCTGATGCCCGCCGAGTACCTGGCCGTGGCCGAACCGGAGGGGCTGGTCCCGGCCATCGACAACCTGCTGCTGTTCCGGTGCGTGCAGATCATCCGCCGGCTGGCCAAGCAGGACCGCAAGGTCGGCATCTTCTGCAACGTCTCGCTGGCGAGCCTGGGGGACGAGAGCTTCTTCCCGCAATTCCTCGACTTCCTGTCCCAGAACCGCGACCTGTCCGGGGCGTTGATCTTCGAGCTGGGCCAAGCGGCCTTCGAGTCGCGCGGCGCCACCGAATCCCGCAACATGGCCAAGTTGGCGGACCTCGGCTTCCGCTTCTCCATAGACAAGGTGACCGATCTGGAGCTGGACCTGCAGGACCTCGCCCGCGCGGACGTGAAGTTCCTCAAGGTGAGCGCGGAGGTGCTGCTGTCGCAGGTGCTCGAGGTCGAGGGGCGGATGGCTGTCCGCGGCCTGAAGGACCTTGAGGCGGCGGATTTCGCCTCGATGGTGCGGCGCTACAACATCGAGGTGGTGGCCGAGAAGATCGAGGCCGAGCGTGAGGTGATCGACGTGCTGGAGCTCGACGTCGCCTATGGCCAGGGCCACCTGTTCGGCGAGCCGAGGGCCATCCGCGAGGCGGTGCTGGCCGAGACCGCTCCCCCGGCGGAGTTCATGCGCGGCGCCCTCCGCCGCCGCCGCGCCTGACCAGCCGACAAGCGTGGCTGCAATGCAGCCGCCTCACGCCCGGCTCAATCGTCCCCCAGAGTGGATGCATGACGAGAGCGGCGCTTCTTCTGAGCCTGGGCGCGGTCATGGCTGCGACCGCTGCGGCCGGCCAGCCTGCTCAACCTCAGGGAACCGTGCACGAGCCGGCGACGCCGCTGTCCGGACTGACGGTGGCCGTGCCGTCGACGCCGCCGGTCGTAACGGCCACCTACCCGTCGGCCGACGGCATGGTCGCCCCTGGCGTGCTGGTGCTGAAGCTGACCTTCGACCAGGCGATGGACCCCGAGGGCTGGAGCTACGCCAGAACGGAGGGCGGCGACTATCCCAGCTGCCTGGACCGCCCGCGCCGCCTCGCCGACGCCAAGACCTTCGTGCTGCTCTGCACGACCGCGCCGGGCCGGGCCTATGCGGTGGCGGTCAACGGCGACGGCCGCGGCTTCACCAGCGCGGGCCGCCGCACGGCCGGGCCCTTCGTGCTGCGCTTCTCCACCTCGCGGGCGGAGTCGATCCATACGGTGAAGGCGGCGATGGATGCGGCGGGCCTGAAGGAGGACGAGAGCCCGATCGAGAGCGACCGGCCGGCGCCGGCTGCGGGACCCTCGCTCGGCGTCCCGGCCGCGCCCCCGCCCTGAGGCCCCTACCAACGGACATCCGGAAAAGTGCTGAGGGGACAACCCCGTAGGTATTTCACCTCGGTTGTGAGCGCGGGTCGGCAGGGGGATATCACACGCTCAGGAGCGCATGTGATGTACAGGTTGCGGATCAAGAGGGAAGGACCGATCTGGCGGCTGGCGATGGGCGGTCAGACCCTCGGCTGCTACGCCTCGCTCGCCCTCGCCGAGGCTGCGGCCCAATCGAACGCGGCGATCCTGCGCCGCCATGAATATCCCTGCGAGATCATCGTCGAGCCGGAGCCTGCGACCCAGGTCGATTAGAGGCCCCGCCGCGCCCCTAGAGCGCGTCAGGCGAAGGTGTAAGCGGTTTCGCGGCCCGGACGCGCTCCAGATATTTGAATCTAGAGCGCGATTCAGCGGCCAGATGATTCCGTCTGGCCCATCGTGCTCTAGCCGCCTCCGGTGGAGGCGGGGTTCGTCGCTGTCGCGGCGGTCGGGGCCGTTGCGGGAACAGGAACGGGAACAGGGGCTTCGGCGTCCAGGCGGCCCCACGCCACTTTCCGCCACATCCGCTCGTGCAGGTAGAACAGCACGATCTTGGTCAGCGCCTCGCCGGTCGCGATCGACACCGCCAGCTTGCCGCTGCCGGTGAAGAGCAGGCTCAGCAGGAAGGTGTCCAGGCTGCCCACCAGACGCCAGGTGATCGCCTTGATCAGGGAGCGCGACCGCGCGTTCGGGGCCCACCGGAACAGCCGCCACAGGCGCTCGTGCACATAGTAGAGCCCGATCTTGGTCAGGGTCTCGGAGCCGGCGATGGCTCCCGCCGCGCCCGGGTGGCCGGTGACGAGCCAGCCCCAGGCGAAGGTGTCGAGGCTGCCGAGCGCCCGCCAACTGATGGCTTTCAGAACGGCCCGGCCGTGTGTCTCCGGCCGCCCCAGAACGGACGGAAGCGACGATGTCATTCAGGGCCCTTCGATGGCGCGTCCATTCGCTGATAGCCGCCGGGGCGGATGGCCGCGAACCAGAAATGCTAATGGCTGGCGAAATCGTGATGCGCCCCCGCCGGTTCGGAGGCCTGACGCTCAGGGCTGGGCGACGGGCGTTCCGGTGGCGGCGGCCCCCAGCTGGGCGGCAGGTTCCGGCTGGGCGACCGGTTCGGCGACGGGTTCGGCGACCGCTGCGACGGCCGGGACGGCCTTGTTCTTCTGAGCCTTGCGCGCGGCCTTCTCGGCATCCCTCAGCTGGCGGCGAAGCGCATTGCACAGGTCGTCATAGGAGCCGTAGGCCCGGACCTGGCAGCTTTGCTGGTACATGGCCTGGGCGGCGGCGGCGGTCCGCGCCGGATCGTCGGCAGGGGCCTGCACGGCGGCCATAGCGGCGAGGGCGATCACGATCATCGGATGCTCCATGGCGGCCCCTTAGCCGAGCCTTGTGGCGACCTGGTGACCGGCCGGCCGAGGGAACCCGAGGCCCCTCTCGGCTTTGGACAGAGGCCTACAGCAAATGATTGCTTGAGGAGAGCCCCATGGACAAGGCCCGTATCGAAGGCGCCGCCGACAAGATGGGCGGCAAGATCAAGGAAGCCGCCGGCAAGGCGACCGGCGACGCCAAGCTCAAGGCCGAAGGCAAGGCCGACCAGGCGAAGGGCGGCGTCAAGAACGCCGTCGGCGGCATGAAGGACGCCGCCCGCGACGCCGGCAAGCGGCACTGACGAAGTCTCCTGTCGCCTCCGGCCCGTTTCGGTCGGGGGCGACAGCCTGCCGCCAGGTCAGTTCTCCCCCGTCTCGGCGGCGATCCAGGCGACGTATCCGTGATGAGTGCCCGCCGACTGGACCGGCAGGGCCAGGATGCAGGGGGTCTCGTAGGGATGGCGCGCCAGGATGAAGGAGCGCAGGCGCTCGACCGTCTCGGGCGTGGTCTTGAAGATCACCGGCGTCTCCACCGCCCGCTCGATCTCCCCTTCCCAGCGATAGACCGAGGCCACCGGCGCCATCATGTTGACGCAGGCCGCGAGCCGCGCCTCCACCGCACCGGCCGCAGCCGCCCCCGCGGTTTCAGCGTCGGGCCAGGTGGTGTAAACCAGGATCGCCTCGCTCATCGCTCAACCTCCTGCCGCGCCGGGGCGCGCAGCCCAGCATGTCCGCGACTGTCCCATGTCCGATCCTGCCACGCCACCGGGCGGCGCCGCAGCCCTGGTGTTATTTTCCGGAGGGCAGGACTCCACCGTCTGCCTCGCCTGGGCCCTCGACCGCTACGCGCGGGTCGAGACGGTCGGCTTCGACTATGGCCAACGGCACGCGGTCGAGATGTCCCAGCGCCAGGCGGTGCGCCGGGCGATGGCCGAGCGGTTTCCGGCCTGGAGCGGCCGGCTCGGCCCGGACCACGTGCTGGACCTGAAGGGCTTCGGCGCAGTGGCCGAGAGCGCGCTGACCACCGAGCGCGCCATCGAGGTCACCGAACGCGGCCTGCCCTCGACCTTCGTGCCGGGGCGGAACCTGGCCTTCTTCGTCTACGCCGCGGCCCTGGCGGACCGGCGGGGCATGGAGGTGCTGGTGGGCGGCATGTGCGAGACGGACTATTCCGGCTACCCCGACTGCCGACGCGACACCCTCGACGCCATGGCCCAGGCGCTGCGGCTGGGGATGGAGCGGGATTTCGAGATCGAGACGCCCCTGATGTGGCTGACCAAGGCCCAGACCTGGGACCTCGCCGACGGCCTGGGCGGCGCGGCGCTCGTGGAGCTGATCGTCGAGGAGACCCACACCTGTTACCTGGGCGACCGCAGCCATCGCCACGCCTGGGGTTACGGCTGCGGGAGCTGCCCGGCCTGCGAGCTGCGGGCGCAGGGCTGGCTGGAATGGCGGCGGAGCCGGGCCGGAGCCCAGCCGTGAGCTACGCGGTCAAGGAGCTGTTCCTGACCCTCCAGGGCGAGGGGGGGCAGGCGGGCCGGGCGGCGGTCTTCTGCCGCTTCTCGGGGTGCAACCTGTGGTCCGGGCGCGAGCAGGACCGGGCCAGCGCGGCTTGCACCTTCTGCGACACCGATTTCGTGGGCATGAACGGCCCCGGCGGCGGCCGGTTCGAGACGGCCGAGAGGCTGGCCGGCGCCG
>Ga0164243_10007092_pt1 | contig 16821 bp, 15 predicted proteins | sample OricompcompostOP_FD_108781 | JGI IMG/M metagenome (GOLD analysis project Ga0164243, IMG submission 108781) | Organic Plus compost microbial communities from Emeryville, California, USA - Original compost - Organic plus compost (OP) | ecosystem: Engineered > Solid waste > Mixed feedstock >... | reverse complement strand
GCGCGTCGTCCTGAATCTCAATGCCGTCCATCTGCAGTTGGCTCAGAACGGCATGACGCTGGAAAATGTCGATTGCGCCACGACGAACGGAAAGCGCGTCCGCATCAATGCAAGACAGTTCATCCTGGCGTGCCATTCCATCGAGACGGCGCGGCTGTTGCTGGTTTCCAATGACGTTGCGACGACCGGGATCGGCAATGGCTCCGACCATGTCGGCCGCTATTTCATGGACCACATCTACGTCAAGGCGTCGCGGTTCATTCCCGATGCGTCGTTTCCCAGGACCTACAGTTTCGACTTTTCGAGAAAGCACGGGATCAACGCCAATCTCGGCTTCTCGGACGAAGTCATCAGGGAAATCGGCATTCCGCAATATTACTGCCGGTTCTGGCCCGTCTATGCCGAGCCGGAGGTCGCACGGGCGGTGGAAGAATTGCGCGCCGACTTCTGGCGACCCGGCGGCGAGCGCTATCTTCGAGACCTTGCCACCGCGCTTCTCAATCCGGTCGGCAGCGCCGAGCATGCCGCCAGTCTCTATATCGACCACCTGCCTCCCTATTTCGAACTCGACCACCGACTCGAACAGACACCCAACCCGAATTCGCGCGTGGTGATCTCGGATCGGCGGGACAGTCTCGGCAGTCTTTCGGCCGATCTCGATTGGGAACTCTCCGAGCCGGATTATCGCGGCCTCGCTCTCGGGCAGGAGGAAATCGCGAAGGAACTGACGAAACTCGGCTACGGAACCTTCGAACTGGAGACGATCACGCCGGAACTGGTACGCGAAAGGGCGCTCGGCCATTTCCATCACATCGGAACGGCGCGGATGAGCGCCACGCCGGAAGGCGGCGTGGTGGACCGGGACTGCAAGGTCCACGGCGTCGACAACCTCTACATCTGCGGCAGTTCCGTTTTCCCGACCGCCGGCTATTCCGGGCCCACCATGATGATTATCGGGCTGTCCATGCGGCTCGCCGATCATCTGTCGAACGCTTTGCGGAGTTGAGCGGATGTCGAGAGCGATCGGCGGGCTGATTGCCCTTGTTCTTCCGCCGCTCGGCGTGCTCATCGCTGCGGGACCGCGGCTGCAATTCCTCCTCAGCCTGCTTCTGGTTGCTGGCGCCGCGCTTGTGTTCCTTCTTCTTTATGCGGGGCCGGGGGTAGTTCTTTACGGCGTCGGGATCGTGCACGCATTGGCGGTGGCGCTTTTCTCGCGGCAACGGAGTGTTCATGCCGCCTAGATTTCGTTTCCTGCCTCTGGTCCTGCCCGTCTTCCTGTTTGGCTGTAGCGACGATGCCCCTCCCGGCGATCCGGCGGCAATCGCCCGCGGCAGGACGCTGGCGGAGAATTGCCGCGCCTGCCACGATCTCACCGGCCAGAACACCGGGATCGGGCCGTCACTGGCAGGAATCCTGAATCGTCCCGCAGGGGATGTCGCCGGCTACGCCTATTCGCCCGGGCTTCAGAGTGCCGATTTCACATGGACGCCGGAGAAGATCGGCACCTTCCTGCAGGATCCTTCCGCGACCATTCCGGAGACCAAGATGGCGATCACGCCGCTCACCTCGGCGCAGGCCGCGGACGTCGTCGCCTATCTCCGGTCCATCGACCGCTAGCGTCCTAGAGCTTGGCGAGCCGGTCGAGTGCGCCTTGCAGGATGTAGGCGGCCGCCATCTTGTCCACGACCTCGTCGCGCCGCTTCCGTGAGGCATCGGCCTCCAGCAGTGTCCGTGTCACTGCCGCCGTGGAAAGCCTTTCGTCCCAGAAGGCGATGGGCAATTCGGTCTTCGCCGAGAAATTCCGGGCAAAGGCCCTGGTCGCTTGGGCGCGCGGGCCTTCGCTGCCGTCCATGTTGACCGGGAGGCCGAGGACGAGCGCCACCGGCTGATAGATCGCGATCTCCTTGAGGATCGCGTCTGCGTCGAGGCCGAATTTGCGGCGCAGGATCGTCTTGACGGGAGAGGCGATGCGGCGGCCGGCGTCGGAGATGGCGATCCCGATCGTCTTGGTGCCGAGGTCGAAGCCCATCAAGGCTCCGCTTGCGGGAAGGGACTGCGCCAGTTCCTCGATTGTCATGTCGAAGTGATACCGGAGTGGTTAGGCGGACTTTGCCTTGTCGAGGTCGGTGCCGTTATCATCGCCCCGCCAATCGGTGCGTGAAGCCTTGAGTGGAGACTAGCATGAAGATCACATGGTTCGGCCATTCGGCCTTCAGGGTGGATATTGCGGATGCCGTCATCCTGATCGACCCTTTTCTCGACAATCCGACCTTCAAGGGCGACAAGAAAGCCGCCTATCAGGGGGCGACCCATGTGATCCTGACCCACGGCCATGACGACCATATCGGCTCGACTGTCGAGATCTGCCAGGCGACGGGCGCCACGCTGATCAGCAATTTCGAGGTCTGTACCTATCTGGCCGGCAAGGGAGTCGAGAATTACAGCCCCGGCAATCACGGCGGTTCGGTCGATCACGGCCCCTTCTCGACGGCTTTCGTGCAGGCATGGCATTCCTCGTCGAGCATCGTGGACGGCAGGCCCGTCTATCTCGGCAATCCGGCCGGCGTGGTCATCCGCGCGCCGGGCGAAAAGACCCTGCTTCACATGGGCGATACGGATATTTTCTCCGACATGGCGCTCATCAATGAAATCTATGAGCCGAAAATCGGAATCGTGCCGATCGGCGATCGCTTTACCATGGGAGCGACGCTCGCGGCCCTGGCCTGCCGGCGCTACTACGGCTTCGAGACGGTGATTCCCTGTCACTACGCGACTTTCGGCCTTCTCGACCAGACGGCCGACAGATTTGTGGCGGAAATGTCAGGATCGGAGACGAAGGTTCTGGTGCCGGAACGTGGCACCGCCGTCGAGGTATAGGGCTATTCGCGGTATTGCTGGATGCGCGTGGTGCGCAGTCCGGCGAGGCCGTGGCGCTCGATGGATTGCTGCCAGGAGAGGAATTCCTCAACGGTCAGAGTATAGCGGGCGCACGCCTCGTCGAGGCTCAGCAGTCCGCCACGTACGGCGGCTACCACCTCGGCCTTGCGGCGGATAACCCACCGCTTCGTGTCCTGGGGCGGAAGATCGGCAATCGTTAGGGGACTGCCGTCCGGCCCAATGACATACTTAACGCGCGGACGCGCCGGTTCGGTCATTCTACTCTCGCACTGTCCTGACCTGATCTGGCGAGAGCGTAGTGCGGTGCCTTTAAAATTTGCCTAAGCGGGTAACAACAATTAGGTAAGAATTCGCGTCAGGATTGTGGGAAATGCGGTCTTCGGGGCTGAACTCACGCCTTGAAGATGGCGCGATCGTCACTATAGTCCTCGCTATCCCGGGCCCGCCCAAGGCCCAAAGCAGAAAGTCAGGCAGCGCGGCTTCGTCTGTGCTGGTGGTAGCCGAAATGCGGAACAGCCTGGATTTATCCGGACCGCCCGAGCGGACCCGCGTCGTCGTGGCGATGTCCGGCGGGGTGGATTCCTCGGTTGTCGCCGGCCTTCTGAAGCGTGAGGGTTATGATGTCGTCGGCGTCACCCTGCAGCTTTACGACCACGGGGCGGCGACCCATCGCAAGGGTGCCTGCTGTGCCGGGCAGGATATCAACGATGCCCGCCGGGTCGCCGATGCGCTCGGTATTCCCCATTACGTCCTCGACTATGAGGAACGCTTCCGCGAGACCGTGATCGATGGTTTCGCCTCGAGCTATATCGCGGGCGAGACCCCGGTACCCTGCATTTCCTGCAATCAGACAGTGAAGTTCGCCGACCTTCTCGGGACCGCCCGGCAGCTCGGGGCCGACGCGTTGGCGACGGGCCACTATGTCGCGAGCCGACAGCAGGGAAATTCGCGCGCGCTCTACCGGCCCGTCGACCTCGACCGCGACCAGAGCTATTTCCTTTTCGCCACCACGCCAGAGCAGCTCGATTTCCTGCGCTTCCCTCTGGGCAGCATGACCAAGGCGGAGACGCGGGATGTGGCGCGGGACCTCGGTCTCGCCATCGCGGACAAGTCGGACAGCCAGGATATCTGCTTCGTCCCGAGCGGCCGCTATGCCGACATCATCGAGCGGCTGAAGCCCGGCGCTGCCGAGGCCGGCGACATCGTCCATATGGATGGCCGGGTCCTCGGCCAGCATGAAGGGATCATCCACTATACGATCGGCCAGCGGCGCGGCATCGGCGTGGCGATCGGCGAGCCGCTCTATGTCGTCCATCTCGATCCGGTCGGACGCCGCGTGATCGTCGGGCCGCGTGAGGCTCTGGCGACACGGCGGCTGCATCTGCGGCACGTCAACTGGCTGGGCGATGGGCAGGCCGAGGAAATCGGTGCTGATGGCCTCGAAATCCATGCCCGGGTCCGCTCCACCCGCGCGCCCGTTCCGGCCCGGCTCATCCATGCCGATGGGCATTTCTTTGTCGATCTTGCAGAAGGCGAAGCCGGTGTGGCGCCCGGTCAGGCCTGCGTTTTCTATGACGGGGAGGGCGCCGGCGCCCGTGTCCTGGGCGGCGGCTGGATCGGCCGGGCGGAGCGCATGAGCGATGCCGAGCAGGCGCTTGGCCGTCTGATGGCCCAGGCCCCTCTCGCAGCTTCCGCATAACGGGGAAAGTTCTTGTCGGACCGGTTCAACGAATCCGTCTCGCGTATCCGGGGAAAAAAGGGTCTGGGAGGCTTGGCCGCGACGCTCGACGACGAGCAGTCGGTCGTTGCCGCGTATGAGCGCTGGGCGCCGATCTACGATCCGGTTTTTGGCTTCTTCACCACGATCGGCCGCCGGTCGGCCATGTCGACCATTAACGAGCTGCCGGATGGTGCTCTCCTCGAGGTCGGCGTGGGAACCGGGATCTCCCTGCCTCTCTACAAGAAGGGCTTCCGTATCACCGGGATCGATCTCAGCCCGCCTATGTTGTCACGGGCCGAAAAGCGCGTGGCACGCCGTGGGATCGAGAATGTCGAAGGCCTCTTCGAGATGGATGCGGCGCACCTCAAATTCGGGGATGCGAGCTTCGATACTGCCGTCGCCATGTTCGTGATGACGGTGGTGCCCGATCCGCAGCGCGTTCTTTCAGAAATCGTGCGCGTCGTGCGGCCCGGAGGGCATGTCGTTCTCGTCAACCATTTCTCGGTGGAGAAGGGGCCGCGAGCCGCAATCGAGCGCTCCCTCTCGCGCTATGCCGGCACGATCGGTTGGCACCCCGAATTCCGGCTGGAAGAGGTGACCGGCCATCCGGACCTCACCCTGCTCAGCCAGCGCCATCTGCCGCCGGCCGATCTCTTCACCAGCCTGGTCTTCCGCCGTCACTGACCGGCGCTGGCCTCGGCCGGGTTCACGCCTTTGGCGGCGTGGGGCTTACCGAGGTCGCCTTCGACCACATATTTCTCCAGTTCCGGCGTCATATAGCCGAAACGGCGCATATAGCGGTGGTTGAAGGAAACAATCCGCGCGATCTGCTCTTCCGTCAGCTTCTCCCGCCACTGATTGGCGCGGCCGACGCGGAAGAAGCGTTCCGCATGCGGCGAGCGTTCGCGGAAGGGATGCTCTTCCTCCATCTTGCTCAGCCGCTGGAAGCTGGAGAGTCCGATCGCCTCGTCGATCTGTGCCGCGGTCACCCGTTGGCCAAGATGCTTCATGACGGCGCCGAACACCTTGGACGGCTCCGAGAGCATGTCCTCGTAGCGTATGAGGAGGATCGAATCCTGCCGGGCGCTGCTCCAACTGCCGACATTCTCGCGCCAGGAGCCCCACGGCTCATAGACCTCGATCGCCGTATGAGGCACGCGATAACCGTCGAGGCAAAGGCACTCGACCGCATATTCCAGCGGAATGCCCATATGATTGGCGAGCGACAGCACCACGTCGAGCGGATTGCGCGCGACATAGATCGCGCCGAGTGTAACGCCGAGATTGATGACGGGCGTTCCCTCTACCGCTGCGAGGGCCATATGCGTCTTCACGAAGACGACCTGATTGGCCCGGCGGACGATCTCGGCCTGCACCTGCGGCCGGACACGCAGGATGTCGCGCCATTCGACCTCGGCACTCGGCCGCCCGAGGAAATGCTCGAAAAGGGCAACCTGCCGGGCTTCATAGAGGCTCGAGCGGTCGAGTTGATGGAGATCGTTCCCCTCGAGAGGGACGCCCTGCATGATCCGGGTGATGTGATAGAGGAAGATGCGCAGCCAGGTGTTGCCGGACTTCGGGTAGGACGCCAGCCAGATGATGCCTCTGGGGTTCCTCGGGTCGATCTTGATCATGGCGGACGGTTCCTTGCAGCCGGGCAGGGCGATTTTCCGTCTAACAGGACGGGAGCCGGATGGCCAGATTTTCGCGAGTCCTCAGGCAGCGTCGCCGATCACCTGGACGAGGTCGTCCACGACCCCGAGGATGAGGTCGTGGTCGTCGCCCTCCGCCATGACGCGGATGACCGGCTCGGTTCCCGAGGCCCGGATGACAAGGCGTCCGCGCTGGCCGAGCGCCTTGCTGGCATCGTCGATCCGGCGCTTGACGCCGTCATTCTCCAGCGGCCTCGCTCCATTCTTCATGCGAACATTCTTGAGGATCTGGGGCAGCGGCTCGAAGCGATGGCAGACCTCGCTCACCGGGCGTCCGACTTTCTGCACGACGGCCAATAGCTGGAGGGCAGCGACGAGGCCGTCCCCGGTCGTCGTGTAGTCGGTCATGATGATGTGGCCGGACTGCTCGCCTCCGAGATTGTAACCATGCTCGCGCATATGCTCGGCGACATAGCGGTCGCCGACCGGGGTGCGCGCCGTGGCGATGCCGAGATCGCCGAGATAGCGTTCGAGGCCGAGATTGGACATGATCGACACGGCGATGCCGGGCTTGGCAAGCCGCGCATCCTCCTGCCAGGAATGGGCGATGACGGCGAGGAGCTGATCTCCGTCCACGATATGCCCCTTCTCGTCCATGACGATGACGCGGTCGGCGTCTCCGTCAAGCGCGATGCCGATATCGGCGCGGGTTTCCCTGACCTTGGCGGCGAGCGCCTCGGGGGCGGTGGAGCCGACCTCGCGGTTGATGTTGAAGCCGTCCGGAGCGTCACCGATCGCGATCACCTCGGCGCCGAGTTCCCACAGCGCGGCAGGGGCGACCTTGTAGCCTGCGCCATTGGCGCAATCGACGACGACACGAAGTCCGTCGAGGGAAAGGCCGCGTGGCATGGTGCGCTTGGCGAATTCGATATAGCGGTCATGGACGCCGTCGATGCGCCGCGCTCGGCCAAGCTGTGCTGCCCCGGCAAGTCTCGATGAAAGATCGCCTTCGATCAGGGCCTCGATTTCCGACTCTACGGCATCGGAAAGCTTGAACCCGTCCGGGCCGAAGAGCTTGATGCCGTTGTCGTCATAAGGGTTGTGCGAGGCCGAGATCATCACGCCGAGATCGGCTCGCATGGAGCGGACGAGCATAGCGACGGCGGGTGTCGGGATCGGTCCGAGGATGAGCACATCGACGCCGACCGAGGTGAAGCCCGCGACAAGGGCCGGCTCGATCATGTAGCCGGAGAGGCGGGTGTCCTTGCCGATGACGACGCGATGCCGGTAGTCGCCCCGCAGGAAGGCGAGGCCGGCGGCCATGCCGACCCGCATGGCGATCTCGGGCGTGATCGGGAACTGGTTGGCGCGGCCGCGAATGCCGTCCGTGCCGAAATATCTGCGTGTCATTGTCGAACCTTCGCTACGCAACCCCGAAGGTCTGCCCCCAGTCTGGCCCGGGGTCAATCATCCTGTTTCAGGGTTCGGTCGAGGATCATGCCCGGAAAGACCTTGAAAAAGGGAGAATCCGCGCGGAAAAGCCGGAAAAGGCAGCTTTTGGCCAAAAGGCGGCCTTGGGGCCGATGGCGAGCAAAGAAAAAGCCCGGCGGATTGCTCCGCCGGGCTTCTCCGAACTTGTGCGGACTGATTAGCCGCCGAAGTCGCGCTGGATACGGATCAGGCCCGACCAGTCATCATCGTCGTCGATGTCGGTGTAACGAACTTCCGCACCGACCGCGAAGTCCTCAACCGGAGAGTAAACCGTGTTGAAGGCGACGTGGATGCCATCCGTGTCATCGCCCACGTCGGCGTCGACGTCGTCATAGCGAACTGTCACAGCCGAATAGAGGTTCGACTGCCAGAAATGCTTGTACGACGCCAGGATCGCCCACTGGCTACCGGCATCGTCGGCATCGCCGTACAGAGCGTGGACGAGGAAGCTGTCATTGCCGAACACCTTGAACTCGACAGCGCCCTGAACGGCCCAGAGGCCTTCATAGTAGTCGGAGTACAAGAAGCCCAACTTGGCATTCCAGCCTTCGCCTTCACCGGTGATCGCCGCAACCAGGTCGGGCATGTCGCCAACTTCGCTGGCACCCGCGTCCGGGGCAGAGACAACGTTCGGGAAGCCATCATCATAGCGCTGATAGGGGTCTTCAGCCGCCAGGATGATACCGAAGCCGTTCAGGGCCCAAGAGAGCTGCAACTGGTTCGGTTTGTTGTCGGTGAGGTCATAGCCCTCATAGGTGTAGCCGCCGCCATTGTCGAAGGCCGACTGCGCCTTACCGGCGAGGATCGGGCCGAGCGAGACATAGGCTTCCTGCACCGTAAAGGCGCCGCCATCGTCGAAGTCGCGTTCCCAGTTGGATTCCGCTTCGATGTATGTGTAGAGCGGACCCCAATCGGTCATCGACTTGGACTCGACGATGATCGTTCCACGAGTGTGGAAGCGCCAGTCGTCTTCGTGATAGCCGTCGTCATCGGTGTCGTAGGCTTCGGAATCGTCATCGATCTTGACCTCGAAACGGACGAGGCCGCTGATCTTCAGGCAGGTGTCCGTGCCCGGAATGTAGTAATAGCCCGTCCCGAAGGCATCGCACACGCGAACATAGTCCACGGGTTCCGCCACCGAGAGGTCCGCAGCCTGGGCATTCGCTCCGGCGAGCGTAAAGGCCGCCGCCGAACCCAGGAGAAGGGTCTTCATCTTCATGGTTGGATCTCCAGAGCTTTCACCGAGTAGCGGAAATTTCCCCCGCACCCGTGAAGCCGACGATAGACAAGCTGGTTTGATTCGCAATAATTCGTTGCTGTTATGCCAACGAATTGGCGGGAAAGTTGCCGATTTGGCACACTTTTGATTGCTGTTGATGCATCATACAATCTATGAGAGCTCTGTGCCGTTCCGAGCAGATCAGCGTGTCAAACCCACGTTCCGGCTCGCGACCGGGCGATAGGAGAGCCGTCAGACTGATCTCGGCGGCTCTTCTCTCTTGATGTTGTGACTCGGATGCTTGGGCCGCTTCCTGCCTCATCCCGTCGGTCCCGCGGCTGCTTAGAATTGCTGAAATCGCAATTTGTTGGGAATCGTGGAGTTGAGGCGAGCGAATGCTCGCTCTTCCTTGACAGGATTCGGGGTGATTCCTTAAATGCGGGCATTCCTACCGGGGCGGAGTAGCTCAGCTGGTTAGAGCAGCGGAATCATAATCCGCGTGTCGGGGGTTCAAATCCCTCCTCCGCTACCATCGATCCCCCGACAGAATCTGGCGGTTAGGAAGGCCTCATCACCCAGGATAGCCGGATAGCTCTACAGGCGGCTCTCAGCCGTTATCCGCTCTCTGATGGGTTGCAGCCAGACCTCCGGATCGAGGCGCTTCCAGACATAGTCGGCTTCTGTCAGAGGCGCATAGCGGTCGCGCCATGCCACAAGGTTCGACAGGTCATGCGCCTCGCGCCAGTCCTCCACGATGACGACCGGGAGATCCCGGTATAGTGGATCGAGAGACGACGTCCTGGTGATGGCGATGCAGCCGAGACAAAGAAGCTCCCACGTCCGGTGGCAATCGAGCCCCACGCCCGAAGCGCTGAGGACGAAGGGATATTTCGCGTAGCGGTTCCAGATGGCGGCTTGCGAAACCCGCTTCTCAAGAAAGTCGACCCGATCGCTTTGCGAGAATCCGGTCACGACCTTCTTCCGCTCCTGGGAATTCAGGTTGATGTTCAGGTCGCAGAAGATGCGCAGCGGACATTCCGTCGCCGGAAGACGCTGGCTGCGAATGTGTCGAAGGAGGGAGATCAGTCTTTTCGGACTGCTCCAGAATCGCGGTGTGTGGAGATCGAGGCCGATGGGTATCGGTGCCAGCCGGGGGTGCCGATGGCCATCGTGGTTCTGCGTGTGCCAGGATATGAGCCAAGGATTTCCTAGCAGGGCCTCGACGGTTTCCCCGCGAAGGTCTGACGGCACCGAGACATCGCCGTCAGTCGTAATGAGAGCGAATGGCTTTCGAATAGAAGGCAGTGCATAGCGAACAAAGTTGTCGAGATCGCACTCCCTTCCCAATCTGGAAAGACCGCTCAAACGGATCCAGATCAGTCCGTGTGCCGCTTCGTAGTGCTGCTGAAAGAAGGGCGCTGGCTGGCAGGATTCGGTCGGCTGGAACCAATAGCTGTCCGGCCCCTTGAAGTCACAATACTGGCTGATCCCCTTGGACCACAGGACCGGGGCACGTCGACAGGAGCGAAGGGTCATTTCGTAAAGGCGGCTATGCAGCCACTTCACCGCTCTCCGGGCACTGCCCATGGATGTTGTCCGTGAAAGGAGAAGAGGGTGCTCCCTGATCTGTCGGGTGCCGTGACTTCAGTAATTCTGCCACCGCAGCAAGCACCGCATCAGGCCCGATAGCCGTCATGCACAAATGACCGGCGGGGCAGCGGGACAGGATGCTGAGATAGCAGGGTGCACAGGGGACATCGCCTTTGAGGATAACGGTCGCCGTCCCGAGTGGCCGCCAGGTCTCCACATCGACATCGCCGGACATCAACGCGATTGTCGGAACGCCGAGTTGCGCCGCGAGGTGGGTCGTGCCGCTGTCGTTTCCGATATAGAGATCGGCTTCGGTGAGGCGTTCGATCACTTCCTTGATGGGAAGGGTTGGCCCGAGATCGATGATGCCGGGAAGCGTTGCCAGAGCCCGGCGATTTTGAGGATCGAGGCCGGGGCTATCGCCTAGTATCGCGATCCTCGCGAAGTAGCGCCCCTGCAAAGCGCCAATCAATGTCTGATAGTGCGCCGCCGGCCAGTTTTTGATCAGCCTGCCGCTGAAGGGATTGATGATGACGAGCGGTGGTTCGTCCGTCCGACTCCTGGGGAGGTGTCCCTCTTTCAGGAAATCGCCCGGAAGGTCGCCTTGTGGTCCCGTGCCGAAGGTTTCGCAAACGGCGACCGCCAAAGCCATGTCCCGATGGGAGATGTGGAGTCGGCGCCCTTGGGGGAGACTGTCAAAGGTCGGCAGGATGAGGTCGAGGCATTCGTCCTTTCGCCGGGCTTCGAATCCGCCTTTCCAGCGCGCGGGAATGGCGGCGGCGACGCGACGGGTCGATCCATAGTGCCGCATGTCGACGAGCAGGTCGAAAGAGCCGAGATGCTTCAGCTCATTTGCCAGGTCATCGTCGGACGGCTTGGGGCGCCCGTCGCTGCCGTCACGAAAATCGAAGGCGTGCACAACGTCGAATAGCCCCGGCAGCCCGGCGAACTCCACCATGGCCGGGCGCACCAGAACTTCCAGCGATGAATCGGGAAAGCTCGCCCTGAAGTACCGGAAGGCCCCGAGGGAAAGGATAAAGTCCCCGAGACTGTCCAGGCGAAGCAGCAGAATCCGATTCGGCCTGATCCGGGATGCGGTGTCGTTCGCATCGCGATGCCGGATCGCCGTCCGGCTTCGCTTGGGATGGAGCCATTTCGCGCCCCAGGCGGCCATTCCTATGCGCAACCGCCTGAGGCCTGGCATGTTGGTCCTCGGTGCCGCTTTTCGAGGGAAGTTGACGAAACAGCTTAGCTCAACCGCCAGTCGCCGGGAATAAGGGGGTTACCCCCACTCGTCCGGGAGAGGTCAGAGGGCCATCAGCCGGCCGCCATTCACGTCGATCGTCGCGCCGGTAACGTAGCGGGCCTCGTCGCTGACGAGGAAGACGATCATTCCGACAATGTCCTCGGGCTGCGCGATATAGCCGACCGGGGTCATCTTGGTGAAAAGCTCTTCCTTGTCGGGCGTCATCAGGTTGAGGATGCGGTCCGTCTTGGTGGTCGAAGGGGCGACCGTATTGGCGGTGATGCCGTAAGGCGCGATGTCCTTCGCCAGGCACTGGGTCAGCATCGAGACGCCCGCCTTGGCGGTGCTGTAGTGGACGGGCGACTTGCCGGTGCTGGTGCTACGGCCGGCGATCGAGCCGAGATTGACGATCCGCCCCCATTTGTTTGGCTTCATATAGGGAAGCACGGCCTTGGAGCAGAGATAGACGCTTTTGAGGTTGAGGGCGATGACGCGGTCCCAGTCGTCTTCCTCGACCTGCTCGAAATCGGCATAGGCCTTGTAGCCGCCGGCGCAGGTGACGAGGATGTCGATGCCGCCCATCTTCGCTGCGGCGTCCTCATAGAGCTTGGCGACCGAAGCGGAACTCGTCACATCGGCCTTGAGCGCGCCGACTTTCCCGCCGGTGCTCGCCACGATCTTTTCGGCGGCCGCCGCGGCGCCGTCGAGATTGATGTCGGTCAGGACGACCTCGACGCCCTCTATCGCGAGCCGTTGGGCTGTCGCGATGGCAAGGCCGCCCGCGCCGCCTGTAATCACTGCCCGCTTGCCTGCAAGACCGACAAAACCCTTCTCGACCACCTGCGCCATTCCAATTTCTCCCGTTGCGATATGGCGCTTTCCTTACTTCGCCTTTTGGGAAGTTTCATCCGCTTTCCGTTGCCCGGCGAAAATCGGAGGATTTAATCTTAGAGGAATTACACTGTATATTTGTTCTAAACTACTGATTTAACAGTCAAAATTGTTGACGGCGAGGGGGCCGAGGCGTTTAGTGCCGCTCGCGCGTCAATCGATGCGCTCCCGGCCGGCGTTCCCTCCGCCGTCTGCTCCAAGGAGCACCCGCGAAAGCCTCGCCCGACCCGGAAATTCCGCCGAAAACTTGGCCTCGGATGGAGAAGACACCCATGCTTTCATCAATGAACCGCGCCGTTTTCGGTGGCGCGACGGCAATGGCTCTCGCCCTTGCCGGGTCGATCACCGCCGCCGGCGCACAGGATGTGCCGACCGCGGAAGCGGTACTGACCAACTATGCCGACATTGCCCTTGCCGGCTACGAAGATTCGCTCACCACGGCAGAGGCGCTCGACAAGGCCGTCGACGCTTTCATCGCCGCCCCGTCGGAAGCCACGTTGCAGGCGGCAAAGGAGGCCTGGCTCGCCGCGCGCGTTCCCTATCAGCAGACCGAGGCCTATCGCTTCGGCAATGCGATCGTGGACGACTGGGAAGGCCGGGTGAATGCCTGGCCGCTCGACGAAGGCCTCATCGACTATGTCGATGCCAGCTACGGCTCCGAGTCGGATTCCAATGCCCTTTATGTTGCCAATGTGATCGCCAATCCGAAGATCACGATTGCCGGCGAGGAAGTCGACGCGACCGAGATCACGCCGGAGCTTCTGTCGGACAAGCTGCAGGAGGCCGATGAGGTCGAGGCGAATGTCGCCACCGGCTATCACGCCATCGAGTTCCTGCTCTGGGGGCAGGATCTGAATGGCACGGGGCCCGGCGCCGGCAATCGTCCCTATACCGACTACGACAAGGCGAACTGCACGGGTGGCAATTGCGACCGTCGCGCTGCCTATCTCAAGGCGGCCTCGACCCTTCTCGTCTCCGATCTTCAGGAGATGGTCGACAACTGGAAGGCCGAGGGGGATGCCCGCAAGGCTCTCTTCGAGGGCAACCCGACCGCAAACCTCTCCGTCATCCTGACGGGCATGGGGTCGCTCTCCTATGGCGAGTTGGCCGGCGAGCGCATGAAGCTCGGCCTCCTTCTGCATGACCCCGAGGAAGAGCATGACTGCTTCTCGGACAACACCTACAACTCGCATTACTACGATGCGAAGGGCATCCAGAATGTCTATCTCGGCCGCTACGAGCGGGTGGATGGCACGACGGTCGCCGGCCCGAGCATCTCGGATCTGGTCAAGGCCAAGTCCACCGATGTCGATGCGGAGCTGCAGGCGAAGCTGCAGGCCACCATGGACAAGATGACGGCCATGAAGGCCCGCGCCGAAGGCGGCGAGGCCTATGACCAGCAGATCGGCGAAGGCAATGCCGAGGGCAATGCCACCGTTCAGGCGGCCATCGACGCGCTGGTCGATCAGACCAAGACGATCGAGCAGGCGGTTGCCTCCCTCGAGCTCGACTCGATCGCCTTCGAGGGGTCGGACAGCCTCGACAATCCCGAGGCCGTGTTCCAGTAAGGGAAATCGGAGGCGCCGCCATTCGGGGATGGCGGCGCCTCTTGCCATTTTTGAGCGTTCGGCTCATCGGACGAAGCCATGCTGCGGTCCCCGTATCTGTTTCGTTTTGCCGGCCTTCTGGCCGGAGGGGCGCTCTGCGCCCTTGCCGCGACCGCCCTGGCGAGCGGCGTGCTGGGCTGGCGCGACGATCTTTCCGAGAAAGACCGGGCCAGGGTCGAAAAGGTGCTGAAGGCGCCCGCCGATTTCTCGAAGCCCGAGGCCTTCGAGCGCATGTCGGCCGGCGCCACGACCTCGACTAAGCTCGTCAATCAGGATGCCTTTTCCCAGTCGCTCGCCAATCTGACCTTCGAGCAAGAGCAGGAGTTCAAGCTCGGCAACGGGCTGTTCCGCAAGACGTGGGTTTCCTCGCCGTCCTCGACGCAGGCCTCCGATGGCCTCGGGCCTCTCTTCAATGCCCGCGCCTGCCAACTCTGCCATCTGAAGGACGGGCGGGGGCATCCACCCCGCGTTCCGGGGGAGGCGGCGACCTCCATGCTGCTGCGACTCGCCATCCCGGCGCGCACGGACGAGGAGAGGCAGGCCCTTGCCGACAAGAGGCTCCTCCGCATCCCCGACCCCATCTATGGCGGGCAGTTGCAGGACAGCGCCGTGCCGGGTCTCAAGCGCGAAGGCAGCATCGAAATCTCCTATGAGGAGTTCGACGTGCCGCTGGCGGGCGGCGAGACGGCCCGCCTCCGGAGGCCGACTTTCTCCGTCACCGATTTTGCCTATGGGGCGCCCGATCCCGAACTCACCCTCTCGCCGCGTGTCGCGCCGCAGATGATCGGGCTCGGCCTGGTCGAGGCGATCCATGAGGACGACATCAGGGCGCTTGCCGATCCCGACGATCGCGATGGCGACGGCATCTCTGGCCGGGTCAGCGTGGTCCGCGATGCGGAGACGGGCGAACTGGCGCTCGGCCGTTTCGGCTGGAAAGCGTCGGAAGCCACGATTCGCGACCAGACCGCCCATGCCTTTGCCGACGATATCGGCATATCGTCGCCGCTCGCGCCACGCCATTACGGGGACTGTACGGAGAAGCAGCCGGCCTGCCTCGCCATGGCGACGGGCGTGCAGGAGAGGCTTGGTGACACCGAAGCGCCGGATCCGGTGCTGGACCTCGTGACTTTCTATTCGCGCAATCTGGCGGTGCCCGCCCGGCGGGATTTCGACGATGCGCAGGTGCTGGCAGGCAAGGCGGCATTTCATGGGGCCGGCTGCAATTCGTGTCACACGCCGAAATTCGTCACCCGCCGGGATGCGCCGCAAAAGGAACACCGCTTCCAACTCATCTGGCCCTATAGCGATTTCCTCCTTCACGACATGGGGGAGGGCCTTGCCGACCATCAGCAGGTCGGCGACGCGAGCGGCAGCGAATGGCGGACGGCGCCGCTCTGGGGCGTCGGCCTTACCGAGACCGTCAGCGGCCACACATTGTTCCTGCATGACGGCCGGGCGCGGAATCTTCTCGAGGCTATTCTCTGGCATGGTGGCGAGGCGCAGAATGCGCGTGACAAGGTCGTGGCGATGAGTCCCGAGGAACGCGCCGCGCTGATCCGTTTCCTGGAGTCCCTGTGATGATGCGACTGGCGCTGGCCCTGCTTCTCCTCTGCACGCTGCCGGCAAGAGCCGATGTGACGCCGGAACAGGATCGGGCGATCGTCGAGAATACGATCGTCAAATATCTGCGGCCCGGCTTTGCCGAGCTTGAAACCCGCGCCGCCGGGCTGCAAAACGCCGTAGAAACGTTCTGCGCGGCTCCCGATGGGGCCAAGCTCGATGAAGCCAAGGCGGCTTTTGTTCAACTGCTCGATCAATGGTCGCGTGTGGAATATGCCCGTCTAGGCCCGGTGATCGAGGAGAAGCGTCTGGAACGCTTCAGCTTCTGGCCCGATCCGAAGGGGATCGGCTTGCGGCAAGTGCAGGCGATCCTCTCGTCGAAAGACGCCGATGCGGTTTCGGTCGACACGCTGAAAGGCAAGAGCGTCGCCGTGCAGGGGATGCAGGCGCTGGAATTCGTGCTTTACGGCACCGGCGCAGACGGCCTGACGAGCGGTGACACGTTCCGCTGCACCTATGGCGAGGCGATTGCCGACAATCTCGCATCAATCGCGACGGAGATATCGGACGCCTGGAGCGACGATGGCGGCTATGTCGCGGTGATGCGCGAGCCGGGGCCGGACAATCCCGTTTATCGCGACGCGCGCGAGCCCGTTGCCGATATCGTCGAGATCGTGACGACGGGCCTGCAATTCGTTCGCGACGTGAAGCTCGGCAATTTCGTTGGCGACACGCCGGAAAAGGCGAAGCCGCGGCAGGCCGCTTTCTGGCGGAGCGGCCAGACCCTTCCCTCGATCCGCGCCAATCTTGAAGGGCTGCAGGAGCTTTTCGACGTCTCCGGCATGGCTGAGACCCTTTCTTCGCAGCCGACCGGGGGCGGTTACCGGAGTTCGATCAATTTCGAGTTCCGTAACGCCTTCCGCAATCTCGACGCCGGCTACCCGCCG
>Ga0164243_10007091_pt1 | contig 16821 bp, 16 predicted proteins | sample OricompcompostOP_FD_108781 | JGI IMG/M metagenome (GOLD analysis project Ga0164243, IMG submission 108781) | Organic Plus compost microbial communities from Emeryville, California, USA - Original compost - Organic plus compost (OP) | ecosystem: Engineered > Solid waste > Mixed feedstock >... | reverse complement strand
CCACCCCAAAACCTCCATTCCCTGCTTCATCGGGATTGAAGAACAGTTATGAAGCGTTAGAACAGGCCGGGAATCTTGATGCCGCCCGTCGCGCTCGAAACAAGGCGCTGCTGTGCTTCCGTCACGCGATCAAAGGCATCTTTTGCTGCGGCCTTGACCATGACCTCCAGTTCCTCGATGTCTTCGGGTGAGAACGCTTCGGGATCAATCTTCACCGCCGTGATCTCATATTTTCCGCTCATCGTAATGGTGACAGCGCCACCGCCAGCAGTTCCGGTAAACTGGCTGTTCTCCAGCTCTTCCTGCATCTTCACCAGCTTCTGCTGCATTTTCTGGATCTCACGCATGTTCATAGGACCAAACACTCCTTATTTCAGATAGATATCTTTGATTTCAGCCTTAAATATTCGTACCACCTCTCGCACAACGGGATCCTCTTTCGCTTTGCGTTCCACCTGTTCTCTGCGCGTTTCAGAAGGTGCAGCAGTTGGTGGCTGCGATACGGGTTGGCGGCGCTCCTCCGTACTCGTGAGGGCAGCACTCTTGAGAGCATTGGTACCGTTTGTACTCTCCTGAGTACTATTCTCTCTCACACTCCCATTTCTGGCAAGAGGTTCCTGAACGGGGGGCGGCTGCACAGCCGTTGGTGTCGCCTGAAAAACAGCCAGCGCCTCCGCCAGATCAATTGGCCCATTTCTTCCTGACGAGCCATTCTGCTGCTGAGTGGGCGGCTGAGGCGCGGGACGCTCCGGCTGTGGGATACTGTTTCTGCTGCGGTTGCCGGGTCGCCAATCCTGATCGGGTGGCAACACACGCAAGCGGCACTTCTGCGGCAACTCTATTTCTAATGCCCACTCAATCAGTTGCTTATCTTTATCTTTTAGATTCGTATAGAAGAACGTTTGGGTCGCTTTGATGACCAACAACGGCACATCGGCTGTCGGCTCGATTCCGAGCAGGGTAAAGTATCTCAGGAAGGCCGACACGCGGGCGCCATCTCGTTGTGGCTGTGAGCGCACACGCCGGATAACCAGCTCCCATTTCTCTTTGACCTCATCCAGCGTTATCAGCGGCTCAGCACTCTCTTCAGCGACGGGAGGCGTTTCTTCCTGCTGGACAGGAGGCTCTTCCGGCGCGGGTGGCTCTGGCTGGATGGGAGGAGGAATATTAATCCCTGTCGCGGCGCGAATTGAGGCCTGTTTCCGTTCGACAGGCTGGCTCGGCTGTGACAGATCTGGTGGTGTGACAGGACGTGGCGCGGGCTGACTCGGCTGTGGTGCGGCAGGGCGTAGCGCAGGTTGGCTTGCCTGTGGCGCAACAGGGCGTGATGCAGGCTGCGGTACAAGCGCTTCACCGGCCTGAGCACGGCGATGCAGCTCGATACAGGCCAGCAAGGCAAGCTCAATCCCGAGTTGCGGCGTTCCCTGGTTCTTCTGAATCAAGTCATTCTGGGCAAAGATCCGCGAGCACTCCATCAGCTCTTCGAGCGTGAACTGCTGCACCGCCGCCTGAATATCACGAATCTCATCCTCGGTGCTATCCATAATCTCAGCGATGTTCGCCCCGGCCTTACAGAGCATCATCGCCCGCCAGAGCTCAGCAATCTGGCCGTTAATCTGGCGTAGATCGGCCCCGGCCTCGACCAGCTCATGCACCTGATGGAGCGCCGCCGAGCTATCAAGCTGTGCCACGTACTGAATAAACTTCTGAATCGCACGCGGATCGGCGACACCAAGCATTGCCTGCACCTGATCCAGCGTGATCGACTCTCCACTATACGCGATTGCCTGATCGAGCAGGCTCAAGGCATCGCGCATACCACCAGAGGCGGCACGAGCCAGTAATTCAGCGGCTCCGCGCTCAAGCTGGACTTTCTCCTGTTCCGCAACAAAGCACAGATGCTCAACAATCTGGCGCGTGGTGATCCGCTTGAAGTCGTAGCGCTGACAGCGAGACAGGACCGTCGGTAACATCTTATGCACATCAGTTGTCGCCATCACAAAAATAGCGTGGGGGGGCGGCTCTTCCAGCGTCTTGAGCAGGGCATTAAAGGCCTCGGTGGTCAGCATGTGCGCCTCGTCAAGGATGTAGACTTTATAGCGACCACTAGAGGGCGGCACCATCACCTTTTCACGGAGCTCACGAATGCTATCGATACCACGATTGGAGGCAGCGTCGATCTCAACAACGTTGAAAGAGCTCCCATCAGCGATCTCGCGGCAGAGTTGACATTCATTGCAGGGCTCGCCATTGACAGGAGAGAGACAGTTCACGGTTTTCGCGAGCAAGCGTGCGGTACTTGTTTTTCCGGTTCCACGCGGACCGGTGAAGAGATAGGCGTGGGTTAATTTGCCAGCTTTGAGGGCATTCTTGAGTGTGCGAACAACGGCCTCCTGACCGACGAGTTCGGAGAAGGTTTGAGAACGCCACTTACGGTAGAGAGATTGTGAGGCCATAGTACAACTCCCGCCTGTAGTTTCCTCGATACGGCCAAGAAGCGGCCTCCAGAATCAGAAGAAAAAAAGTGTTTCGGACATAGAAAACCGATTTTCACCAGCACCTACCAGTCAGCGTAATCAGGCTCCCCTGCGACACCCAGAGAGGCCCACTTACCGTTGCTTCCTCACGGACCTGGCGGGGTTCGCGAACATCTGCCGCGCAGGACCCAATTACGCAGACCGACAGGCACGGGAGAAAACCGGCCTGCCCCATTGCTTTATCTCCTTTACGGGACGTGTGTATTGTACCCTTCCTTGACCAGTTTGTCAATCACTTTTTGGGGCTTTTTTCCTGGAATTTTTTCCGTTTGGAATTTCTTTTCCAGTTCAGACGTACAAAAAACAGGGAAGAGCGCTCTTCCCTGTCCGATGAGTAGAAAACAAGTGAGAGTCAGAAAGCAATCTACCGCCTTCGGGATCTCATGGGCAGTGGAACCAGACATCATCCGAAGCGGTTCCGGCATCAGGACAAGAGCTATTCGCCCGCCGGAAAGCGCATCCCGCTCAACCTGATAAAGCATATGTACTACACGTTATGCGCATCCATACAGACTCAAAAGATGCGCGCTCAGTCCCGGCTCTCCGACCGTTTTCAGTGAAGTGTGTAATCCAGTATACACCGCAAGACTTTCTCCTGAATTACCCACAGACAAACCCACACACATAGTGGATTTCATAGCAATTCTAGCGGGAATACTGTACAGAACGAGAGTGAAACGCCGGTTCTCTCCGCTTTTTTTGACTACAAGACCCCTGCCCGTCTGCTTCTCTTACATAAGAGTTCCGCTATGGATGAAAGTTGCACTCGCAAGCATCAACTATCGGACGATAGCCAATCTTCTGGTAGATGCTGTTTGATACGGGGTTCGCCAGATCGGTATACAGACAACACATAGACCAACCACTATCCAGCAAGTACTGACTCAAGGCGGCAACACAGCGCGAAGCATAGCCATGACCGCGCTCTTCAGGCGGCGTATAGACCATTCCGATTGTGATAGTTTGCTTGAGTGGACGGGTTTTCAGCGCTGTCGAAACCGGTCGGCCATCGGGCAACACCCAGAGGAAGATATCTCCCGCCCTGATGCGTTTCAAGGCCATCTGAACAAATCCCTCCTCACCACGCGGATCATCCGGTATTGCTTCCCGATGGAAGGCCCCGGCCCACTGCGCCAGTAGCGGGCCATCTTTCTCCGTTGCCTGCCGCAAGGCTCCCGGTCCCGGAGGAGGTGGAATGACCTCCGTCAGCCCAAAGAGCCGCTCCCGCATCCCGATCTCATATCCCTGACCGGTAAGCCGCTTCCAGCTTTCCGAGAAGGCCTGCGCAAGCGTGCTCTCCGCGACCACACCGGGAACCGTCCAACCATGCGCCAGCAGATCGCGAATGATGAGCTCATGAGCCTCAGTGTTCTCTGGCTGCTCGCTGGATAAGATGATACGAAATGGCGGCGTCATACAGGCAGCCAGGATCAGGCCCTGCTCATCCTCGACCGAGGCAAGATACACCCTGTCTGCAAAGTCCTGAAACCGCTGGCTGATCCCGAGGATCAGGCTATTCAAGACCTCTTTTCGCTCAAGCACCGGGACCACCCGCTCCAGAAAATCGTGCGCCCGAGGATACACATGAAGCAGTGCCATCTTCTCACCCTTTCTGTTTTTACCTCTCACTATAACACATCCCTTGACAGCCGAGAAATAACCGGGTACACTTTCGTTGAATGATCATTCATTCAGTTGAATGCATATTCAATCACTATCGACGGGAGAGCACCAATTGGATCAGATGCAGGATATGCTACAGAAGGCAAGACGCGCTCAGATTCTTGATGCCGCGATTACCGTCTTTGCCGAAAAGGGTTTTCATCGGGCTACGATTAAAGACATTGCCAGACAGGCAGGCGTTGCAGATGGCACGATCTATACATACTTCGCAAACAAGCAAGAACTACTGCTTGGCATCCTGGACCGCTTGAACGAGAGCGACCAGCGAGCCATGCAATTTACACTCCCTGAGACAATGGATCTTCGCCACTTTACCATTGCATACATGCAGCATCGGGTTCACACGCTCTGGCCCAATCTCAAAGCATTACAGGCCGTGCTCCCGGAACTGCTGGTCAACCCACACCTTCAGGAAACGTATCGCCGGGAAATCCTTGAGCCAACGATCAAAATTGCAGAGATCTTTTTCCAGAACCAGATGGAGCAGGGGCGCATCCGTACCGTTGACATTCCTCTGACGGTGCGAGCTATCGCAGGCTCGTTTTTCGGGCTGATCCTGCTTCAGCTTCTCGGTGATCAGGTGATCGAACAACGACACGATGCTATTCCAGAAACGCTAGGAAGCCTGTTTCTGGATGGTTTACAGGAGCAACACGATGATTGACGTGAAGCAGCTTCGCTATGCCTATCATGGCAGCAAGAAGCCCGCTTTAAACGACCTGACTTTTACCGTGCAACCAGGCGAGATTTTTGGCTTTCTCGGTCCGAGTGGAGCCGGGAAAAGCACCACACAAAAGCTTCTGATTGGTCTGCTGAAAGGGTACAGCGGCTCGATCAGAGTATTGGGACGTGACCTGAACACCTGGCATCAGGACTATTATGAGCGTGTCGGAGTCTCCTTCGAGCTTCCCAATCATTACCTGAAGCTGACCGCTCGCGAGAATCTCACCTACTTTCGCTCGCTCTATCAGGGACCGACCGAGGAGCCACAGAAGCTTCTCGAACTGGTCGGCCTCGGAAACGATGCCGATAAACAGGTTGCACGTTTCTCGAAAGGCATGAGCATTCGGCTCAATCTCGCCCGAGCCCTGATTCATCGGCCTGCGCTGCTCTTCCTGGATGAGCCAACGTCGGGACTCGATCCGGTCAACGCGCGTCATATCAAGGACCTGATCCGACAGAAGCAACTCGAAGGAGTCACCATCTTTCTTACCACCCATAACATGAACGTGGCAGAAGAACTCTGTGACCGGGTTGCCTTTCTGATCGATGGCGAGATCAAACTGATCGATACGCCGCGCAACCTGAAACTGCGATATGGGCGTCGCTTTGTCCGGGTTGAATACAGGCAGGAGCAGCGGGAGTTTCCCCTTGAAGATCTGGGGCACAATGCCGAGTTCCTGGATCTCCTACAGCGGGAACAGCTTCAAACCATCCACAGCCAGGAGACAACACTAGAGAACATCTTTATCAATGTCACAGGAAGGAGCCTGACATGAAACGACTCCTCAGCAGTGTACGCTGGAATGTACAGCTTCAGGTGCGCAGCGGCTACTATACCATCACCGTGCTGTTTATCCTGGTCATGGTGCTGCTGCTGCGACAAATCCCGGCAACCCTGCATCTGGAATGGATTCTGCCGGGTTTCCTGCTTGTAAACCAGCTTATCAGCTATATGTTTATTGTCGCGCTGCTGCTACTAGAGCGTGCAGAGGGCGTTCTATCAGGGCTGGCGATCACACCACTGCGCCCCCGTGAATACATAGGAGCAAAAGTAGGCTCCTTGCTTCTACTGACGCTCACAGAGAACCTCCTGATCCTGCTATTCAGCTATGGGTATCAGGTGCGCTGGCTCTTCCTGCTGCTCGGGCTGCTGCTGCTATCCACCTTCTTTCTGCTGTTCGGGTTCGCGCTTGGGACCTACTTTCGGAGCATCAACGGGTTTCTGTTGCCTGGAGGAGCAATTGCGGGCTTGCTTGTTCTACCGCTGCTCAATCATTTCGAACTTGTACAGAGCTGGCTTTTCTACCTGCACCCGGTCCAGCCAATGCTTACCCTGCTTCGGAGTGGCTTTCTGCCGACCGATACTGCCCAGATCATCTACGGTATTACAGGCTCGCTCGTATGGACAGGCTGCTGTGCGTATTGGGCCTATCGTGCCTCTCTTCGAGCCCTCGTACAGGCACAAGATGCCTGAAGAAAGCAAAGGAGGAAGGAACCATGAAGCTCCTCACCATCTTTCGTACACTTGGCCCGGCCGATCTCAAAAATATTCGTCGCGATGCGCTGCTTGTCTGGGCCCCTTTTTTGCCGCTGATAATGGCCCTGTCCATACGCCTGATGCTTCCATTTATCGCGGACCTCTGTCGTCAACGTCTGGGGTTCGACATAACGCCGTTCTATCCCTGGATCATGAGTGGCTTTATCACCCTCATTCCCTGCCTTGTCGGGATGATTGTTGGTTTCCTACTACTCGACGAGCGCGATGAACAGACATTGAAGGCGCTTCTGGTCACGCCACTCCCGTTCACCGGCTATCTGCTCTACCGCATCAGCGTTCCAATACTCCTGGGAACGCTCAGCACGCTAGTATGCTATCCGTTGATCGGTCTGACGCCACTTGATTTCTGGAAACTGGGCCTTATTGGGCTCCTTGCCTCGTGCAGTGCACCACAGCTTGCACTCTTCCTTGTGAGCTTCGCGGAGAACAAAGTTGCCGGCCTGGCACAGCTCAAACTCTTGAACCTCATTCTGCTGCTTCCGATGGTGGCCTTCTTTCTGCCGTATCCCTGGCAGCTCATTGCGGGCCTGTTGCCGCCCTATTGGATTGTAAAAACGTTCTGGGTCGCCTCCAGCGGAGGGGGATTCTGGCCCTGGTTTGGAGTTGGCCTGTTCTACAACTTGCTCTTCATCGCCCTCCTTGCCCGCAAAGCACAGCAAATCATTCATCAACAGGGGTAAATCAGTAGAGGCGGAAAAGAAGCATAGACAACGTCTATGTACCAATGTGACTGACAGATATAATGAAGAGGAAGGGTCCATTTGCAGAAAAGGAGGGAGGTTGTTCCTGATACTATGCGTATCGAGTTTGCCATTCAGGGGGGCATCGCCTATTTCCCCGGGCTTCATAAAAAGACCATGATAGATACAACACAGATACCCAAAGAGGAGGCAGAGGAGCTAGAGCACACACTTGCTTCCGTCCACTTCTTTGAGCTTCCAGAGCGCATTAATACGCATCCGCCCGGCGCCGCGGACTATCATCAGTACGTTATCACCGTTGAGGATGAGGGCAAAAAGCACACGGTCTCGGTTGCCGGGCCTATACAGAACGCGGCGCTTCGCTCACTGATTCACATCTTAAAGGAACACAGTGCTTGAACGAAAGCTCTTCCCGCGCATGGGAAGAGCCTTTTTCAAGCTTGAGCGATGGGCGACATAACGCAGCTTAGAGATATTTCTTCACCAGCAGGCTATATTTCTCTTTCACCTCAGCCGGAATTGCGGAACGATCCGTCATAATGGCCGTTGCCAGCGCCTCGGAGCAGCCACAGGTCGCCTGAGCTCGATCGGCAGGGATACGCTGTGCCACATTCTGGAGAATCCGCTGTGCATTCTTGACGTTGGCGGCAAGATTCTGAACCACCATCTCAACCGTGACCGACTCTTCCGCCTCGTGCCAGCAGTCATAATCGGTAACACAGGCGACGGTCGCATAGCACAGTTCGGCCTCGCGTGCCAGCTTGGCTTCTGGAAGTGCCGTCATACCAATGATGTCCATCCCCAGTTTACGATAGGTGTTGGACTCAGCCTTTGTCGAGAACAGCGGTCCCTCCATACAGACATAGGTGCCGCCTTCATGTACGGTAACATCCTTCAATTCACGCGCCGATTCCAGCAGCAGCTTGCTCAGGTGGGGACAGAACGGCTCGGCAAAGGTCGCATGCACTACAAGACCACCCTCGAAGAAGCTGTTCACGCGACTCTTCGTCCGGTCGAAAAGCTGATCGGGAATCACCAGATCGCGGGGTGCATAATCCTCACGCAGGCTTCCCACAGCGCTCACCGAGATCACATATTCAACGCCGAGGCTTTTCAGCGCCCAGATATTCGCTCGCACCGGAATCTCGGTCGGGTTCAGGCGGTGGCCACGCCCGTGGCGAGGCAGAAACGCCATCGAAACGCCGTTGACCTTCCCGATCGTAATCACATCACTGGGATCACCGAACGGAGTGCTGATCTTGACCTCTTCAACCTCGGTCATATGCTCCATTCGATAGAGTCCGCTTCCCCCGATGACACCAATAGTTGCCTGTGGCATAGATCTTTCCTCTCCTCACAGAACAGAAATCGTAGACATAAATAAAAAAGAGCGACGTGGAAAGCGCTCCGAGCAAAAAAAGAGCGTGGAAAGCCACGCCCTTTCTAGGATACCTTGATCCGGATGTAATGACGCTTACCCACCTTGAGAATCGCGCCCGCTTCAGCCGGAACCTGATACTCGACATCGGTGATGCGCGTTGCCTCTCCCTCTTCACCCTTGAGGAAGAGCGAAACGCCGCCCTGCTTAATCAGCTCGCGTGCTTTATTTTTGCTTGCAGCCAACCCGGCAGAAACCATCACATCCACGATCGGTGCAGGCTGGCTCATCTGATAATCGGGAATATCGGTCGGGAGCTTGCGCTGCGAGAACTGCCGAATAAAGGCTTCCTGCGCGTCCTCGGCTGCCTCCTGATTATGGAACTGCGTCACGATCTCGCGGGCCATCCGCAGCTTGACATCGCGCGGGTTCAATGTGCCCTCGGCCATCTTGCAATCAAACTCGTCGAGTTCCTCATCATCAACCTCGGTCAACGCCTCGAAGTAGGAGCGCATGCAGTGATCGGGCAGAGACATCAGTTTTCCGAACATGTCACGGGCGGGCGCCGTAATCGCGATATAGTTATCAAGCGACTTGCCCATCTTTTTGACACCATCAAGGCCAACGATCAGGTTCATGGTGAGGATCTGCTGCGGTTTCTGGCCGAAAATAGGCTGCAACTCGCGTCCAACCAGCAGGTTAAAGGTCTGGTCGGTTCCGCCAAGCTCGACATCAGCATGCAGCGCCACCGAGTCATAGCCCTGCAACAGCGGATACATAAACTCTGACAGATAGATCTCAATGCCACTCTTGTAGCGCTTGGAGAAGTCATCGCGCTCAAGCATCTGCGCCACCGTCTTATAGCTCAAAAGGCGCATAACATCGCTGAGCGTAAACGTATCAAACCACTCGCTCTGGCGGCGGACCTCGGTCTGCTGCGGATCAACAATTTTAAAGAACTGCTCCAGATAGGTTGCAGCGTTCGAGTTCACCTGTTCCTCGGTCAGCGGCTTCCGCGCCTCCAGACGACCACTCGGATCGCCAAGCCGGGCGGTCCAGTCACCGATCACCACCACGGTTTTATGACCGAGCTTCTGGAACTGGCGCAATTTACGAAACACAACGGCGTGACCAATCGTCAGCTCGTAGTGGGTCGGATCAACCCCGAGCTTGACGCGCAGCGGCTCGCCCTTATTCCCCTCAAGAAGCATACGGCGCAGATCGTCTTCTTTCTCGACCAGCGCCACCCCACGCCTGAGCAGGTAATCTATTTCTTTTTGTGATGCTTGTTTAACCGACACCTCTAAACCTCTCAGCCAACGGAATAATGATCTTTTCTTGTGGGCATTGTAACAGAACAGAGGAAAGACGTCGAGAGGATTCTTCAAGATAGCGCTCCTCAACTGCCACTTCTCCTCTCTTGCTCCCTGCTCCTGTAGCAAGTATGCTTTTTTGACATCGCGTGTTTCTTATGCCCAAAATAAAAGAAGGAGCTTTTGTATGAAGTATTCTGTATAGTCAAGTAAAGTAGGAAAAATGAAAGAGAAGCGCCTTTTTATCTCACCTGCCTGTCTGTTCCTTGTAACCATCCTCCTCCTGCTTGCCGGATGCGCACAGCAGGTCACGCAGCCCGACCCGACACCTCAGGCCAGCACGACCGTCCAGCCTTCCAGTACCGGGCCCGGCAATCATCCCGCCGGAAGCGCTGCCGCCCTTGTCAGTCGCAACGCTCCAGCCTTCACCAACGATGATTGTGAGGGCTCCTATCCAGCCAAACAGGCAGACGACGCCAGCTATGACACCTTCTGGCAGGCCTGTCAGACGCCCGGACCAGACAAGCCTATCTGGCTCGCCTATGACCTCTCCCGGGTTCCAGCGGCCCAGCGCGCCAAACTCCTGCTTGTCTGGTACAACACCCCGACCGGCAACTATAATCATGTCCTCAACGGTTATGAAGGCTACAACAACCCGAAAGACTATGAGATCGAGATCAATCCAGGTGCGGGCGGTGGTCAGCCCCCTGCCGCTCACTGGGAGTCGAAGGCTTCTGTGCAGGGAAACACCTATCACTCACGCCAGCATCTCATTGACATGGGAGCAGCAAACTGGCTTCGCATCCGGGTGAGCGGCTCGGATGGCACCACCGAGAACTATGGGGTCTCGCTGAACATGGATGTCTACGAAGCCAGTAAGGCCATCGCGGACGACTGGATCTTCTACGGCGCCTCGATCTTCATGGAGGCAATGAATCAGGACTCGCGGGCCGGCGTCCCTTCCTTTCAACAGTTGATCCAGCAACAGCGCCCCGATCATTACCCCGTTGCCGAGGGCGGTGGCATTGGCGGCTTCACCACCACCGACGCGCTGCACTACTTTGATAGCTGGCTTCAGATCTTCCCTGGTAAATATGTTGCCCTGGGTTACGGCTCCAATGATGCGCTCAGTTGTTTCGATCCCGAGAAGTTCTATAAGAACTATGAAACGCTGGTCCAGAAGATCACGAACGCGGGCAAGGTGCCGCTGGTGCAGAAGATTCTCTGGGGACCCAATGAGAGTATTCAGCAATGCGCCCCGCCGCTGAACGCGCAGCTTGACCGCCTCTATCGTGAGCACCCCGAGGTCATCGCTGGTCCCGATACCTGGACCTACTTTCAACAACATCCGAACTATATCAGCGACGATGGCATTCACCCCAACGAGGAGGGAAGCGGAGCGCTCCGTAAGCTCTGGGCAGAAACAGCGCTCAAAACCGTCTACAAAGCCTCATAAGCTCGTCCAACCCCCCGAAGGCGTCATGTGAGCAGAACGTGACGCTTCTTTGTATTACCTTGATAGTATTCCTATCAAAGTTTCTAACAGAATTCTTATAAATATCTTACGTCTTTCTAACACGGGATGCGCTATATTACTACCAGAACGAAAACAACGAACGCGGAAACGATCACAACAAAACGGTTTCCACGAAATCGTCTGATCTATAGAAGAAGGAATCTAGAAAGAGCATTTCACCTCGCCCACCCGAGCGAGGCTGAAAGGAGGAACCCATATCATGGCAAACATTACACGCTATAACCCATTCCAGGAATTTGTTTCACTGCGTGAAGCAATGGACCGCCTGTTTGAAGATAGCTTCATCTCTCCGCGCAGCAGCAGCTTCATCGGGCGTGGCGTTCCGGCAAACCTGTATGAGACACCTGAAGAATTCGTCTTACAGGTCCCAATGCCTGGCGTGAACCCCGATGACGTTGAGATCAACGTGCACCAGGACGCCGTGAATATCAAATGGGAGACAAAGAATACGATCCCGGACAACGCGACCGTCCATCTGCGCGGCTGGCAGAGTGCTCAGTACCAGCATTCGTTCAGCCTGCCCGCTCCGATCAACTCGGACAAGACCGAGGCAAGCTACAACGAAGGTATTCTCACCCTGCGGTTCCCGAAGGCGGAACATGCGAAAGCTCGCACAATCAAAGTGAGAAGCGTCAAATAAGCCTCCCGTCAAGCCTGAGTAAAAGTTGAAATAAGCCGAGTGGAGTGGTCTTGATGTGCCACTCCACTTTTTTTGCCTGCTAGAACCAGGCATTTTCAATGGCTGCCTGCACAATACAGGCATAGAGCGCCCCTTCAATGCCGGTACGGCGGTATTTTTCCAGGCAGGCAGCAAGTACCAGCAGGGCTGTCTCGCGCAGGTGTTCCCGCTTGCTATAGACCGCCATCCGCAACAGACATTCAGCCGCCAACGCGTTCTCAGCAAGCGGCTGCTGGCGCACAGTTAGCCTGCCCAGAAGATCCGGCGTCTCAGGATAGTCGTAGAAGAGGCCGGTCGAACGGTCAAGCAGCTCCTGACAGGCGAAGTGCATCAGGGCTATCGCCGTCTCAAGATACCGCTTCTCACCACGTCGCTCATATGCATCCAACAGGGCGCGTGTCATCCAGACCTGATCCGTGAGCTGTCCGGGCAGGCCGGGTTGTCCATCCAGCTCATAGTGATACATGCAGCCAGCGGGATGTAGCACATGCGTGCCCAGGTAATCGAGGATCCGACAGGCCATTTTCTCAAGGGCGGGAGCGTGTAAGACCTCGGCGGCAAGCAATAGCGAAGAACTCATGCGGGCATTCCAGGAGGTATAGACGGTGGTATCAACGCCCGGTGCCTCCCGCGATGCCCGAGAATACAGCCCGGGCTCATAGTACTCTTCGTCGGCGCACTGGCTACCGCTGAATACCCCGCGCTCGGTTTGCCAGAGCGTATTATTCAAGTACATCAACAACTGGCGGATCAGATCGACCCATTCCTGCTGGCCGGTCTCCCGGGCGGTGAGCGCGAGCAGCCGCAGCATAGCCGCGTTCTCTTCCAACATCTTTTCAGTATGGGGATTACTCCAATCGCCAGCCGCCGAATAGCGGAAGAACCCACCCTCTTCGTAATCCCACAGGCCCCCATCACGCATCTGGATCAATGAATACGTCACACGTTCAAGCAGCTCTGGTTGTTGCTTTCGTCCGAGCATCAGCCAGAGCTCCAACGCTTCAGGATGAGGGAAGCGCAGATGTGGATGCAGCAGAAAGCCGCCATACTCCGGGTCATAGAGATCAAGCAGGACACGAGACGCCTCTTCCGGCAGTCGAAGCAGGGCGGAACGCTCCTCCAGGAGCAGCGCACGCAAGGGCAGCGGTGCAGGCGGCGACACCCGGTGCGCCCGAAGCTGCTGAATCTGGGCAGCAATCTCGGCGCGATGCTCGCTATAATAGCGGCGGATATGGCCGAGGTAATAGAGCATCTGGTGCGGCGGCACATAGACGCCACCCCAGAGGATTTCACCCTCGGCGGAGAGCAGGACAATGCTTGGCCACCCATTCTGATTGTAGCGCTGGTTCACATCGGGGCGCAGGTCGCTATCAACGCGAATCGGGATATAATCGTGATTGAGAATCGCGATCACGCTCGGCTCGGAGAGAGTGGTTTCATCCATAATATGACACCACTGACACCACGACGAGGAAAGCGAGAGAAAAATGGGCTTCCCGGAACGTTCGGCCTCATCAAACGCCTCTTTCCCCCAGAGCCGCCATGCAATCTGGTGGGCTTGATTGGGATGAGGAGAGAAACGCAGGCCCTCAGCCGCCGAGGATTGAGATTGAGACGCGACAACATCGCCGCTCATGCACAAGCCTCCTTCGCATGTAGCATGAATCACACAGGAACGCCTGTCAAGCGAATTCATCATAGAGAACCATGAACTATCCGTAACAACAAGTATATCACACAGAGGAGAGAAAGGATTCTATTCTTACTCCTGCCTGCTCCCTCTTCTCCTGCCCGGGCTAAAAAGGCACAGAAAGCGCAATAAAAAGAGAGCAGATAAGAAGACCGGAAAGAGGTCATGCCGGGAGAAATCCGACATTTTTCCCGCTTTATCAGAGCTTCAAAATCCTTGTCAAGCATCACACGATCTGGTATACTCTCTCCAAGAGGGGTCTCCGGCTGCAAAAGGGGAAAATCTGGCCTGTAAACTGCCCTCGAAGAAAGCGAGCGAGAACAGTACCCCGCTCAATAGAAGAGGCTGGTTTGCATCGAAGGACCGCAAGCAGAGAAGATATTCCCCCGCTCAGGCAATGTCAGACAGGTGATTCTGTAACGACAGGCTGCGTCAGAACGTATTCTAAAACACGGATAGTTTGCTTTGCCGTTGACCTTTTGTTAGAATGATGCAACTGGTCAAACGGTTCTCCGATGAGAGCCGGCGTACCAGCAAGAACCTTGTTTCCCGATAGCCGCTCATCCTGGCGGGCAGAAAAAGAGCGTGGATCTATTGGCGAGAAGCAGGCGTTGCTGGCGACCAGAAGCAGGGTGAAACACCAGAGAAGCAAACAAACAACCCAACAAACACAAGAACAACAAGGTACAAATTTGTTAGTGACAAAAGAGGAGGTTCGGCCTATTAACAGGGACTTTCGTGGAAGCGACCGGCCACGTGAGACACGAGTGAACGAGCGCATTCGTGCTCGGGAGGTACGCTTAATCGACGAGAACGGTGAAATGGTGGGAGTGATGCCCCCAGCACGAGCACTCGATATTGCCCGCGAGAAAAATCTTGACCTCGTTGAAGTAGCTGCGAACAGCAATCCGCCAGTCTGTAAGCTGATGGATTATGGCCGCTTCAAGTATGAACAGGCCAAGAAAGAGAACGAAGCGAAGAAAAATCAGAAGACGGTTACGCTCAAAGAGATTCGGATGCGCCCCCGCACGGATGAACATGACATCCAGGTCAAAACCCGCAAGATTCAGGAATTCCTGGCAGATGGGGACAAGGTCCGGGTGAGCGTTCAGTTCCGTGGCGCAGAAATGCGACACCCGGAACTTGGTCGTAAATTGCTGGATCAGATCGCGGAAAGCCTAAAGGGTACAGCAACTATCGAACGCGCTCCATCTATGGAAGGGCGCATGATGTCCATGATCGTTTCTCGTGCTCCCGGATGGGAACCGCCCAAAAAGCAGGCTGCTCCTCCTTCCAAGAAGCAGTTGAAGGCTGTCGACAACGAACAGAGCGAGAAGCCAGTTGAAGCGGTTCAGCAAGAATCGTAGTACTGCGCTTCCAGATATTGAGCTGTTGTCCATCACACTCTCTCCTTTTGGTATATATGCCGAAAGGCTGATGGGTGTGCAACGCAAAACATGATCAGAAGGGTATAGCTGACAGCGGCTATACCCTCTTTCTTTTCTCTCACTGTTTCCTCTGAATTGACTTTTTTTCTCGCTCTCACTAAGATAACAAAAAGCGATCCAGCAGTTAGCCTGAACTGTATCAAAGATAGATGTAAAAGTAACAGTGCCACACGGAGGCTTTCGGTGAACAACAATAATGATCCCCGCTGGAACTACGATGATCCGCGCTTCTACGAAGGACGCCCGGCGGATCAGGCGCCCAGCCGACCAGCATATGATGATCTCGGGCATCAGGGTCAGATCCCGACCTCTCCTGACCCATTGCCCTATGACAACGTTCCGCCCGATGGCTACGACCTGCGTCAGCATCAGGAAGAGGAACGGAGACTCCGCATTCAACGCACCATCGGCAAAACGCTCGGTATCCTTGCCCTTGTTGCGATCGCCTTCCTCGGAGGCTGGTTCAGTCACGAGTTTTTCAGTGGGCCTCGCTTCGACTCTAACAACCAATCAAAATCGTATCTCGGTCTTATTCAAGAAGCATGGCAACTTATCGACGAAAACTATGTCGACCGCGAAAATGTAAACTATAAGAAAATGGCCTATACTGCTATTGACTCTATGGTGACTTCGCTCAATGACAAGCAACATACCCGCTTCCTCACTCCCGACGACGTCAAGAACGAGAACCAGCAGCTCAGCGGGAAAGTGGTTGGCATCGGCGTCTATGTCCAGCAGGACCCGAACACAAAGAAGGTATTTATCTCAGGCACAATGCCAGATTCACCCGCCGAAAAGGCCGGCCTGAAAGCGAATGATGTCATTGTGGCCGTCGATGGAAAGAGCACACAGGGAAAGGACCTCAGCGAGATCAGTGCGATGATTAAAGGCAAGGAAGGCACCGACGTCACCCTGACCATTCAGCGCCCCGGCGAACAGGGAACAAAGGACTTCAAGATTACCCGCGCCTCAATTACCGTGCCCAACGTGCTTATGTACTACATCCCCGATAGCCATATCGCGCATATTCAGATCGTCCAGTTTACAGATGGCGTGACAAGCCAGCTCAAAGAGGCTGTGAACAAGGCCAAAGCGCAGGGCGCACAGAAGATTGTGCTTGACCTTCGCAACAATCCCGGCGGCTACCTCCGCGAGGCCATTGATACCGCCAGCCTGTTCCTTGAACAGGGCACCATTCTGATTGAACGAGACAAGTCGGGCAACCAGCAAGAATATAAGGCAACCGGTCAGACCCTTGATACCAAAATACCGCTTGTGGTGCTGACCAACAACAATACCGCCAGCGCCGCCGAGATTGTCGCCAGCGCGCTCCGCGATAATGGCCGTGCCACGATCATCGGTGAAAAGACGCTCGGCACCGGAACCGTGCTTCAGCAGTTTGATCTCTCCGATGGCTCGGCGATCCTGCTTGGAATTCGCGAATGGCTCACTCCGAAGGGACAGTTCATCCGTGATCAGGGGGTCCAGCCAGATGTAACGATCAAGCTTGCTCCCAATGTCTCCATTGTCTCGCCAACCGAGGAATCGAGCGAGCATATGAACGAGGCCCAGAT
>Ga0164243_10007090_pt1 | contig 16821 bp, 17 predicted proteins | sample OricompcompostOP_FD_108781 | JGI IMG/M metagenome (GOLD analysis project Ga0164243, IMG submission 108781) | Organic Plus compost microbial communities from Emeryville, California, USA - Original compost - Organic plus compost (OP) | ecosystem: Engineered > Solid waste > Mixed feedstock >... | reverse complement strand
GTCCGCGACGGGCGCGGAGGCGTGCGCGGCCAGGTACCCGGCGGTGGCGCTCGCCGCGACGGTGTTCAGCAGCGCGGTGCCGATCGAGCCGCCGACCTGCTGCGACGTGGTGACCACGGCGGACGCGATGCCCGCGTCGCGGGGCGCGACCGCCTGCGTGGCCACGGAGAACGCGGGCGTGAACACGCAGCCCATGCCGAGGCCCAGCATGATCTCGGCGGGCAGCACCCGGGTGGCGTAACCGCCGTCCGGGGTCAGGCCGGTGAGCAGCAGCATCCCGGCGGTGGCCAGCAGCAGGCCGGGGGTGATGAGCAGCCGCGGCGGCACGCGCGGCAGCAGGCGGGCGGCGATCGCGCCCGACCCGACCAGCACGGCCGCGGACATCGGCAGGAACGCCAGCCCGGTGGTGACCGGCGGGTACCGCAGCACCGTCTGCAGGTAGAACGTGAGGAAGATGAACAGGCCGTACATCCCGGCGACGGCCAGCGCCACCGCCGCGTACGCGCCGACGCGGTCGCGGGAGCGCAGGATGCGCGGCGGCAGCAGCGCCGCGGACGACCGGATCTGCACGAGGGCGAACGCGGCCAGCAGCACCAGGCCGCCCAGCAGCGGGCCGAGCACCGTCGGCGCGGTCCAGCCGTGCGTGGCCGCGCGGCCGCAGCCGTACACGATGGCCACCAGGCCGGCGGTGACCAGCAGCGCGCCCGGCACGTCGAGCCGCGGCCGGTGCGGGCTGGGCGCGGCGGCGATCGTCCGGTACGCGCCCACTGCCGCGACGACCGCGATCGGCACGTTGACGTACAGGCACCACCGCCAGCTCAGATCCTCGGCCAGCACCCCGCCGAGGATCAGCCCGAGCGCGCCGCCGCTGCCGGCGATCGCGCCGTAGATGGCGAACGCCTTGGCCCGCTCGCGGCTCTCGGTGAACGTGACCGCGAGCAGCGACAGCGTGGTGGGCGCCAGCACCGCGCCGAACGCGCCCTGCAGCGCGCGGGCCAGGATCAGCGTGCCCAGGCCGGTGGCCGCGCCGCCGAGCGCGGACGCGGCGGCGAACCCGGCCAGCGCGGCCACGAACGTACGGCGGCGGCCGAACAGGTCGGCGATCCGGCCGCTGATCAGCAGCAGCCCGCCGAACGCGAGCGTGTACGCGGTGATCGCCCACTGCCGGTCGGCGGCGGCGATGTGCAGCGAGCGCTGGGCGGTGGGCAGCGCGATGTTCACGATGGTGGCGTCCAGGGCGATCATCAGCTGCGCCGTGGAGATGAACGCCAGCGCGGCCCAGCGGCGCCGGTCGCCGGAGGTGCGCGGCGGTGCGGGTGCCTCGATGCCATGCATGACCGGTCCTCTCGGGTGTGCCGTACATATTGAGTGGGTACTCACTCAATATGGGTGAGTACCCACTCAGATGTCAACCCGTGATAGCGTCCATGCGTCCGACCGCAGGTGGGAGCGGAGTCAGCGATGCCGGGAAGAGCCGATCAGCCGCCGATGCGGGAGCGGATCCTCGCCGCCGCCGCGCAGGTGTTCCGCGACCGCGGGGTCACCCGCGCGACCACCAAGGAGATCGCACGCGCCGCCGGGGTGTCCGAGGGCAGCCTGTACAACCACTTCGAGAACAAGACGGCGCTGTTCGGCGCCACCTTCGCGACCGTCGCGTCCGGCATCGCGCAGGCGATGCGCGAGCTGATGGACAGCGCCGGGAAGGACACCGTCGAGGAGAACCTGGCCCGCTTCGCCGCCGAGCAGATCCGCTTCTACGGCGAGCTGCTGCCCATGGTCGGCCCCGTGCTGGCCGACCGGGAGCTGCTGGCCTGGCTCCAGGAGACGCCGGAGCGCAGCAACGGCCCGCTGTACGGGCACGCCGGCCTGATCGGTTACCTGGAGGCGGAGCAGCGGGCCGGCCGGCTGACCGCGGACGCCCACCCGGGCGCGATCGCCGCCGCCCTGCTCGGCGCCTGCCAGCAGTACGTCTTCACCGCCCGCATCTCCGGCCCCGCGGCGGCCGCCGAGCTCGGCCGGATGGACACCGACGCGAAGGTCTTCGCCCGCGAGGTGGTCGCTGCGATCCTGCACGCCCAGGTCACTTCGGCGGAAGGCCGAGCGCGTACGCCAGGCCGCGCCGCACCCACGCGGTGAGGGCCGCCGTACCCGCGCAGGCCGCCGGGTCCACGGTGATCCAGCCGCGCATCGCGCGCTCGCCCATCAGCGCCGTGGCGGCACCGGGCTCGGCGAGCAGCGCCGCGTGGTCGTCCGGGCCGACGCGGACCATGAGGTCGCCGTCGTGCCGCGCGACGACGGCCAGGTTCCCGTGCACCAGCCAGGCCAGGCCGCCGAACATCCGCTTCTCCGCCAGGCCGGCCTGGCCGTCGAGGACGTCCCGCACCCGGCCGGCCAGCACCTCGTCGTAGGCCATCACGGCTCCCCGGTGGTCAGCTCCAGTTTCGGTACGTCCGGGGGAGTGAAGCCGAGGGTCTGGCCGTAGAAGGACAGCTCGGCCTCCAGGCAGGCGATCTTGGTCTCCGCGCGGCGGAAGCCGTGCGACTCGCCCTCGAAGGTCAGGTAGGCGTACGGGATCTTGCGGTCGGCCAGTGCGGCGGCGAACCGTTCGGACTGGGCGGGCGGCACCACCGGGTCGTCCAGGCCCTGGAGCAGCAGCACCGGGCAGTGCGTGTTGTCGGCGTTGGTGAGCGGCGCGCGCTCGGCGTACCGGGCCGCGAAGCCGGGCAGCGGCCCGATCAGCCCGTCGAGGTAGCGGGACTCGAAGTCGTGCGTCTCCTCGGCCAGCCGGCGCGCGTCGCTGACCCCGAAGTAGGAGGTGCCGGCCGCGAACGTCTCGCTGGTGGTGACCGCGGCCAGCGTGGTCCAGCCGCCCGCGCTGCCGCCGCGGATGGCCAGCCGCGCGCCGTCGGCCCGGCCGGACTCGGCGAGGCTGCGCGCCACCGCGACCACGTCCTCCACGTCGACCACGCCCCACTGCTGGCGCAGCCGCTCCCGGTACGCGCGGCCGTAGCCGGTGGAGCCGCCGTGGTTGACGTCCACGACGCCGATGCCGCGGCTGGTGAAGTACGCCTTCTCCAGGTCGTAGCGGCCGGAGGCGTTGCCGGTCGGCCCGCCGTGCACCCACACGACGTACGGCGGCAGCTCGCCCTCCGGCGCCTGCGCGTCGGGGTTGCCGGGCGGGTAGACGTACGCGTGCACCGGCCGGCCGAACGGGCCCTCGAACTCGGTCTCCACCGGCACCGGCAGGTACGCGGCGTCGGGCCCGGCGGACTCCTCCCGCAGCACCTCCGCCGCGCCGGTCTCCAGGTCGAGCCGGACGACGGCGGTGGGCCGGTCCGGGGCGCTGCCGATGCCGACCACGGTGCGCCCGTCGGCGTCCAGGCCGGCGGTCCAGTCGGTGTACGGGACCTCGAGGTCCGCAAGCTCCGCGGTCTCCGGGTCGATGACGGCGAGCCGGAGGTCGCCGTGCCCGTGCATGACGACCAGCCGGCCGTCGTCCAGCACCACGTACGGGCGCACCCCGAGCTGCCACGGCGGGCCGGTGAACTCCTCCTCGGCCGGGTACAGCGACAGCGGCGGCTCACCGAAGATGCCCACCTCGTACGGGTTCCACCAGCCGGACCAGTCGGAGATCAGGTACAGCGTGGACTCGTCGCGCCACCACGGCGCGAGCACCGACTCGTTCGGCCCGCCCTTGACGCCGCGCGCCTTGCCGACCGCGCCGTTGTCCTCGACCGGCGCGATGCGCAGCTGCGTGCCGTCCCACGGCATGCGCGGGTGGTCCCAGGTGATCCAGGCGAGCTGCCCGCCGTCCGGGGACAGCCGGGGCGCGGCGTAGAACTGCGCGCCGTCGACCAGCGCGCGGACCGCGGACGGGTCCTCGGCGGCCGAGCCGTCGAGCGGCACCGCGGCCAGCCGCCGGGACACCGCGCCGTCCTCGGCGTGCTCCTCGACGACGCACCAGATCTCGCCCTGCGCCGCGTTGTGGATGAGCTCGGCGTAGCGCAGGCCCGCGGCCACCGCCGGCTCGGGCGTGAGCGGCTCCGGCGCGGCGCCCGGCGCGGCGAAGTACAGCCGCTGGTCGGCGTAGTGCGCGAACACGATCGCGTACCCGTCGTCACCGTGCGGAACGGGAAGGTACGCGCGGCCGCCGTACTCGTGCACCCGGGTGCGCGCGTTCCACGGGTCGTCGAACACGTCGTGGCACGTGCCGTCCGGGCCGCGGTGGACGATGACGGTACGGCCACCGGAATCGGGGCGGATCTCCTGCCACCACACGTGCGCGCCGCGCACCGTGGGAAAGCCGAGGCGGACTCCGGCGCCGGCCACGTCTGCGGCGGAGATGGGGGACGGCCAGGCGCCGTACGGCGCGGTCACGCGATCGGTCATATCGGATGTGTGCCCTCGAGATGCTGCCGGGTGCTGTGCATCGACCTTACTCCGGACGGGCCGGGCTGATCGGGCAACGGGTGAGGTCGGAACATACCGGAACGATCACGGACGGCGACCTGCCCGCCGTCACGGGCCGTGCGCGTCGACGCGGACCGTGACGACGGGCGGATCGTGCCCGTACGCCCCGTCAGATCGGCGCCGCGGGGTCGCCCGGCTGGAGCGGCGCGGCGACCGTACGGGCGCTGGTACGGCGGCTGCGCCGGTTCCGGCGTTCGAGCCAGTTCGCCAGGTAGCTCAGCGCCAGGTTGATCACGATGTACATCGCGGCCACCACGATGGCGGCCGGGAGCGGGTTGCCGAAGTTGGCGCCGACCTGCCGGAACGCGGCGTTCAGCAGGTCCGGGTAGGAGATGATCCAGCCCAGCGCGGAGTCCTTCAGCAGGATGACCAGCTGGCTGACGATGGCCGGCATCATCGCGGTGACCGCCTGCGGGAGCAGGATCAGCCGCATCACGCCGCCCTTGCGCAGGCCCAGCGAGTACGCGGCCTCGGACTGGCCGCGCGGTACGGCGTTGATGCCGGCGCGGAACACCTCGGCCAGCACCGAGCCGTTGTAGAGGATCAGGCCGACGGCGACCGCCACGAAGGCCGGGATGGGCACCGGGATGCGGCCGAACGCGATGTTGATCGTCGCGGGCCCGGCCTGGATGAAGAAGATCAGCAGCAGGACGGGGATGGCGCGGAAGAACTCCACGACCGCGCCGGAGACCCAGCGGAACAGCCGGTGGTCCGACAGCCGGCCGAGGCCGAAGACCACCCCGAAGATCATGGCGCCGACCGCCGCGACCGCGGACACGGCCAGCGTGCCCCACAGGCCGGGCAGGATCACGTTCACCCACACGTCGTGGCGGGTGAACGGCTCCCACAGCTTGGCGTCCCACTGGCCGGCCGCGTCCATCCGCCGCACCACGAAGTACGCGATGATCGCGAAGACCAGCAGCGATACCAGCGTCAGGATGTTGTTGCGGATCCGCGCCCGCGGGCCGGGCACGTCGTACAGCACGCTGGCGGCCTGCGTACGGCGGCGGCGCCGCGGCTCGCGGGCCGCGTCGATCGCGCTCACCGGACCACCGCCTTCCGCTTGGCCAGCCAGCCGAAGAAGAAGCCGGTCGGCAGGGTCAGCACCATGAAGCCGAGCGCGAACCCGATGAAGATCGCCGGGGTCGCCGCGACCTCGTCGAACATCTGCTTCATCTGCGCGGACGCCTCCCAGTACCCGGCGACGATCACGATCGTGGTGTTCTTGGTCAGCGCGATCAGCAGGCTGCCGAGCGGCGCGATGACCGCGCGGAACGCCTGCGGCAGTACGACCGTGCGCAGCGTCTGGAAGAACGTCAGTCCGATCGACCGGGCGGCCTCGGACTGCCCGGGATCGACGGTGTTGACGCCGGACCGCAGCGCCTCGCACACGAACGCCGCGTGGTAGATGGTCAGCCCGATGACGGCCAGCCAGTACCCGTTGACCGAGGGCTCCTCGGAGATCTTGATGCCCAGGGTGTCGCTGAGGCCGAGGCTGCAGAACAGCAGGACCAGCGTCAGCGGCGTGTTACGGAACGTGTTGACGTACAGCGTCCCGCCGGCGCGCAGCACCGGCGTCGGCGAGACCCGCATGGCGGCGAGCACGGTTCCGAGGATCAGCGCGAAGACGGCGCTGACCAGGGTGAGCCGGATCGTGGCCCAGAAGCTCATCAGGATGTCCGGGCCGTACTTGATCAGCGGCGCCGGATCGATGAGCTGGTAGATGTCGGTTCCCATGGCTCTCCGGATTCACGACGCGGCCGGCGGGCACGCCCGCCGGCCGCGGAGGCCCGAGTGTCAGCTGCAGCCCTGGAACTTCGGCACCGTGGTGCCGAGCTTCAGGCCGGTCTTGCCGTAGTACTTCTTCAGGTTCTTCTCGGCCGTGCCGTCGGAGTAGTACGACGTGATGGCCTTGTTCACGGCCTCGCAGGTCTTCTTGTCGCCCTTGCGGATGCCGACGCCGTACTTCTCGTCGGTGAACGGCTTGTTCAGCAGCTTGAACTTGCCGGGCGAACGGGCGGCGTAACCGGCGAGGATCAGGTCGTCGGTGGACAGCGCGTCGATCGACTTGCCCTCGAGCTTGGTGATGCACTCGTCGTACGCGCTGGCCGGCACCAGCTTGACGTCCGGCACCTTCTGGTCCTCGGTGACCCGCTTCCAGGAGTTAGAGCCGGCCACCTGGCACAGCCGCTTGCCCTTGAGGTCCTTGACCGACTTCATCGAGTTGTCGCTCGCCCGGACCAGGGTGTCCTGGTGCGCGACGTAGTACGGGCCGCCGAAGGTGACCTTGTTCAGCCGGTCCGGGATGATCGAGTACGAGGCGAGCACCAGGTCCACCTGGCCCTGCTGGAGGTAGGACTCGCGGTTCGCCGACCGGGTCTCCTTCCAGGTGATGCCGCTCTCCGGAACGCCGAGCTTGCCGGCGATGTACTTGGCGGTGGCGACGTCGAAGCCGTCCACCTGGCCGTTCGGCATCTTCAGGCCGAGCCCCGGCTGGTCGTACTTGACGCCGATGGTGAGCTTCTTGTCCTTCTTCGCCTTGTCGACCACGGAGGAGCTCGAAGCGCTCTCCCCGCACGCGGCGGCGCTGACGCCCAGCGCGGCGACGGCGGCGAGGACGATGCCGATGCGACGGACTCGCATGCTTGGTACCTCTACTTCCAGGACGGAACCGCCCACGCGGCTCGGTCGGTTTCGGGATAGGGCCCGGATCAGTGGCTGAGGATCTTGGACAGGAAGTCCCGGGCCCGCTCGCTGCGCGCGTTGGTGAAGAACTCGTCGGGGGTGTTCTCCTCGACGATCTCCCCGTTGGCCATGAACACCACGCGGTGCGCGGCGCGGCGCGCGAAGCCCATCTCGTGCGTCACGACGATCATGGTCATGCCGTCATCGGCCAGACCGGTCATGACGTCGAGGACCTCCTGGACCATCTCCGGGTCGAGCGCCGAGGTGGGCTCGTCGAAGAGGATCACCTTCGGACGCATGGCCAGCGCCCGCGCGATCGCGACGCGCTGCTGCTGGCCGCCGGACAGCTGGGCCGGGTACTTGTGCGCCTGGTCGGCGATGCCGACGCGGTCGAGCAGCTCCATGCCGCGCGCCTCGGCGTCCGCCTTCGCCGCGCCGCGCACCTTCAGCGGCCCGAGCGTGACGTTCTGCAGCACGGTCTTGTGGGCGAAGAGGTTGAACTGCTGGAACACCATGCCGACGTCGGCGCGCAGCTGGGCGAGCGCGCGGCCCTCGTCGGGCAGCGGCTTGCCGTCCAGGCTGATGGTGCCCGCGTCGATGGTCTCGAGCCGGTTGATCGCCCGGCAGAGAGTGGACTTCCCCGATCCGGACGGGCCGAGCACCACGACCACCTCGCCGCGGTGCACGGTGAGGTCGATGTCCCGCAGCACGTGCAGGTCCCCGAAGTGCTTGTTGACGCCTGCCAGGACGACGAGGTCGTTATCGCCCTCGGGCGTGGCAGCGCCGGCGGTGTTGTCGGTCGCCGTCATGCTGCGACACTTTAAGCGCTCTTTGTGTTCGAGACACGCAAGGCCGCGTACCGATCCGGTTACGCCCGCAGGGCCATTACCCTCGAAGGCGAGATGACGGCACAGCAGGAGACCCCCAGCGCCCCCCGCACGTACGAGGTGCGGACGTACGGGTGCCAGATGAACGTGCACGACTCCGAGCGCCTGTCCGGGCTGCTCGAAGACGCCGGGTACATCCGGGCGGAGGACGGCGCGGAGCCGGACGTGGTCGTGTTCAACACGTGCGCGGTACGCGAGAACGCCGACAACCGGCTGTACGGCAACCTCGGCCATCTGCGCCCGGTCAAGCAGGGCCATCCCGGCATGCAGATCGCGGTCGGCGGGTGCCTGGCGCAGAAGGACCGCGGCGAGATCGTCAAGCGCGCGCCGTGGGTGGACGTCGTGTTCGGCACGCACAACGTGGGCGCGCTGCCCACGCTGCTGGAACGGGCGCGGGTCGCCGACGAGGCGCAGGTGGAGATCGCGGAGTCGCTGGAGACGTTCCCCTCGACGCTCCCGACCCGCCGCGAGTCGCCGTACGCCGCCTGGGTGGCCATCTCGGTGGGCTGCAACAACACCTGCACGTTCTGCATCGTCCCGGCGCTGCGCGGAAAGGAGAAGGACCGCCGCCCGGGCGACATCCTGGCCGAGATCCGCGCGCTGGTGGCCGACGGCGCGCTGGAGGTCACGCTGCTCGGGCAGAACGTGAACGCGTACGGCGTGGAGTTCGGCGACCGCGGCGCGTTCGCCAAGCTGCTGCGCGCCTGCGGTGAGGTCGAGGGCCTGGAGCGCGTCCGGTTCACCTCGCCGCACCCGCGGGACTTCACCGACGACGTGATCGCCGCGATGGCCGAGACGCCGAACGTCATGCACCAGCTGCACATGCCGCTGCAGTCCGGGTCGGACTCCGTGCTGCGCGCGATGCGCCGGTCCTACCGGCAGGAGCGGTACCTCGGCATCATCGACCGGGTGCGCGCCGCCATGCCGGACGCCGCCATCTCCACCGACATCATCGTCGGCTTCCCGGGCGAGACCGAGGCCGACTTCGAGCAGACGCTGCACGTCGTCCGCGAGGCGCGGTTCGCGCAGGCGTTCACCTTCCAGTACTCCAAGCGTCCCGGCACGCCCGCCGCGGAGATGGACGGGCAGGTGCCGAAGGAGGTCGTGCAGGAGCGGTACGAGCGGCTCGTCGCGCTGCAGGAGGAGATCTCCTGGGCGGAGAACCGCGCGCAGGAGGGCCGGGTGCTCGACGTCCTGGTGGCCGAGGGCGAGGGCCGTAAAGACGGCGCCACGCACCGGCTGTCCGGCCGCGCGCCGGACAACCGCCTGGTGCACTTCCAGCCGCCGGCCGACGGCCCCGCGCCGCGGCCGGGGGACCTGGTCACCGTCGAGATCACCTACGGCGCGCCGCACCACCTGGTCGCGGATGGTCCGGTGCGCGCGGTCCGCCGCACCCGCGCCGGGGACGCCTGGCAGCAGCGGAACGAGGCGCCGCCGCGGACCCGCGGCGTGCCGCTCGGCATGCCGACGGTGCGGTCCGCTCCATGATCACGTAGCGCTGACGCGAACCCCGTTCGGGGGATAGATTGCGCCCGTGAGCAACTCCCCCCGCGACCGTTTCCGCCCGGTGGATCCGGAAAGCCTCGGCGTGGCGTCCAACCACGCCGACATCGACCCCGAGGTGCCCAGTCCCGCCCGGATGTACGACTTCTACCTGGGCGGCAAGGACAACTTCGCGTCCGATCGCCGCGCCGCCGAGGAGATCTACACCCAGATCCCGGACCTCCCGGAGATCGCACGGGACAACCGCGGGATCCTGCAGCGCGCGGTCCGCCACATGGTCGCGTCCGGCATCACGCAGTTCGTCGACATCGGCACCGGCCTGCCCACGCAGGGCAGCGTGCACGAGACCGCGCAGGCCGTGGTCCCGGAGTCGCGCGTCGTCTACGTCGACAACGACCCGATCGTGCTGGCGCACGCCCGCGCGCTGCTCACCAGCCGGCCCGAGGGCACCACCCGGTACATCGACGCCGACCTGCGCGACCCCGAGTCGATCTTCGGCCACCCGAGCCTGCGCGAGACCATCGACCCCGGCAAGCCGATCGGGCTGCTGCTCGTCGCGGTCCTGCACTTCGTCACCGAAGAGGAGGACCCGTACGAGCTGCTGGCCACGTACCGGTCCTACCTCGCCCCGGGCAGCTACGTGCTGATCACCCACGCGTCGCGGCAGGACCGCCCGGAGGAGGCGTGGCGGAAGATGGAGGAGGTGTACGCGCGGTCGTCCGCGAAGTTCACCTTCCGCGACCGCGCCCAGGTGACGCGCCTGTTCGACGGCTTCGACCTGCTGGAACCGGGCCTGGTGTACTGCCCGGAGTGGCGCCCGGAACCCGACACGCCGCAGTCGCCGTCGGCGCCGTGGAACTTCGGCGGGGTCGGCTACCTGCCCTGACCCCGGACACGCGAGGGCCCCGCGGGCAGGTTCCCGCGGGGCCCTCGCGTATTCAGCGCTCCGGGTCCGCTCCGGGCGGTGGCTCGGCCGCCGGCCGGAGCTCCGGCTCGGCGGGCGGTCCGTCGCGGCCGGGGGACGCCGGTGGCGTGTCACCGGAAACGATGCTGATGGCCTCGTCAGCCCACTGCTCGAACTCGAGCATGATCGTTAACCTTTCTCCTGGCCGTCCGGTGACCGGGCGCGTCAGTTCTTGTCGCCGTCGGAACCCTGTTCGTCGATGAACCCCTCGACCTTTTCCTGGCCCTGGTCGAGCTGGTCGCTGAAGCGGCCGCCGGTCTTGTCGTCGACGAACTCCTTCGCCTTGTCCAGCCCGTCACTGACCTTGTCGGAGTTCTCCGACAGTTTTTCCTTGGCCTTGTCGAACATCTCGCTGAAGTCGGGCATGACAATCCCCCCGATCGGCGGCCCGTGGTACCGGGCCGCTCATGTACGCCGGGGGTAGCCCTACCCTGCACTACAGGCGGAAACACGTGCGGCGGACGCGAGGGATCATGAGCGGTACACGGGTCGTTGCGGTGGTCGGCGCGACGGCGGCGGGCAAGTCCGACCTGGCGGTCGAGCTGGCCCGCGCGGTCGGCGGCGAGATCATCAACGCCGACTCGATGCAGCTGTACCGGGGCATGGACGTCGGCACCGCGAAGCTGAGCCGGGCCGAGCGCCGCGGCGTACCGCACCACCTGCTGGACATCTGGGACGTCACCCAGGAGGCCTCGGTCGCGGAGTACCAGCGCCTGGCCCGCGGCCTGATCGCCGAGCTGGACGCGCGGGGGGTCGTCCCGATCCTGGTCGGCGGGTCCGGGCTGTACGTACGGGCGGCGCTGGACCCGCTGGAGTTCCCCGGTACCGACCCCGGGCTGCGCGCCCGGCTGGAGTCGGAGCTGGCCGAGGCGGGCACGGCGGCGCTGCACGGCCGGCTGGCCGCCGCCGACCCGGCCGCCGCGGCCGCGATCCTGCCCGGCAACGGCCGCCGCATCGTGCGCGCGCTCGAGGTCATCGAGCTGACCGGGCGGCCGTTCAGCGCCACCATGCCCGGCTACACCTCGGTGTACGACGCCGTGCAGATCGGCGTGCACGTGCCGCGACCGGTGCTCGACGAGCGCATCGACCGCCGGGTGGACCGCATGTGGGCGGACGGCCTGGTCGCGGAGGTGCGCGCGCTGGCCGGACGGGGCCTGCGGGAGGGCCGTACGGCGTCGCGGGCGCTCGGCTACCAGCAGGTGCTGCGCTACCTGGACGGCGAGTGGACCGAGGAGCAGGCCCGTACGGAGACGGCCCGCGCCACCCGGCGGTTCGCGCGCCGCCAGGAGTCCTGGTTCCGCCGCGACCCGCGCGTGGTGTGGCTGGAGCAGTCCCGTACGGACCTGCTCGACCGCGCCGTCGAGCAGGTCCGGGGCTGAGCCGGGCGGCTCAGCGGAAGTCATCGGCGTGGTCGGCCGCCCACTGCGCGAACGTGCGGCCGGGGTGCCCGAGGACCCGTTCGACGCCCGGCAGGACCGGCGCGGGCCGGCCCACCGTGCTCGCCTGGTACTCCAGCATCATGTCGGCGACCGGCGGCGGCATGTACGTCCGCATCTGCGCGCGGGCCTCGTCCGGGGTCTGCTCCTCGAAGCGGATCTCCCGGCCGATCGCGGCGCCGATGGCGGCCACCCGCTCGGTGTTGGTCAGCGACTCCGGCCCGGACATCGCGTACGCGGCCCCGGCGTGGCCGTCCTCGAGCAGCGCGGCGACCGCGACCTCGGCGATGTCGGCCTCGTGGATCGGCGCCTGCTGCGACTCCGGGTACGGCGCGCGGACGATGCCCTCCGCGCGGATCGACGGCGCCCAGGACAGCATGTTGACCGCGAACGGGCCGGGCCGCAGATGCGTCCACTCCACCCCGGCCGCCTCCACGGCGCGCTCCACCGCCAGGTGCCGGTCGCCGAGCGGGTTGTCGCCGTCGTCCATCTCCGCGGCCAGCGCGGACAGCGTGACCACCCGCCGTACGCCGGCCGCCCGCGCCCGCTCCATGACCGCGGCGGTCGTCTCCGGGACGGGGAACAGGTACACGCGGTCGACGTCGTCGAACAGGCCGCCGGGCAGCGTACTGATATCGGTCAGGTCGCCCGCCACCACCTCCGTGCCGTCGGGCAGGCGGGCCGTCTCCGGCCGCCGGGTCAGCGCGCGGACGGGCAGGCCCGCGGCGCGCAGCCGGCCGGCCACCACACGGCCCACGTGTCCCGTGGCGCCGGTCACCAGGATCGTCATGCGGCCATTGTCACCCCGGCCGCCGGACGCGCCGATCCGCCCCGTACCGACGGATAGCATTGCTGCTCATGCGGTTCGCGAAGGGGCACGGGACGGAGAACGACTTCGTCATCCTGCCGGATCTGGACGGCACGCTCGAGCTCACACCGGAGCTGGTGCGGCGGCTGTGCGACCGGCGGGCCGGGATCGGCGCGGACGGCGTGCTGCGCGTCGCGCCGGACACCTCCGGCCGCGCCAAGTGGTTCATGGACTACCGCAACGCCGACGGCGGCGTCGCGGAGATGTGCGGCAACGGCGTACGGGTGTTCGCCCGCTACCTGGCCGAGCACGGTCTCGCGCCGGGCCCGGTGTTCGGCCTGGCCACCCGCGCGGGCGTGCGCGAGGTGACGCTGCACGACGACGGCGACGTCTCGGTGGACATGGGCGCGGTGCGCACGTACGGCGAGAGCGCGGCGACGATGGCCGGGCGGCGGTACGCCGGGCTCGTGGTCAACGTCGGGAACCCGCACCTGGCCTGCGTGCTCACCGAGCCGGTGGCCGGCCTGGACCTGTCCGCCGCGCCGGAGTTCGACGCCGCGACGTTCCCGGAGGGCGCGAACCTGGAGCTGGTGCGGCTGCTGGGCGACGACCACGTCGAGATGCGGGTGTACGAGCGCGGGTCGGCGGAGACCCGGTCCTGCGGCACCGGGACGGTCGCGGCCGCGGTGGCGGTGGCCGGGTCGGCGTACGGCACCTGGCGGGTGGACGTACCGGGCGGCACGGTACGGGTCACGCTGACCGAGGAGACCGTGTACCTGCGCGGGCCCGCGGTGCTGGTGGCCGAGGGCGAGTACCGGCCCCACTAGGGCGCCGTCCGGCTCTGCGCCCTGGCCCGTCCCGGGCGCAGAGCCGGGTCGCGGTCAGTGCGCCGCGGCGGCCTTCGGCGCGTCGATCAGCAGGACACCGGGCTTGACCTTGCTGGTGCCGCTGGCGAAGTTCTCGTCCACCTGGGCGGCCTCGGCGGCGCTCGGCTTGTCGTTCTTGCAGTCGACCGGGGCGCTGTGGCCGGACATCAGGTCCGAGCACAGGCCCGTACGGTTGTCCGGCAGGCCGAGGATGTGGCCCATCTCGTGGGTGGCGATGCGCGGCACGTAGTAGCCGTCGTTCACGGCCTCGCGGCCCATCCAGATCTCGCCGTGGCCCAGCTCGCCCGGCTGGGTGCGCGGCCAGCCGTCGTCGGCGACGACGGTGAAGTCGGCGGGCGAGCCCGCCTCGATGTGCACGTTCTGCACGCTGGAGTTCCAGGTGGCGGCGGCGTCGTCCACCGCCTGCTTGAACTCCTCGGCGCCGCTGGCGTCGTACTTCAGCGTGACGGGGGCGGCGGCCTTCGGTGCGGGGGAGGCGTGCGCCGCGGGGGTGGTGCCGGTGAGCAGCCCGGCGGCGACCAGGACCAGGGCGGCCAGCGCGGCGAGGAGCGCGCGCGGCCTGGGGGATACGGCCATATGACTCTCCTTGTGAGTGAGCAGCGGTCAGCGTAGGCACCGCGCCGCGCCCCCGGTCAAGATCTTGTCAATTCCCGTCAATTCGCTGACCGGACGTGGTCGCCACCGTGCGTGCGGTATAACTCACACCCAGTGATTCATGGCCGGTCGAGCGGGCAGGAGGGGGCGTGTGGCGAAGTTCCTCCTCCGGCGCCTGCTCAACTACGTGCTGCTGGTCGCCGTCGCGACGAGCCTCGCGTACCTGCTGGCCGCCTCCGCCCTGCATCCCCGGGTCAACTACGAGGGCCGTGCGCCCCGCCCGTCCGAGGCGGTCATCGACGCGAAGCTGGACGCGCTGAACCTCAACGACAAGACGCCGCTGTGGGAGCGGTACGGCACCTGGGCGACCGGCGTGCTGCACGGCGACTTCGGCAAGACGTGGCTGGGGGAGTCCGTCAACGCCGAGATCGCCCGCCGCTTCGGCGTCACGCTGCGGCTGCTGGTCACCGGCATGGTGGTGGGCGGCGTCATCGGCGTGCTGCTCGGCGCGCTGAGCGCGGTGCGGCAGTACCGCCTCACCGACCGGCTGATCACCGCCGGCTCGTTCCTCGTCATGTCGATCCCGGTGTTCGTGCTCGGCGTGCTGCTCCAGGTCGGCGCCACGAAGGTGAACGACGTCACGGGCCTGAAGATCTTCGAGTTCTCCGGCGAGTACGCCGCGGGCCTGTCCGGCGGCTTCTGGGCGCAGCTCGCCGACCGGCTCAAACACCTGGTGCTGCCCACGATCAGCCTGGCGCTCGGGCAGATCGCGGTGTTCAGCCGGTACCAGCGCAGCGCCATGCTCGACGTACTGGCGGCCGACTTCGTGCGCACCGCGCGGGCGAAGGGCCTGCGCCGGCGCACCGCGCTGCTGCGGCACGCGCTGCGCACCGCGCTGATCCCGTCCGTCACCTACTTCACGTACACGTTCGGCATGCTGCTCGTCGGCACCACGCTCACCGAGAAGATCTTCGGCTGGCACGGGCTCGGCGAGTGGTTCGTCGACTCCGTCGGCCAGAACGACGTCAACGCGGTCGCCGCGGTCAACTGCGTGGCCGCGGTGCTGGTACTGGTCGCCGGGCTGGCGTCCGACGTGGTGTACGCCGTCCTCGACCCGCGCGTCCGGGTGGGCGGATGACCGAACTCGCCGTTCCCGCGCCCACGGCCGCGTCGCGCGGCGGCGTGGTGCTGCGGCGGGCGCTGCGCAGCCGCTCGGCGCTGGCCGGCGCGGTGCTGCTCGCCCTGCTGTTCCTGCTGGCCTTCGCCGGCCCGTACCTGACCAGGTGGGGGTACGACGACAAGGACTTCACCGCGTTCCGGCAGCCGCCGTCGCCCGCGCACTGGTTCGGCACCGGCGCGGCCGGCCAGGACGTCTTCGCCGCCACCGTGCGCGGCATGCAGAAGTCGCTGGTCATCGGCCTGCTGGTGGCCGTGGTGTCCACCGGCCTGGCCGGGCTCGTCGGCGCGTTCGCCGGGTACTTCCTCGGCGCGGTGGACCGCGTGCTGATGTGGGTGGTCGACCTGCTGCTGGTGCTGCCGTCGTTCCTGATGGTGGCCATCCTGTCGCCGCTGTTCCAGGGCTCCACGTGGCTGCTGTTCGTGGCGCTGCTCGCCGCGTTCATGTGGATGGTCACCGCGCGCATCATCCGCGGCATGACGATGTCGCTGCGCGAGCGCGAGTACGTCCTGGCCGCGCGGTACATAGGCGTGCGGCCCGCGCGGATCATCTTCCGGCACATCCTCCCGAACGTGGCGTCGCTGCTCATCGTGGACGCCACCATCAACGTGAGCGTGGCCGTGCTTTCGGAGTCGGCGCTGTCGTACTTCGGCTTCGGCGTGCAGCCGCCGGACGTCTCCCTGGGCACGCTGCTGGCCGACGCGAGCACCGACGCCACCACGTACCCGTGGCTGTTCTGCTTCCCCGCCGCGCTGCTCGTGCTCATCGTGCTCGCCGTCAACCTGGTCGGCGACGGGCTGCGCGACGCGCTGGACCCCGGCAGCGGGCAGGCCACATGAGCGGCGACCCGGTGCTGTCGGTCTCCGACCTGCACGTCACGTTCCCCGGGCCGGTGGCCGCCGTCCGCGGCGCCGGGTACGACTTGCGGCGCGGCGAGGCGCTCGGCATCGTCGGGGAGTCCGGCTCGGGCAAGTCGGTGACCGCGCTGGCCGTCCTGGGACTGCTGCCCGGCTCGGCGGAGGTGCGCGGCTCGGTACGGCTGGACGGCGAGGAGCTGCTCGGCCGGGACGACGCCACGCTGTCGAAGATCCGCGGCACGCGGATCGCGATGGTGTTCCAGGACCCGCTGTCCGCGCTCACGCCGGTGTACTCCGTGGGCGAGCAGATCGCCGAGGCGGTCCGCGTGCACACCGACGTCTCGCGCGCCGGCGCCCGGAGCCGCGCGGTGGAGCTGCTTGAGCTGGTCGGCATCCCGCGGGCGGCGCAGCGCGCGCGGGCGTTCCCGCACGAGTTCTCCGGCGGCATGCGGCAGCGCGTGATGATCGCGATGGCGATGGCCAACGACCCGGACGTGATCATCGCCGACGAGCCGACCACCGCGCTCGACGTCACCATCCAGGCGCAGATCCT
>Ga0164243_10007087_pt1 | contig 16825 bp, 12 predicted proteins | sample OricompcompostOP_FD_108781 | JGI IMG/M metagenome (GOLD analysis project Ga0164243, IMG submission 108781) | Organic Plus compost microbial communities from Emeryville, California, USA - Original compost - Organic plus compost (OP) | ecosystem: Engineered > Solid waste > Mixed feedstock >... | reverse complement strand
GTCGCGTCGCTGGCCGTACGGGTCGAGCTGTGGTGGCTGCGGCTGCTCACCGGCGTGCTGGAGATCGCGCTAGCGTTCTGGGCGGTCGGCTACACCGGCCGCTCGGCGGTACTGCTGGTCGCCTGGGTCGGCATCGGCGCGATGATGCGCGGCATCACCGAGATCGTGCTCGCCTTCGATGTACGCGCCACGCTGCGCGCGGTGGCACCGGCGCCCGAGCCGGCGCAGCAGCAGCCGAACTGGCCGGTCAACCAGCCGCCGGCCCGGCCGAGCAGCCACACCGCCGCCGACCAGCCGCGCCCCGCGTCCGACCAGGAGCAGCACCCCACCCCGTGACGCGCTCGGTCAGGCGGGCAGCGGGTGGCTCAGCCGGTCCTGCTGGCGCGCGGTCAGCGGTACCGACAGGTGCCGGCCGTGGTGCAGGTTGGCCAGCCACGGCAGCCGGCTGCCGCGCCGGGTCAGCGCGACGATCGCGGCGGATCCCGGCGTCAGGCTCCCGGCGGTACGTCGGACCACGGCATCGCTGAGACCCAGCTGCGGTGGCCGCCGGACCACGAAACGGTGCGGTACCACGCCGACCGGTACCACGAACAACGCGCCGACCACCGTCGGCCAGTCGATGCCACGCGGCCCGGCCGGTTCGATCCGTACCGAGGCGTCGGCATCGAGCCACACCAGGGCCGCATCCACCTGGTGCGGGCGTCGCCGCCACACCCAGCGGGCATCGTCGACCCGACCGAACCAGAGCACCGTCAACTGCGCCATGGCAACCCCCGTGCGATGTACGTCCACGCTAACCACCGGGGTCGGGCGAACGGATGAGATTCGTTGCAGGCCAACCGATCGAGGTCGACTACGGCGCCGGTCGCGACCTAGCGTGAGGGGGATGGCGACCTGGGGAGGCGGCCATGCGGGTACGGGTCGGTGCGGCGGGGACGGCGTGACGCATGGGTACCGCGATCGTGGCGGTACTGCCGTTCGCGCCCGGGCTGCTGCTGTCGCCGCTGCCACCGGTGGCGGCGAGCGTCCTGACGATCGCGCCGGACGGGCGGCGGCGGGCGCAGCTGTTCGCACTGGGTTGGTGCGCCGCGCTGCTCGCCGGCTGCCTCGCCGCGGGCGTGCTGCTGCGCCTGGCCACGGCGGGTGACCGGCTGCCGGCCGGCGCCGCCCGTACCGCCTCGGTACTGCTGGCCGCCGCGCTGGTCGCCGTCGCGCTGGTGCACGGGTACGGGCACGTCACCGGCCGGGGCGCACCGTCCTGGCTGGGCCGGGTGGGTACGCTGCCGACCCGGCGGGCCGGCCCGTTCGCGGCCCGGCTGCTGTACACCGACCCGATGCACCTGCTGCTGGTCGGGGCGGCGGCGGTGGCGCTCGCCGGGGTACCGGCGGACTGGCCGGCCGACCTCGCCGCGGCGGCGCTGCTCGCGGCGGCCGGTACGGCGGGTGTGGCGGTGCCGCTGATCGTCTCGTACGCGGCGGGCTGGACCGGATCGGTACGGCTGCACGCGCTGCGGCGTACCCCGGTCGGCCGGCGGGCGCAGATCGCGTTCTGGCTGTCGGCCGGCTATGCGGCGTTCCTGCTCACCTGACCGTTCCTCGGTGACGCAGCGTGGCCAGAGAATGCCGCGTTCGCCTGCGCGGGAGCACTTTCGCCGACGATGCTAGGTACCGGGGGTGAGCGACGTGACCTGGTACGGATCGGCCAAACCGCAGCGACCCGAGGACAAGACGACACCGATGCCCGCCACCGGCGACGTCACCGGCGGCCGGGCCGGCAGCTCCGGCCACGACTACGGGCCGCCGATGCCGCAGGCGCCCGGCGACTACGCGCCGGCGTCCAGCCGGCACTCGACCAAGCCGCGCATCAACGCGGCCCGCCTGTGGACGGGCGGGGTGGTCAGCGCGATCATCGCGGCCGGGCTGGCGATCGTCGCGTACCTGATCGTGCACGGGATCTTCAACCTGCCGATGCTGGGGATCCGGCCCGGCGGTGCGGTGATCCAGTCCGGGGTCGCCGGGTACGCGTTCGGCGCCGCGGTCGCCGCCCTGCTGGCGACGGCGATGATGCACCTGCTGATGCTCGGTACCCCGCGGCCGTTCTTCTACTTCGGCTGGATCGGCGCGCTGTGCACGGTCATCGCCGCGCTGGTACCGCTGATCACCACGCAGGCGTGGGACGTGAAGGGCGCGACCGCGGCGGCCAACCTGGTGCTCGGCATCGCGATCACCGCCCTGGTGTCGGGTACCGCCCGGACGGCCATCCAGCAGCCGCCCGGCCGTCCCCCGTACCCGCCGGCGTACTGACCGCCGCCGGCGGGTCCGGTCGTCACGGCTTCGCCGCGGGGCGGCGGGCCAGTACCGGTGCGTCCGCGACGTGCGCGAGCGGGCGCAGCCGGTACGAGTAGCTGTAGTCCCGGTCGGCGAACAGCTTGTACTCGTCGTGCGTCTGCGCGCCCCAGCTGTCGTCCCCGCCGACACCCATCTGCCGGTGGTTGAGCCGCAGGATCACCGCGTCCCGCGGGTCGAGCTGGTAGCTGTGCCGGGCGCCGGCGGACAGGTCCTCCGGCGTGTACCGCAGCGCCGAGAACTCCAGCACCGGGTCGCCGACCGCGAGCAGCCCGGCGCCGCCGGCGTTGGTCAGCGCCACCCAGCGCACGTCGGTACGGTTGCCGTTCTCCTGCGGCCGCACGTACTCGGTCCACAGCGACGCGACGCTGGTCGAGTACCGACCGACCTCGGAGCCGGTCCGGCGGTCCCAGTAGTTCTCCTCCGGCCCGCGACCCAGATAGTCCACAGTGGACAAACTCGCCGGCAGGGTGAGCATCGTCCCGACGACCGGGATGTACGGCAGCGTCGCGGCGCCCGGATGCAGCGTGTTGTCGACCGCGATCTCCCCGCTGCCGAACACCGTGTACGTGGTGGTGTAGCCGGACGGCACGGTGGTGGGCAGCGTGCCGGTGACCGCGATCCGGACCGCCTGCGCGGCCGGCCGGGTGACGGCGACCCCGGTGACCGTACGGTGGGCGCCCGCGGCCCGCCAGGTGCCGTTGCGGGACGGCTGCCCGTTGCCGTTGTCGTTGTCGGTCGGGGCGCGCCAGAACTCCGGCGCCGGGCCGCCGGTGACGAGCTCGATCCCGTTCGCCCGGTACGAGCTGATCGTGCCGGACGCCTTCGCCACGGTGACGGTGAACCCGTCGCCGATGACGGTCACGGTGTCGTCGCCGTCGCGTACCGACAGGCCGGGCAGCCGGGACAGCGCGACCGACCGCACCGCCGGGCTGCCGACGTCGACCGGCAGCTGCTGCGCGGCGACCTCGAAGCCGGCGTCCGCCCACGGGGTACGGTCCCGCGTGGTGAACCAGACCCGCAGGAAGTACTCGCTGCCCGGGGCCGGGTTCGCCGGCGCCCGGAACGGCACCCGGATCGTGGTACTGGACAGCGGCGCGAGGTCGAGCTGGCTCGCCGACAGCGCACCGTGCTGCACCACCCGGCCGTCCACGGACAGGCTCCAGTGCCCGTCGTACGCGTTCACGTTGGTGAACAGCATCTCGTTGGTCAGCCGTACCTCGCCGCGCGGGGTGTCGTCCGTCGCGGCGACGAGGATCTGCTGGTACACCTTCTTCACCTCGACGGTCTTGCCGTTCTGCGCGCGGTCGGCGAGCAGCAGGCCGTCCGCGCAGAAGTTGCCGTCGTTCGGGTTGTCGCCCCAGTCCCCGCCGTACGCGAGGTACGTCCTCGTCGGCGGCGCCGCCTCCGTGTAGTCGGCGGTCGCCGCGTCGAACCACAGCCGTACGGCCGGATCGTCGACGGTCCGCCCGGTGTCGGCGAGCTCGTCCGTGCCCAGCGCCCGCGCGTACAACCGGGCGATGCGGACCGTACCGGCGAACAGGCGGTCGTCGTGCTCGGCGTCGGCGCCGATGCCGATCGGTGCGCCGATCACGTCGGGCACCCGGTCGGTGCTGGCCGTCGCGGCCTTCGTACCGTCCAGGTACAGCGTCAGGCTCCCGGAGTCGGCGTCGAACACCCCGGCGACGTGGTGCTCGCGGCCGGCCCACCCGTCGGGCAGGTCGGCGGTCGCCGCGTACCAGGTGGAGCCGGCGTGGATGAAGAACTCCATCGTGTCGTCGGTCTGCTTCAACGAGTACGCGGTGTCGCCCTTGGCGAGGATCGGCTGGTGCCCGCCCGGCGCGGTCGGCGTGACCCACGCCTCCGCGGTCAGCGACCCGGTCAGGTCCAGCTTCGGGTCGGCGTTGAACAGCGCGCCGCCGGAAAGCCCGGCGTGTGTGTCGAACGTGGCCGCCGGCGCCAGTTCGCTGTGCAACCGTTCCGGCCCGGTCTCGGTCACCGTGCGCCGTTTCGGGGTCGGCCAGGTCAGCGCCTGGTCGACGAAGTCCCAGATGAACCCGCCCTGCAACACGTCGTACGACCGGATGACGTCCCAGTAGTCGACCAGGTTGCCGGTCGAGTTGCCCATCGAGTGCGCGTACTCGCACAGGATGTACGGCCGGGCGTCGCCGGTGTCCGTGGCCCGCTGCGCCACCCGCGCCGGCGACTCGTACATGTGCGACCGCATGTCGGAGACCTCGGGCCGGTTGTCGCCCTCGTAGTGGATCAGCCGGGTGGTGTCGTACGAGCGGATCCAGTCGTGCATCGCCGCGAAGTTGGCGCCGGCACCGGCCTCGTTGCCCAGCGACCAGATGAGTACGCAGGCGTGGTTCTTGTCCCGGTGCACCACCTGCTTGGCGCGGTCCACCACGGCCGCCGTCCAGTCCGGGTCGGACGTCGGGTAGGAGTCCCGCACCCCGTGCGTCTCCAGGTTCGTCTCGTCGATCAGGTACAGGCCGTAGGCGTCGGCCAGCTCGTACCAGTACGGGTCGTTCGGGTAGTGCGAGGTGCGGTGCGCGTTGATGTTGAGCCGTTTCATCAGCCGGATGTCCGCGACCATCTCGTCCCGGGTCAGCGCCAGCCCGTTGGTCGGCGACATCTCGTGCCGGTTCGTACCGCGGAACGAGATCGGCGTGCCGTTGATCCGCATCAACCCGTCGACCAGCGCGAACTCCCGCAGCCCGACCCGGGCGGACAGCGTCTCGATGGCCCGGCCGTTCGGGTCGCGCAGCACCAGCACCGCCGTGTACAGGGTCGGGTGCTCGGCCGACCACAGCGTCGGCGCCGGCACCGCCTTCGCGTCGCGTACCGTCACGTCCGCGCCGGCCGGCTGCGAGCCGAGGTCGACCGGCTGCCGCAGCGGCGCCGACCAGACCGGGCGGCGGCGCGCGTCGTACAGCTGGGTCTCCACCGTGTACGTGCCGGTGTCGGTGTCGCCGTAGTTGCGCACGCTCGCGGTCACGTCCAGCCGCGCCGCGGTGTAGTTGTCGCTCAACGGGGTACGCAGCCAGAAGTCGCGCAGGTGCACCGTCGGCGTGGCGAACAGGTACACCGAGCGGAAGATCCCGGACAGCCGGATCATGTCCTGGTCCTCCATCCAGTCCCCGTCGGAGAACCGGTACACCTCGACCGCGAGATGGTTGACCCCGCCGGTCAGGTACGGCGTGACGTCGAACTCGCTCGGCGCGAACGAGTCCTCCCGGTACCCGACCCTGGTGCCGTTGACCCAGACATAGAACGCCGACTTGACGCCCTCGAAGTGCAGGAACACCCGCCGCCCGGACCAGGTGCCGGGCAGCCGGAACTCCCGCCGGTACTGCCCGACCGGGTTGAACCTCGTCGGCGCCGCGGGCGGCTGCGCGTTCTCGTTCCGGCCGTTGGCGCCCCACCACGGGTACGTGCTGTTGACGTAGATCGGGTGGTCGTACCCGTGCAGCTGCCACACCGACGGCACCGGGATGCTGTCCCAGTCGCTGTCGTCGAAGTCGGTACGGAAGAAGTCCTCGACCCGCCCGTCCGGGGTGTCGGCGTGCGCGAACTTCCAGTCGCCGTCCAGGTCCAGCCGCCACGGCGAGGTGCGCCGGTCCGCGTCCAGCGCCTGCCCGAGATCCGCGTACGGCATCAGCGTCGCGTGCGGCGGTTCGTCGTTGACGCCGAAGATCGGGATGTTGTTGGTCCACTCCGGGTAGCCGTTCGGCGGGTCGGTCCAGCGCGGGGCGGTGGCGCCGTCCGGCTCGGTGGCGGGTGCCGCCGACGCGGCGTCCGACACCGCGGCGGCGGGCAGTGCGGCCGCGCCCAGTGCCGCGGCGCCGCCGGCGAGGAGGGTACGGCGGCGGACCGGTACGGGAGGCATCGATGGTCTCGGCTGGTGCGCTGCGGACATGCGAGGGACTCCGTTCCTGCGCGGGGCCGGCTGGGGGTCCGGGCCGAGACTCCTTCGTACTGGCCGGGCGAGATCGGTGTCAATATTTGTCTGAGCGCTTTCGATTGTGTCGATCGGTGTCGCGGCGGAGCGTGGTGGCGATGTGGGCGCACCAACGGTCCGAGGAGCACCACCGACGGCGCGTGCCCCGCATCCGGATCCGGTGTCGTACCGCACCTCCGGTCAGTGTCCACTATGGACTTTGCCGCCGGGGCCGCCGACGCCCGCATCGGCCGGTACCGGCGTCCAGGCGTCGCCGTGCGCGGCAACGGCCGCGCGACAACGAACCCATCGCTGATGCGCTCCTGGACTCGGGACCGGGACGCGCCGACCCTGCCAGCACGCCCCGGCCGGCGGCACGCGATGCCGTCAGGGCGTCGGCATCGCGGCCAGCACCCGGTCGACCATCCCGTACTCCCGGGCCTCCTCGGCGGTGAACCACCGGTCCCGGTCGGCGTCCTCGGCGATGCGCTCCACCGGCTGGCCGGTGTGCCGGGCGATGACCTCCTGGTTCTCCCGCTTCATCGCCATCATGTTCTCCGCCTGGATGGCCACGTCGGCCGCCGTGCCGCCGACCCCGCCGGAGATCTGGTGCATCATCACCCGCGAGTGCGGCAACGCGAACCGCTTGCCCGGCGCGCCGGCACAGAGCAGCGTCTGCGCCATCGACGCGGCGATCCCCATCGCGTACGTCGCGACGTCGGCCCGCACCAGCTGCATCGTGTCGTACACCGCCATGCCGGCGGTCACCGAGCCGCCGGGCGAGTTGATGTACAGGTGGATGTCGCGGTCCGGGTCCTCCGCGTCGAGCAGCAGCAGCTGGCCGCAGATCATGTTGGCGTTCTCCTGCTTGACCTCGTCGCCGAGGAAGATGATCCGGTTTCGCAGCAGCCGCTGGAACAGGTCGTTGTCGATGCCGGTGCCGGCGGGGGCCTGCTCGGCTGCCCTCCCGTACGTCGAGGTGAGGTCGACCATCGTGTTTCCACCTGCCTTCTGCGCGGTCCGGATCGGCGGTTGCCTGCTCCCGACCATACGGACCGGCGCCCGCCGGCCGCCGTGCTGTTCGCCGAGGGCGATTCTGCTGGCAGCTAAACCGGTCCGTACGCCGCGGTGTCCAGCACCGGGTGTCGACGCGGTCGGCTCGATCCGGCACCGGGCGCGCGGCGCCGATGCCCGGAACATGCCGGCCGGTACCGGATCGGGCGGAACCGGCGCGGTCTCGGCGACGTCGACCGCGATGGGCCAGGCGACCGGATCGGCCGTGGCGGGACAGGAACGCGGCGACCACCGCCGGTCACCGCGAGCGGGGAGCGCCGGGGCGACGCGTCGCGGTACCGGCGGCTGGGCACAATCGGCGGGGACACCGGACGAGCGAAGGCGAGGGACCATGACCGACGCACTCCCGTCGACGATGCGGGTCAGCGTGCTGTACGAGGTGGGGCGGCTCGGCGTGGAGCAGCGGCCGGTGCCGGTGCCGGCCGCCGACGAGGTACTGGTCGAGGTCGCCGCGGTCGGCGTCTGCGGCTCGGACGTGCACTACTGGCGGCACGGCCGGATCGGCGACCACGTGGTACGCGCACCGCTGGTGCTGGGGCACGAGGCCGGCGGGCGGATCGTCGCGGCGGGCGCGGCGGTACCGCGGGAGCGGCTCGGGCAGCGGGTGTCGCTGGAGCCCGGCGTCCCGTGCCGCCGCTGCGAGCAGTGCCGGCAGGGCCGCTACAACCTGTGCCCGGACGTACGGTTCTTCGCCACGCCGCCGATCGACGGGGCGTTCTGCCAGTACGTCGCGGTGCCGGCGGACTTCGCCTACCCGGTGCCGGACACGATCTCGGACGACGCGGCGGGCCTGCTGGAGCCGCTGTCGGTGGGCATCTGGGCCTGCCGCAAGGCGGGCGTCGGGCCGGGCAGCCGGGTACTGATCGCCGGCGCGGGGCCGATCGGGCTGGTCGCCGCGCAGGTCGCGGGCGCGTACGGGGCGGCCGAGGTGATCGTCACCGACGTGGCGCAGCAGCGCCTGGACGCGGCCCGCCGGCTGGGCGCCACCGGTACCGTCCCGGCCGGTACGGTTCTCGCCGGCGGCGACGCGGTCGACGCGTTCCTGGACTGCTCCGGCGCGGCACCCGCGGTCGGTGCCGGTGTCCGGTCGGTACGGCCGGCGGGTGCGGTGGTGCTGGTCGGGATGGGCGCGGACGAGATACCGCTGCCGATTCCGGTGATCCAGGGCCGCGAGCTGCGGGTGACCGGCACCTTCCGGTACGCGAACACCTGGCCGCTCGCGATCGCTCTCGCCGCGGCCGGCCGGGTCGACCTGGACGCGCTGGTCACCGGCCACTTCGGGTTGGACGAGGTGGACCGGGCGCTGGCCGCGGCCGAGGACCCGGACGCGATCAAGGCGATGGTCACGCCCCAGCGCTGACCCCTGCAGCCCTGACCCGGCGGCGGCGCCGACCGAGCCGCGACGTCGACCGCGTCGCGGCGTCGCGGCTCCGTGGCCGGCGGGTCGGGACGTGGCCGGGTCAGGCGAGGCAGGCCAGGGCGGTACGCAGCGCCGGATCGAGCGGGTGGTCGGCGGGCAGCCGGTCGGCGGTCGCCTCGACGAACTCGGCCGGCGACAGCTGCGCGGTCACACCGCCGGACTCGACGTGCCAGCGACCGTCCGCCTCCCGTACCGTCACCGGCTTGTCCTGCTCGGCCAGCACGTACGCGCCGAACCGGGCCCGCCAGGCGGTACGGTCCGGTTCCTCGCGCGGCGGCGTCCGGTACCCGACGTCGTCGGCGTGCGTGGCGAGCTCGGCGGCGTAGTGCAACGCCTGCAACCCCACCGGGTACGGCCCGCTCAGCGTCGGCAGTACCGCGTCGGCGCCGCGGGCGCGCATCTCCGCGCGGGTGCGCGAGTTCGCGGTGCGCCATTCGGAGAGCACGGCGGCGACCGGCTCGTCCCGGCGTACGTCTACCGACCACTGGTTGAAGCCGTCCAGCCCGTCCACCCCGGCGTCGGCGAGCAGCTGGTTCAGCCCGGCGAGGTCGTCGTCCAGGCAGGCATGGTTGTACAGCTCCTCGCCGGCCAGGTGGGCGAGTACGTCGCGGACCGACCAGCCGGCGCACCGGGACGGCGCGTTCCAGTCGGCGTCGGTCAGCCCGGCGAAGTGTTCGTCCAGCCGCCGCGCTTCGCCGTCGTAGCAGTCGAACGGGTCGAGATCGGGCACTTCCTGGTACATGAGATCACTCCTTCACCTCCGGCCGCGGCCCCGCCGAGGACGTCGGCCGCAGCAGTGCGGCGACCCGGCGCAGCCGCCGGTCGTCCACCAGTTCCGGCACGGTCGCCGGCAGCGGGATCCGCCAGTTCGGGTACTCGTCGGTGGTGCCGGGCAGGTTCGGCGCCCGGGACTCACCGAGTACGTCGGTCGGCGCCACCACCTTCATCCGGCACGGGGTGCGGGCCAGCAGCCGGTGCAGCGCGAGTACCGCCTCGTCCAGGTCGGCGTCCGCGGCGAGCAGCCGCCTTCGGGTCAGCAGGTCCAGCAGGGCCGCCCGGTCGGCGTCCGCGGCGGTACGGGCCGCGTCCGGATCGGGCAGCAACCCGAGCTCGGCCCGTATGTCGAGCTGCGCGCCGGTGAGGTAGCCGGCCGCGGTGGGCAGGTCGTGGGTACCGATGCTCGCCATCGCGGCGGGCCGCCACCTCTCCGGCGGCAGCGGGCGACCGGCGCCGTCCCGGGCGAACCAGAGCACCTCGCAGCCGAGCATCCCGTACCGGCCGAGCGCGTCGGGCACCTCCGGCGGCACCGTACCCAGGTCCTCGCCGACCACGACCGCCCCGCGCCGGTACGCGGCCAGGGTCAGCGCGCCGAGCATCGCCGCCGCGTCGTACGACACGTACGTGCCGTCGGCCGGGCTGCCGCCGCGCGGGATCCACCACAGCCGGAACAGCCCGGCGGCGTGGTCGACGCGGAGCCCGCCGGCGTGCGCGAGCACCGCGTCCAGCAGCTGCCGGTACGGGCGGTAGCCGGCCGCGGCGAGCCGGTCCGGATGCCACGGCGGGAAGCCCCAGTCCTGCCCGGCGGCGGTGAACGCGTCCGGCGGCGCGCCCACCGAGGCGCCGCCGGCCAGGACGTCCTGCAGCGCCCAGGCGTCCGCGCCGGCCGGGTCGACACCGACCGGCAGGTCGTGCAGTACCCCGACGGTCATGCCGTCGGCGGCCGCGGCGACACCGGCCAGCTGGTCCGCGCAGCGCCGCTGTACCCAGGCGTGGAACGCGACCCGGTCGGCGAGTTCGGCGGCGGCGCGGGCGGTCTGCGCGCTGTCCGGCCGGCGCAGCCCGGCGGGCCAGCGGCGCCAGTCGCCGCCGTGCCGTTCGGCCAGCGCGCACCAGATCGCGTACTCGCGCAGCGCCGGGTCCGGCGGTTCGGTCGGCAGCCGGTACGGCCACAGCAGCGTCAGCGCGGTCTGTTTCGCCGCCCAGACCGCGTCGTGGTCGATCAGCGGCGTACCGGCCGGCCGCAGCGCGTCGACCCGGCGCCGCGTCTCGCCGTCCGCGGCGTGGTACTCGGGCAGCTCGGTGATCCGCAGGTACAGCGGGTTGGCGAACCGGCGGCTGCTTGGCGAGTACGGCGAGGCACGCACCGGCGGCACCGGGCTCGGCGCGCACACCGGACCGGACACCAGTACGTCGGCGCACAGGTCGGCCCGGCTCGCGGCGGCCAGCGCGCGCAGGTCCGGGTACTCGCCGATGCCCCACGAGTCGGCGGAGCGCAGCGCGTACGGCTGGACGGTCAGCCCCCAGCAGTCCGGTACCGGCGGCAACGCGCGCGGTGCGACCAGGACGGTGTGCTCGGCACCGGCGTGCCGCAGCGTGTACCAGCCGGGTGCCAGGCTGGCCGGCAGCGCGTCGGCGATCCGCTGCTCGGTACCGTCCTCGCCGGTCAGCGTGCCGCCTGGCACCGGATAGGCGGTACCGGCCGGGACGGTCAACGTCGCCGGCAGCGCGGCGGCGTGCCGCTGCGCCAGCTCGGCCCGGGCGGTACGGACCGCGCGCGGGGTGCGCGCGTCGATGCCGAGCTCGGCGAGTACGGCGACGACCACGTCCGGGTCGACGGCAACCGGACGATCGACGTCGTTCCGGTATCCGGTGGCGACTCCGGCCGCGTGCGCCAGTTCGGCCAATTCGGCGTCCACCCCGGCAAGTCTCGCAGCGTCGGAGTGCTCAGGCTGGCGAATGCCCACGCTGCCATCGGGTACCCGGTTAGCGTCGGAGGCAACGTCACGGTCGGTGATCCGCGAGGCCTGCCGGTACACCGGCCATCCTGCGGAGGGGGAGGACGTGTCGAACAGTTTCCTGGGTCCCGAAGAGGTACCTGACCCGTTGAGCCAGCTGCTGTCCCAGTTCCTCGGCGGTGCCGGGCTGCGCCGGCCGGTACGACGGGTCGAGATCGGGCGGCTGATGAGCGCCGAGACGCGGGAGATGGTGGCCGCTGCCGGGCAGGAGGCGCAACGACACGGTGACGCGGAACTGGACACCGACCACCTGCTGTGGGCGGCGACCCAGCAGGACCGTACCCGGCAGATGCTGGCGCGGGCCGGCGCCGACCCGGACGCGGTGGCGGAACGGATCGAGGCGCAGCCGTCCGGCACCGGTACGGGCGGGCCGGCGTCACTGACCCCGGCCACCAAGCGCGCGCTGCTCGACTCGCACCAGATCGCCCGCAGCATGGGTGCCACGTACATCGGGCCGGAACACGTCCTGCTGGCCCTGTCGGCGAACCCGGAGTCGGAGGCGGGCCGGCTGCTCGGCGGGATGCGGATCGGCCCGGCCGAGCTGGCGCCCGGCCCGGTCACCGGCCGTACCGGGATGGAACCGGCCACCGGTCGCCCCGGTCGCGGCGGCGGGTCGAACACCCCGACGCTGGACCAGTTCGGCCGGGACCTGACCGAGGAGGCCGCGGACGGCCGGGTCGACCCGGTGGTGGGCCGTACCGAGGAGATCGAGCAGACCGTCGAGGTGCTCTCCCGCCGTACCAAGAACAACCCGGTACTGGTGGGCGAGGCCGGCGTCGGCAAGACCGCGATCGTGGAGGGCCTGGCGCAGCGGATCGTCGACGGCGACGTGCCGAAGGTACTGGCCGGCCGCCGCGTGGTGCAGCTCGATCTGTCGTCGATGGTCGCCGGTACCCGCTACCGCGGCGACTTCGAGGAACGCATGAAGCAGGCGATCGAGGAGATCCGCGCGCACGGCGACGAGCTGATCGTGTTCATTGACGAGCTGCACACCATGGTCGGTGCCGGCGGCGGCGGCGAGGGCGGCGGCAGCATGGACGCCTCCAACATGCTCAAGCCGGCGCTGTCCCGCGGCGAGCTGCACGTGGTCGGCGCGACCACGCTGGACGAGTACCGCAAGTACATCGAGAAGGACGCGGCGCTGGCCCGGCGGTTCCAGCCGGTCATGGTGCCCGAGCCCAGCGTCGAGGACACCATCGCGATCCTGCGCGGCCTGCGCGACCGGTACGAGGCGCACCACCAGGTGCGGTTCACCGACGAGGCGCTGGTGGCGGCGGCCGAGCTGTCCGACCGGTACCTGACCGACCGGTACCTGCCGGACAAGGCGATCGACCTGATGGACCAGGCGGGTGCCCGGGTACGGCTGCGCGCGCTCGCGCCCGACCACGACGTACGGGAACTGTCCGAGCAGCTGGACGCGCTGCGCCGGGACAAGGACCAGGCGGTGGCCGGCGAGGAGTACGAGCGCGCCTCCGAACTGCGCGATCAGATCCTGGCGGTGGAGCGGCAGATCGACGAGGTGCGCGGTGCCGGCACCGGCGGTACCGCACCGGACGTCACGACCGCCGACATCGCCGAGGTGGTGTCCCGGTCGACCGGTATCCCGGTGGCGGAGCTGACCGAGGAGGAACGCGACCGGCTGCTGCGGCTGGAGGAACGGCTGCACGCCCGGGTGGTCGGCCAGGACGACGCGGTGGGTGCCGTGGCGGAGGCGGTACGCCGGTCCCGCGCCGGCCTCGCCGACGAGAACCGGCCGATCGGCAGCTTCCTGTTCCTCGGGCCGACCGGCGTGGGCAAGACCGAACTGGCGCGGGCGCTCGCCGAGACGCTGTTCTCCGCCGAGGACCGGATGATCCGGCTGGACATGAGCGAGTTCTCGGAGCGGCACACGGTGTCCCGGCTGGTCGGCGCGCCACCCGGCTACGTCGGGTACGAGGAGGCCGGGCAGCTGACCGAGGCGGTACGCCGGCACCCGTACTCGGTGGTACTGCTGGACGAGATCGAGAAGGCGCATCCGGACGTGTTCAACCTGCTGTTGCAGGTCCTGGACGACGGGCGGCTCACCGACGGGCAGGGCCGTACCGTCGACTTCAAGAACACCGTGCTGATCATGACCAGCAACATCGGCTCGGACCTGATCTCCGGCCAGGGCGCCGCGCTCGGCTTCGGCGCGGAACGCGGCGGCCCGGCCGGGCACGACGAGCCGGTCGACGCCGGGCTGCGGGACCGGCTGCTGCGGCGGCTGCGTGACTCGTTCCGGCCGGAGTTCCTGAACCGCATCGACGAGATCATCATCTTCCGCAAGCTGGGCGCCGAGCAGCTGCGGCAGATCACCGAGCTGATGCTCGACCAGACGGCCCGGCGGGTACACGGCCAGGGCGTGTCGCTGGAGTTCACCCCGGCCGCGGTCGACTGGCTGGCCGAGCACGGGTACGACCCGGCGTTCGGGGCCCGCCCGCTGCACCGCACCATCCAGCGGGAGGTGGAGAACCGGCTGTCGTCGATGCTGCTGTCCGGTGAGCTGGCCACCGGTCAGCACGCCACCGTCGACGCGGTCGACGGGCACCTGACCATCCGTGCCGGTACGCCGGCGGGTACCGGCGTGTGACTCCGCCGCACCGTCCCGCCGTACCGATGTCGGGCCGTACCGTTTCGCGCCGCACCGTGAGGAGTGGGGATGGAACTGGGCAACAGCAAGCACGCGCCGCAGCGCGACACCGCACTCGCCCGCGAGACCCGGGAGTACGTCGAGGCCGGGCACAGCTCGCGCGCGGAAGGCTGGCGGGAGGCCGAACGGCCGACCGACACCGAACCGGAACCCGCCGCGATGCCGGCCGCCGAGGGCGTCGGCGGTACCCCGCCCGGGATGGCCGGTGACGACGTGGCCGGCCGTACCGAACTGGCCCAGGTACTCGATCCGGGACAGTTCCCGGCCGACGGCCGGACGCTCGCCGCCACGGCGCAGCGGTACCAGGCGGACGACGACGTCGTCGCCGCGCTGCGGGCGTTGCCGGCCGGGCAGCGGTACCGGAGCGTGTCGGAGGTGTGGACCGCGCTGGGCCACAACACCGAGGACGACACCCGCCGCTTCTGACCCGTCGGCGACGCCGCCCGCCGCCCGCCGCCGGGCACGCCGTCGACGCCCCAACGCCGAGCGGCCGCCGCGACGTCGACGGCCGCCCATCGTCGGCGGGTCAGGGCACGTTCTTCTCGATCGCGGCCGGGCCCTCCTCCTCGAGTTCCTCGGCCGCCCGGCGCACGTTCTCCGGCGTCGGGTCCTGGCCCTCGGCCTCGGCCAGGTCCTCCGGGTCCCAGGGCTGGTCGGCACCGGTACGGGCCGGCGCCTCCTCGTTCGGTTCGGTCATCGCGCTCACCCCCTCGTGGCCGGTACCCGGGGGCGGTCGCGCCAATCCTCGCCACCGCGCATCGCGGGTCTTTCGTCCGATGTGTGTGCGGGTGCAGGATGGGCGCAATCGGTCTGCGGCGGCGTGCGGGGACGCCCGTGACGTTCGGGAGTTGCCATGGACGTACTGGCACAGTCGTTCCATCAACCGCTGACTCCGCTGGGCGGCGTGCTGGGCAGTACGCTGCTCGCCCTGGTCCCGGTCGCCGTGCTGCTGGTGCTGCTCGCGGTGGTACGCATGTCGGCCTGGCGGGCGGTGCTCGTCGGCTCGGTGGTGACCGTACTGCTGGCGGTGTTCGCCTGGTCGGCGCCGTTCGGTGACACGCTCGGCGCGTACGGGATCGGCGCCGCGAACGGTGTGTGGTCGGTCGACTGGATCGTGTTCTGGGGCGTGATCATCTACAACACGATGCGGGTCACCGGCGCGTTCGGCGCGTTCACCGACTGGCTGGTGCACCGCGCGACCGCCGACATCCGGGTACAGACGATCCTGCTCGCGTGGGCGTTCGGCGCGCTGATGGAGGGGCTGGTCGGGTTCGGGTACCCGTGGGCGGTGGTGGCGCCGATCCTGATCGGGCTGGGCGTCGCGGATCTGGCCGCGATCCGGGTGGCCGCGATCGCGAACAACGCGCCGGTGTCGTTCGGTGCGCTGGGCGCCCCGATCGTCGGCCTGGCCGCGGTCACCGGGCTGCCGCTGCTGGACCTGTCCGCCTCCATCGGCAAGATCGTGGCGGTACTGGCACTGCTGCCGCCCTGGATCCTGATCTACCTGGTGTCCGGCAAACGCGGGCTGCGGGACGGCTGGCCGCTCGCGGTCGTCGGATCACTCGCGTACATCGCCGGCCAGTTCCCGGTGTCCCAGTGGGTCGGCCCGTACCTGCCGGACATCACCGGTTCGCTGGTCTGCTTCGCCGCGTTGCTGGTACTGCTGCGGTTCTGGCGGCCGAAGCGCACCCTCGGCTTCGGCGGCGTGGAACTGCCACCGTCCACTGTGGAGTCGACCGGACCGAGCCTGCGGTCGGCGCTGCGCGGGCTGGTGCCGTTCGGGATCCTGATCGTGGTCGTGGTGGCCTGGACCGGGCCGTGGTCGCCGCTGCCCAAGTGGGTACCGTTCGAGCCGTCGCTGACCGCGGTCGGCTCCATGTCGCACGAGGACGTCGCGGTGAAGTGGTCGTTCGCGCCGGCGGTCGCCGGTACCGCGATCCTGGCCGCCGCGCTGATCATCGCCGCGGTGCTGCGGCCGAACCCGGCCCAGATCCGTACCGTCTTCGTCGACACGTTCCGACAGATGTGGGGCGCGCTGCTGGTCGGCCCGCTGGTGTTCGGGTTGGCGTACGTGTTCAACTTCGCCGGGATGGCCACCTCGATGGCGAACGGCTTCGCCAAGCTCGGTACCGCGTTCATCATCGTGGCTCCGCTGCTGGGCTGGATCGCGGTCGCCCTGTCCGGCTCGAACACCTCCTCGAACGCGGTGTTCGGCGCGTTCCAGCTGTCCGTCGCGCGGATCCTCGGCGCGCCGCCGCTGCTGTTCCCGTCGCTGAACTCGGTCGGCGCCGAGGTCGGCAAGCCGGTCGCACCGCAGACCGCCAGCGTCGGCGTGTCCACCACCAGGTTCGTCCGCAACGAGGGCGAGGTCATCCGGTACAACCTGGGCTGGACCCTGGTGATCCTGGTCTGGTTGGTCCTGGTCGGGCTGCTGTACTACTTCGTCCTGCCCGACTCGATGCGGCTGTGACCGCCGCGCCCCACCGACCGCCTGTTCGGCCGGGTCGTCGGCGCGTCCGGCCCGGGCGGCGAGGTACCGTACAGGCAGACCGGCGTGCTGCGTTCCTGCTCGACCGCCG
>Ga0164243_10007086_pt1 | contig 16826 bp, 12 predicted proteins | sample OricompcompostOP_FD_108781 | JGI IMG/M metagenome (GOLD analysis project Ga0164243, IMG submission 108781) | Organic Plus compost microbial communities from Emeryville, California, USA - Original compost - Organic plus compost (OP) | ecosystem: Engineered > Solid waste > Mixed feedstock >... | reverse complement strand
GTCTTGCAGTACTGGGCCGGGAAAAGCATGTCGGTATCGATGTCGTCGAGCAGCACGGCGACACCACGCGATTTCAGGACCGTGAACGCTTCCATGCCGTTTCACTCAGAGGTAATCGCGAACGTCGACAATCCGGCCTGCGAGTGCCGCGGCGGCGGCCATAGCCGGGCTCATGAGATGCGTGCGCGCACCCGGTCCCTGGCGGCCTTCAAAATTGCGGTTCGAGGTTGAAGCGCATCGCTTCCCGGGCTCAACCTGATCTCCGTTGACGGCGACGCACATGGAGCAGCCTGGGAGGCGCCATTCGAAGCCCGCTTCCTGAAAGATACGGTCAAGCCCCTCTTCCTCGGCTTGCCGGCGGACCAGTCCCGAACCCGGGACGACGATGGCCCGCACGCCATCTGCGACGCGCCCCTTTCTCGCTACGGCAGCCGCCGCGCGCAAGTCCTCCAACCGCGAGTTCGTGCAGGAGCCAATGAATATGCGGTCGACTTTTATGTCCGTGAGCCGCGTTCCTGGCTGGAGGTCCATATACGAGAGTGCACGCGAGATGGCGGCTGCCTCGGCCTCGTCTTCGGCATCCTCCGGCCGCGGCACCCTGCCGGTCACCGCTCCGCCCTGCGAAGGTCGTGTTCCCCAAGTGACCCAAGGAGCCAGACTGGACGCATCAATCGCCACCGAGCGGTCGAAATGCGCACCATCATCGCTTTTGAGCGTCGACCAATAGCGCACAGCGGCATCCCAATCGCTGCCCCTTGGCGCCATGGGCCGCCCTTTGAGCCATGCGAACGTGGTTTCGTCGGGCGCAATCAGGCCGGCACGCGCACCTGCCTCGATGGACATGTTGCAGACCGTCATCCGGCCTTCCATCGAGAGGTTTTTGATGGTGGACCCGCAGTATTCGATGACGTGACCCGTTGCCCCGTGTGGGCCCACCTTCGCCATGATGGCGAGCGCCAGATCCTTGGCGGCGACGCCGCGTGGCAGCTCGCCATCAACCTCGACCCGCAGGCTTTTCGAGCGGACCTGGACGAGGGTCTGCGTGGCGAGGACGTGCTCGACCTCGCTGGTCCCGATACCGAACGCGAGGGCCCCGAAAGCGCCGTGGGTGGAGGTGTGACTGTCTCCACAGACGATCGTTGCGCCAGGCAAGGTGAAGCCCTGCTCCGGCCCGATGACATGAACAATGCCCTGCCGCTGGTCGTCGATAGGGATGTAGGTGATGCCGAATGCGGCACAGTTGGCCTGCAGAGTCTCAACCTGCATCCGGCTCCCGGCATCGGCCAGCGGCCGACTGCGGGATCCGATGGTCGGCACGCCATGGTCGGCCACCGCGAGCGTCAACTCGGGTCGCCGGACTCTGCGTCCTGCCTTCCTCAGGGCGGCGAAAGCCTGCGGACTGGTGATTTCGTACGCCAAGTGTCGGTCGATGTAGAGAAGCGCCGATCCGTCCGGCCGCTCCTCAACCACGTGACTGTCCCAGATTTTCTCATAGAGCGTGCGGGGCACGTTCCTACCTCGGTGTAGGTGATACCTGTAACCGCCAGCCGCGCTTTATCACGCCGAGCAGAGTTGCGGAAGGGAATCGCCGCTCGAAGCCGTGCCGATGTCGATGGAGTTGTCGAATGTCGCGCCCTCCAGGTCGGCTTCTTCTCCGAGCTGGGTCGCTCCACCGAGACTCAAGACCATCGGTGTTGTGGGATGATCGGTCATTCAACCGAGAGTTACTAGTCAAACCCTGAAGACTTAATCCAGTCGAGGGGATTCGGGGGCCGCCCATGATAAGACTACGTACCATTGCGATAACCGCGACGGTCCTGGCGTGCCTGTCCTCTGCAGGAGACGGTGCACAGGCGCAATCGGCTGCCGCAGCTGCCGCGGCCGACCCCGAATTTCAATCCTTGCTCCAGCGCATGTACACCGACTCGCAGGACATGGAGACAACCTTCAGGTTCCTCGAGGTCCCACGCGGCTCGGGGACTACGAAGCGGCCATCGGGGCGCTCGAGCGGGTACTGTACTACAACCCGGATCTTGCTGAGGTGAAAGTCGAGCTCGCGCGGCCTTAATCTCCGCATTGGCGGCAATCAGGTCGCGCAGAGCTACCTCGAGCAGGCCCTGACAACGCCAGGCGCGGTTCCGGAAACGGTTGCTGCCGCCCGCCAGCTTCTGACGCAGGCAGACACTGATACAGCGGATGCAACAGCGGATGCCCTGCGCGTCTTCATCTTCGCCGGTACGCGCTATCAGACGAACGCACCGCGGGACCGAAAAGCGATCTCGTCCTGTCGGAAAACGGCGATCTGCTACCGATCGAGCCTGGCTTTGCGCGTGCGGATGACCGGAACGCGGTTGCACTCCCTTCCATGACCTATTTTCGGCCGAAATCGGCGTGTTCGGGTATTACGCCAAGCAGGTCGACTTTTCTGAATTCGTCGTCAAGGATCTGTCACAGACGCTGCAAACGACGATCGGCACTACGGCCGTGCCGTCCTTCCCGGCTTACTGCAACGGCCCACAATAAGGCTTTTGCGTCGGCTTTGTTCCGGAAACCATACCCGCCATCTTGCTGGTTTGGGAATTTGGTGGCGGGTTCGGTCAGCTCGTTATCTTGCGCCGCTGACGGGGGACGACATCCAGGCGGTGCCAATGGCACCGGGATGACGCTGGCCAATCCCAAGCTGCAGGCCGAGTCATGCCAGCATGCCGGCCTCAGCCATGTGCTTTGTCACGTCGAAGCGTGCTGCTGTACGCTATAGGTCTGATCGGCGCGGTCAGTCATTCGTCTGCACTTCTGCTGAAGCACCTTGAGCATTGCATCGGCCAGCTCGCTGTCACCTCATCCGAAATGGATGCCGATCGCGAACGCCTGGGCGCTCGCTACAAATCCTGCACCGAAAAGATCGAATTATGATTGAGCCGAGACAGAATTTTCCAACACCCCACTTCACCCTCCGGCGGTGGGCAGTTGGGGTCAGGCTCACCCCCCTGGGCTCAGTGAGGCCGTCTTTCAGTCCTCTATAGGTGTTGACAATTTGTCGATTGGGGAATAGCGAATGTAAGATCCATCGAAGCAAATGGTCATGAAGGCGAAACGGACTTCATCCCGGTTGAAGCTGGTCGCTCAATCAGCGGAAACCGATATCCCTAAGCATCGGGCCATCGCCGACCTCCTGCTGCAGGAGATCGAAGCCGGTCGGTGGGGGCCGGGCGAGCGCATTCCTTCGGAGGAGCAGCTCGTCGCGGAGACCGGCGCTAGTCTGGGAACAATTCAGCGAGCCCTCAGGAATCTCGTTGAACTCGGGATCGTGGTGCGTCGCCACGGGCTGGGTACCTTCGTGGTCGGCGGGCGCGCACCATTTCGCCATCTGCGTCATTTCCGTTTTCTGGCCGAGGACGGAGTGCGGCTGCTCCCGGTGTTCGTCAAGGTAATCGATGTAACTATTATCCAGGATACCGGTCCTTGGTCCGATTTTCTCGGCGAACCGCACGAAGGCTACGTGCGCATCAAGCGTAAGGTCGATGTTGGCGGCGAGTTTGACCTTTATAGCGAGGTCTACCTCCCGGCCGATCGATTTGGAGCGCTGGCCGAGCTATCATTTGAGGAGCTGGACGGTTGTTCGATCCGCGATTGCCTCGCCGAGCGATTTAACGCTCCCACGTTAAAAACCCATCAGACAATGCTTTGTCAGCCGCTGCCGCTCCGAGCGGCGCGGGTCATCGGTGTGCCCCATGGCACCTATGGTTTTGTCTGGGTGATATGCGCGGCCAGCTATCGCGACGCGCCAATCACCTGGCAGCGCGTCTTCATTCCGCCGAACGACAATCAGCTGGAATTGCTCAGCGGCAACGATCTGCCGTCTCCGGGGAGGCAGTCTAGCAACCGGTTACGTAAGGAATAAACTTCTGAGGAGACGCTCATGAGTCGGGAGCCGCCCTTCGCAATGATCACCCTCCCTCCGGAGCGCAGCGCCGCGAAGCCTCGCAAGACCGGCCTAACCATGATGGCGGATTGGGGACTGCCAATCTCCTATCAGGAGGACCTTCTCGCGCTGGGCGGCCGCTATATCGATTTTGCGAAGATAGTAACGGGGACCGCACGCCTTTATGAGCGCGATTATCTGGAGAAGAAGTTGGCGCTCTACCAGTTGCATCAGGTCCGGTCCTTTATAGGAGGCCAGTTCTTCGAGTATGTCCTTGCCACCCAAGGCTGGGGTGCCCTGGACGCCTTCTTCGATGAAGCGGTGGCAATCGGATTCCAAACGATTGAAATTTCTGACAACTGCATACCGCTCGGAGACGACGAGCGTGTTTCCGCAGTCGAATTGGCGAGGAAGCACGGTCTGGCGGTCATGGGCGAGGTTGGGTCGAAGAACGACGATAGTGACATTCGGCTCTTGATCGCGCAGGCGCGCCAGCTTTTCGAAGCCGGCGCCGAGTTTGTGCTTGTGGAAGCGGCTGAACTGGTCGAGGCGGGCAAGCCAAGGGCTGATAAGCTCGACGCCCTGCGCGAAGCGCTGGATCTCACCAAAGTCATGATTGAGCTGCCAGGTCCCTGGATAAGCGGGGTTTCGTTGTCCATTGTTCAGGACCTCAAGAAGGCGCTGATTGCCAGCTTCGGCCCAGACGTCAATTTAGCAAACATCCATGCGGAAGATCTGATCGCGACCGAAGCGTTGCGCGTCGGACTAGGTGTAGTCGGACCCACAACGCGTCTCGCCGGATGATGATGGATGGAAGGAGGTTTCGCCCTACATTGAGGCGCTGATCGAAAGGGAAGAAAAAGCCAAGTAGAAGCCAAATAGAAGACAGATAGAATGCAAATAAGCAAAGGGGAATGACATTATGTGGAAACGGCCCATAATTCAGAGTATCTGCGCTGCAATTCTTGCCATAGGCACCGGGGTCGCTGCCAGTGCGCAGGACTATCCTTCGAAACCCATCAAACTCGTCGTCGGGTTTGGTGCCGGCGGTATGACCGACACCTCGTCACGGATGATAGCGGAGGAACTGGACAAGAAGCTTGGAACGCGCATCGTAGTCCAGAACCAGCCGGGGGTTGGTGGTCTTCTGGCGCTGGATGCTGTGAAGCGCGAACCGGCGGACGGCTATACCATCGTAACCTTTCTTTCGGATTCGCCGTTCACCGCCGCCTACCAGGGCAAGTCTTTGAATTTCGACGATTGGACCATGCTCGGCGGCTACATGCCCCAGGAGCGCGTGCTATTTGGCCGGCAGGACAATCCCTTCCACTCTCTCGATGAGCTGATCTCTTATGCGAAAAAAAACAATGTTACCTTTGCTGATGGAGGCTCATTTTGGTCGGCGCGCGTGATGGAGGCGTTCGCGAAGCAGAACGGCCTCAAAATGCGCCTCGTGCCTTTCAAATCCGGCGCGGAAGGCTCAGCCGCTATTCTCGGCGGACATGTCATGCTTGCTGAGACGGGCGTCGGAACTCCAGCCTGGACTTCGTCCAAAGATAAAGGTCTTAAGATCCTGGCAACTCTGACACCGGGCGGCCTTGCCGATTTTGGGCTTCCGGATGTGCCGACGCTGAAAAGTGCCGGTGCAAACTTTGTCGTGGACTTCTATTACGGCCTAGCTATCAATTCCAATACGCCTCCTGAGCGCGTTAAGGTACTACGCGCGGCGCTCCAAGAGGTTATCGAGGATCCCGCGGTCCAGGAGCGATTTCGGAAAATTGATCTGGTCCTCAAGTGGATGCCTGGTGACGCCTATCTTGAAAGAATGAAGGAGGTCGCCAAATCCGCTGCCGGACTCAAAGATTACCTGCAGAAATGAGCTGACATTCACTGGAGGGAGGATGTGGTTTTCCCTCCAGTGAAGGCAAACTTGGGCGAAGTGCGCCTCGCGGAAGCGTGCCTGTCGTGTGGCATCTTGGAAAAGACGATTAGATCCTTTCACAGGCCCCGGCAGTAGATCAGCTCTTATCCCGCGCAGCAGGGTGGAAGCCGCGCACGCGAGCCTGCCCACTTCCCCGCCCGGCCTCCAAACCAAGACTTTTACTTTCCAGCAGATCTCGAAAGGACCTGTGAATGCCGTTCTCTCACTACCTGTATGATCGTCTCGGCCGGGCGGAAATCTCGCCAAAAGGTCCGCACGTAGCGGGATCGCATGTTCCCCTGGTGCTCACCTACACTGCGGGCGTCGTTGGCATTGACGATAGCGGCGCCCTGAAATTCAGCTGGCGCACCGCTTCAGATTCGGGAAAACCGCAGTTCACAGATCCTCGTGCGCCCAACTACACCACAGCCTATGCCACCAACGGCGCCAAGCTGCACATTGAATATAACCGCAACAATATTCGCCCTTGGGTCAACACCCTGTTTGTGCGGGTGGTCGCCGGATTTCTGCGTGAAGGTGACCAGATCATTGTGAAACTCGGAGACCCCTCGCACGGTTCGCCGGGGTATCGCTTACAGACGTGTTGCGATGATGATTTCCAATTCAAGACGTTCGTCGACGCGTTCGCCACGTATGATTTCGTTCCGATCCCTCTGTCGCCCGCAATAAAGCTGATCTCAGGCAAACCCGCGCGCTGGAAAGCCTATTTGCCGACCCTACGGCGCACGCGCGATGCATTCCGACTGGTGATTGTTCCTGAGGACCGTTGGGGCAATCCGTCGGACCAGGCTGATCAGACGATCCTGCTTTCGTCGAACATGCCAGTAGAGGGGTTACCCGACCGCGTAGTGTTCGCCAGGGGCGACGGTCCTCGGGTGATAGATGGCCTCAGAGTCGACAAGGCTGGCGTACTCGAGATTAGCCTGATGGGAGCCGACGGCTCGCCGCTCGGTTCATCCAATCCGTTGCGGCTCGCGGAGGACGTCCCGATGCTCCACTATTGGGGCGATCTCCACGGTCAGAGCAATGAAACCGTGGGCACCAATACCGTTGAACAGTATTTCGCTTTCGCACGAGATCGCGCATTCCTGGATATCGTGGCGCATCAGGGTAACGATTTTCAGATTGATGATGAGCTGTGGGCCAAGATCAACGATCTATCGGCGCAATATGACGAACCGGGCCGGTTCGTTGCACTCCCGGCGTACGAATGGTCGGGGAATACCGGAATGGGCGGCGACCACAACGTCTACTATCGCACGGAAGGAAGGCCGATCTACCGGTCGTCCAAAGTGCTCATCAGCTCGGAAACGAAAGATCCGGTTTGCCTCAACGTTAACGAGCTCTTCGCGGCACTCGAAAAGGAGGACGCAGTCGTCATTGCCCATGTCGGAGGGCGTTACGCTGACATCTCCATCGGGCATTCCGGGCGCATCCAACAGTCGGTCGAGATCCATTCTTGCTGGGGAACATTTGAGTGGCTGCTCCACGACGCGTTTGATCTGGGCTACCGCGTTGGCCTCGTCTGCCACAGCGACGATCACAAGGGGAGGCCGGGCGCCGCATATCCGGGCGCTTCGACGTTCGGCGCGATCGGCGGCCTGACGTGTTACATCATGCCTGAGCTCAACCGCGACAATTTATTCGAGGCGCTGCGTGCGCGCCGTCACTATGGGACGACCGGCACCAGGCTCTACCTCGACGTGAAAGCGCAGTTTGATGGCATCGCCGAACGCTTCGAGACAGACCCGGCGCTTGGGCCCACGCAGAGCAAATCCGTTCGTGCCGCGACCATGGGCGACATCGTGCGTACAACCGACAGCTCGGTTAAACTCGCTGTTGAGGTCATCGGTTCGGCGCCAATAGAACGGGTGACAATCTTCAACGGAAAGTCGCCAATCGCCGTTCACCGGAATTTCGACTCCAGCGAGCTAGGGCATCGTATCCGTGTCCTTTGGGAGGGTGCCGAGTATCGGGGACGGGCTCGGGAGGTTTACTGGCGCGGCCACTGCCGGCTGGAGGGAAATCGCTTTACGCGCACCGAATCCTTCAATCTGTTCAACGTTGATAAGCCTCTACGCGTGGCTGAGGATGGGACCAGGGTGGATTTCGATTCCGTTACGACCGGAAACTTCGCGGGATTTGACCTCTGGCTGGACGACAGGGAAGCTGGGGAATTGATATTCGCAAGCGACGTTCTCGATGCGCGAGTACCAATCGCAGAGATCGGGATGGAGGATAAGGTCGTTGACGCCGGTGGGCTGGGCAAGCGCCTGCGGATCTTCCGTCTCCCGGACGTCAACAGCAGTCGCCAGCTTTCATTCACCCATCACATTGAACTAAGAAGGGATAGGGATAATCCGATCTATGTGAGGGTGACACAGGAAGATGGTCACCAAGCGTGGTCGAGCCCAATCTATCTCATCCCATAACCAGGAAGCCCCGAGTTCGCGCCGCGCAATCCGGCCAGGGCATGAGGAGGAGGCCCGTTGAAGGATCAAAAATCGCTATTTGCGGGAGGGATATTCGTGGCCGTGGGCTGCATCTATGGCCTCACGGCCTGGTGGTCGCTTCCGGTGGGCGACTCCGTCAACATGGGGCCAGGATACTTTCCGATCGTGCTGTCAATGCTCCTCGTATTGCTGGGGGCTGCAATCGCCGTGCGCAGCGTGGTGGGGGAGTACAGCGTCGCCTTCGAAGGAATCCCCTGGCGATCAATCGCTATGAACACCCTTGCGATCCTTTGCTTTGCCTCCCTAATCAGGCCGCTCGGATTATTTCCCACTGTGATGTTGACGGCTTCTCTTAGCTGTCTTGGGAGCGCCAATGTTTCGATGACGAAAGCAGCCATTGCCGGCTTCTCAATCGCTGTTCTATGCACGTTGATCTTTAGTTTCATTATTGGACTGCCGATCGCCATCGTTGGCCCCTGGCTCGGAGGTTTCATTTAGATAATGGAGCTCCTCACTCATCTCGCCATCGGCTTCGCCACAGCGTTCTCGCCTTCGAATTTGCTCTATTGCTTTCTGGGAGTGCTATTGGGGACTGTGATCGGCGTCCTTCCCGGAATCGGCACGGCGACCACGGTGGCCATGCTTCTGCCGCTCACATTTCAGTTGGAGCCGACCTCATCGTTGATCATGCTCGCGGGCATTTACTACGGGTCCCAGTACGGTGGATCAACGACTGCGATCATGGTCAATTTGCCTGGCGAAGCCTCGTCCGCTGTGACAACGATCGACGGCTACCAGATGGCCAGGAGAGGGCGCGCCGGCCCGGCGCTGGCGGTTGCAGCGCTTGGGTCCTTCTTCGCCGGAACGGTAGCGACCCTTTTGGTCCTCACGGTGGCGCAGCCTCTCACCGCCATAGCCCTGCGCTTCGGTCCGGCAGAATATTTTTCGTTGGTCACCGTCGGGCTCGTTTCCTCCGTAGCGCTGGCGTCCGGCTCGATCCTCAACGCGCTGGCAATGATTTGCCTTGGGCTTCTCATCAGCATGACGGGTACGGACATCTACACCGCTATGCCGCGCCTGACGTTCGGCTTGCCGGAGCTCGAAGGTGGTATTGATGTCGCTGCCATCGCGGCTGGGGCCTTCGGCATCGGCGAAATTATCCGTAATTCCGAAGCAGGCGTCATCGCCAGGAGTACCATTGCTAGCGTTAAGAGCATCTGGCCATCTATAGAAGACCTCAAGAGAATGGTCGGCCCAACGGTCCGGGGCACCACCATCGGATCCTTTCTCGGCGTCCTTCCCGGGAGCGGAGCGTTGCTCTCGTCCTTCGTTGCCTACAACGTGGAGAAGAAGGTCTCGCGCAATTCTGCTGAATTCGGCAAAGGCGCGATCGAGGGAGTCGCAGCTCCAGAGGCGGCCAACAATGCGGGAGCCCAAACATCGTTTATCCCGATGTTGTCCCTTGGGCTGCCGTCGAACGTCGTCATGGCGCTGATGATTGGTGCGATGATGATGCAGGGCATTACACCCGGACCCAATGTCGCTACGACACATCCAGAATTGTTCTGGGGGGTAATCGTGTCGATGTGGATCGGAAACGCAATGCTCGTGCTGCTCAACTTCCCGCTTATTGGGATCTGGATCAAGCTGTTGAGCACTCCTTCTTGGATCCTTTATCCAGCGATCGTCACATTTTGCTGCATCGGCATTTACAGCCTTGCCAATAATTCCTTCATTATGTACATCCTCCTCGTATCCGGTGTAGGCGGCTACATCCTGGTGAAGCTTGGCTGCGAGCTGCCTCCGTTTATTCTCGGGTTCATTCTCGGTCCAATGCTGGAGGAGCATTTCCGGCGCGCGATGAGCCTTTCGGGGGGCGACCCGATGATACTTGTCACCCGACCAATCAGCGCTGCCCTACTCGCCGTCGCCGTAGTTGCGCTTATAGTCGTCAGCCTGCCGGCGATCTCACGCAAGCGGAAGGAAGTGTTCGTCGAAGAGGATTGAGCCGCCAAACCTTGGACCGGCTCGTCGTGAAGGGTGATGCCGATAGCGGGATTATTCGCGTGTCCTCGCCATCTCTGTAGCTCTTGAAAGCAAGTGCACCCAGGGTCAAGTCCTGCTGGGATCGCCATTAGGATTAATGCGCTTGACATGTCCTGTTCTTAAGCGCCAGCGCCAGTCCGGCTCTTTTTCTCACTTCGCTTTTAAAGGCGGGCGGCGCAGCCTTGCAGCCTAGAGGAGAAAGCGAGGGGCTATGACGAGGGCTAGTACCAGTGAAGACGATGTCATCTCAGTCTATTGGCAGACGGGGTGCACAAGCTGCCTCCGGACGAAGGAATTTCTGACCCGGCATGGTGTTGCTTTCCGCTCGCGGAACGTGCTGGAGGATCAGGAGGCTCTCGACGAGCTCGCTCGCTTTGGATTGCGCCGGGTGCCGATCGTCGTGCGCGGCGACAAGTGGGCGGATGGGCAAGTCCTCCGGGACGTCGCGAAGCTGTGCGGCATTGCCTGGGGGAACGAGAAAATCCTGCCTCCCGATGAGCTATGCCGCCGCGTAAACGCAATCATCAAAGCGACGCAGGCCAACGTCCTTCATCTGCCGGAAGACTCGATGCAGACACAGTTGCCCAATCGACCACGCAGCTATGCCGACCTCGTCTATCATATCTTCAACATCGTAGACGCCTTCGTGGAGCACGAAGAAGGCATTCCGCTGGCCTATGAGGCCTACTATCGCGTGCCGCCCGAAGAAATGCGAACCCCGAAAGGCCTAGCCGAGTACGGCGAGAAGGTTGGCGAGCGCTTCAACGGCTGGTTTGCCGAGCACGGCGAAACTGCGGATTGGGCACGCAAGGCGGACGTCTATTACGGTCAGCAATCACTTCATGAATTTCTGGAGCGGACCACATGGCACAGCGGCCAGCATGCCCGTCAGCTCGTCTGGGTGCTCGAGCGCATGGGTATCGCCCCGGCGCAGCCTTTGCGTAGCGAAATGTTCCGCGGCTTACCCATGCCAGAGAAGGTGTGGGACGACGAACCTGTGACCTCCTAGCGACCGTCGATTCCGACAGGGAAATAGCGCTCAAGCGAATTTGCGGATTTTCGCGATAAGCTCGAGCGGAGAGCGGGTGGTCCGCCCTCCGCCCAAAGTGCGCCTCTAACGGCGATGTCGGCGGCGCTCGTGCCTGTGCTTGCGATAGTGCCGGTGGCCGCGTCGATCGTTGTCACCGAAGTAGAGTGTGATGCCCGGGGCCGGGTAGCGATAGAACCGGGGGCCACAGCGCACCGTGCGCCCGCGCCGCACATGCCGGTGCCTCCAAGCTGGTGCACCGCGGCAGGAACGGTGGAACCCGTGCACCTTCTCGATCTGGGGCTGTGCTTTCACTGGAGCAGGCGAAGCCGGCAGCGCATTCGCACTCATTGATGCGCCGCATAGGACCGATCCCGCTAAGATGGTCGCTGAGAACAAGCTTTTCATAGATCCTCCTTGACAGCTCTCGGCGTAATCACTCCGTCAACCCGGGCTGGAAAGCGCGGGTTCCTCAGGTGCGACCGATCTGGCCAATGAAAATCTCGAAACGCTTGCGAAATTGGAGGGATCGTTGTCAGAAAAGCTAAGTATTAGCAATGTTTACTGATATTTGTTCAAGTCGATACCGATGTTTCGGGAAATTTCGTGCAGTAAGAAATCAGAATTGCTCACTGACAGCCTATCTCCGGGAAGTGTGGTGCCGTCACGGGTGCTGGCAGGGATCGGCAATTCCACCCTACACATGCGCCGCGAACCGCCGATCGCAGGCGTGCGACTTCGCGGGCTGTGGATCGTCGGCTGGGGCTACTTGCTGTTTGCCGAGATTCCAGCCATCTCGACCTGGGTCGGAACAGCGCTGATCATTCCTCGACAGCGTCCATCACTTGGCGGGAATCCCGCCTCGCGTCGAGGCGTAAACGCAAACCGCGTTTATGAGCTGCTCATTAAACAGTTTCCACGCGTTGCGGCCTCGTGCATCATCTCGAGGGTTCCGTCTGGCCCCCAGCTAACGGCGCTTGCATCGCCAACAGACCTGGAGGTTTACCGGCATGGTGGAGTCTCGGCGCACTGCACCACTCGAAACGATCCTCGAGCACTTGTCGCTGCGGCCCGCTACCGGCTGCGAGGATCTCATCAGTTTCAAGTCGAGCGGTCAGTTGACGCTGGGGGTCGAAATTGAGCTGCAACTCGTCGACCGGACTACCCTGAACCTTGCCCCGCGCGCCGAGGAAGTGCTGGCGTGCGCCGGCGATCTGCCCAACCTGACAAAGGAGTTCTATCTCAGCACCGTCGAGATCAACTCGCGCAAGTGCGCCGATGTGCATGAAATCAGTAGCGATCTTCACGCCATCCTGGAGCGGGTGGACGAGATCGGCGATAGGCTTGGCATTTCTTTCTCAACGACAGGATGCCATCCGTTCGCGCGCTACGCCGACTGCATCATAACGCCGACGCCACGCTATAACGAGCTTATCGACCGCAACCAATGGCTGACGCGGCGCATGACCGTCTACGGCATGCACGTGCATCTCGGCATGAGTAGCGGCGACGAGTGTATCCGCTTCAACAACTTCTTCTTGCATTTCCTGCCACACCTGCTGGCCCTGTCCGCCAGCTCGCCGTTTTGGCAAGGCGAGGATACGGGGCTCGCATCGTGCCGGCCGACCACCTACGAAGCGCTGCCGACGGCCGGTCAGCCATACGTGGTCCACTCCTGGCGGGAGTTCGGGCAACTCTGCAGCACGCTGAGAGCGTGTGATGCCATCCAATCACTGAAGGACTTGTGGTGGGACCTGCGCCCCAGCCCCGCGCACGGGACGCTGGAGATCCGCATTTGCGACGGCCTGGCGAGCTTGTCGGAAACGCTGGCCGTCGTCGCGTTCGTCCATGCGCTGGCGCACTGGTTCGGCGATCATGCGACCTGGCTGGAGAAGGTGCCGCCGCCGCCGCGCTGGCTGGCGCGCGAGAACAAATGGCGGGCCGTGCGCTTCGGCCTCGATGCCAAGCTGATCACCAGCCTCGACGGCACGGTCAAGCCATTGCGTGACGATGTGCTCGACTGGTGCGAGCGGATCGCCGGCAACGTGGCTGCGCTCGGCTACGAGCCCTATTTTGCGACGCTTCGGCAGATTCTGGCTGACGGCAACAGCTCGATGCGTCAACGGGCGGTCTACGCCCGCACAGGCTCGCTGGAACAGGTCGTGCAGCAGAATATCGCCGAATTCCGCGCCCGCGCGCCGCTGTGGGATAAAAGCCCCCTCGAGAGCCCGGTACGGTCGCAGCTCGAGTTCTCCTTGGATCGGACCCACGACGGACCGTGACAGGGGCCTGCCTGATGCTGCTGCGAGGCTCAGGACAAGTTTGCTGCGCGATCTTGGAACTGTCCGTCGTCTGCGTCATTCTATCCCCGGAACAAGTCGAGAGCGACCGTCCCTAACATCGCTCATCCCATAGCTGCCCAATTCCGGCCGCGAAAGTGCCGGCAGTCGCATGCATACGGAAGAATGGTGTGAGAGGGAGACGGACGTGCACTGCAGCCGCGGCTCCAGTGCATCGATACTCCCGGCTTTTTGCGGTGGTGCGGGGTAATCGGTCATGGATTTCGTGGCGGGTGCGGACAGCGTGCTTGCGGCCGTGGGGGCGCTGGGAGCCGACAGTTGGCAGAATGCAGCCGCTTTCGCTGCAGTCCTTGCGGTCATCCTCTATGCTCTGCGTGCAAACGGCTTTCTTGCCCGGGTCTGGCGAGCGGTCCAGGACACAATCCTCACCAACTGGCAGCTCGCGCTTCTCGGCGCCGCGGCCATCGTGCTGTCACTCGCCTCCGGCTGGCGCACCTGGGATGGCATGCGCAACTTCACCGGGGAGTCGGCGCTGTCCCTGATGATCACATTCGGCATTCAGGCCGTGATGCTGATCGTCGCGTGGCTCATCGGTGAAAGCTTCGCCACCGGCATGAGCCAGCAGGTAGACGGCGCCAAGCGCATTCGGAAGCCCATGGATGGCGCGATCGGCATGGTGCTGGGGCTCGCGATCTCCGGGGCGGCTTTCTACTGGCTCTTGCATGTCTTCGGCGCGGTGAGCTGGACCAGAACGGCCGATTTGGCCTTCGACTGGAGCCGGTTCGCGACCATCGCGATGTATTTTGCCATCGCATTGCTGGTGGTCGGGGCGCTGGCCTTCAGCTTCAGCCGCGGCGGCGAACTCGCGGTACCCTATGTGCGCGGGACACGCGTCATCGCGCGCAACGTCGTGCTGTGGGTGATGCTCCTGGCCTGCATGGGCACCTCGGTCTTCTTCTCCTTCGACTCATTTTTCAGCTCGATCTTCCCCGAGGATCAGCGCCGGCGCTCGGCGGAATTGCGGGCGCAGAACCAGGTTTCCGGTATCCTGGCCGATACGGGCGCGACGATCGCGTCTCGCCGGGTCACCGAAGCAGCCCGCTTGTTCGAGACCGCCGAATGGAAAGCCTACGATGCCCAGCTCACCGAGCTTGCGCAGCTGGCCCAGTCCTCTTCGAGCGCGCTCAAGGCCTATTTCCTTCAGGAGCTGGAGCAGCGCCGCCGTCTGGTAGCGGAGCAACTCGAGCGCAAGGCCACCGCCCAGAGCGGGCAGGCCGGTCTGCTGACCCGCAAAACGGCGCTCATCGAAGAGCTGGCGCGCGCCCGCAGCGAGCGGCCCGGCCTCGCGGCGGAATATGCTCAGCACAAGAGCGAGCTCGACGCCAAGGCGCGCGAGGTCGATGCAAAGCGGGTCGAGGCGATGGCCGAGGCGCGCGGGGTTGAGGGGACGGGCAAAGAAGGCCGGGGACCGGTCTATCGCCAGCGCATGGCCGAACTCGATCGGCTTCAGGGCGAATACGATATCAAGCTGGAGCGGACCAAGGACGCAGAAAAACGCGTCCGGGACGTTGAAAGCCGCATCGCGCAGCTCGAGCGCGAGCTTGCGTCCATTGACGGCGACATCGCGAAACTGGTGAGCGAAATGGACGCGGCCGATCAGCGGATCAAGGCCGCGCAGGAGACCGTAGCGGGGGAGGAAGCGAAGGTCGGTCCCGACGACATGCTGCCGGTTTTCGAACGGGCGCGTGCGGAGTTTCGGCGGGAGCCGACCGTCGAGCGGCTTGGGACCGTCCAGCAGCTCTGCTCCCAGATCACCAACGCGCTGGCGAGCGTTCCGGCGATCGAAAGCACTGCGCATGGCATCGACTGCAACCCGAAGCGGGTGCACGAGGCCGCGGCGGTCATCTTCGGTCTGAACAGCGGACTTAAGACTTTCGAGTCCGAGTGTGCCGGCGGCAGCAAGCTCGAGCAGCTTCAATCCGCGGACGACTTGTTCGGGTTCGCACGCAAGTGCCTCGCAGACAGCGGGTTGCCGAGTGCCGATACGGAAGCGCTCAGGGCACGTATCAACCGAGCGGAGCTCAATCGTGACGACAAAGCCCATCGCTTCGTCGTCACGCTGAACGCATTCGAGGACGGAAACACGCTGGCCTACCTGGCCCTTGCCATCGCCATCGGACTCGACTCGCTGATTTTCATGGCCGGGCTCTTCGGCGCCAATGCGGTCCGCTCGCCCCTCTCGGATGTCCCCACTTTCAAGGCGCGCAGCGCCCAGCAGCTCGAGGCCATTATCGATACGGCGCTGCTGCCGCATCGGCTGGAGACGGCGCGGCTGGTGCTCGGCGCAATGCAGCCGATTACGCCGGAAAACGGCTTCATCGCAGAGGTTTTCGTTCACGAAGAGGACCCGCACGCGGCAGACCTGCGCCGGGTGCTCAATGCGGGCGCCACCATCGGTGCCGTCCGCCAGCCCTACACGGGCGTGCCGCGCTATGAGGTGCGCGCCGAGCTCTTCGAATATCTGTCCATCGTCGCCAAGCGCGAGTTCGAGGCGGACAAGCAGCATGCTGCCCTGGCTGAAATGGAGCGGGTCGTCTCGGTGGCCCTGCTGCCGGACATCGGCGCGAACGCGGACATCGTGCTGAGCCATCTGCATCCGATGAAGGAGGAGGATGGCTTCATGGCGGAGGTGCGAATGGGCGAGCTGCCCGACGCGCACGCAGCGATCGTGCGCAGCGCGCTCAACGCCGCGACCACGTACAACCGCGTGAAGCCGGCCGGCGGCGAGGGGATGCGTTATCTCGTGCACGGCGATTTCTACCGCATCCTGGCCCGCATCAGGGGGCGGTTGTTGAGCTCGGCCAGCCTGGGCGCTCCGCGGCCTGCGGGCGGTGCCCTCGATGGCGGAATGCTGGATTCAAACCCGCTTGAATTCCAAGTGCACTCCAACGGACATCGCCAGATTACGGATCAGACGCACTCGTCGTCAAAGCAGCCGGTCATCGATGAGGCCTTCCGGAGCGAAGTGCTGCTCGAGATGCTCGACGGTATGGGCGTGCCTCTATCAGCCTACGAGCGGCTGATGGACCCCCAGGTCGCGGAGGCGGCGGTTGCGGCCGGGCACGCGCTCATCCGC
>Ga0164243_10007084_pt1 | contig 16830 bp, 15 predicted proteins | sample OricompcompostOP_FD_108781 | JGI IMG/M metagenome (GOLD analysis project Ga0164243, IMG submission 108781) | Organic Plus compost microbial communities from Emeryville, California, USA - Original compost - Organic plus compost (OP) | ecosystem: Engineered > Solid waste > Mixed feedstock >... | reverse complement strand
GCGGGCGCGTACGGGCGGCCGTACGCGAAGGCCGGAGCTGACCCCGCAGGGCCGGCCGTGACCTCCCGGCATCCGACGCTGCGGCCCGCGCCCGCCCCGGACCGCGCCGGACTGCATCCGCGCGAACTGGCCGCGCTGGTGCGGGAGTTCGACGAGCTGCCCGCGCGCGGCTGGTGCTCGGGCGCGGTGCTGCTCGCCGGCCGCGGCCCGTACGTCGCGGTGGAGCACGCGGCCGGCCTGGCGCTGCGCTACTCCGGCTACGACCCGCGGACCGGGCGCGGCGTCGAACTGCCGCCCGCGCAACAGTCGCCGGTCACCGCGGACACCCGCTTCGACCTGGCCTCGCTGACCAAGCTGTTCACCGCCGTCGCCGTTCTCCAGCAGTGCGAGCGCGGCCGGCTGTGCCTGGACGGGCCGGTGGCGGCGTACGTGCCGGAGTTCGGCGCCGCCGGGAAAGCCCGCATCACCGTGCGGCAGCTGCTCACGCACACCTCCGGGCTGCGGCCCGAACTGCCCTTCCGGGAGCGCCCGGAGGACCCGCTGTCGCTGCTGTGGGAGGAGCGGCCGCAGCAGCCGCCCGGCAGCGGCCGCTGCTACTCCGACCTCAACGCGATCGCCGCCCAGCAGCTCGTGGAGCGGGTGTCCGGGCGCGGCCTGGACCGGCTCGTACGGGAGGGGATCACCGCGCCGCTCGGGATGCGGGACACGAGCTTCGGGCCGGTGCCGCCCGAGTCGGCCGCCGCCACCGAGGACCAGCGCCGGCCCTGGGCCAAGGCCGACCGGGGGCTGCTGCGCGGCGAGGTGCACGACGAGAACGCGTACGCGCTCGGCGGTGTCGCCGGGCACGCGGGCCTGTTCGCCACCGCCCGCGATCTGGCGGTGCTGTGCCGGGCGCTGCTGTCCGGCGGCGCGTACGGCACCGCGCGGGTGCTGTCGGCCGCTTCGGTGGAGCTGCTGCTGGCGCCGCCGGGGCTGGGCTTCGAAGTCGACCGGCCGTGGTTCATGGGCGAGTTGGCGGGCGGCGGCGCGGCCGGGCACACCGGCTTCACGGGCACCAGCCTCGTCCTGGACCCGGCCACGGACACCTTTCTCGTACTGCTGGCCAACACCGTGCATCCGGTCCGGCGGTCGCCCGACAGCGCTCCGCGCGCGGCGGCCGCGACCCGGCTGGCGCGTGCGGCGCGTGCGGCGCGGGCCGCGGGACCGGTGCGGGCCGAGCCCCGCTGACAGGCACCGACCGGCAGCTGACCGGCAACGGACCGGCGGCGCCGAGCGGTTCCTACACTGGAGCGGTGATCGAGGACGAACTCCGCCGTGCCCTCTCCGCCCTACTCGACGGGCTTCCGCCGCGGCAGGCGGCGGGCGCCGTGCAGCGGCTCATGGACGGCTACCGCGGGCGTGCCGCGGACGGGGCGGTGCCCGAACTGCGGGACCGTGCGGACGTCGTCGCGTACGCCGCGTACCGCATGCCGGCCACGTTCGGCGCCGTCTCGGCCGCGCTGGGCGCGCTGGCGGAGCGCACCGGCGGCTGGGCGCCGCGCAGCCACCTGGACGTCGGCGGCGGCACCGGCGCCGCGCTGTGGGCGGCGGCCGGGGTGTGGGCCGGTACGCGGCACACGACGGTGCTGGACCGCTCACCGGCGGCGCTCGCGGTCGGCCGCGAACTCGCCGGTACCCGCGGCGACTTGGGCGACCGGCCGACGGGAGGCGGCGCAGCCGGCGGACCGGAGCGCGGTGCGGCCGGCGGCGTCGAGTGGCGCCGCGGCACGCTGCCGCCGTCCGCCGCCGACCCGCTGCCCGAGGCCGAACTGGTCACCGTCTCCTACGTGTTGGGCGAACTGGACGGCGCGGACCGCAGCGCCCTCGTCGAGTCCGCGGCGGCGTCCGCACGCGGCGCCGTCGTCGTGGTCGAGCCCGGCACCCCGGACGGCTATCTGCGGATCCGCGCCGCCCGTGAGCAGTTGACCGGCGCCGGGCTGCGCATCCTCGCCCCGTGCCCGCACGGCGGCCGCTGCCCCGTCGAACCGGGCGCCGACTGGTGCCACTTCGCGGCCCGCGTGCCCCGCTCGTCGCTGCACCGCCGCGCCAAGGGCGGGACGCTGCCGTACGAGGACGAGAAGTTCAGCTACGTCGCGGCCGTGCGTACGGACGCCGTCGAGGCGGCGCCCGCCGCCGGGCGGATCGTGCGCAGGCCCCAACAGCGCAAAGGCCAGGTGCTGTTGGACCTCTGCGCGACCGGCCCGGAGGAGCTGCGGCGTACGACGGTCAGCAAGCGCCACGGGCCGCTGTACCGCGCGGCGCGCGACGCCGGCTGGGGCGACGCCTGGCCCCCGGACACCCGCACTCCGGGGACCGGTTCTCCGGAGACCGGCTCTCCGGACACCGGCTCTTCGGACACCGGCTCCGGGGACGCGTAGTCCCCTCGACGAGGGGGAGTTCAGGCCCCGCTCGCCAGCGCGGCCAGGTGCCGCCGCACCACCTTGCGCAGCAGCTCCGGCGGCAGCCGGTCCGGCACATGCACCGCCTCCACGGTGAGCCCGTCCAGCAGCCCGGCCAGCCGTACGCTCTCCACCTCCACGTCGAGGCACTGCGGAAGCCCGCCCAGCTCCTGCGCCGAGGTGAGCACGCGCCGCATCAACGCCTGGGTGCCGGCGAGCACTTGGTCGGCCCGCGCCCGCAGCTCGGGGCGGTACCGGGCGGCCGCCGTGAACGCGTGCCACACGGCCGCCTCGGTGCGCCGGGTGTCGTCGAGCGGGAGGATCTCCGCCAGCAGCTCCTCGGTGTGGGCCAGCGGATCCTCGGAGAGGTCCTTGCCCAGCAGCCGGTCGGCGTGCGCGCGCAGCCGGTCGTCGATGCGCCGGCTCAGCTCCTCCATGGCGAACAGCAGCAGCTCGCTGTGGTCCCGGAAGTAGTGGCGTACGGAGCCGATGGACAGCCCCGCCTCCACGGCGACGTTGCGCAGCGAAGCAGCGCTCACCCCGCCCCTGTCGACGACGGACAGAACGGCCTCCGCTACCGCCCGGCGGCGTTCGACTGGATCCACGATCTTCGGCACAGGCGTCGTTATAGCACCGGCCGGCGGCCGTGCGAACTCCGGCGGCGGATACGGAAGTCGGGAGAACGCCGTACGTTCCGTGCACCCGCCCCGTACCTCGCTGCCGGATTCCGCTTACGGGCCCGGGGCCCCGCCTTCGGCACCGGACCGGGCCCGCGTCGGGGGAGCGGTGGAGCGGGTCGTCCTGTCACCGCCCGTTGTTAGATTCGGGCCATGGTCTCCCGAACTCCCTGCATCCGGACGCCCCACGCCCGGGCGCCTCACGCCCGCGCGCCCGACACCGCCCGCCGCAGCGAGCGTGCGCGCCGCGCGATCCTCGCCGCGAGCATGCGGCTGGTCGGCGAGGTCGGCTACACCGGGCTCACCATCGAGGCCATCGCCGCCCGTGCGGGCGTCGGCAAGCAGACCATCTACCGCTGGTGGCCCTCCAAGGCCGCCGTCCTGCTCGACGCGTTCACCTCGGCCGCGGCCCGCCCGGAGCGCGAGCAGGGCGTCCCGGACACCGGCGATCTGGAGGCCGACCTCAAGCGGGTGCTGCGCGACACCGCCGACGAGTTCGCCGACCCCGAGTTCGAGGCGCCGTACCGCGCGCTGGCCGTCGCGGCGGCCGCCGACGCCGAGGTGTCCGCGCGGATACGCGAGCGGCTGCTGGAGCCGGCGCGTGAGAGATATCTGCGGCGGCTGCGCTCGGCGCGGGACGCGGGCCGCATCGCGCCGGACGCCGATCTCCCGCTCGCCGTCGAGCTGTTGACGGCTCCGTTCCAGCAGCGCTGGCTCCAGCGCACCGGCCCGCTCACCCCCGAGTTCACCGACGCCCTCGTCGAGCAGGTGCTGCGCGGACTGGCCCCGCGGTAGGTGCGTACGCGACCGGGGCCGCCGCCCGGCTGCGGCATATCCGCGTATTCGCCACATGAGCCCACCGCGGGCTGCGTACCCTCGACACATCCACGGTCGACGGCCTTGAGGAAGTGAGGCGGTAGATGGAACGCGCGGGCAGGATCACGCGGTGGCTGCGCCGGTTCGAGCGGGGGAGCACTCGCCGCGGCGGCCACGGCCGCGGGGCCGGTGCGGGCGCGGGCGCGGAGCCGGCGCGCACCGAACTGCTGCTGCGCACCGCAGCGGCCGGCTTCCCGCTCGCCCCCGCCGCGCACCCTTCCGGATACGGCTGTTCCTGCGTACGCATCGGCTGTCCGACGCCGGCCCGTCACCCCGTCTCGTTCGCCTGGCAGACGCTCGCCACCACCGACCCCGAGCAGGTCGCCGCCTGGGCGCGCAGCCAGCCCGGCGCCAACTTCATCACCGCCACCGGGCGCGACCACGACGTGCTCGACGTACCCGCGGCCGCGGGCTGGGCCGCGCTCGGGCGGCTGGACTCCGCGGCGCTGCCGCTCGGCCCGGTCGCGCTCTCCGGCGACGAGCGGATGCTGTTCTTCACCGCCACCCGCGGCACCCCGGACGACGAGGACGAGTGGTGGCCCTGCGAACTGGACTGCCACCCCGAGACGATGGACGAGCACCCGGGGCTGCGCTGGCACTGCCGCGGCAGCTACGTACTCGTGCCGCCCTCCCGGCTGCCCGGCGAGGGCGCGCGGGCGGAGGTCCGCTGGGTGCGCCCGCCCGGCGCCCCGCCCGCCGGCTCGTCCGAACTCCCGGAGCTGCCCGAGCCGTTGACGCTGCTGGAGACGCTCACGGACGCCTGCGCCGAGTACGCTCCGGACGCCGGCGAGGAAGCGGCGCCCTGGCCGGTGCGCTGACCGCCCGCGCCGGCCGCGGCCGCCACCGCCACCGCCACAGCCCTCCGCCGTCACCCGCCGCCGGGCGTCACTCGCCCTCGGCCGCGGTGAGCCCGTCGATGCGGTTCAGGAAGGCGACCTGGCCGCCGTTCTTCTTCGCGGGCACGGACACCGCCTGCTGCGACATCCGCGAGTAGATCACCGAGTGCTTCGGCTTGCCCTTCATCAGCGCCTTGGCCTCGTCCTTCACCGGCGGTGAATAGCCGCGCGGATACTGCTCCTTGGTGTGGTGCAGCGACCCGAAGAAGGCCACCGCGCCGCCGTCCTCCGTACGCAGCGCGAACACCGGGTACTGCGGCGGCTGCGCCGGCTGGTCCACGAACTGCGTGGTCTTGCCCGTCTGTTGCTTCGTGTGCTTCCGGTTCGTCCGCCGCCCGCTGGTCTGCGGGCCGTCCGCGAACCGGTCGCCGCCGTCCTGGAGGTAGTCCACGTACTCGCGGCTCAGCCGGCCCGGCGGTACGACCAGGCCCGAACCGGCGCCCGTCGGCACGGCCTTGGCGTGCCCCGCGGCGTCCGTGGTGAACTCCGGCACCTCGGACGAGCCCAGCACCGACAGGTACGACGCCTTCCAGCGGGCGTCCGCGCTGTGCCGCGCGAACACGAGCAGCCAGCGGTGGTCCGGGCTGCGGTTGCTGCGGGTGTCGGCGACGAAGAACTTCGGCCAGCCCGCCTGCTTCGGTATCAGGAACCGCGCGCCGGTCAGTTTCAGCGGCTCGTACTTCTCGTTGCCCTTCGGGTGCACGCTCCTGCGGGCCTTCAGCCCGGCGCGGTCGATGGCACCGAGCGGGCCGTTCTCGATCGTGGCGTTCAGACCGGGGTCGTTGGCCTTGTTGGCCTTGTTGCTGACCGCGGTGAAGTGCCGCAGCACCTTCGCCGCCTCGCCCCGGGAAGCCGCCGGCACCACGGACTCCTCGCCGTGGACGGTGACGCAGCCCGACAGCGTGGCCGCGAGCGCCGCCGCCGTCGCGCCGGCGACCGCCGCCGTCCGCAGCCGTGTACGCCCACCCCGCGCATCCCGCGCCCTCATCCTCGTCGATCCTCCCCGACGCCTTCGCAACGACCGACCGCACCTTATCGCCCGCGGGCTCCGGTTCTCGCCGCGCGGGAGCAGAGCCGTATGACATCACGCACCCCAACCCCCGTTCCGTACAGGGGGCTTGGGGCCGAGGAGGCGGCGCGGGCCGGTGCTGCGGCGGGCCGGCCGGAGCGGCGCCCGTCGCGTACTGCCCGGTAGGAGAGGGGTGTTGGCCGCGGGCCGCCGCCGGCGGTTACGGAATTCCGGATACGGCGGTCGTGTCGCACCGGGAAAAGCCGCACCAGCCGCCGAGCTGCTGTTTAAATTCCGGGCATAACCGTCAAAACCCCGTGATACCGGTGTGCCGCTGCCCGCTGGCTGTGTGTCAGCTCGTCGTCGTCACAGTGGCGCCGAACCCATCACGGCCAAAGGAAAGGAGGCGGCCGCATGGCTGCCACTGTCACTTCTCGTCGCGTCCGGATCGCCGCAGCCGTGTCGTCGGTCGTGCTCGGCGGTACCCTGCTCGGCGCCAGCGCGGCCGAGGCCGTCGCCCCGGCGAACGGCTCGCAGGACCCCGCCGCGCAGGCCGCGCACCCGCACCGTCCGTTCGGCGTCGTGACCGCTCGTACGGGGCTGAACGTACGGGACTGCCCCAGCACCGACTGCTCGGTGCGCGGCGTGCTCCGGCACCACCAGAAGGTCGGCCTGGACTGCAAGGCGCACGCGCAGAACGTCAAGGGCAACTCGCTGTGGTACCGGCTGCGCGGCTCGCGCAACGCCTGGGTCGCCGCGCGGTACGTGCACAACGTGGGCTTCGTGCCGTTGTGCAAGGACCGCTACCGTTCGGCGCTCAACGACACCGTGGAGTCGCGCAAGGCCATGGGCTGACGCCGGAAGCGGCTCAACTGCCGGCGGACTCCGCCGTCTTCGGGGACAGCTCCCCGAAGACGGCGGTGTTGAGTGAGAAGGCCCGCCGGCACTCGTCGACGATGCGGTCCTTCTCCGCGTCGTCGGCCGGGAGCGCGTCCAGCAGGGCGCGGTACTCCCGCTTGAAGGCGGCGGGGTTCGGAATGTCGTCGAAGACATAGAACCGGACCCCGTCGCCTTTGTGCGGCAGCCCCCAAGTGCGCTCCGCGGCGGCCCTGATGACCTGCCCGCCGGAGAGGTCCCCGAGGTAGCGGGTGTAGTGGTGGGCGACGTAGCCGCCGGGCCAGTCGAGGGCGATCTCCGTGATGCGGCGGGCGTAGGCGGCGGTCGCGGGCAGCGGCGCTACGGACGTGCGCCAGTCGCCGCCCCCGTTCCCGCTGCCGGTGCCGGAACCGGCGTCGGAGCCGGAACCGGAGCCTCCGTCGAGCAGGCCGTGCAGATGGTCGAGGTCGCGCTCCAGCGCGGCCACCCGGAACAGCTCCCGGCGCAGGAACGGACCGGCCACCGGATCGCCGGCGAGCGCGCCGGCCGGCTCCTCCAACGCGCGGTAGATCCACCACAGTTGCTCGGTGTAGCGGACGTAGGAGCCGAGGCCGAGGGCGCCGCCGAGCAGGTCGGTGACGAAGGACGAGCTCTCCGCCTCCGTGTGCTGCGCGTGCGACGCGTCGCGGATGACGGTGGAGAAGGGCGGCGCTGCGGGCGCTGTTGCGGAGGGGGAAGCCATGCCCCTCATTCTTGCCGACGCGCTGTCGGGAAAACCTCCGGGGGCGGAGAAGTGCGTACCGCTCACCGCCGTCCCGCTGCTCGCCGTGCGCTGCGAGGCGGCCGCGGTCAGGGCAGCGTGAGGATGTCCGCGCCGGAGTCGGTCACGACCAGCGTGTGCTCGAACTGGGCGGTGCGCTTGCGGTCCTTGGTGACGACGGTCCAGCCGTCCTCCCACATGTCCCACTCGTACGTGCCCAGCGTCAGCATCGGCTCGATCGTGAACGTCATGCCGGGGCGCATCACGGTGGTCGCCCGCTCGTCGTCGTAGTGCGGGATCACCAGGCCCGAGTGGAAGGAGGAGTTGATGCCGTGGCCGGTGAAGTCGCGTACGACGCCGTAGCCGAAGCGCTTGGCGTAGGACTCGATGACCCGGCCGACGATGTTGAGCCGGCGGCCCGGGCGTACGGCCTTGATGGCGCGGTTCAGCGCCTCGCGGGTGCGCTCCGTCAGCAGCCGGGACTCCTCGTCCACGTCGCCGCACGGGAAGGTGGCGTTGGTGTCGCCGTGCACGCCGCCGATGTAGGCGGTCACGTCGAGGTTCACGATGTCGCCGTCGCGCAGCACCGTCGAGTCGGGGATGCCGTGGCAGATGACCTCGTTGACCGAGGTGCACAGGGACTTGGGGAAGCCGCGGTAGCCGAGCGTCGACGGGTAGGCGCCGTGGTCGCACAGGTAGGTGTGGGCGACCTCGTCCAGCTTGTCCGTGGTGACGCCGGGCTCGATGTGCCGGGCCGCCTCCTGCATCGCGCGGGCCGCGATGCCGCCCGCGATCCGCATCTTCTCGACGGTCTCCGCGTCCTGTTCGGCGGGCCCGTCGTACGGCGCCGGGCCCTCCTTGCCCACGTACTCGGGGCGCGGGATCGCGGCGGGGACGGTGCGTGCCGGGGAGAGCGTGCCGGGGACGAGCAGTTGCTGGCCAGACATGTGCGCGAGTCTATCCGTGGCGTGCGCACCGTCGGCCGGGGGACCATGGACCCATGGCCCTGTTGAAACGCCGCCCGGACGGCAAGCCCGGCGAATGGTTCTACTGCCTCAAGCACGGCACGGTCGAGGAGGGCCCGCAGTGCCCGGCCAAGAACCGGCTCGGCCCGTACGCGACGCCCGCCGAAGCGGAGCGCGCGCTGGAGACCGTGCAGGAACGCAACGCGGAGTGGGACCACGATCCCCGGTGGTCGGACGAGCCGGAGGACAGGTCCTGACCGCCTCGACCGGTGGCACGGGCCGGCGCCCGTCGCCGCGCGGGCTGCCCGGTTCCGGTGGTGCGGCCCGCGCCGCCGGGCGCCGGCCGGTGCTCAGGCCAGGAACGGCAGCCGGTCGCGCAGCACGGGGTGGGCGAAGCCCTCGCCGGCGGCCCACCGGCGTACCTCCGAGACCGTCGACTCGGCGAGCCTGCGCAGCTCGTTGCCCTGCGAGCCGGCCAGGTGCGGGGTGAGCAGCGCGCCCTCGCAGTCCCACAACGGGTGCCCGGGCGGCAGCACTTCGGGTTCGGTGACGTCCAGTACGGCGCGTATGCGACCGGCCCGCACCGCCTCCGTCAGCGCCTCCTGGTCCACGACGGCGCCGCGGGCGGTGTTGACGAGCGTGGCGTCCTGGCGCATGGCGGCGAGGAGTTCGCGTGAGACGAGGCCGCGGGTCTCGGGCAGCAGCGGCGTGTGCACGCTCACCACGTCCGCGGCGGCGAAGAGTTCGGGCAGCTGCACGCGCTCTGCGCCGAGCGCGGCGGCCTCCGCGTCGTCCACGAACGGGTCGTACAGCAGGACTTCCAGGTCGTACGGGCGCAGCAGCTCGATGACCCGGCGGCCGACCAGCGAGGCGCTCAGAATGCCCACGGTGCGGCGGTAGTTGCCCAGCTGCGGGTCGGCGGAGAACAGGCCGGGGAAGGTCTGCCCGGCGCGGTAGGCGCGCGCGGACTCCAGGACGCGCTTGCCGGCGAGCAGCACCATGGCGACGGTGTACTCCGCGACGGGAAGCGCGTTGGCGAGTGCGGCCGAGGACACCTCGACGCCGCGCTCCCAGCAGGCGTCGGTGACGTGGCCGCGAACGCTGCCCGCCGCGTGCGCGATCGCGCGCAGCCGCGGGGTGGCGTCGAGCACTCGGGCGTCGATCGGCGGGCAGCCCCAGCCGGTGACGAGGACGTCGACGTCGGCGAGGACGCGGCGGGCGCGCTCGGTGCCGAAGTCGTCGAGTACGGGCGGCGGTTCGAGGTCGGTGTGCTCGGCGAGCGCGTCGAGGGCGGCGGAGTCGAAGACCAGGTCGGCGGCCTGGGGGTGCATGGCCAGCGCGGCTCGCGGGCGGGCCGGCGCGGACGGTTCGGGTGCGGGGTCGGTCATGGGGGGGCTCCGTGTGCTGGTGTGCTGCTTCGGGCTGGGCTGCTCTGGGCTGAGCTGTTTCGGGCTGGGCTGCTTCGGAGTGTGCTGCGTCGAGTGTGCCGGGCCGTGAACCGCCGTACGGGGACGGCCGGTTGCCGCGTAAACCGCCCGGACGCGGGCGGGCACGGGCCGGGTACGGCCGGGTGGTCCGTGCCGGGGGGGGGCTACCAGCGGCGCGGTGGCGGCGCCGCCAACTGGTCGGCGAGACGGGAGAGTCGGTCCCGCAGCCGCGGCCGGGACGGCGTGCACGGGCCGGGCGAGGGGGACGGGCGGGCGCCGCTCGCCGTGGTCGATTCGCCGGCGGCCGCGCTCACCAGATGCTGCACGGTGTCCAGATCGACCTCGTCGGACCGTGCCGTCAGCGCGTCGTGCGCGAGGCCGTGCAGCTCCGACAGGTCGCCCGCGTCCGCGTCGTCCAGGGCCAGCACGGTGGCGCCCGCGCGGCGTGCGCCGTCCACGCGCTCCAGCAGCTCCGGCTGCGGGCGCTCCGGCGTCACCACGAGCACCGTCTCGCGCCGGCCCGCCGCCTCGATACGGCGCAGGCCCACCGACAGATGCGCGGGGGCCGGGTGCGGCACGCGGTGGCGCACCAGGGTCGGCGACAGTTCGGGCAGCCCGGACCACACCGCCTCGTCGTCCAAGTGGGCCGCCAGATGCCACGGTTCGTACGTCTCGGTGCCCACCAGCAGCAGTCCGCCGCCGTGCGGGGTGACCGACGAGCGCAGCGTCCTCGCGAACCGCCGCGTCGACCGCATCCACTCCGTCCCCGCGAGCACTTCCCGCAACTGCGCTACCCGTACGGCATCCATGCACCGGCATGATGCACGAACCCCACGTGCACAGGGGGCGGTTCGGCCAAACCGCTGTGGGGCGGGGGCGTACGGGTGCGGGCGGGGGCGCGTGGGGCGTGGCGGTGCGGGTGCGGTCTCCGCGGCGCGGCGGGCGGAGCGTATCCGGCGGCCGGCTGGTGTGCTGCTGAACGGGCGGGTGTTCATCCGGTGTTCGCCGGGCCGTTCCCGTACGGTTCCGCGGCGGCGGAACAACCACCCAAGTTCCCGCTCCGCCCGCCCACTTCGCGCTGCGAGGCGCCGTATGCCGACCGATCCGCCGACCCACCCACCGGCCGCCGAGCCCCCTCGCACCGGGCCGCCGCAGCGGGCGTCCTCCGTGCCCTTCGTGGCCGGAAGCCGCGGCTACCGCAGCTTCCGCATCCCCGCGTGCGTGCGCGCTCCGGACGGTGCGCTGCTGGCGTTCGCCGAGGGCCGGGTGCACTCCTCCGACGACACCGGCGACATCGACATCGTCCAACGGCGGTCCACAGACGGCGGGTTGAGCTGGGGCGAGCAGACGGTCGCCGCCGAGTACGGGCCGGGCACGGCGGGGAACCCGGCGCCCGTGGTGCTGCCCGGCTCCGGTGCGGGCGCCCGCGTCCTCCTCGTCTACGTCACGAACGCCGCGTACGCCGACGAGCGCAGCATCCGCCGCGGCGAGGTACCGGCCGCCGACGGGCGCCGCGTGTGGCTGCGGGAGAGCCGCGACGGCGCCCGCACCTGGTCGGTGCCGCGCGAGATCACCGCCACGGTCAAGCGGCCGGAGTGGCGCTGGTACGCGGTGACTCCCGGGCACGCCCTCCGGCTCGCGCGCGGCCGGTATGCGGGCCGGCTCGTCGTGCCGGCCAACCACTCCGTCCCGCCGTGGGGCGGCGGCGACGGCTCCGAGGGCCGCTACGACGGCGGGCACGACCTGCTCAGCGACGACGGCGGCGCGACCTGGCGGATCGGCTACGTCGACGGCACCCCCGGCACCCCTGGCGGCTCCGGCACGCCCGAAGCCGCCAGGGGTGCCGGGGGTGCCGTCGACGTCAACGAGACCACCGCGGCCGAACTCCCCGACGGGCGGCTGTACTTCAACACCCGCACCGACTCGCCGGCACCGTGGCACCGTGCCGACGCCTACTCCGCCGACGGCGGCGCCACCCTCCTGCGGCCCTTCCGCCCGCAGCCCGCCCTGACGACGCCCGTGGTCGAAGGGAGCCTGCTCCAGCTGAACGCCCCGGAGCTGCTGCTGTTCTCCGCGCCCGCCGACCCGGAGCGGCGGCGCCGGATGACGGTGTGGGCCGGCGAGGGCGGCGGCACCTGGCGCAGGGCCCACACGCTCGACGACCGCCCGGCCGCGTACTCGGACCTGGTGCGGGTGGACCGGGACACCGTCGGGCTGCTGTACGAGACGGGGGAGACCGGCGCGTACGAAGCGATCGAGTTCCGCCGGATCCCGGTGGCGGAGCTGCTGGGCCGGCGCGACCGGTGACGTGACCGCCGACCCGGGCAACGGGCCGCGGGCTCAGCAGAGTTGAGCCGCTTCCTGCTCGCCCGCGGGGCGGAGCCGCACCCGGAAGGCGCCGTCCGCGACGACGCAGCGCAGGTCGGCCCGCTCACCGGACTCGGCGGGCTCGCCGGACTGTTCTGACTCGCCGGGCTCGGCCGGCTCGGCTGGCTCGGCCGCCGGACCCGGCCCGCCCGGCTCGCCCAACTCGCCCTGCCCGCCGGGCCGTTGGGAAGAGTGCCGCTCGTGCGCGTGCTCGGTGAGCCAGGCGTGCACCGCCGAGAGGACGGCGGCCGGGTCGGTCCGTACGAGGCGCCCGTCCGCCGTGCTGTAGGGCGCGATACGCACCGCCAGCGGCGCTCGCGTACGCCGGGTGCGCAGCACGCACAGCTCCGGGCTCAGCGCGACGGCGGCCGTGCGGCAGCCGGGGTGCGTCTCCAGCGCGTACGCGGTCCAGGCGCCCGCCGTCCACACCACGCTGTGCCCGGCGGACGCGCACGGGGCGCCGCCGCCCGCCGCGGCCTGCGGCGCCGCGCGCCGGTACAGCAACCCGGCGCTCTGCGCGTGCCGTTCGCCCGCGGCGCCGTGCTCGGCGGCGAGATGGTGGACGTGCGGAGGCGGGCAGCCCGCGTGCGCGGGGAACCGCTCGACCCGCACCTCGCCGCCCGCCACCTCGGCGCACACCGCGAACGCCGCGGGAACGGCGGCCGGTTGCCCGGACGGCGGCGGCAGCGGACGCGGCTCGACGGGCACCGGCGGCGGGTCGAGCCCGAGCAGCCCGTACAGCTTTCCGCGCAGCGGCTCCAACCCCCGCCCCTGCTCGGCGAATGCGGCGTCCGCGAGAGCGCGCGGCGAGTGCGTACGTACGCAGCCGTGTGCGCGGTCGTGTACGCAGCTGCGTGCGCGGTCGTGTGCGCAGCCGTGCCGGCCGCCGTGTGCGGCGTCCTCCCGGGCCGCGGCGAGGGCGTCCGCGAGAGCCGCGGCGAGATCCGCGCGTACCTCGCCGGAGTCGGCCAACTGCGGGCTGTGGGCGAGCAGTCGGGCCATCGGGGTGCCCGGCAGCAGCTCCTCGCCGCCGTCGTAGGCGGAGATCAGCGCGCGGCCCAGCGCCGCGGCGTACAGCGCGGCCGAACCGTGGTCGGTGATCACCGCGTCCGCGGCGACGAGCACGGCCGCCCACTCCTCGTACGAACCCGCCAGCACCACCCCGGACCCGAGCGCGGGCGCCAGCCGCTCCGCGAGGTCGAAGTCGCCGAGCCGGCTGCGCTCGTTGGGGTGCACGATCAGCGCCAACTGGTAGGCGTCGTACGGCAGTCGGGCCGCGAGCCGGGCGGCCAGACCGGGGCGCCGGTGCAGCAGCGACTCCGGGCCCCAGGTGGAGGTCAGCGCGATCAGAGTGCGCGCGCCGGTGCCCAGGGCGGCGCGGTAGTGCTCCCGCCGGTCCGCCGAGGCCAGCATCCGCTCCAGCGTCGGATCGCCGACCACCGCGGCCCGGGACGCGGCCAACGGGCTGCGGGCGGCGAGCCGTTCCAGCTCGCCGGGGTGCGAGAGCAGGTGCAGCGAGGCGAGCGCTTCGCCGCCGGAGAGCAGATACGCCGGGTCCAGACCGGACGCGCACCGCGGCGAACCCTCCCCGGCCACCGTCTTGTTGAAGCCCGCGCCGTGCGGAAGCAGCACCCGGGCGCTGCGCAACTGCGTCAACTCGCCCTTCGGGCTGGCCGTCAGCACCAGAGCGAACGACCGCCGGCACGCCTCCTCCCAGGGCAGCACGCGGGCTCCGGCGTGCTCTATGGCCGCGAGCGCGTCCGCCTCGAACTCCGAGCCCGGTACGAGCGTGAAGCGCCGGACGATGCGCCCGTCCCCGGCGAACACGGGAAGCACGTCCAGCAGCCGGTGCAGCGCGACCGACGAACGGGCCGCGAACAGAACCCACGTGTCCCCGTCGCCCGTCGACCCAGCATGGCTCATGGTGCAGCTAATCCCGTGGTGGTGGCCGTCTTCGCAGAATCGGAGCAGGTCGGAGCGGATGGGGCGGGCGGGGCGGGTGGACCGGGTGGAGCGGGTCGGTGCCGATCGTACCCGTGCCGCGCCCGCGGCCCGCGCGCCCGCCGTACCGGCTGCGAACGCACCGGCGGAGACGGAAGAATGCCCGCATGAGTGAGTGGGCGACCGCGTTGATCGCGGCGGGATCGGCGCTCGCCGGAAGCCTGGTCACGGGCTGGTTCACCCGGACCGCGGGAGTACGGCAGGCGGAGGCGGCACGGCACGCCGGCGACCGGCAGGCGGATGCACTGCTGGACACGGTGCGGGAACAGCTCGCCGACCAACGGGCCGTACGCACCGGGGACTTGCGCCGCGAGACGTACGTCCGCTTCCTCGACGCGGCGGAGACCGCCCTGCTCGCGATGCGCACCGGCGACGGCGCCCCCGGGGACCGCGCCGCACTGCAACGCGCCCTGGGCGCGGTCGAGTTGCAGGGCCCGGAAGAAGTCGCCGGTCGCGCACGGGAGTTGGTGGAACGGCTGTACTCCGGCGGGTACGCGGACTACTCGCCGGACGAGCTGGAGCGCACACGGCGCGAGTTCCGCGACGCCGCCCGCGCGGCACTGGCGGGAACGGTCGGAACGGGCGGCGGCTCCGGCCCGGGGCCGTCCGGCGGGTCCACGCCGGGGAGCTGACGCGGCCCGTGCGGCACGGAGTGCGGCGTTCGGGCCGGTCCGGACCTGAAGTCCGCGGTCGCCTGCAACTCCGAACGCGCGAGGGCCGGTTGGGGGCGGGGCGTGTTCCGGGAGCGCCGGTCCCGGCGGTCGGTCCGACGATGTGGTGCAACGGCGCGGCTCAGCGGTACCGCCGTTTCAGCGGTGCCCGGAACCGGCGGGTGCGTGCGGGGCGGCGGGGGATCGGGCCGCGGTGGGGTTTGCCCGACTCGTCCGGGCCGAGGGGGTGTTCGGGCGGTGCCCGAGCGTCCAGGCTCGGCCCTGGGCAGACTTGCGGCTCGGTGTGGGTCTTGGCCGCGGCCCAACGGCCGGCTGGTTCGGGGCGGTTGTCCCGGGCTCGTGGTCGCGTGGCGTCGGCGGGCGCTTGGCCCGTAGGTGGTGGTTCGTCCGATTCGCTTCAGTCGAGGGGCGGTTCGGGGCGCCCGAGGGGTCGGGGGCTCGGCCGAGGCCGAGTGCCGGGGATCGTGCGGGTCTCCCAGCGGGGCCACGCGCCGGCACCTGGCTCACCCGCCCCTGTACCTGTCGCGGGGTACGTCGCAGGCGGTGTCGAGGGCGCGGATCGGCCCGGGGGACGTGCGTCCAACTCAGCGGTTCTGCCGGGGAGTTCGGAGCGCCCGGGCGTCCGTGGGCTCGGTCGTGGCCGACTGCCGGGGATCGTGCGGGCCTCTCAGCGGTACCACGCACGGCGCCCGGCCGACCCACCCCTGCACCTGGTGCGCCGTACGTCTCACCGGCGACGAGGGTGAGGACCAACCGGGGGGACGTACGCCCAACTCAGTAGCTCCGCCGGGGAGTTCGGGGCATCGGTTCGCGTGAGGGGGTCGACGCGGCGGGCTCGCCGGGCGCCTCCCGTACGATGTGCCGCGTGACCCGTGCCCGGCAGACGTTCCGCGACGCTGCGGCGTGGCCCCGGCTCGTACTGCTGGTGGCGGCGCTGCTGACCGGGCTGCTGGGGATGCACGGGCTCGGCCCGGCGCCGCCGGGGCCCGCCTCCGCGGCACAGCACACGGCCGGCCCGGCGGCCGACGCACAGCACGTACAGCACACCGCCGGCCCGGCGCACGCGCACCCGCACGCGCCCGGGCCCGCGGCCGCGCGCGCGGACCGTTCCGGGCCCGGGCCCGAGAAGCCGGACCGTTCCGGGCCCGGGCCCGGGCCCGGATGCGGCGCGGCCGGCGCCGCGAGCGGTCACGCCGAGCGTGCCGCGCACCGCTCCGCCGGCCATCCGGCACCCGGTTCGGACGGCGGCGGCGACTGCGATCACCTCGCGCACGCCGGCGGCGTGTGCGTCGCGGACGGCACCAGCACCGCGCCCGAACCGCCCGCGCTCGCCCCGTCGGTGACCGGCTGCGCGGCCGGTGCGGCGCCGGGCGGCGCCGGCCGCTCCGCGCCGTCCACCGCGGCGGAGCGCGCTCCGCCCTCCCTCGCCCAGCTGCAACTCCTGCGGATATAGGCACAGTTCACACAGTTCACGCAGAAGTGTCCTGATGCCCTGATGCCATCCAGAAGTCCATGATTTTCCATGGGAGTTGCACAGCCATGACCGCTTCACCGTTCACCTCTCCCGTACGTGCCGTCGGCACCGCCGCGGCGCTCGCCGCAGCCTCGGCGCTGCTGTCCGCGTGCGGCGGCAGCGGCGGGTCCGCCGACGGCGCGGACCACGGGCAGCACGGCACGTCCCGGCACAACGCCGCGGACGTCGCCTTCGCGAGCCGGATGATCCCGCACCACCGACAGGCCGTGGAGATGGCCGGGTTGGCGCACAAGCAGGCCGGGTCCGGGCAGGTCCGTACGCTCGCCATCAGGATCGAGAAGGCGCAGGGGCCGGAGATCAGGCGGATGTCCGGCTGGCTCGAGGAGTGGGGCG
>Ga0164243_10007083_pt1 | contig 16830 bp, 13 predicted proteins | sample OricompcompostOP_FD_108781 | JGI IMG/M metagenome (GOLD analysis project Ga0164243, IMG submission 108781) | Organic Plus compost microbial communities from Emeryville, California, USA - Original compost - Organic plus compost (OP) | ecosystem: Engineered > Solid waste > Mixed feedstock >... | reverse complement strand
CGGCCGAACCCCGGCCGCCTTCAGCCGAGTTCGTGCATCCAGCCGTGCACGTCCTCGGCCCGGCCGGTCTGGATGCCGAGCAGCGCCTCGCGCAGCTTCATGGTGATCTCGCCGGGCCGGCCGTCGGCGACGGTCCACGAGCCGCGCGCCGACTTCGCCTCGCCGACGGGCGTGATCACAGCGGCCGTACCGCAGGCGAAGACCTCGCTGATGGACCCGTCGGCGTTGCCGTCGCGCCAGTCCTCGGTGGAGATCAGCGTCTCCTCCGTGGCGTACCCGAGGTCGGCGGCGATGGTGAGCAGCGAGTCACGGGTGATGCCGGGCAGCAGGCTGCCGGTGAGCTTCGGCGTGACGATCTTCGCGTCCGGGCCCGTGCCGTAGACGAAGTAGAGGTTCATGCCGCCCATCTCCTCGATGTAGCGGCGCTCGACGGCGTCCAGCCACACGACCTGGTCGCAGCCGCGCTCCATGGCCTCGGCCTGCGCGACCAGCGAAGCGGCGTAGTTGCCCGCGCACTTGGCCTCGCCGGTGCCGCCGGGGACGGCCCGGACGTACTCCTGCGACAGCCAGACCGAGACGGGCTTGACGCCGCCGGCGAAGTACGGGCCGGCCGGCGAGGCGATGACCATGAACGTGTACTCGTTCGCCGGCCGCACCCCCAGCCCGACCTCGCTGGCGAACATGAACGGCCGCAGGTAGAGCGACTGTTCGCCGACGCCCGGCACCCACGCCTTGTCCTGCTTGACCAGCAGGTCGCACGCCTCGACGAAGGTCTCCACCGGAAGCTCCGGCATCGCGAGCCGCCGCGCGCTGTTCTGGAACCGGCGGGCGTTGGCGTCCGGCCGGAAGACGGCCACGGAGCCGTCCGGCCGCCGGTAGGCCTTGAGCCCCTCGAAGATCGACTGCGCGTAGTGCAGCGTCATGTTCGCCGGGTCGATCGACAGCGGTGCGTACGGCTGGAGTTGGGCGTCGTGCCAGCCGCGGCCCTCCGTCCACTTGATCGTGACCATGTGGTCGGTGAAGTGCCGGCCGAAGCCGGGGTCGGCCAGCACCGCCGCGCGCTCGGCGTCGGACAGCGGCTGCGTCGTGGGCTTGAGGTCGAACTCGATGCGGGGCGTGGTCATGAGAGCGCGTCCTTCGGTGTGTGTCGTGGCGGGCCGCGCGCCCGTCGGTCCGTGCACTCCGCCGCGCGGCGGTGCGCACGGGTGCTAGGACGTCCGAGCACCCCTGGTGCGAGCGGCCTCCGCGTTCCGATTGTCGCGCGGGAAAGCCGAATTGAGGGATACGGGCGGCGGCCCCGATGACTGATGGTGGCACCCGGCCGCCGACTTTCCCAGCGGCCGGGAGCCTCGCCGACCCGGCCGCGCCGGCCGGGTCAGCCGGATACTCGGGCCGCGAGCGCGTCGCCGATCTCCGCTGTGCCACGGGATCCGGAGGCGCTCCGCTCGGCGAGGTCCGCCGAGACGGCGTCGTCGATACGGGCGGCCTCGGCGTCGAAGCCGAGGTGCCGCAGCAGCAGCGCGGCGGAGAGCACCGTCGCCGTGGGGTCCGCGGTTCCGGTGCCGGCGATGTCGGGTGCGGAGCCGTGCACCGGCTCGAACATCGACGGGAAGCTGCGCGACGGGTTGATGTTCCCGGACGCGGCGAGACCGATGCCGCCGCTGACGGCGGCGGCGAGGTCGGTGAGGATGTCGCCGAAGAGGTTGTCGGTGACGATCACGTCGAAGCGCTCGGGGTCGGAGACGAGGAAGATCGTCGCCGCGTCGACGTGCAGATAGTCGGTGGTGACCTGCGGGTACTCCCGGCCGATCCGGTCGAAGACGTCCTTCCAGAGCCTGCCCGCGTGCACCAGCACGTTGTTCTTGTGCACGAGCGTGAGCTTCTTGCGCGGGCGTGCGGCCGCGCGCTCGTAGGCGTCGCGCACCACCCGCTCGACGCCGTACGCGGTGTTCACGCTCAGCTCGTTGGCGACCTCGGCCGGAGTGCCGGTGCGGATACTGCCGCCGTTGCCGACGTACGGGCCCTCGGTGCCCTCGCGGACGATGACGAAGTCCAGGCCGGGGCGGCCGGCGAGCGGCGTCTCGACGTTCGGGAAGAGCGTGGACGGGCGCAGGTTGACGTAGTGGTCGAAGGCGAAGCGCAGCCGCAGCAGCAGGCCGCGCTCCAGGATCCCGGAGGGCACGCTCGGGTCGCCGACCGCGCCGAGGAGGATCGCGTCGTAGCCCTTCAGCTCCTCCAACTCGCCGTCGGTCAGCGTCTCTCCGGTCGCGTGCCAGCGCCGGGCGCCGAGATCGAAGCGGCGGGTCTCCAGCTTCACGTCCTGCGGCAGAGCGGCGGCCAGTACCTTCAGGCCCTCGTCCACGACCTCCGGGCCGATACCGTCGCCGGGAATCACTGCGAGGTTGATGCTGCGAGACATGGCCCGGACCCTACCCCTCGTCCCAGGACGCGGCCCAATCGGTCCAGATAGCGGACTGACGGTACGGGGAGCTTCGGGCGCTTCACCCGCGGTCCGGCTCGCGAACGGGCCGGTGGCCGACGGCAGTTGAGCATCCGCCGTCGGACGGCTGCCGGCCGGCGGTCCGCACCGGCCGGCAGCGGTGCGGACCCCCGTCTCGGCGGCGGTGTCAGTGGTCCTCGGCGGGCGGTGTCAGTGGCCGGTGGCGCCGCCGTTGTCGCGCCGGTCGAGGGCGCGCTGCAGTGCGGCGGCGGCGTTCCTGCGGTCGGTCTCGTGGCTCGTACGGGCGGCACGGCGGAAACGGCGGCGGGCGGTCTGATCCATGGCTCAACAACTCCCTGTGCGCTGCGACTTGTCGAAGCCCGGGACGAGGCTTCGGATGGGGACACAAGCGGCGCCGGAGAGGGCGGGGGCGATCGGTGCGGCAGCGGGGCAGGGGTCTCCTGCACTTGCAGCACGACGCCGCATCCGCCGTTCGCTGGTGAAGCGAGACGTTCGGCTCCCACAACCGTAGAAGGCCGAAGCCGTGATGTCCCGCCAGTTACTCGGTCTTCCTACTATCTGAGACGGACACCACTCCGTTCCGCACACCGGGCCCGGCTCCGCGGCGGCCGGCGAGGCCGCGGACCGGGCGCGGACCGCGCCTCCGCCGGCGGGGCGCCGGGCCCCGCGCCGGCTACAACTCCGCGAGCAGCGCGGACAGTTCGGCCAGGCCCGCGATCCGGCGTACGGGCGGGCCCGCCCCCTCCGCCCCGTTCGGCCCGTCCCTCTCCTCCGCACCGTCGCAGTCCCCGCCGAGGCCGACCGTACGGTCGAGCCAGATGCCGTGCACTCCGGCAGCGTCGGCGGCGCGGGCGTCGGTGTCCGCGCGGTCGCCGACGTACGCGACATCGCCCGGCTCCAGGGAGAGCGCCGCGCAGCCCGCGAGGAACGCCTCCGGGGCCGGCTTGGCGCAGCCCAACTCGTCGGCGCACAGCAGCACTTCGATCCGGTCGCGGAGGCCGAGCAGGCGCAGCTTGCGCTCCTGGTGGGCCGCGGCGGCGTTGGAGAGCACGCCGTGCCGGTAGCCCGGCGTCAGCGCGTCCAGGGCCGGCACGGCGTCCGGGAAGAGCCGCCACGACTGCTCGTACAGCGCGACGTAGCGGGCGAACCAGGCGTCCGCCTCGGCGTCCGGCAGCCGCTCGCCCAGAAAGCAGCGGGCCCGCTCGCGGCGGTGCTCGGCGAAGCCCAGCTCGCCCGCCCGGAACCGGGCGAACTGCTCCTCCCCCACCGACCGCCAGCGGGCCAGCGCGGCCTCCACCGTGGAGAACCGGGACAGCACCCCCTCCGCCTCTAAGTGCCGCAGCGCACCGGCGCGGTCCGAACCGCGGTAGTCGAAGAGGGTGTCGTCCAGGTCCCACAGCACGGCGCGTATCGGCATGCTCCGCAGGCTAAGGGCCTGCGTGTCAGCGGTGCGCGCCGTTGCCGCGGCGGTCAACCCATGTGCGGATAGCGGTAGTCGGTCGGCGCGACCTGGGTCTCCTTGATGGCCCGCGCGGACATCCAGCGCACCAGGTTGAACTTCGACCCCGCCTTGTCGTTGGTCCCCGAGGCCCGGGCACCGCCGAAGGGCTGCTGGCCGACGATCGAGCCGGTCGGCCGGTCGTTGAGGTAGAAGTTGCCGGCCGCGAAGCGCAGTTTCTCGCTCGCGGTCGTCAGCGCCCGCCGGTCCCGTGCGATGACGGCGCCGGTCAGCGCGTACGCGGCGACGGACTCCATCTGGTCCAGCATCGGCTCCCAGTCGGCGTCCTCGTAGACGTGCACGGCGACGATCGGGCCGAAGTACTCGGTGGAGAACACCTCGTTGTCCGGGTCGGTACAGGCGATCACCGTCGGGCGTACGAACCAGCCCTCGGAGTCGTCGTACTCGCCGCCCGCCACGATCTCGCAGCTCGGGTCCGCCTTGGCGCGGTCGATGGCGGCCTTGTTCTTCGCGAAGGCACGGTCGTCGATGACGGCGCCGATGAAGTTCGACAGGTCGCTGACGTCGCCCATGGCCAAGCCCTCGGTCTCGGCGGCGAGTTGGTCCTTCAGGCCGCCCTCCCACAGCGAGCGCGGAATGTACGCGCGGGACGCGGCCGAGCACTTCTGGCCCTGGTACTCGAAGGCGCCGCGCACGATCGCCGTCTTCAGCACGGCCGGGTCCGCGCTGTGGTGGGCGACGATGAAGTCCTTGCCGCCGGTCTCGCCGACGAGGCGCGGATAGGACTTGTAGCGCTCGATGTTCTCGCCGACGGTGCGCCACAGGTACTGGAACGTCTTCGTGGACCCGGTGAAGTGCACGCCCGCCAGGTCCGGGTGCGGCAGCGCGACCTCGGAGACCTCCTTGCCGTCGCCCGTGACCAGGTTGATCACGCCCTTGGGCAGCCCGGCCTCCTCCAGCAGCTGCATGAGGAGCACGGCCGCGTGGGTCTGCGTCGGCGACGGCTTCCAGACCACGACGTTGCCCATCAGCGCGGGCGCGGTCGGCAGATTGCCCGCGATGGCGGTGAAGTTGAACGGCGTGACGGCGTAGACGAAGCCCTCCAGCGGGCGGTGGTCGAGCCGGTTCCACACGCCCTTGGGCTGGATCGGCGGCTGCTCGGCCAGCAGCTCGCGCCCGAAGTGCACGTTGAACCGCCAGAAGTCGATCAGCTCGCACGGGGCGTCGATCTCGGCCTGCTGGATCGTCTTGGACTGACCGAGCATCGTCGACGCGGCGATCGTCTCGCGCCAGGGCCCCGAGAGCAGTTCGGCCGCCTTGAGGATGATCGCGGCACGGTCGTCGAAGGACATCGCACGCCAGGCGGGGGCCGCGGCGAGCGCGGCGTCGATCGCGTCCTGCGCGTCCTGCCGGGTCGCGTTGGCGTAGGTGCCGATGACCGCCTTGTGCTTGTGCGGCTGTACGACGTCCACGCGCTCGCCGCCGCCCATGCGCTTTTCGCCGCCGATGGTCATCGGCAGCTCGATCGGGTTCTCGGACAGCTCCTTGAGCTTGCGCTCCAGCCGGGCCCGCTCCGGGCTGCCGGGCGCGTAGGTGTGGACCGGCTCGTTGTACGGGGCGGGAACCTGGGTCACGGCGTCCATGGCGGCCAACTCTCCTTCGTCTGCTGGGTGTTCACGGTGTTCGGGTCCGGTGGGCGGGTCCGGTGGACGGCTCCGGGTGCGGGCGGGGCGCCGGCGGACGGCGGGCCGGCCGGCGGCGCCGGCGGCGTCACCGGCGTCAGTGCCGGCCGGCCAGCGAGCGGAGGAAGAAGCCGACGTTCGCGGGGCGTTCGGCCAGCCGCCGCATGAAGTAGCCGTACCAGTCCGTGCCGTAGGGCACGTAGACCCGCATCCGGTGGCCCTCGGCGGCCAGCCGGAGCTGTTCCATCTCGCGCATGCCGTACAGCATCTGGAACTCGTAGTCGCCGTGCCCCCGCCCGAAGCGGTGCACCAGCTCCTCGGCGATGGCGATCATCCGCGGGTCGTGGGTGCCGATCATGGGATAGCCCTCGCCGGCGAGCAGGATCTTCAGACAGCGCACATACGCCCGGTCGACCTCGTGCTTGTGCTGGTAGGCCACGCCGGGCGGCTCCTTGTAGGCCCCCTTGACCAAGCGTACGCGGACGCCCTGGTCTGCCAGCCGGCGGCAGTCGTCCTCGGTGCGGAAGAGATAGGACTGGACGACGGCGCCGGTCTGCGGGAAGCGCTCGCGCAGCGCGTCCAGCACGCCGAACGTCGAGTCCGCCGTCGTGTGGTCCTCCATGTCGAGCGTGACGGTCGTGCCCGCCTCCGCGGCGGCCTCGACGACGGGCAGCACGTTGGCGTACGCGACGTCGTCGCCGCCCACGAGGGCCTGCCCGAACGCGGACAGCTTCACCGACATCTCGGCCCGCTCGCCCAGCCCCTCCGCGGACAGCGCGCGAGCGAGGGCGAGATAGGCGTCGCGGTTGCGCTCCGCCTCCGCGCGCGAAGTGATCCCCTCGCCGAGGTGGTCGAGAGTGACGTCCAGACCGCGGGCGGTGAGCGAGCGTACGGTCCGCAGGCAGGGATCGAGCCGTTCGCCCGCCACGAAGCGGTCGACCACGGCCCTGGAGACCGGCGCCGCCGAGACGGCGCGGCGAATCCCGGAGCTGTGCGATGCGGCGAGGAACACGGGACCCAGCACGGCAACCTCCACTGACGGTCGGCGGTTTCGACGGACGTCGGCGGCCGGACCGCTCCACGGAGCGCACGGCGTACGCCGGCGCCCTCCACCCTTCGACTCCCTCGAATCTAAGAATCGCGCCCGCCCGCGACCATCGACAGCTGTCACGCATCGGTGTCCCGGATCTCAGACAGCTGTACGAGAATGGGAGTACACCTCGTGGGTTTCCGCGGTGCGCGCCCGGCGGTTCCCCGGCACGTCCCCGGAACGTTCCGGCACATCTCCGGCACGCCCCGGCACGCGCGCCCGGGCGCCCACGGGAGGCCGGCCATCGACGGGCACGAACACCGCGCGGGCACGCGGGAGGAGACGGATGCGGGAGGACTACCAGGCGCTGATCGACGAGGTCTCCACGCTGCTCGGCACCCCCGCGACGCTGGAGGGCCGGGACTTCCGGCTGATCGCGTTCGGGGCGCACGACAGCGACGCGGATGGGCGCGGCCGCGCCCCCGGCCTGGACCCGGTGCGTACCCGCTCGATCCTCGGACGCGGCTCGACCGCCGAAGTACGGGCGTTCTTCGAGGGGTTCGGCATCGCGCGGGCGACCGGACCGGTGCGGGTGCCACCGGATCCGACGGCAGGCGTCGTGCACGGCCGGATCTGTCTGCCCGTACGCCGCGGCGGCGTCGTGTACGGGTACGTGTGGCTGCTCGACGACGGCGAACTCGCCCTGGACGACCCGCGGTTGACCACCGCGTCGAGCGTGACCGCACGGATCGGCGCCCTGCTCGCGGCCGAGGCGCACGAGGGCGCACGCACCGGCGAGCTGCTGCGCGAGCTGCTGACCGGCGGCGGCGAGGACGCGGCCGGAGAACTGCGCGAAGCGCTGGGCAGCGCGGCGTCCGGACCGCTGGCGCTGGTGGCGGTGGCACCGTGGGCGCCCGACGGGTACGGCGGCGACGAGGCCGCGGGCGAGAACGGAGCGTACGGGCCGGCGCGGCGCACCCCGCTGCCCGGGATCGCGGCGCGGTGCGTGCTGCCGGATCCGGCGGCCTCCGGGTCTTCGGAGGCGGGCGGCGGCGAGCCGGGCGCCGCGCGGTCCGCGTCCGAAGGGGCGCGCGCCGGCGCGGAGTTGGGCGGACCCGCGGCCGCCGCGCGGCCCGGCACGGCGCTGGCCGCGCTGGTGCGGCTGCGCAGCGCGGGCAGTCTCTCCCCGGCCCGCACGGCTGCGGAGCGGCTGCTGCGGCTGCCTCCTGGGGGCGAGGCGTACGGGGCGGAGGGCGGGGCCCCGGAACGCGGGGAGCGTGCGGAACGTGCCGGAGCCGCGGGTTCCGCTGCGGGGGCGGCCGCCGGGCCGGCTGGTTCGGCCACCCACACGACCGCGGGCGGCTCCTCCGCGGCTCCGCCTCCCACGACCGCCGGAATCAGCGCTCCGCACACGGGACTTGAGACTCTGGAGCACGCGTGGCGGCAGGCGCTGGGAGCCGCCCGCGCGGCCGCGGCCGAACCGCGCCACGGTCCCGTCGCCGAGTGGGCCGCGATCGGCCCGTACCGGCTGCTGACCGGGCTGGGCGCCGGCTCCGCCACGGACCCCGCGGTACGGCCGCTGCTGCGGGCCGCGCACGGCCAACTGGCCCGCACCGCCGAGGCGTTCCTCGACCACGCCGGGCAGGCGGGCCGCACCGCGGCCGCCCTGGGCATCCACCGGCAGACGCTCTACTACCGCCTCTCCCGGGTCGAACAGCTCACCGGCCTCGACCTCGGCGACGGCGAAGACCGCCTGCTGCTGCACATGGCGCTCAAGGCCGAACGCCTCTGATCCGCCGCCCCGAACGCCCGTCCCGGCTTCCCCCCGTGCAGGCTCAACCACCCCCGCCCGTACGCCGATCGAGCACACCTGCCCGCCGCCGGGCGCGCCGGACGGCGGGCCGGATAAGCGGATGCCGGCCCGCGCCGGGCCGTCTACCGTCGAGGCCATGGAGGTGACGTTCACCAAACTGCACGGGCGCCGCTACCGCATGACCGTCGTCAGGGAGCGTGGGCCGGAGTTGGCGCCGCGGCAGGGGCCCGGGTACGACGGTCGACTTCCGCACGACGCCGTGCACTTGCTGGTGGAGGCGGAAGCGGGGCTGCGCGGCGGCGCGTTCGGGCGGATCGCCGCGGGGCGGAGCAACATCTTCTTCCCGGCCGACCCGGCGCAGCGGCGGCGGCAGGCCCGCAAGGAGGCGAAGTCGCCGCCGAGTGCCGCCGATCGCGCGGACATGGCCCGCTCCGAGCAGCTGGCCGGCGTCTGTCAGGCGCAGTGGGAGCTGCGGTCCGGGCGGCGGTCCCAACTGCCGGAATGGTACGGGCTGTTGAAGCCGGAGACGGTGCCGGCGGCGCTGCTGAACCGGATCGTGGGCCGGCTGGACGAGTTCGCCGAACGGTGGCGGGAGCTGCCGGTGGGCGGCAGCGTCACCGTGCCGTGGCCCGGCCTCCGCGCCGGGTCGGCGAGCCGTACCGGGGGACGTACGGGCGGACGTACCGGCAACCGCTCCGGCGGCCGGGCCCGCGCACGCCGCCGCTCCGCCCTGTGAGGTTCCACCGCCGTGGGCTCGCTCCCCGCGGCGGGACCCCGCGGCTCCGGGGCCCGGGACTCGGAGCCGCAAACCTCAACCGGCCTGCCCGAAAGGGAGGTTGAGCCACGGGCTGGCCGGGTCGGTGGTGAGGATGCGGTGCGGGCTGAGCGCCGAGTCATACATGTGCCCGAAGGACTCCTCGTCGAAGCGCAGCGCCCGGCCCAGGGTGTAGCCGGCGGAGAACTCCGTCCAGGAGGTGTACGTCTCGCGGCACAGCTCGCCGGCCCGGATCACGGCCTGTTCGGCTTCCCATACGTCCGCGTAGCGCGCGCCCGCGCCCCAGCGGGCGAAGTTGACGGCGCGGCCGTAGTCGTAGCCGAGCGCGGAGGTGACGAAACCGTTCGGCGGCAGCAGCCCGTCCGCCCTGAACCGCGCCTCGTAGCGCAGGATTTGGCCGATGACCTCCAGCACCGTGTCGACGGCGGCCCGGCTCGCCGCGCGGTCGCGGAGGTTGTCGGCGGCCACGTCGCGCCACATCTGCGGGTCGACGGGCCGGCCGGGATAGTGCCGCACGATCGCGTTCCGCACGTTCAGCGCGAACTCCGGGTGCGGCGGGCTGTTTTCGCCCCGCAGCAGATACCCCAGCTGCTCGCTCCAGCCCTCCCGGTCCGTGACGTCCCACGAGGACTCCAGGATGTCCCGGTCCGTGGGGTAGTCCTTGAAGACGTCGCCGACGTCGTTCCACAACACCTGGTTGTGTACGGACAGATGGGTGCCGCAGGCCAGCCCGTGCGCGAGCGGACCGGTCAGCGGGCCGGTGTACTTGGTGAGCAGCGCGTCGTCGTCGTGCCCGCGCTGCGGCGCCTCGCGCGCCAGCTTCTCCCAGCGCTGCCACAACCCGGGGTCGTACGGGAAGAACGCGGACACCGGGCTGTGCGGATTCACCATCAGCCCGGTGCGGCCGCCCGCGCGGGTGTCGGCGGGTGACGGCGGGAACTGCTGCCCGCGCACGACGAGTTCGTCCATGCGCGTCAGCGCGCCCCTGGTGTACACCGCGTACGACTCTCCTCCGGCCGGGTCGCCGAAGACCGGCGGCGGGCACTTGCCGTCCGTACGGTCCTGCTCCTCCTTCGCCACGTAGGTGAACAGCTCCTCACGGGCGAGCACCCGGGCGTAACCGTCCCAGTCCCCGCGGGACTTGGCCTCCAGCAGGGCCCGTTCGACGTCGGTGGGCGGCACCCAGCCGCCGGGCCCGCCGACGCCGGTGTCCGTGTGCGATATCGGCATGCGGGAACGCTATCGCCCCGGCCGCCGGCACGCTTCAACTGCCCTGCACAGCCGCCCTCTTGTCCGGTTGCCCGACACGGGTGAGCGGAATGCGGTCGGCTACGGACGCCCGTCACGCCCCTTCCAGCCCGGAGAGAGCAGGCCGTGCACAACGTACGGCCCGGACAGGGCGCCCCTGTCCGGGCCGTACGCGGAGTCGGTACGGGCCGTCAACCGCCGGGTCAGTCCACGAGGTTGACGCTGCGCGCGGAGGTCGCGCCGATCTCGCCCTTGATCTCGGTGAGCACCGGGGCCGGAATGCTGTCGTCCACGGTGAGCGCCACCAGCGCCTCGCCGCCGGCGACCGCGCGGGCCACCTGCATCCCGGCGATGTTGATGCCGGTCTCACCGAGAATGCGGCCCACCGTGCCGACGATGCCGGGCCGGTCGGCGTACCGGAAGAACGCCATGTGGTCGGCGAGGGCCAGATCCACGTCGTGCTCGCCGACGGCGACGATCTTCTGCTGGTGCTTCGGCCCGGTCAACGTGCCGGTGACGGACACCTCCTGGCCGTCGGCGAGCGTGCCGCGCACGGTCACCGCGTTCCGGTGCTCGGAGACCTCGCTGGACGTGGTCAGCCGCACCTCGACACCGCGCTCCTGGGCGAACAGCGGGGCGTTGACGTAGCTGACCGTCTCGTCCACGACATCCTCGAACACGCCCTTCACGGCGGAGAGTTCGAGCACCTTCACGTCGTGCTGCGTGATGTCGCCGTAGACCTCGACGTCGAGCCGGACCGCCACCTCGCCGGCGAGCGCCGTGAAGATCCGGCCGAGCCGCTCGGCCAGCGGCAGCGCCGGCCGTACGTCCTCGGCGATCACACCGCCCTGCACGTTCACCGCGTCCGGGACCAGCTCGCCCGCGAGCGCGAGCCGCACCGACTTCGCCACCGCCAGGCCCGCCTTCTCCTGCGCCTCGCCGGTGGAGGCGCCCAAGTGCGGCGTGCACACGACCTGGTCGAACTCGAAGAGCGGGGAGTCGGTGCACGGCTCGCTCGCGTACACGTCCAGGCCCGCGCCCGCGACCCGACCCTCCTTCAGCGCCGACGCCAGCGCCTCCTCGTCCACGATGCCGCCGCGAGCGGCGTTGATCACCCGCACCGTCGGCTTCACCTTGTGCAGCGCGTCGTCGTCGATCAGCCCGACCGTCTCCGGAGTCTTGGGCAGGTGGACGGTGATGAAGTCCGACACCTCCAGCAGCTCGTCCAGCGACAGCAGCTTGACGCCCATCTGCGCGGCACGCGCAGGCTGGACGTACGGGTCGTACGCCACGACCCGCATCCCGAACGCCGACATCCGCTGGGCCACCAGCACCCCGATACGCCCCAGCCCGACGACGCCGAGGGTCTTCTCGCTCAGCTCGACGCCCGTGTACTTGCTCCGCTTCCACTCGCCGTTCTTCAGCGCGGCGTTGGCCTGCGGGATGTTGCGGGCGCTGGCGACGATCAGACCGCAGGCCAGCTCGGCGGCGGTGACGATGTTGGACGTCGGGGCGTTGACCACCATCACGCCGGCCTTGGTGGCGGCGGGCACGTCGACGTTGTCCAGTCCGACGCCGGCACGCGCGATGACCTTCAGCCGGCCGGCGGCGGCGATGGCCTCCGCGTCGATCTTGGTGGCGGAGCGTACGAGAACCGCGTCCACATCGGCGAGGGCGGGGAGGAGTTCGGCGCGGTCCGCGCCGTTGCAGTGCCGGATCTCGAAGTCCGGCCCGAGCGCGTCGACGGTGGCGGGGGAAAGTTCTTCGGCGATCAGTACTACGGGCTTGCTCACGTGGTCTCCAGTCCTGACGAACGTCCTCGCCGCGGCCTGCGGCGGGGCTGAGCGGCCGCGAACCGTACGGCCGCGGCCAGGGCGCGCTTCGGAAGTCCCGCCTGGCCGACGGGACTTCGGAACCCGCCCTGGACGGCGGAGGGGGTCATCTCCCCGCGGGCGCAGGGCAGACACACGACGCTGTGAGCCTGGAGCGCTTGGCTGGTCTCAGCAGTGTATCCACGGAGCGACCATAGGGGGCCGCCCTCGCCGGTATTCGTTCCGGGCCCGGATACGGACCTCCGGCACGCCCGCGGCGGACGGATATAGCTGTATGCAGCGGCATTTGGGCAGCCGCCGGCGTGCGCCCGCACAACGCGACGGGCCCCGCCGCAGCGCTGCGGCGGGGCCCGTCGGGCACGTACGGAAGACGCTCAGGACTCTTCGTCGACCCAGCTCATCAGGTTCCGCAGCTTGCGGCCCGTGCTCTCCAGCAGGTGGTCGTGCGCGGCCTGCTTGTACTCGTTGTACTTCGGCAGCCCGGCGTTGTACTCGGCCATCCAGTTGTTCGCGAAGGAGCCGTCCTGGATCTCGGAGAGCAGCTTCCGCATCTCGGCCTTGGTGCCGTCGTTGATGAGGCGCTGCCCGGAGACGTAGTCGCCCCACTCGGCGGTCTCCGAGATCGACCAGCGCATCTTCTCCAGACCGCCCTCGTACATCAGGTCCACGATCAGCTTCAGCTCGTGGAGGCACTCGAAGTACGCGATCTCCGGCTGGTATCCGGCCTCGACCAGCGTCTCGAAGCCGGCCTTCACCAGCGCCGAAGTGCCGCCGCACAGCACGGCCTGCTCGCCGAAGAGGTCGGTCTCGGTCTCCTCGGTGAACGTCGTCTTGATGACGCCGGCGCGGGTGCCGCCGATGGCCTTGGCGTAGGAGAGCGCGAGGTCGAACCCGCGGCCGCTGGCGTCCTGTTCGACGGCGACGATGCACGGGACGCCGCGGCCCTCCTCGTACTGGCGGCGCACCAGGTGGCCGGGGCCCTTCGGGGCGACCATGCAGACGTCGACGTTCTGCGGGGGCTTGATGAAGTCGAAGCGGATGTTGAAGCCGTGCCCGAAGAAGATCGCGTCGCCGTCCTTGAGGTTGGGGGCGATCGACTCCTCGTACACCGTCGCCTGGATCGGATCCGGTACCAGGATCATGATGACGTCGGCCTCGGCGGCGGCCTCGGACGGCGTGGTCACCCGCAGGCCCTGCTCCTCGGCCTTCGCACGGGACTTGGAGCCCTCGTGCAGGCCGACTCGGACGTCGACGCCCGAGTCGCGCAGCGACAGCGCGTGGGCGTGACCCTGGCTGCCGAAGCCGAGGACCGCGACCTTGCGGCCCTGGATGATGGACAGATCGGCGTCGTCGTCGTAGAACAGCTCGGCCACTTGTGGAATCTCCTCGTTTCGGGGCCCCGGTCGGCACCGGGGGTGTTACTGCGGGTGCTACTGCAGCCGCAACTGCGGTGAACACGGTGTGCCGCCCAACCTACGTCGAGGGCGGCACACCGTACGGGTCCGCCGGCCGCGGCACCGTGCTTCCGCGGCGGCGCGGCGGCGTACGGGCGGCGCTCAGGCGCTGCGGTCGAGGGCGCGCAGACTCCGGTCGGTGATGGAGCGGGCGCCGCGCCCGACGGCGATGGTCCCGGACTGCACCAGCTCTTTGATGCCGTACGGCTCCAGCATCTTGAGCATGGCGTCGAGCTTGTCGCTGCTGCCGGTGGCTTCGATGGTGACGGCCTCCGGCGAGACATCCACGGTCTTGGCGCGGAAGAGCTGGACGATCTCGACGATCTGGCTTCGGGTCTCGTTGTCGGCACGGACCTTCACCAGTACCAGTTCGCGCTGGACGGCCGAAGCCGGCTCCAGCTCGACGATCTTCAACACGTTGACGAGCTTGTTGAGTTGCTTCGTCACCTGCTCCAGCGGCAGGTCCTCCACGTTCACCACGATGGTGATACGGGAGATGTCGGGGTGTTCGGTGACGCCGACGGCCAGCGAGTCGATGTTGAAGCCGCGGCGGGAGAACAGCGAGGCGATCCGCGCGAGGATGCCCGGGGTGTCCTCCACCAGAACGGAGAGCGTGTGCTTGGACATTGTTCGGTCTTCTCCCGATCCTTCTCCGGTTCGGCCGCCGGCCGTCACTCTTCGTCGTCGCCGAAGTCGGGGCGGACGCCGCGGGCCGCCATGACCTCGTCGTTGGAGGTGCCTGCCGCGACCATCGGCCACACCATCGCGTCCTCGTGGACGATGAAGTCGATGACCACGGGGCGGTCGTTGATCGCGTTGGCCTTCTCGATCACGGCGTCGAGCTGGTCCGGGTCCTCGCAGCGGATGCCGACGCAGCCCATGGCCTCGGCCAGCTTCACGAAGTCCGGGCAGCGGGTGCCGCGGCCCTGCTGCGGCGCTTCGCCGCCGGACCCGCCCTCGTACAGCTGGGTGTTGGAGTAGCGCTGGTCGTAGAAGAGGGTCTGCCACTGGCGGACCATGCCCAGCGCGCCGTTGTTGATGACCGCGACCTTGAGCGGCACGCCGTTGAGCGCGGCGGTCACCAGCTCCTGGTTCGTCATCTGGAAGCAGCCGTCGCCGTCGATGGCCCAGACCGTGCGGTCCGGCTGCCCGACCTTGGCGCCGAGCGCCGCCGGCACGGCGTAGCCCATCGTGCCCAGGCCGCCGGAGTTGAGCCAGCTGGCCGGACGGTCGTACTGGATGAAGTGGGCGGCCCACATCTGGTGTTGGCCCACACCGGCCGCGAACAGCGTGCCCTCCGGGGCGAGTTCGCCGATGCGCTGGATGACCTGCTGGGGGGCGAGGGAACCGTCCTCAGGCAGGTCGTAGCCCAGCGGGTACGTCTCGCGCCAGCGGTCCAACTGCTGCCACCAGTCCGGGAATCCGGCACCGGCCGCCTCGCCCAGGCCCTCGCCGTCCGCCTCGGCCTGCACGGCGACCACGAGGTCGGCGATGACCTCGCGGGCGTCGCCGACGATCGGGACGTCGGCGGCGCGGTTCTTGCCGATCTCGGCCGGGTCGATGTCCGCGTGCACGACCTTGGCCAGCGGGGCGAAGGAGTCGAGCCTGCCGGTGACGCGGTCGTCGAAGCGGGCGCCGAGCGCGACGATCAGGTCGGCCTTCTGCAGCGCGGTCACGGCGGCGACCGTGCCGTGCATGCCCGGCATGCCCAGATGCTGGGGGTGGCTGTCCGGGAACGCGCCGATGCCCATCAAGGTGGTGGTGACCGGCGCCCGGGTCAGCTCGGCCAGCACCTTCAACTCGCCGGTGGCGCCGGACTTCAGGACGCCGCCGCCGACGTACAGCACCGGGCGGCGGGCCTGCGCGATCAGCTTGGCGGCCTCCCGGATCTGCTTGGAGTGCGGCTTGGTCACCGGGCGGTAGCCGGGCAGATCGGTGACGGGCGGCCACGTGAAGGTCGTACGCTCCTGCAGCGCGTCCTTGGAGATGTCCACGACGACCGGTCCGGGGCGACCGGTGGAGGCGATGTGGAACGCTTCGGCGACGGTGCGCGGGATCTCGTCCGCGTCGGTGACCAGGAAGTTGTGCTTGGTGACGGGCATCGAGATGCCGCAGATGTCGGCTTCCTGGAACGCGTCGGTGCCGATCGAGCCGGAGGCGACCTGTCCGGTGATCGCCACCAGCGGCACCGAGTCCATGTGCGCGTCGGCGAGCGGCGTGACCAGGTTGGTCGCTCCGGGCCCGGACGTGGCCATGCAGACCCCGACCTTGCCGGTGGCCTGTGCGTACCCGGTGGCGGCGTGGCCCGCGCCCTGCTCGTGCCGGACCAGGATGTGCCGCAGCCCGGAGGAGTCCATCATCGGGTCGTACGCGGGAAGGATCGCACCGCCGGGAAGGCCGAATACGGTGTCGGCGCCCACCTCCTCAAGAGCACGGATGAGGGACTGCGCGCCCGTCATCTCGACTGGTGCCGACTGCTGCTGTCCGCCGGTACGGGCCCGCGGCTGCTGCGGTTTGGGGGCCCCGGTGGCCTGCTCGGTCATCGTGATCTCTTCTCGAAGAGTGAGGGTTGACGCTCGTTGTGGGCGTGTGGTGCGGAGGTCGAGGGCGGCCGCGAAACCGCCCGGTGCAACAAAAAACCCCTCGTGCCGTGAGGCAAGCGAGGGGAGCGCGCCGCTGGTGTCGCGGATCGTGAGAGACCCGGTCAGTCGACGCGCTTACCAAGTACGAGAATTCGGGTGCGCATGGCACTGACCTTCTCCCCGTCACGCTCACGCTGTCAAGTTCGTGGGACAGAGGTCTCAGCATGTGGGCCGGGGTCGACGGGCCCGGACATCGCCTCGCGTTCTGCCTGGTCCGCGGAGGGTGCTCCCGGCGCCCGGCCCTCTCCCGTGACGGCCGCCTCTCCGCAGGGCAGCACACCCGGCGGAGGCTGCGGGCGGCCGGACGCGGAGGGCGGACCGGGCTGCGGCCCCGCGCTCTCCGGGGCGCGGGACGCTCCGGAACAGTGCGCGTCCGGTGCGCCCTCGGGGCACGGCGACGCCTGACCGCGTCCGGCTGCGGCCGCGGGAGCGGG
>Ga0164243_10007082_pt1 | contig 16830 bp, 11 predicted proteins | sample OricompcompostOP_FD_108781 | JGI IMG/M metagenome (GOLD analysis project Ga0164243, IMG submission 108781) | Organic Plus compost microbial communities from Emeryville, California, USA - Original compost - Organic plus compost (OP) | ecosystem: Engineered > Solid waste > Mixed feedstock >... | reverse complement strand
GTAGGGGTACTGAGAGCATACCCGTTGTTTTCTATAAGAAATATTACGGGCAGATCCCAAACGGCGGCCAGGTTCAGGGCTTCATGAAATTCGCCTTCGCTGGTGCCGCCTTCGCCGGTAAATGCCAGTGTAACTTTAGGTTCGTGTTTATATTGATGGGCGAGCGCAATGCCGTCGGCAATCGAGAGCTGCGGGCCCAGGTGGCTGATCATGCCACAGATATGATGATCGCGGTTCCCGAAATGGAATGATCTTTCCCTTCCTTTACTGTACCCTTCATCGCTTCCCTGCCATTGTTTCAGCAACTTATGCAGCGGCATGCGCCGGGTAGTGAATACGCCGAGGTTCCTGTGTAAGGGCAATATCCATTCGTCGTCTTCCAGTGCCAGCGTTGCGCCTACGGCGATCGCTTCCTGGCCGATGCCCGAAAACCATTTACTGATCTTTCCCTGCCGGAGTAACAGTAACATTTTTTCTTCTATCAGCCGGGGATAAATCAATGCGTTATAGAAGGATAGCAATTGCTCGTTGCTAAGTCCTGTTCTGTCAAACTGCATAGGAAAAACAGTTTAGTTGCTGCCTGCGATACCGGAAAGTATATAGTTGACAACGGCCATAATAATGCTGAATAACATTGCCCACCAGAAGCCTTCTACCTTGAAACCCGGAACAAGTTTTTCTGCCAGCAGGATGATAAGGGCGTTGATAACCAGGAGAAAAAGGCCGAGGGTAAGAAAGGTTATCGGCAATGTAAGCACTACTAATAATGGTTTTACTAATGCATTCAGTACTGCCAATACCAAAGCGAGGATTAACGCGGTAACAAAGCTGTCGACTTTCACTGCAGGTTTAAGCAGGTAGGCGGTAAACATTGCTGCAAGCGCGCTGATGAGTATACGTACGAGGAAACCCATAGCAGATTGTTTTGTTAGTTAAGTTAAGGAAAAAAGCACACAATAAAGGGGCTGATTTAAAAGTTCTACTTTTAAACCAGCCCCTTATGATTAGAAATATTTATTAAAGGAAACTATCTGCTTCCCTGTAGGCTTTGATCAGCGCATCTTCTCCTTCCTTGCCTTTTCCGGCAATGCCATGTTCCATACCCATTACGCCTTTATAGCCTTTGCTATGCAGGTGTTTGAATATGTTCTTATAGTTGATCTCCCCTGTACCAGGTTCTTTTCTTCCGGGGTTATCACCTATCTGGATATACGCAATTTCGTCCCAGCACCAGTCCATTACGGGGATCAGGTTGCCGGTATTGCGCTGCATATGATAGATATCGTAGAGGATCTTGCAGGATGGACTTTTCACCGCTTTGCAGACTTCATAGCTTTGTTCTGCTGTTCTGAGGAACAGGTCCGGGTTGTCGCTCAATGGTTCCAGTACCATTACCAGGCCATGAGGCTCGAATATTTCGGCGCCTCTTCTCAGCGCTTCTACCACGTTAGCGGTTTGAATGCCTATCGGGAGGTTGCGTTCGAAATAGCCGGGTACTACTGTTGCCCATTTGGCGTTGACGCGTTTCGCTACCTCAACGCTTTTTCTGCAGGTATTAAGAAATGCATCAACAAACTCCTGTTTGCCGGTAGTCAGAGAGGTTTTCCAGTTATTACCGGTATCTACCACAAAAACGCCCATTTGCATGCCGAGCTTGCTGAGCAGGTCGCCGATCTTGGATTGTTCTTCCGGGCTACGGCCCAGCATCCCGTTATCTTCGATCGCACGGAACCCCTGATCATACATGTATTTGATCTGATCCAGGAAGGTGCTGCCTCCACTGTTCCTAAACATGCCATCGTGTGGGGCATAGTTGAGGTTGAAGGTTTTTCCTTTTGTATCGAGTTCGCTGTGCGGGCCTGCAGCTTGTGCCGACTGGCCCAGGCTACCGAGTGCCAGTGCAGATATTCCGGCGAGCGTGCCGTTTTGCAGGAATTTTCGTCTTTCCATAACGTTTAGATTAAAGAGTAGTTGACAGGGCGATAAATTTAAAAGGTTTTGCAAGTAAATGCTAATTTTTCAGAAAAATATTCAGTTCATCCCGCATTTATTGCATTCATAAAAAAATATTGCATTCCCCGTTTGTTTTTTTTAGATTCACCTTTCCATATTATTATATAATCACCTTAGATGACAAAACCATTTGTGGCCTTATTGCTGGGCGGAATGTTCAGCCAGGTATTAGCTATAGCGCAGACAACAAGCTTTGAAACTTATTCACAACAGATTCCGGGAACCACAATCAGCTTTAAGATGGTGCCAATCAAAGGGGGAACTTTTCAATTAGGAAGTCCAAACTCAGAGAAAGGTAGAAATAAAGATGAAGGTCCGGCTAAGAATGTACAGATATCCGATTTCTGGATGGGAGCAACGGAAGTGACATTTGATGAATATGATGTATACGCTGATGCAGAAAAAGATAAAACACCCACACCAGATGGAATGACCCGTCCCAGCCCCCCATATATCGATCTGACATTGGGAATGGGAAAAGCAGGCGGATTTCCTGCCAATAGTATGAGCCAGTACGGTGCATTGATGTATTGCAAATGGCTGTATATCAAAACAGGCGTGTTTTACCGCCTTCCTACGGCAGCTGAGTGGGAGTATGCCTGCCGCGCAGGTTCTTCTACCGCGTATCCTTTTGGAAACGACCCGGCCCAGTTGAAGGAATATGCCTGGTACAGCGCAAACAGTGAAGACAAATATCATAAAGTTGCCCAGTTAAAACCTAACGCATGGGGATTATACGATATGTTAGGAAACGTAATGGAGTGGACAATGGACCAATACGATGAAAATGGCGTAGCCAATGCTACGGCAACGGATCCGTGGAGAGTGCCGACAGAAAAAACACCAAGGGTACTGAAAGGCGGAAGTTTCAAGGACGATGCGCTTTTATTGCGTTCTGCCGCCAGGGTGAAATCTGACCCGGTATGGAACCGCAGAGATCCGCAGATCCCGAAAAGCTCATGGTGGAACGCCGACGCTCCATTTGTTGGATTCAGGATAGTAAGACCGGTAAAACAACCAACGCCTGCAGAAGCAGAGCAATTCTTCGAAGATATGATCACTAAATTTAAAGGTGCACGATAGTAAATCTCCTAAAACTAAAATCTTACTCATTTTATGGAAAACGAAAAGAAATTCCACGGTGAAGGACGCCGAGATTTTGTTAAACAAACCTCTCTGCTGGCAGGCGGGTTATTGGCAATGCCGATTTTATCCAAAGCCAGTTTTCTAACTAACAAAGCTTCAGGAGATGTGATCAAAATAGCCCTGATAGGCTGCGGGGGCCGTGGTACAGGCGCTGCAACCCAGGCTTTAAGTACCAAGGAAAATGTGCAGCTGGTAGCCATGGCAGATGCGTTCCCTGACCGCTTAAAAGATAGCTACGATAACATTAAGGAAGCGTTGGGAGATAAGGCGAATCGTGTTAACGTACCTGAATCAAATAAATTTGTAGGATTTGATGCTTACAAACAAGCCATTGCTCTGGCTGATGTTGTAATATTAACAACTCCTCCCGGCTTCAGACCTATCCACTTCGAAGAAGCTGTTAAACAAGGCAAACACATCTTCATGGAAAAACCTGTAGCAACCGATCCTGCAGGTATCAAACGCGTACTGGATGCTGCTGAAATTGCAAAAAGCAAACGCCTGAACGTAGTGGTAGGCTTGCAACGTCATTACCAGGATTCGTACCGCGAACTGATGAAAAGATTCCATGATGGTATCATTGGCGACGTGCTCTCCATGCAGGTTTGGTGGAACCAGGGAGCGCTGTGGGTAAAACCGCGTAAACCTGAATATACCGAAATGGAATACCAAATGCGTAACTGGTATTACTTTAACTGGTTATGCGGAGATCATATCGTAGAGCAGCATATCCATAATATCGACGTAGGCAACTGGTTCATGGGTAAAACCCCTGTTACAGCCGTTGGTGTTGGAGGCCGTGCGGTTCGTACCGGTAAAGAATACGGAGAGATCTTCGATCACCACTCTGTAGAATACCGCTATGATAACGGTGTGGTAATGAACGCCCAGTGCCGTCACTGGAAAGATGCGCCTAGCAAGGTAGACGAAGAGATCGTAGGTACCAAGGGCCGTATATTTTGCGATAAAGCCCAGATCGTTGATCATAAAGGGAAAGTCCTTTACCAGTTTGATAAGAAGAAAGAAAGAAATCCTTACCAGACCGAGCACGACGAGCTCTTTGCTGCTATCGCAAAAGGCGAATATAAATTCAACGATGCGGCAAGAGGCGCCCAGGCAACATTGACCGCTATCATTGGCCGGCTGGCCACTTATTCCGGCCAGGTTATCAACTGGGACGTAGCGTTGAACTCCGGCCTGGACCTGCAACCGAAGGTATATGCTTTCGATGCGCCTCCTCCGGTTGTTCCTGATGCTTCCGGCAATTATGCTTATGCAAAACCAGGGGTTACCAAGTACTTCTCCTGATGCGTATTTTAAATATTGTAAAGGGCTGGCCAAACAACGGTCAGCCCTCCTTTTTTCGGGTACCTGGCGAAGGGCAGATCATCTTCAATATCTGCATGCTTCTTTCCAGGCTACCTGATTTTTTCTGAATTAGCCCCTGATGTCATAATTTTATCCGGATGAAAAGAGGCCTGTTCACTATTTGCTGCTTATTACTTTCCCAACTCCTGTTTGCTCAAGGGACAATTGATAAATGGGCCAATCAGCATTTCCTGGAAGAAAAGCCCCTAGACCAGGCGCATGTCGGAGTATGCATATACGAACCTGCCACCGGCAAGTACTGGTATCAATACCAGGCCGATAAGTATTTTACCCCTGCCTCCAATGTAAAGGTATTCTCGTTGTTTGCAGGATTGTCGTTACTGGGCGATTCTTTACCTTCTTTGCGGTATTTCGAAAATGATACGGCGTTGTTTGTAAAAGGCATGGGCGATCCTACCTTTCTGCATCCTGCCTTTCAATACCAACCGGCCTTTGAGTTATTACAGCGTACAACCAAGCCGATATACCTGGTGCCCCAGGTGAACCTGAACAAGCGGTTCGGTTCAGGCTGGGCCTGGAACGATTATGCCGACAGCTATCAGCCGGAGTTGAACGAATGGCCGATGTATGGCAACGTAGTAAGAATATACCCAAGGGGAGCAGCCAGCCGGATGGTTCCGGCCTTGTACGATCTTGATATTACATTAGACAGAAGCCTGAAAGAAAATGGTATTACCCGCGATGAGCGCAGCAACTTTTTTTCAGTGCAATACAACCCGGCGCTTGGCAACGAACTCTATGTAGAGGTGCCTTTCATTACCGGAGGAACTACGGAATTGAGGCAACGGCTGGAAGACACGCTTCATAAACCTATAGGCCTTGCAGGCCAACTCCCCGCAGGCAGCTGGAAACTATTGAAAAGCGTACCTGTAGATACTTTATTTGTTCCAATGATGGAGCAAAGCGACAACTTCTTCGCAGAACAAACCCTGATAATGGCCTCAGCCCTGTTGTGGGATACCATCAGCACCAGCAAAATAACCGACTGGTTGCTGGAAACAAAATTGAAAGACCTGCCGGATGAACCGCAGTGGACAGATGGTTCGGGCCTCTCACGCTATAATTTGTTCACGCCGCGAGACTATATAAAAGTCCTGTCGTTGCTCCGTACTCAGTTCGGCCACGAAAAGCTCTGGAATATATTCCCGACAGGAGGGAAGGGGACGTTGAAGAACTATTACCAGCAACAGTTCGTACATGCAAAAACAGGCACCCTGAATGGTGTCGTAGCTTTGAGCGGCTACCTGGTTACCCAAAAGAAAAAGACGCTTATCTTCAGTGTAATGGTGAATAATCACCATGGCTCCGCCACTGCGGTAAGAAGAGCAGTGGAACAGTTGTTAACAATGATCTATAAACAATATTGATGATCAGGGATTGATCGTATAGGAAACAATTTTAGTGGTGTCCTGTTCCTGGTCGGCTTCGATCAAGCCAACGCCTTTGCTGTAATAACTGGTGGAGATAGTGCCTACAGGAACGGGATTGTTCAAAACAATGGCAAAAGCATCCATCCGTACTGCGATCACATTTTCATATTCTTTTCCGTTCACCGTTTTGCTGACATCTTTTTCTGTCACGGTAAATTCCAGCACCCCGGTTGTGCTTATCGATCCGTTGCTGACGGTAATAGTATCCTGCCAGCTGGCGCCTGCAGGAACATTGTCTTTCAAATATGTAAGTTTCAGGTCGTTTGCCTTATAGCCCTGGAATGTCAGAAGGTTGGCGACCTGTGTATAAACGCCGTCTTCACAGCCGGAGCAAATGAATACGCTGTCGTTGCCTACCTTTTTATACGTTGTGCCGTTAATGGTAGTATCACCGGTTACGGTCAGCGTATAGTTTAAAGTATCGTTATTGCTGATGTTGATATATGAGAAAGTGGAGCCGGCTGTATAGGGGGCGTAATCGCAGCCGGTATCGGGTGTTGCAATGCTGTCACCCTCCTGGCTTTTTTCCTTGCTGCAGGAAAAAATTATGATTGCCAGTATAAAAGCACCGATGTACAGGTAAAAATTTTTCATAGTACAAATTGGTGTTGATAGGGGTATAACGCCGGTACCGGGATAATGTTGTTTAAAGTGTAAAAATCGTTTAAAATTAAGTCGGATGAGTTGACCAAATATTAAATTTTTGTTTTTTGACCATTAAATTTTAAAACAATTGTAGAAATAACAATTATTTTTAGAAAATAATTAAAGCTATTCTAGATAAATTACGTCCAATTGGTTACGCCCATTTTTTCTGACGATAGTAGTTCTAAATTGAGATTGAAAAACTAAAAAATAACCAGGCTGTAAGCAATAGACAACCAAAAACAATGAAGAATTAAATCACTTGTTCAATTAGTCCACGTTGTGTAAAGGCAATGCCCCGGCTTCGCCATAGTTATACAACAAAAACATCGTAGAAAACCCGTCTCATATCACTCCATGAAAATGGTATGGGGCTATTATTTTACAATTTAAACTAAACCTATTCCACTATTGACAAAAACGTCGAATAAGAACATAAATCAATTAACAATATAAAATCAAGATCTCTAATCACTTGTTAGTATGAATCAATCACTTGTTGATGCTGTAGGCATTGCGTTTCAAAATTAAAGTCAGGGAACAGTTTGAAAGAAAAACATCTTGATTCTATCATCACAACAGGGCTTCTGCCCGGATGGCCATGTTATGTATTGATGTGAACAATGATGTTACTATTTCACTATCGGAAACAATGAACAAGCAACAATGAACAGTTAAACTGAAGACAAAACATTAATCATCCAAAATCCTTTGTAGCATGAATCCACGTTATGCAAAGGCAATGCTATTGCTATGCCTGTTTGCAACCAACACGAGCGCGTACAGCGCCCGACTGCCGTTACCAAGCGTATGGCAGCAAGGAAATCTCACCGTTAAGGGAAAGGTAAAAGACATTAATGGCAACCCGCTTCCTGGCGTTACTGTTTTGGTAAAAGACACCAAAAGAGGAACAACCACCGATGTACAGGGTAACTATACGATCGCAAACGTCAGTAAAGACGTGGTGCTGGTGTTCCAGTATATCGGTTTCGATCCGCAGGAAGTGAAGCCCGAAGGAAAAGGAACTGTAAATGTGGTAATGAAAGAGAACCAGAAATCACTCGACGAGTATGTAGTAGTGGGATATGGTACTCAAAAGAAAGTAACCAAAACGGGTGCAGTATCTTCTGTAAAAGGTGCGGAATTGCAGCAATCTCCAAACGTTAACATCTCTAACTCGCTTGTGGGCCGTATTCCGGGCGTTATCGCTGTAAACAACAGCGGCGAACCAGGATACGACGGATCAAGACTGTTTATCCGTGGCCGTAGTACCCTGGGTAACAGTGCGCCGCTGGTGGTAATTGACGGTTTTCCCCGCGATGGTTTCGAGCGTATGAACCCGAATGATATAGAGAGCGTATCTATCCTGAAAGATGCCGCCGCAGCTATCTATGGTTCCAGGGCTGCGAACGGCGTTATACTTGTTACTACCAAGAGAGGTAAAGGCGGTAAACCAACACTTAGCTATGGTTTTAACCAATCTTTCGTTACTCCGACCAGGTTGCCTGAAATGGCCGATGCGCCTACTTATGCGAGGGTAGTAAACGAGATCCTGAAGTATGGAGGCGATAAGCCGAAATATACAGAAGACGAGATCAAGAAATTCGGCGACGGATCTGATCCATGGCTGTACCCTAACACCAACTGGTATGATGCTGCCATTAAAAAGATCTCTTTACAGAACAGGCACGATCTTTCACTGACCGGCGGTACTGATAAAATGTCGTACTTCGTTTCTCTCGGCTCCCTGTTCCAGGATGGTATTTATAAGAACAGCGCCACTAACTACAAACAGCAGAACGTAAGAGCAAACCTGGATGCGACGGTGAACGAAAATATCCGTTTGCGCTTCGACCTGGCGGGCCGCCTGGAAAACAGGAATTTCCCTCCACGCAGCGCCGGTTCTATCTTCCGCTCGCTCATGAGAGGACGTCCTACAGAAAATGCTATCTGGCCTAACGGATTGCCAGGCCCGGATATCGAATATGGCGATAACCCTGTGGTAACAGGAACAAACGCTATCGGTTACCAGAACGATAAGAACTATGTGATCAATACGAATATGTCTGCAGTGGTGAATATTCCCTGGGTACAGGGTTTGTTTGTAGACGGTAGTTTCGCTTACGACCAGAGTTTCCGTTTTAATAAATACTTTATCAAACCATGGACCCTTTATACCCTTGATAATACTGACCCCAGCGCGCATAAACTGAATGCCGGTTCAAGGGGGGTGAGTGCTCCAGAAATGAACGAAAACTTTGAAACCTATCGCCAGACTACTTTCAACTTCAAAGTAAACTACGTTCGCTCTTTCGGCAAACATAATATCAACGCTTTCGCAGCATTTGAGCAATCAGAACTGCGGGGCGACCTGTTTGGGGCTAACCGCCGCTATTTTATCAGCGATAAGTTAGACCAGCTAAGCCTGGGCGCCGATAAAGAGAAAAGCAACAGCGGCAGCGCTACTGAGTTTGCCCGCCGTAACTATTTCGGACGTATTTCCTATAACTACAAGGAAACTTATCTGTTCGATTACAACATGCGTTACGATGGTTCACAGAACTTCCCTAAAGGCAGGAGAATGGGGCTGTTCCCAGGCGCCTCTGCGGGTTGGGTGATCTCTAATGAAAACTTCTGGAAGAACAATATCCACAAGCTCGATTATTTCAAGATCAGGGCAGCTTACGGTCAAATGGGTAACGACCAGATAGATCCTTTCCAATACCTGAGCACCTATGGATTCAGCAGTGGCGGGGTAATGTTTGGCGGTGATCTGAATAAAGGCATCTACCAGTTACGTTCTCCAAACCAGGCTATCACCTGGGAGGTAGCGAACAACTACGATGTAGGTATCGAAGCTAAACTGCTGGGCGATAAACTCGCTTTTGAAGGCGACTATTTTTATACAAAACGTTCCAACATCCTTGTTAGCCGCAGCCTGTCCATGCCTGGTTATACCGGGATGACGCTGCCCCAGGAAAATATAGGCCGGGTTGAGAACAAAGGATTTGAACTGGTATTAAGTCATAAGAACGATATCAAGAAGTTCCATTACGAAGTGATAGGAACAATGACCCATGCGAAGAACAAGATCCTGTTCTGGGATGAAACGCCGGGAGTACCCGCATGGCAGCAGTCTACCGGCATGCAGATCGGCGCTCCGCTTTATTACCGTGCAATCGGTATTTACAAGGATGCCGAGCAGGTTAAAAATACGCCGCATGTGGATGGAGCCAGACCTGGCGATATTATTTTCGAAGATGTTAACGATGATAAGATCATCAATGACCTGGACCGTGTAAGGATAGACAGGACAGAGAACCCAACCTGGATATTCGGTCTAACGGTTACGGCTAAGTACAAAAATTTCGATTTCACCATGTTGTGGCAGGGCGCAACTGGCGCCAGCCAGTACCTGCGCACAGAATCTGGCCTGATAGGTAACTTCCCGATGGCATTTGTACAAGACAGGTGGACAGAGCAAAATACCGATGCAAGCTGGCCAAGAGCGTATGACCGTGACCGTGAGTACTGGGTGAACCGCCAGAACACTTTCTGGTTCTGGAATACCAACTATGTACGTTTAAAGACGCTGGACTTCGGGTATAACATTCCTGAAAGGGTGTGTAAACGTGTACGCTTGCAAAACCTGCGGGTATATGTAAGCGGACAAAACCTGCTGACAATAGACAAGGTTAAGATCTTTGATCCGGAAGCGCCAAGCGGCAGCGGGCAGTATTATCCGCAAACCAAGATCTACAACGTAGGATTAAACGTCACCTTCTAATTAATGAGCCATGAAAAAGAACTTATTTAAATATATAGCAGGCGCTTTTCTTTTCTGTGCAGCTACTACTGCATGTAATAAGGACTTCCTGGAAAGAAAGCCATTGAACGAATATGAAGAATCTGATGTCTGGAAAGATGTCGGACTTGTACAGGCATTTGTAAATGACCTCTATGTACAGATGCGTCCCGGGTACTGGGAAGTGATGCTGTCGTCAATGACCGATGAAAGCCGGTTTATCCACGACTATAATACTTCCAGGGTAGTACAGGGAAATATAACACCCGACGATATTGGAAGGTTAGACGAGTTTGCCCGCTGGGACGATCACTACAAAAGGATCCGCAACTGTAACATGTTCTTTGAACGGATAGGCGGGGTGACGTTTACCGATCAAAGCCAACGGGAAAGGCTGATCGGAGAAGTACACTTTATGAGGGCGTGGTATTATCACCTGTTGGTGAGATATTACGGAGGTGTGCCTCTGATCACCAAAACCTTTAACATTAAAGGAGATGAGCAGGAAATATTAAACGTAAAAAGAGCGTCGTTTGCAGACTGCGTCAAATTCATTTCCGACGAATGCGACAGTGCAGCCGCTCATTTGCCTGCCGGCTACGAAGCAGTTGCCAATAAAGGTCGCGTAACCCGCGGAGCGGCCATGGCGCTGAAGTCAAGGATCCTGCTATTTGCAGCCAGCGATGCCTATAACAACGCGGTAAACGACCTGCAGGGTTACACAGGTGGAACTGGTCAGACAGCCAGGTTAATGGCAGCCAAAGATGCCGCAAAAGCAATAATAGATCTGAACCAGTATGAGCTTTACCAGCCTACTTCTTCGCCGGTAGACAACTACAGCCGCATCTTCCTGGATAAAGACCACAAGGAGCTGATCTTTGTTAAACAGTACGATAAAGCGCTGCTGGGTACATCGCACGACCTGTATAATGGCCCTAACGGTTATCACAACTGGGGAGGAAACGTACCTATCGAGAACTTCGTTTCCGGTTACCAGATGAAGGATGGCAGCCCATTCTCCTGGAGCAATCCTGACCAGGCGAAAGCTCCTTATACCAATCGTGATCCGCGGTTTTATGCAACCATACTTTATGATGGCGCTCAATGGAAACCACGTCCTTCCGATGCTGCGCTGATCGATCCTAAAGGCGTTATCCAGACAGGTAAATATGAAGCAACCAATGGTAAAGACAGTATCTGGGGCCTGGATACCCGTAACGGGCCTATCGAAAACTGGAATGGTTCATTCTCCGGCTATTACCTGCGTAAGTTCATGGATAAGAACCTGGATGCACAGTTTTTCAGGGGAGACCAGAACTGGATATTCTTCCGGTATGCCGAAATACTGCTCAACTATGCAGAAGCATGCATCAAACTGGGAGGCGCATTTGAAGCAGATGGCCGTGCCAAGCTGAATATGGTGCGTACCCGCGCCGGTATGCCTGCAACAACGGCTACAGGCCAGGCGCTCATGGATGTGCTGAAGTATGAAAGACGTTATGAGCTGGCGTTTGAAGAACACCGTTTCTTTGATGCACGCAGGTGGAAAGATGCAGATGTGGCTTTCAACCAGAATGCTTTGGGAATAGAGGTACTGGGATCATTTATTCCTGGCCATCCGTTCACCTACCGTCCGTACAGTATCCAGGACCGCGCCTTCCCTGCAGGCAAATACTTCCTGCCGATACCGGCCAACGAGATCCGTAAGAACGGTAACCTCGCACAACAGTCTTATTACAAATAGGCTGTAATAAAAAGTTTGGGGGCTGACAGTATACATGCTGCCAGCCCCCAATTATTTAAATAAACAGTGAGATTAAACGCCCAATGACCAGCCGTCGCGGTATTTACGTTTAACAAACTGGTTGGCTTCATCGAAGTTCGTGATCTTCATGTTTTTACCATCCCACAGGAGTTTAATGTAACGTCCGGGATAGTCGAATTTGCCATTTGCTTTTTCCTTACGGATATCGTAGCTGCGGATAGCCAGGTTAGCCATGAGGATAGATTCGGTCAGCGGACCAGCGATATCGAATGGTGAACTCAGTGCTTTTTGTTTTGCACTTCCGTAACCGGCGATAGCAGCGTTAACCCACTGAACGTAGTGTCCTTCCGGTACACGGGCGATAGTTTTTGGTACTTTAACTTCCTTGGTGCGTGAAGTAGGCAGCAGTTGCGGGTTCATACCGTAAGTACCGCACATCATTTTACCTTTTGTACCAATAAAGAGGGCGCCGTTACCACCGTCGCCAAATGTTTCGTTTGGTCCCAGTTCGTCCGGACGCTCAGGCTGAATACCGCCATCCATCCAGTGCAAGGTTACTTCTTTACCGTTTTTACCAGGGAATTTCATGATTACGTGAGAAGAAGGAGGGCAGCTTTCAGGGAAGTATCCGCGGGTGAATTCACCAACGTAAACGCTACCTACGCTACACTCAACAGAAGTTGGATAGCCAAGGCCCAATACGCGGAAAGGAGGTTCAATGATGTGGCATCCCATATCGCCGATCGCGCCGGTACCATAATCCCACCAACCACGCCAGTTGAATGGAACCAGGTTATCTACATAATCTTTTTTAGGAGCGGTACCTAACCACAGGTCCCAATCCAGTTCCTGGGGAACTTCTGCGCGGGTTGTAGGCCACTGGATACCCTGAGGCCATACCGGTCTGTCGGTCCAGCAGTATACGGTATGTACATCGCCGATCGTACCGGCATTGTACCATTCCATCAGCTGGCGTACGCCATCGCCTGATGCTCCCTGGTTACCCATCTGGCTTACTACTTTATACCTTTGAGCGCCCTGGGTGAGCATACGCGCTTCCCAGATATCGTGGGTCAGGGGTTTTTGTACGTATACATGTTTGTTCAGCTGCATAGCGCCCATTGCAGCTACAGCGTGAGTATGATCCGGTGTAGATACAGATACTGCGTCGAAGTTCTTATGTTCTTTGTCGAACATTTCCCTGAAGTCTGTATAAAACTTTGCATTAGGGAATTTTTTAACCGCTTCGGCAGCCCGGCGTTTGTCAACGTCGCAAAGGAATGCTATATCAGCAGGTCCTTTAGTAAATTCGGAGATATCGCTAAATCCTTTACCACCGACACCTATACCTGCTACTCTTAAGCGGTCGCTAGGTGCCACATATCCTTTACCTCCCAATACATGACGTGGAACTATCATGAAACCTGCAGCAGCAAGTGCACTGTTTCTCAGGAATGATCTGCGGGAAACGCTGTTTTCTCCCTCATTCTTTTTTTCTGGAATCATTGATGTTAAGTTTTCTGGATTTAATTATAGTTAATAAATGTTGGCTCGTTGTTTTTAATCCCAGGTCATCAGCTTGCCCCTGTCTTCGATTTTCAGGCAGGTAGCCAATGTTTTTTCGTCGTAAGAGTAGCCATACTGTTGCAATACATCGGCGGGTACTCCATCCCATTCGTTTGGCGTATTACCTACGTAGCCCAGGTCTTTAATTCCCATTTTACTGGTAAAGAAACCGGTAGCGGTCAGATCGCGCATCCTGTTGAAAAAAGCAACACCCTGGCTGTTTTCAGGCAGGGCAGTTTCAGGGTAGGCGATAAGATCCAGCATTTCTTTACGTTGTTGTTCACTGCAATCAACGAATGCTGCATTATATCTTTTCAGACATTGGGTATCCAGCCACTTCAAGCCTCCTCTCATCGGAAGCTGGTGATCGGGAATGTCTTTCACAATAAATCCTATAAACTCCGGCACTTTGGCATCAGATGCGCTGCCTGAATGCTCATCTTTCGGGATGATCATATCTGCCAGCACGGTGATAGTTTTCATTTCGGCAGCTGTAAAAAAAGGTTCGCCCATAAGCGCCTTGTCTCTTTTTACTTCATCAGCGGTCCGCCCGTAACCGGGCATCTCGCCGGCTTTGTCTTTGGAGCCGCTTTCGCCTTTTTTATCTTCGCATCCTGTGGCGGAGATAATAGTGCCTACAGATAAAGTTCCCAGCGCCAGGGCTTTGAGGGATTCTCTTCTATCCATAATTTTAGATATTCTGTTTTTTCAACTGATCTATAATATACTCAGATGCTCTCATTGAAAGGGCAAGAATGGTCCAGGTAGGATTTTTATCCGCCTGCGAAACAAATGCTCCTCCATCCACTACAAAGAGATTCTTCACTTCATGCGCCTGGTTATATTTATTCAGTACAGAAGTTTTAGGATCATCTCCCATTCTTGTTGTTCCTACTTCGTGGATGATACGTCCCGGGTTTTCCAGGCCGTAATTGGTTTCAGGGCCTGCTTTTGTACCCAAAGGAATACCGCCCATTGCATGGATCAGTTCTTCGAAGGTATCCTGCATGTGTTTTGCCTGTTTGATCTCATGCTCGCTCCAGGTATAATTGAATCTTAATACCGGGATACCGAACTTGTCTACCACGTTAGGGTCTATCTCGCAATAATTATCTTCCCTGGCTATGCATTCGCCTCTTCCTGCAAACCCGATATAGGCGCCATAGAAACGACGGTAATCGTCTTTCAGGGAAGCGCCATATCCGCCGGCTGGTTTGGTTTTACCATCTTTACCGGGAATTCTGCCATTCAGGGTATGAATGCCAAAACCATAACCATAGGTTGGCATATGCATACCGCCGCCCAGTTCAATATGATACCCGCGGGCAAAATCCAGTTTTTTATTGTCGAGCCACCATGGGATGTAAACGTGCATCCCGCCTACGCCATCTTCATTATAGCGTTTGCGGTCCATGAGCATAGGCAGAAACCCGCCTCTCGATGATCCTGTAGAATCATGCAGGTATTTACCAACAACCCCGCTGGAATTAGCTAATCCATTCGGGTGTTTGGCTGATTTTGAATTGAGCAGCAACCTGGCAGATTCACACGCGCTGGCTGCCAACACAACTACCCGGGCATTTACCGAATATTCCTGAAGGTCTGTTTTGTCTATATATGCGACGCCTGTTGCTTTACCCGTATCGTCTGTCAATACTTCTCTTACCATTGCATTGTCGTAAAGGTCGACATGCCCGCTTTTCATGGCAGGTTTAACCAGTACGGAGGAAGAAGAGAAGTCGCCATACACGGTACAACCGCGGTTGCATTGGCTGCAATAAAAGCATGGGCTTCTGTCTTTGTTCACACTCCGTGTAAGGATAGAAAGACGGGAAGGAATAACAGGGATGTTCAGTTTATCGCCTGCCTTTTTGATCATCAACTCATGCATTCTCGGTTTCGGAGGAGGAAGAAAGAATCCGTCCGGTTCATTCGGCAGGTTCTCTTTAGTACCGAAAACGCCGATCATTTTGTCCACGCGATCGTAGAACGGCGCTACTTCTTCATAGCTGATAGGCCAGTCGTCTCCGAGTCCGTCGTAACTTTTGTGTTTAAAGTCCCTGGGGCCAAAACGAAGAGAAATGCGTCCCCAGTGATTAGTTCTGCCGCCCAGCATGCGGGAACGGAACCAGTCGAATTGCGTACCATTTTTCTTTGTATATGGCTCTCCATCTATCTGCCATCCACCATAGGCGGCGTCAAAGTCGCCGAATGGACGGGTACTGCTAGCGCCTCTTCTGGGCGAATCGTAAGACCACTTCAGTTGAGTGGCCTGCTCAGGATCTGCCGGATCATACTTTGGTCCTGCCTCCAGTAAAGCTACTTTCAAGCCTGCTTCTGAAAGTATTTTCGCGGCCATGCCGCCACCGGCGCCGGAACCAACAATACAAACATCATAAGCCTTTCCCTGTTTTTTGATTTCGAAAGCCATGTGCGTGGAAATTTTTTGACATTTAGTAACAACACCAGTTTTAAATCTATAAATTAAATGTGAAAATGGGAAGGTTTTTTATATGAGTGTAAATAAGGACTATATTATTGGTCTGGATATTGGGACCAGCAGTACAAAATCGATTGTGCGCCGAACAGACGGTGTTACAAAAATGGTATTTCAGCAATCTTATCCCATAGAACAACCATTGCCCGGGTATAGTGAGCAGGATCCGGACCTGATCCTGGCGGCGGTAAAGCAGGGCATCAGCCGGGCGGTTGAAGAGATGGAAGGGCCGCCAGCGGCTATTTCGTTCAGCAGCGCAATGCACAGCATTATGGCTTTAGACGCCGGTGGGAAGCCTTTAACTCCCCTGATCATCTGGGCCGACAACAGGAGCGAGGGCTGTGCCGACAGGATCAAAGCGTCGCCGGAGGGCAGCCTGATCTACCGGCAAACAGGTACGCCGATCCATGCCATGTCGCCACTGCCTAAGCTTTGCTGGCTGAAGGAAGAACAACCGGGTATTTTTAGCCGGTCGGCCATGTTCCCGGGGATTAAGGAATATATACTGTACCATCTTTTAGGCGAATACTATGTTGATCACTCTATTGCCTCGGCAACGGGGATGTTTGACATT